>Ga0182027_10000590_pt1 | contig 62550 bp, 55 predicted proteins | sample 712E1DmetaG_FD_121300 | JGI IMG/M metagenome (GOLD analysis project Ga0182027, IMG submission 121300) | Permafrost microbial communities from Stordalen Mire, Sweden - 712E1D metaG (Illumina Assembly) | ecosystem: Environmental > Terrestrial > Soil > Wetlands > Permafrost | place: Sweden...
AACGCGATCATAGACGGCACCGACTGCATCATGCTTTCCGGTGAATCGGCTGTCGGCGAATACCCTGTGCAGGCAGTGGAAATGATGAATAGGATAGCATGCGAAGTGGAAGCAAAAATCGAATTCCGGACCTACCCTTCAATTGAACATTCAGAGATCGGGGCTATCTGCGAAGCCGTCAACCGCATCGAAAAAGTCGTAAAGGTCAGCGGGATCGCAGTCCTTACCGCAAGCGGGCGAAGCGCTAAGTTCATCGCTTCCGGCCGGCCGAAAGCGCCGATTTATGCCATGACAAATGATCCTGTTGTTTACCATGGGCTGAACCTTTTATGGGGAATTCATCCCATCCTGATCAGGAAAGCTTGTGCAACTTTCGATGAAATGATAGCTATTGCAGAAAAAAGCCTAAGAGACCACCTGACCCTGGAAAAAGGAGACAAGATAATCGTAATAGCAGGCATTCCCCCGAATATACCCGGGGGGACGAATTGTTTGAAAATTCATACGCTCTGAGAACCGGCCGATGGTGTAATGATGGATCCGGAAACGCCTGCTTTTAGCGGAGCAGGTAGCATAAACCGATATTGAAATTCAGCCCCTGCATCAGATCATAGGTTTTATTGCTTGTGAAGCTGAAGGAATTGGTATTGAACCAGTACCTGGCACTGACGTTTGCTCCCAAGTGGGAATATCTCCCGAATTTGATCAGCACACCTACCGCCGGTGACATGATGAACCCCCATTGTGTTTTATAAATATCATATTCCTGGATCAGGATGTGCTCCTCCATATAATCTCCTCCCAGCGAAAGCCCCACATAAGGATCGGCAATACCGGTGGGGGTGAAGTAATAGTATGTTCCGACCTCCCAGGGTATGATAAACGCATACATGTAATGGATCCCGGTAATGGCAAGTCCGTCACTTCCATAATATGTTTCGCGGGGATACTTTTGGTAATAATTATTCCACCCGAATTCAAACCCGACTGCAAAGCCTTTCTTCAGAAAGTACCTGCCTGCGAAACTCCCTCCGCCAAAGCTGAGTTTATCGATAAAGTTGTTGAAATCGCCTATTGGCAGGCTCAGGGCCCAGGAAAGAGTGTAGATTGAAGATGGGCTGTATCCTGAAGCCGCCGTTTGCTGGGCCCTGACGGAAACCGTAATAAGCAATATCGCAATAATCGGGATTAACATTTTTTTCATTGGTCATTCGGCATTAAGAGATAACATAAGAAAAACATACTGCCTGGGCGCTGTTTGCTATGGATCAATGCGCGCTTATCTGCGGTGTCTGGGCAAAGCACTGGTCCACATTGCCGAGGATATCCTGTGTCGTATGATTCCCGGTCATCAGTCCGCGGATATATGCATTCCAGATAACATAAAGTTTGTTATCATGGATCTTTGCATTTTTCAGGTCAAGCATGTCAATGATAACCGTTCCTGAATTATAATAGGTTACATCAGGCGGATAATAGGGGTACCAGTAGCCAAACCCGCCATAGCCCCAGTAATCGGGATTATAATAACCGTAATAATCCCAATACCATCCGGGGTAATAATTACTGATATTAGTCACTTTGACGACAGCAACATTTATTCCCAGGTCGGGGTTGCCGGTTTTCCGGTTCACAATGGTGTATCCCCTTGCCTGCATGTTGGCACTGATCTCGGCAAGGAGTGACTGAGCCTGGGAATTCAGCACCCTTGTGCTGTCTGTTCCGTTCTTGATAACAGTAACCGAGTCGACGATGGAAAAAGTCCTGAACTGTGTAAAGGCTGTATTGACATCATATTTTGTGATGTCTACCAGGTCTTCGGCAAGCCGGGAATCCAGGCCGGGATAGGAAGCGCAGGAGAACATGAATAATACTGCTGCCACCTTTGACAGCATATGGATCTTTCTGTTCATTTTTATAGGATATTATTTGGGTCTTCTTTTCAGCCTGAATGAAGAGGCGGGATGGGCCCTGGCAGATTCACTGGCATTGTATATTAATCCATCCTGAACATCTGGAAAAAATGAAATCCCCAGGATTCAAGTCCGACATAAAGCCCTCTTACTTCAAGTTCATCCCCGGGACGGATGTAATGCTCCTGGGAAAACATATCAACCAGTCTCCAGGAGTGGCCCGAAAGTTTAAGCTGAGGCAAATACATGAATCCCTGTGAAGGATTTTTACAGAAGTTGATGGCAGCCAGGCAGATTCTATTCTCAAATTTCCAGAACCAGGCCAGGATATTCCTGCAACTCTGGTTATCCTCCCAGCCTCCAACCGGGCAAAGGGACCAATCACCTTCATGAAATTCAGTCAATGCAATAATTTCCAGCAGGTTGATATAAAAAATCCTGAGGGATTCATCACCATTCTCTTTCGGTCTCCTCCTCAGGAAGACAGGCAGATGCACACGCCTTCCGTCCAACTGCCCTTCATGGAGCAGCCTGGCTCCCGGTAGCGTCAGGCATACAAGGGCGGCAGCTTTTTCCTTAGCCGGATTAAAAACTGAGGCAGCTCTTGCTTCGTCGTGGTTTTCAATAAACCTGACAAGATGGTTCTGGTATTTAATATCGGCATGAAGATGCTGCCTTATAAAATTCGCATCGGAACTTTTCACACGATCGTAAAGCTTCTTGTCATAACAGAAGTCGAAACCGTTCTGTTGAAGGATGTATTCCGTATCCCAGTATGCCTCAGCTATGAAGCAGAAGCCGGGAGAGTTCTTTTTAACAGTATCGATCAATGGTTTCCAGTATTCCTGTTCAGGAGGGTCCCCTGCCTTTTTACCCCAGGTTTTATGAAATACATCGTTCAGTAAAAGCATCGCCATATCACAGCGGACGCCATCGCACATAGAGGCTATCCCCGACAAAGCGCCTAATGCGGCATTTCGCAAGCCGGAACTGAATGCATTCAATTGTGCCACATCTTCCCAGGCAGGATAATACGGGTCCTTTCCACAGGCAAGGATATGGTTCCCGACTCTTTTAAATGTGACCGGGTCATTTATCAGGTCTTCCTCCGTACCATGGATGAAAAACTCAGGGTGCCGTTGAATCCAGTGGTGGTCGAATGCAATGTGGTTGGGAACAAAATCAAGGATCAGTGAAATATTCCTTTTAGCCAGATTCTCCCGGGCTGCAGCAAGCCCTTCGTTGCCCCCGAAGCGCGGATCAACCGAATAGTCTTTGATGCAATAGGGGGATCCTATGTTATCAGGCTCCTTAAAATCGGGCAGGGCATTTCGGAAGGCGGTAATGTTCCTGGCATCGCTTCCAGAGATCCTGATGCCTTCAGGGCTTCGCAACCATACTCCCATTAACCATACCGCATTGACGTTCAGGCGTGTCAATTCGTCCCATTTGATGTCCGGTACGTCCGCAAGGCCTATATGAGCATCCATTTCCCGGCTGAGCTCTTCGAGCCATACAGCAGTATTGATCTCATAAATAACAGGATTTTTTCCGAGCTTTTTCAATTGAATCATTTTCTTGTCCTGAATGTAAAAATAACACATTCCGGAGAAAAATGTATGCAATTGAGAAACAATTTACATGTGCAATACCTGTTTGAGGAGTTTATACCCGCTTGTACTGGCACGCAGGTTGGTCCCGTTCTTCAGCAGCACGGAATAGGACTCCTTGTCATACAGTTCGATCCTTTCAATGGATTCCGCGTTTACGATATAGGAACGGTGTATGCGTATAAATTTCTCGGGCTCGAGATGGGATTCGAAATACTTCATGGTTTTCTCCTTCAGATAATTCCCTTCCCCTGTATGGATCATTACATAATCACCTTCAGCCTCCAGGTAAACAATTTCATTGACAGCAATGACATGGACTTTATGCCTGCTCTTAACGGCGATCCTTTGCAAAAGTTCATCCTTTTCCTCTGCGGTTTTCAGAAGACCCTGAATATCGGGCCTTGCAACAGTTCCTCCCTGCAGGTTCGACAAGGCTTTCCTGACTGCCTGTGAGAATCTTTCCCGGGAATAGGGTTTCAGAATATAATCTGTCGCGTTCATCTCAAATGCCCTGATGGCATATTGATCATAGGCCGTACTGAAAATGATAAGCGGCGGTTTATCAATAAGTTCAAGCATTTCAAAACCTGTCAGCTTTGGCATCTGTATATCCAGGAAAACAAGATCCGGATTATACTCCTGTATGGCTTTCAGCCCGGAAAAACCATCAGAGCATTCAGCAGTAACCTCGACTTCCGGAAAATCCTTAAGAAATGTGCGGATGATATCGCGGGCCGGCTTCTCATCATCAATGATCAGGGTCTTGTAACTCATATGGATAATTTGTTATCGACTGGTTTATTGGGAATTATAAGAACTACCTCGAACACGTTCCCTGACACCGAAGTTCTTAATAATGAATCATTATGGTATATCAGCCTCAGGCGCTCCTTTATATTTTTCAAACCAATTCCTGCACCTTTCCTGGCCGGGGATGACGGATCGAAATCATTCGAGATCCTGATTTCGAAATATTCGGCATGGGCCGTGCAGCCCGTAACCACCCTGACCTGTTCCGTGCTTTCATAAACCCCGTGCTTGATCGCATTTTCGTATAAAGGCTGAAGGATCATAACCGGGATATGTCTTGAATAGCAGGACGGATCGGTTGCCGATTCAAATACAAGCTTCTCTCCAAACCGGATTTTCTCGATCTCAAGATAACGTTTTATATTCTGCATTTCCTTTTCCAGTGTAGTAAACGTATTGATATTTGCTGAAACACTGTACCGAAGGAATTCGGAAAGGTTCACGACCATTTCCTGGGCTTTGGCCGGGTCGGTGATCGTAAGGGAGCTAATGGAGTTCAGGCTGTTGAAAAGAAAGTGCGGGTTGATCTGCGATTTCAGCATATTCAGCTCCGATTCCTTTAAAAGTTCGCTTAGGCGGGCTTCGGCTTTTGCTTTTTCCTGAAGATCGCGGTAAATTATAATCAGGTAATATCCCAATCCAAGAAATGCATACATAAGGACACCGGCCCCGAAACGGTAAGGTATGGACAAGCCGAGAAAATTCATGAACACCGTATTGTTCCTGAACAGTAAATTCAGGCCTGCATAACCAGTTCCGAGCCAGAAAACAAGGATCAGTAAGAGTGAGCTGGATTGATTAAAGAAAAAATTGAAAGTAAAATGCTTCTCAGGCATGGTATACCTGATCACGTACCATACGGCTATCCCAAGTATGCAGAAAATGCTTTCATATATCAGGCTGTCGGCAATCGCAATGTTCAACGGGAACCTGAACTGGAAAAAAATAATGGAAAAGTGGATCCCCAGAATGAGGATCCACGTTCCAAAATACACGGATATTGACCTGAGACTTTGAAAGACCGGATGTATCATTCTCTATCCCCAGGTTTTATTGTTAATACGTTTTGATTTCCCCTCCGCCGAAAACTGCAGATGCTTTGATAACCAATACCCTGGATTGGTCGGTTGCTTCTTTGATACAGAAGCGCTTATCGGAAAAGCCGCCGAAAACGCTTGCGTTTTTCAGTTGTATTTTCCATTCGCAGGGAACAATTATCGTAGCACCTCCGAATACGGCATTCACTTCCAGTTCATTAGTACCTTCGGCCATAACGGCCTGTGTGAGATCAAGCTTGATACCGCCGAAGATCACGTTGATCCTCCCCCCCCTGAATTCCTTGCTGATAATCCTTTTTTCCGTTCCGCTGAAAATATGATCTTCGAACACGTATCCCTGGTCCAATGCAGCGCCGGCATTCGGTGAATTGGTCAGGCGTTGTTTCCACTGCCCGGGATGAGGGAACCTGCGTACAAGAACAAGAATGCCCAGGCAAATAAGGATAAGAGGCCAGAAAAGATGCGTAAAGCTGATATTGAAATCGAAGACACGGGGCATGAGGAAAAAACCTCCAATCAGCATCAGGATAACACCCGGGATACGGCTTTCACTTCCAATCAGGCTGACGATACCGATGATCAGTAAAAGCATAGGCCAAGAAAAAATGATGTGCCTGAAGTATTCAGGAAAAATTCCCGTATTGAAGAGAAGCAATGCAAGTCCTGCGAAAATTATAATAACACCGAGCAATCCTTTTTTCCGGTAGTTATCATAGTGCGATTTATGTTCGGGATGTGGTTCCATGGTTTTCGGGATTAAAGATAGATAAATTCTGTGAGCAAAAGTATATTCAAATCCATGGTAATTAAAGAGTAAATCGACATATAACCGAATTCTCCCGACGAATTCAGGTGCAGGGGCTTTGAGAAAGTCCTGAAATTGTTCTTAGCTTTGCATCCTTGTATTTCCCGGTTCTGATTTCACCGCCACCCATTCCAGGTGGTGGTGAAAATAAATGAACGAATACTTTCCGGGTTATCTGAATTAAACCGATGACATGAACCTCGCTTTTTATAAGTACCAGGGAACAGGAAATGATTTTATAATTGTGGATAATCTCCGGGGCAAGCTTTCCCTGGATTGTGATGAGATCGCTTTTCTCTGCAACCGGCATTTCGGTATTGGTGCTGACGGGCTTATGATCATAGAGCAGATGGCAGGATATGATTATTACCTGAAGTATTATAATTCGGATGGGAACGAAAGCAGTATGTGCGGGAACGGGGGAAGGTGTTCGGCTGCGTTTGCTTACAGGGTCGGAATAATCAGTGAAAACACCAGATTCTTTGCTGCCGACGGCCCGCATGAAGCAGAAATCCTGAGTTCTGGCCCGGGCGGATGCGAAGTCAGGCTTAAAATGAAGGACACCCGGGTCGGGAAGGAATTCAGCGACGGGTATTTTATTGATACCGGCTCACCACATTTCGTAAAATTCGTGGATTCTCCGGAAACCTTAAATGTGACGGAGGAAGGAAGGATGCTTAGGTTTGATCAGAGGTTTGCACCCGGAGGGACGAACGTGAACTTCGTGGAGAAAGACAATGGCAGGATCAAGGTAAGGACTTACGAAAGGGGGGTGGAAAATGAGACTCTTTCATGCGGTACCGGGGTCACTGCGTCAGCACTGGTGCTGGCGTCACTCCCCCCCCGGGACAATAAGCCTGTAACGATCCATACAAAAGGCGGCAGCCTGACGGTTTATTTTTCCAGGCAAGGAGATGATTTTATCAACGTTTACCTGGAGGGCCCTGCCAGTTTTGTTTTTACAGGTGAAATTTCCCTGGACCGTGGTTGAGGCCCGGGAATATTACTTCAGGATTCTGCAATAAGGAGATTCCCGCTTGAGTTTAAAAATAAAAAACATATGCAAACTGATATTCTGAAAGGGGAACATATTACGCTGCGGGCAGTAGAACCAGCCGACATTGATATCCTTTATCAATGGGAAAACGACCCTTCCATATGGAGGGTCAGTAATACGCTGGCACCTTACTCCAGGTTCCAGATCGAAGAATACGTTATGAACATCCAGAATGATATCTATTCGGCCCGGCAGTTAAGACTGATGGCGGTGTGCCACAGCGGAAAGAACAAAGGCAGGGCAGTGGGAGCAATTGATCTCTTCGATTTTGAGCCACATCATCGCCGCGCCGGAGTGGGTATCCTTATACGGAAGGAATTCAGGGAACTTGGCTATGCTTCCGAGGCGCTGGACCTTCTTATCCGGTATGCATTTGACGTCCTGAGCCTGAGACAGCTATTCAGCAATATGACCCCGGAAAACACTGCCAGTGTCTCTCTTTTTGAGAAATTCGGATTTACACGCTGCGGCATTAAAAAAGACTGGGTTAGGATCGGCGACGGGTGGACAGAGGAATGGATGTACCAACTGATCCGGCAAGCCAAACAGGATTGACCCCTACCCGGGAATGGCAATGATCTGTAAAAAAATAAAAAAGTTATCCGCTAAACAGAGCTGTATTGCACCATCCGTGGTTATTTGCGCCACGCTTGTAATATTAACTTTCTCACTTGCCAGGTTCTGGTATTTCATCAAATTTCCGAACATTGAATTAAAGAGGAAATCCTGGATGTATTTATACATTCCGACAGGAACCGATTTCCAGGGGGTGAGGAAACTTCTCAGCCCCTTCATGAAAAACGAAAAGTCGTTTGTTTTCACAGCCATAAGAAAACTTTACCCGGGTCATGTCAGAGCTGGGAAATATAAATTAATTGAGGGGGAGGACAATAACAGGCTGGTGAATATCCTTCGGTCGGGGATGCAGGAACCGGTCAGGGTGTCTTTTCAAACCGCTAGGACACCGGCAGAACTTGCCGGGAGGATCGGAAGGCAGATCGAGGCTGATTCAGCTGCATTGATGCGCCTCTTCACCAATGCTTCATACCTGCATAATTTCGGGTTGGATCCGGATAACATTTTTGCCTTGTTCATCCCCGATACTTACCAGTTTTTCTGGAATACATCAGCAGAACAATTTCTCAGGAGAATGAGGCTTGAACAGCAGGATTTCTGGACGCCCACGCGAAGAAAGTTCCTTGATTCCCTGGGGATGACCATTCCGCAGGCCGTGACCCTGGCTTCGATCATTGAAAAAGAAACAAATAAGGACCAGGAAAAATCAACTATTGCCGGCGTATATATTAACAGGCTTCACAGGAAATGGCCCCTACAGGCTGATCCTACCGTGATCTATGCCTGGAACGACTTCAGTATTAAAAGGCTTACTGCAAGGCACCTGAAAATAAATTCCAGGTATAATACTTATCTGTTTACGGGGTTGCCTCCCGGTCCGGTTTGCATACCCTCGGCCGGTTCGATTGATGCAGTGTTGCATTACACCAGGCATAAATTCATGTATTTCTGTGCACGGGAAGACTTGTCGGGATACCATACTTTTGCGGAAACGATCACGGAACACGGGATAAATGCCAGGAGATACCAGAAGGCCCTTGACAAACTGAATATCAAATAATGTCTAATAAATAATCCCTGGATGCGTTTGCGATTGGTGCTGGCCGGGCTCCTTTTCTCTTTGACCGTCTCTGGCCAGGACAGCCTGAATTCACAGAAAGTTCAACCGCCGGATACTTCATCTGTTCACAAGGGAAGGCTTGTCGGTGTCCTTTCTGTCCAGGGAGCACTTTATTTCGGCAGCCTCGGAGGACTCTATTTTTTGTGGTACAATAACTTTCCGCAGTCCTCATTCCATTTTTTCAATGACAATAATGAATGGCTGCAGATGGATAAGTGCGGCCATTCCACCACGGCATATTATATCAGTATGGTCGGCTACTGGTCTTACCGATGGGCAGGCCTGAACAATACACAATCAGCCCTGTACGGGGGATTGCTGGCATTCTCATATATGCTGAATATAGAGATCCTTGACGGGTTCTCTTCCGAATGGGGATTCTCACTGGGTGACCTGACTGCCAATACGGTTGGTGCGGCATTATTCGTCGGGCAGCAACTGGCCTGGAAAGAACAGAGATTCAGGCTTAAATGGTCATTTCACCAGACCACATTCCCGGCATACAGGCCCGATCTGCTGGGTGACAACCTGATCGAGCAGATGCTCAAGGATTATAACGGTCAAAGCTATTGGCTTTCAGGAAATATCAGTTCATTCCTGCCCGGAGGGGCAAAGTTTCCCGGATGGCTTAATATCGCCTTCGGTTACGCCGCCTCAGGAATGACGGGAGCATCATCAAACTCTTTAAACTATAATGGACAGCCCATCCCACCCCAGGACCGGTACCGCAGGTTTTTATTATCGGTTGACGTTGACCTGACAAGGATCCATACCCGGTCCAGGCTGCTTAAAGGTATTTTCACCGTGCTGAGCTTTATTAAAATACCTGCCCCCGCCGTAGAATACAACACGCTGGGAAAATTCAGGTTCTACCCCTTGTATTATTGATCGGAATTTTCCATAACTTTACTTTCTGATAAAGCACACTTTATTATGGAAGAGCAACCTTTCAATGCGCGACCTCCAGGTGAAACGCAAAATAAGCCGGTATTCCAGCAGAATCTCCCCAATTCAAACACTATTCTCGTACTGGGGATACTTTCCATTGTTTTCTGCTGGTGGAGGTTGTTTTCGCTGGTGGGGATAATCATGGGAATAATAACAATTATACTTTCAAGAAAGGAAATCGCCTTGTATTATTCATCCCCGGGTCAATTTACCGTCAGTTCCCTTAACAATGTTAAAACAGGGAGGACCTGCGCTATTATCGGGCTGATCATTTCCATCATCATTTTTATTCTTGCCGCCCTTTTAATGATCGGGTTTCTTGCCACTTTTCCTTTCTGGGGGATGCTCAGGTAACATATGAAGATACTTCCTGCCGAAAAGATCCGTGAGGCTGATGCGTATACTATTGCCCATGAGCCTGTAGCCGATATCGACCTGATGGAGCGGGCTGCAATGGCTTGTTTCAACTGGATGTCGGAGCGGATTGCCGCATCACAAACCGTCCATGTATTTGCCGGAACGGGCAACAACGGAGGCGACGGCCTTGCCCTGGCAAGAATGATGAAACTGAAGCATTTCATGGTTCTTGTTTACCTCGTAGGGAAGGAAAAAAAATTATCCCCCTCCTGCCGGATCAACCTGGACAGGTTTAAGGAGACTGGCGGCCATTACCAATGGCTTGAAGAAGAACACCTTCTGCCGGTTATAAGTGATGAGGATGTGGTTGTTGACAGCATTTTCGGCAGCGGGCTTACCCGCTCGCCGGAAGGGTTTCCTGCAGCCATCATTCGGCATCTCAACGGGGGCAAAGCATTGACTTTTTCAATTGACGTGCCGTCGGGACTTTACTGCGACACGTCTTCAATAAAGTCTGCCCATCCCGACATTATCCGGGCAGATTACACTCTGTCTTTTGCCCCTCCGAAACTTGCTTTATTCATGCCTGAGAATTACAGTTATGCCGGGGACTGGCAACTGCTCGATATAGGCATTTCGGATGAATTCCTTAGCATGACTGAAGTTAAAAATTTCATGCTTGAGGAGTCGGTGCTGGCTCCCCTCCTGAAGAAACGGCGGAAGTTTGATCAAAAGGGGACATACGGGCATGCCTTGCTGCTTTGCGGTGGATACGGGAAGATGGGTGCCGCAATTCTTGCCTCTCATGCTGCTTTGCGGTCAGGGGCAGGGCTTGTCACTGTCCACTCACCTTCATCGGGAGTTCCGATTCTGCAGTCGGCAGTTCCTGAAGTAATGATGAGCATTGACAAGGACAGTAGTTTTATTTCTGAGATCCCTGACCTTTCAAGGTTTTCGGCCATAGGAACAGGTTGCGGAATCGGCCTTGGCGAACAAACCCGTTCAGCACTCAAACTGCTGATTCAGAACACTCCTCTTCCATTGATTATTGATGCTGATGCAATAAATATCCTGGGTGAGAATAAGACCTGGCTGGGTTTCCTTCCGAAAGATTGTATTTTCACTCCCCACTCCAGGGAATTCCAGCGACTGATCGGGAAGGCGGATGATGATTTTGACCATCTCAGCATGCAAAAAGATTTTTCTTTCCGGTTCCAGGCATATGTAGTAAGCAAAGGAGCCCATACTGCCATCACCACACCGGATGGATTGTGTTATTTCAACAGCAGCGGGAACCCCGGTATGGCTACTGCCGGCAGCGGGGATGTGCTGACCGGAATGATCACCGGCCTCCGGGCACAGGGTTATACTCCTCTTGAAGCATGCCTTCTGGGAGTCTGGCTGCACGGGAAGGCAGGAGACATTGCTGCCGCCCAAATGGGACAGGAAGCCCTGATTGCCAGGGATATTATTATGAATATCGGAAAAGCATTTCAATCACTATATGGAAAATTTTGAGAAAGAACAACTTGTGAACATGGTGGTTGCCCCTTATGTTCAGAAAGCCACGGCTTTACGCGGGATTAAAAGGCATGTCGGGGGGAACCAGTTCCGTCACGCCTTAAGCACCTATGCAATCCTTATCGATTATCATTATACGGATCAGGTGCTGCTGAAAGCATCCGTAATTCATGATATCTTCGAGGATGTGCGGTGTGTTTCCTTTGACGAGATCAGGAATCTGGATAAGGATGGTCAGGCAGTTTTAGAACTGGTCCTTGAAGTAACAAAAAAGAAGGAAGAGACGAAAGATGAGTATCTGAAACGCTTGTTTGATAAGGGCAGCCTGAATGCAAAAAGATTGAAATGTGCCGACAGGATCAGTAATCTTACTGACTTACATCCTGATATTTTCGATAAAGACTTCATCAAACGGTATATTGATGAAACGAAAAAATGGGTCATTCCCATGGCAGAGGAGGTAAATGAGAACATGCTCTATGAGCTCAGGGACCTTCTTGCCAGGAGGGAAGTCCTGCTTGAGATCAGTGGTCTTGTATGGCCGGTAAAAAAGAAAGACAAAGATTAATTCAGCCGCTCTTTTTCCAAGACATCCATTTCAACTTTCAGGTTGTCGATAATGAAATTCTGGCGCTCGGGAGTATTCTTCCCCATGTAAAAGTTCAGAAGTTCCTGGAATGCTGTGTCTTTAGTAAGGATAACCGGGTCAAGCCTCATATTCTGACCGATGAAATGCTTGAACTCATCCGGTGATATCTCACCGAGTCCCTTGAACCTCGTGATCTCGGGATTTGCACCGAGTTTTTCCATGGCTGCCGATTTTTCCCCATTGGAATAGCAATAGATCGTTTTTTGCTTGTTCCTCACCCTGAACAATGGTGTCTGGAGAATAAAGAGGTGGTTATTCCTCACCAGGTCGGGATAGAACTGAAGGAAGAAAGTGAGCAGCAGGAGTCGGATATGCATGCCGTCAACGTCGGCATCGGTAGCTATTACCACGTAATTGTACCTTAGGAATTCAGGCCCGTCCTCAATGTTCAGGGCCGATTGCAATAAGTTGAACTCCTCATTCTCATAAACCACCCTTTTACTCAGTCCAAAGCAATTCATCGGTTTGCCCTTAAGGCTGAATACCGCCTGGGTATTGACATCCCTGGCTTTTGTAATGGAGCCGCTGGCTGAATCCCCTTCAGTAATGAATATGGTGGATTCAAATTTCCTTTCATCATGATTATTGTAATGGATCCGGCAATCTCGCAGCTTCTTGTTGTGCAGGCTGACTTTTTTAACACTTTCCTTGGCAATCTTTTTAATGCTTGCCCATTCTTTTCTTTCCTTCTCCGACTGGAGGATCTTCCTCAGCAGAGCCTCGGCGGTATCCGAATTGATATAAAGATAATTGTCAAGGTGTTTTTTGACAATATCCATGATGTAATTCCGTACGGTCTGACCATCCGGTTCGATGTAAAGCGATCCCAGCTTTGTTTTGGTCTGTGATTCAAAAACAGGGTCCTGTACCTTAATGCTCAATGCAGCGACCAACGAGGCTTTGATATCATTCGTATCAAAGTCTTTCTTGTAAAATTCGCGGATGGTCCTGACAAGCGCTTCACGGAAAGCCGACTGATGCGTCCCGCCCTGGGTTGTGTGCTGGCCGTTTACAAAGGAGTAATACTCTTCGCCGTACATCTCACAGTGCGTGAAAGCAAATTCGAAATCCCCTTCCTGCAGACGTACGATCGGATATAAAACCGGCGTGTCAATGCTGGCGTTAAGCAGGTCCAGGAGACCGTTCTGCGAATAATAGCGGTCACCGTTGAAGATCATAGTGAGCCCGTTGTTCAGGAATGCATAATTCCAGATCATTTTCTGGACATATTCAGGAATATAATGGTATTTTCCGAAAAGGTCTTCATCGGGTGTAAAGGTCACGATGGTCCCGGCCCTCAGATCGCATTGTTTTTCAGGTTCATCGCTGATAAGATCGCCGCGGCTGAACTCAACCACCCGTGTATGTCCATCCCGGATCGCCTGGACTTTAAAATATGAAGAAAGGCCGTTTACGGCTTTGGCGCCGACCCCATTGAGGCCCACTGCCTTTTTAAAGACTTTCGAGTCGTACTTGGCACCTGTATTGATCCTGGAAACACATTCAACCAGTTTCCCCAATGGAATCCCCCTCCCATAATCCCTGATGCAAACCTGCTGGTCCTTGATCGTGATCTCGATCGTTTTTCCAAATCCCATGATATATTCATCGACGGCATTGTCAACGATTTCCTTGATCAATACATAAATACCATCATCAGGCGAGGAGCCATCCCCGAGCTTTCCTATATACATTCCCGGCCTCAGGCGTATATGTTCCTTCCATTCCAGGGAGCGTATGCTTTCCTCGTTATATACTTCTTCTTTAAACATGACCTTGTGACTCAGGTATAAACCACAAATGGCACCTTCCGCAGGAACCTGTGAAAGCGCCTTATCTGCTGTGATTCTCTGAATGCCGCAAATATAAATGAAACTTAAAGCCTTCTCCGACGCATTTATCAAATATTATGGGAAAGTTATTCACAATAATTCATATTTGCCTTATTTTCGTAAACCAATACCAAACCGGGAACAACATATGGAACTGATCCAATATGAACTAAAAGATTCCATAGGGTGGATCACCCTCAATCATGATGCCAAGCGCAATGCCCTGAGCTTTACGTTGCTGAACCAGCTCCTCACAGCGCTTAATGATCTTGAAAAGCAAAAAGCCAGGGTTGTTGTGATCCGGGCAAATAAAGGCGTAAAAGTCTGGTCATCAGGATTTAACATTGATGAATTGCCCCGTGACGGGAGTGACCCTCTTGCTTATGACAATCCCCTTCAAAAAGTCATAAGGGCAATTATCCGCATTCCTGCACCGGTGATCACCATGGCTGAAGGCAGTATCTGGGGCGGCGCCTGCAACATAGCATTTGTCTGCGACATAGTGATAGGGACCAGGGATACCTGCCTGGCTATAACACCGGCCAAGATAGGCGTCCCATACAATACTTCCGGGATTCTGCAATTTCTTGATATCATCGGCTCCCATATCGCCAAGGAGATGTTTTTCACAGCTGAACCGATCAGTGCAGAAAGGGCGCATAGTCTCGGGATCATAAACCATGTTGTGCCGGCCGAGGAGATCGAGGAATTTACTTCAAACCTCTGCAGGAAGATCATTGCGAATTCCCCTCTCAGCATACAGGTCATCAAGGAACAGCTGAATATTTTGGGGAATTCACTTCCCATCCCACCCAATGTTTTCGAGCATATCGATATGCTCAGAAGGATTGCCGGAACAAGCCATGACTACCTGGAGGGGCTGTCGGCGTTTTATGATAAAAGAAAGCCAGTGTTTAAGGGCGAATGAGCGATTTTTTTCATTGATACAGCGATTCGTATTTCCATCGCAGGCAGGGGATCGTATTTAAAAAAACTTTCCCTACGACAAAGTCCATCCGTCTGATTTTAATTTACGACACCGTCATTGTGTCACCCGGAACCTATTATGAAAATCTGAATTTCAGGGCAAAGGGGATTGTCCCTGGCGAAAAAACACTCGTTATCGACTGATTCAGGATTTTTCCGGCTTCAGGAAATTCCTGCTCTCGGATATCAGCAGCCTGATCTCCCCCCTGGTCAGTAAAAAATCCTTTATCCCGAGATGTGAAAGCTTTATAAACACCACGAGCTGGTAGATTGTGGAAACCGTATAGGAAACACTTGCGGTCGCCGAGGCCCCGATAATTCCGAAACGGGGGATCAGGATAAACCCCAGAATAAGTGTGAAGACCAGCCCCAGTGCTGAACTGATCATATTGTGATAAACCTTGTTGATCCCTGAAAAAAACGGGCTGAGGACCATGGAAAAACTCAGGGCGATTATCCCAAGGCCGAGTGACGCAATGACAGGCCGTATCATGCCGAATTCCGGGCCAAATATCTTCCTGTAAACAAAGGAAGGGATCGCGACCAGGCATAATACCGACAAAGAAGTGACAACCATGGCTATTTTTGACAAGGTGAGGGTAAGTTTCACTGAATACTGGATATCCTTTGAATTTGAGATCCGCGCCAGTTGTACAACCGCCAGGCTCCGGCTGATGATCCACAAGCCTTCCGAAAGGCTGAACCCTATGCTGAGAACACCCACGCTTGCTCGCCCGTACCATACCTCCACAATATACACACCGAGGCGGTAGTTCAGCTGCTGGAAAATATTTGCGAAGAAAGCATAAGTGCCGAACCTGAACATCGTATTGAAAATCGGCTTAAGCCCTTTCAGGGAGCTGAGCACAAGGTACGGCAGGATATTATACAGGCTTACCAGGTAAACGATGGCGTAGGAAATTAAAATAGCACGGTAGTATGTGATCACATCGCGTGTATGGAACAAAAAAACGCCCGACAACAGGATGATGAGCAGAAAGACCGTTTGTGCCAGGTTGAACAGATTGTAAATCCGGACTTTTTCCTTGCCGAGCAGGAGCATGTAGTTAACATTTGTAAGGGACATCACGAGTGCAAGGAACAGGACATGGTAAAAGTATCCGTGGGGTATGACCTCAAAGTGTTTCCCCAGGTGGCCGAGAAGTTCAAAGACATAAGTGCTGACGCCGGTTACGAGCAGGGTCCAGGAATATGAGGATAAGAACAGTTTAAAAAAATCCGCCCTTGGGGTCATATACACAAGGGCTCCTCCCCCGATAAACGTGTTGAACAGCAGGATGTAGGTAACCGAAAGGATGATGAGGTAAATGGTTCCGCAATTTGCAGCTCCGAGATACCTGGCGTTGATCACATTGATGATAAAAGCCAGGACAGCCCCGACAAGGCGGGTGCCAATAGTTCCGATTATCTTACTGAACATCGGTCCACCTAACGTTTTTGAAACTTTTTCCCCGTGTTGCGGCCAAAATGATGAAGATCGAATTTGTAGCGTTTCGCGTCAACCAGAGTATATTTGCCTAAACCGAAAATCGTATGCACACCTTTCGTGTACCTGGAATTCTTCAGAGGGCCGAAATAACTTACGACTTCTTCCTGGTAATCCTGTTCCGACAATGCTGTAACTTTATTTATCGCTATCCTTCGCCCGTATGTTCCTGAACAATCCTTTGCGGGCCTGAAAAGTTGTCCTTGGTGGATGAAAGGCAAACCGGCCGGTCTCGACGAACGGATGTCAATTTTCACAGGGTTTTTCGGGTGGGGCTTATACCCTCCGTACAATTCATCCGAGGAATACACGTAAAGATGAGTATTGGAGTATTGCCTCAGGGTGAAGAACAGCCACCACCTGTCGTTGAAACTGATAAGAGTCGGGTCGATTGCATCGATTTTATCAATTAACACGCGGTCAGCCATGAATGCGCCTTCGGAATAATTTCTTTTATAAAGCCCTATATGATTATAACGGAAGGATGATGGCAGGCAATAAATATTTTCCCCGTGAGTAAAAATAAAAGGATACGACAGGTGTTCCTTTGTCTCAATGGATATCAGCGGGATTGAAAAACTCTTTCGGGCAGGATCAAAAACGGCTTCTGAAATATGAGCTTTATTCTCTCTGAGAGAGTAATCCTCCATCAGGATATGCACCTTGTTTTCTTCCATGAACCCTGATGGGTCGGCATAATAATGATGCGAACCCCGTTCGCGCATCCATAAAATATTTTCCGGCTTAATTTCATAACGGTTTAATGCCAGTTCCTGGATGGAATGGTTTATAATTCCGATATTCCATTTTTCGGCCCGGAACAGATCATGCCAGTAAAAATTCATCCTGTTCCTGAGGAGTTTGAGAAGAAATAAGATCACTTTAACATTCCCGGGCATCTTGCAATCCGTTCCGGAGATCCCAACGGGAGGTGGGAAATGGAATCCCTGCAGGGAAATTTCATTTGCAAGGAAATAAGGAAGGGAGGCCGACACCCAGAGAAGCACATCGAGGTTTGCCTGGAAAGAATGCAATAAGGTATTGGTAACAGCTTTCCTGAGGATGATTCCCTTCCCGGTCACTTCAGTAAGGCGTTGCAGAATTACGGTGCTAACCGGTATATTGCTGTATATTTCCATGAACCCTGCGGGGCCAGAACTGCACAGCTGTTCGTTGCCATAAAGAAATGACCAGACCCCGTACTTCGCCGCATTCAGGATCTCCCCGCCAATCGTATCAAATCCGAATTGTAAAATAAAATCAAGTTCTTCGGATCTGATCATTGCCACATCCTCATCACTGAAGCATTCCGCGCTGTCCATTTGAATCGGCAGGCAGTCCAGATGCCTGGCTGATTCCATTTCCTTCCGCATGTCCACCTTTTGTTTCTGCGGAGGCCTGAAAAAGTACCGCGTGCAGAAACTCCAAAGGAGCTGGTCCCGCGAAACCCTGGCTGAACCGTAGCCATTCTGCCGCCCTCCGGCCCTGGTACCGGTCACAACCAGAATTAGTTTATGACCATTTTCAATCAGCGACCGGATCGCAGTTGCCTGCCATTTCTCCAGCACACCGTCGGAGCATATTATTCCGAATCTTAAGCCGTTTGCCATTCCGAAATTGTTTGACTGTATATTCCTGCCAGCTTTTCTGTCACTGCCAGTTCGGAAAATGAACCGGAAATGAGATCATGGAGTTTTTGCGGGTCAAATGTAGTATAAATATCAAGCATGTTAATTATTGCCGCAGCCATTTCGCCGGTCCCCGGATGCTGAAGCAGTATCCCGCTTTTCCTGTCAATTATCTCGGCCGCAATTCCGGTTTTAGAGGAGATCACAGGCAATCCGCAGGATAAAGCCTCAACGATAACCGTTCCAAAGGTCTCATAACGGCTTGACTGAACCAGGAATGAAGATGTCTGATAAAGGTTTATCAAATCTTTATTTTGCCTCAGGCCGTTAAACCTGACTTTATCCGGGCCCAGGCCCAGGCTTAAAGCATATTTTTTCATTGATTCCAAATCCGGGCCCTCTCCTGCAAGTAAAACAATAAAATCGGTGCGTGAGGAGAACGCTATGGCGACTGCATCAAGGAACCCGCTGATATTTTTTGATTTATCTTCAAAACACGAAACATGCAGTATCGTTGCTTTGCCTTGAAAATTTCTAATCTCCGGGGGAGTATAAGCAGAGATATCGACCAGGCTGGGAACGATAAAAAAATGTTCATGGCTGAGATTATGGCCAAGCATGGCCTTCTTCAGGCTGCTGCTCACTGCGATCACTCCCTCCGAACGCATGACCAGGAAGCGGGTGATCCTTTTCCTGATCCATCCCCGGTATGTCCCGTTTTCACTGAAATACCTCGACCAGTGTTCGGAAATGAGATAGGGCCTTTCCCATTTTCGGGAAAGATAAAATGCAAACAGTATCTCCCTTGTCAGAACATGGCCATGGATGATATCCGGCCTATACGAGCCCATGGCTTTCAGGCCCAGGAAATGAGCCTTGAAATACCTGAATACATCCAGCGCTCCATATATCAACCCTGATCCTTTCCGGCTTTTCCGGTAATAAACACGGCAGGCACGTACACCGTTTTCAACGGAATTGACCACTTCAAATTTCTTATTAGAGCAAGGATCCGGATGGACCGACAGCACGCTGACCATGTTTGATTTTGCCAGGGCTTCAGCCTGCCTAAGGATAAATAATCCCGGCATGGGGTCGACCCGGCTTGGGTACCAGCGCGGTATAAACAGGATTTTCAGGTCAGAATTCAAGTGTACTAAATTACTTACTTTTCATTAAAACAGTCCCCTATCATCCTGACCGCATTAAGTAACCTTGTATTTCCCAGTCCACTGACCACAGCAAAGGGGAATCCCCTCGACAGCAATTCATTGTAATACATTTCGAACAGCTGTTGCCTCATATGGGGATGTTCCCTCAGGGGGTCGGGTTCCCATGGCAGGTCAACATCACACAGCAAAAAGAGATCGTAAGGATGGTCCTCTATCGTGCGAAGTATCCATGGGGCACAACGCTGATAGCGGACTTCGCTCCATATTTTAGTCACGATAAGCTCCGTATCGCAGAACAAAAAACCCTGCGCTTTCCTTTCCGCTTCCTGTTCTTTCAGGATCTGGCCTTTTGCTATCAGGAGAATATCCTTTTCTTCATAAACCGGACCATGGCTGTCAAGGTATTCACGGGCAAACTCAGGTACCCAGCAGGTATGATAATGTTCTGCTAGTTGCTCCGAAAGAACTGACTTACCTGTCGATTCAGGGCCCGTCACTGCAATCTTTATTAATCTGCCGGGATTCATTCAACAATCGTTAAGGCCTTCATTTTCCCTCTCCATTCAAGCCATCCGAAGATGGCAATAAGGGTAAACACAAGATACTGAAAACTGCTGAAGACTAGTTTTTCATAGGCAAAAAGCCAGATTGAGACCAGGTCGCCGATGATCCATAGCAGCCAGTGTTCGATTTTTTTCCTAGCCATCAGCCACATTGCAATAATATAAATCGCTGTTGTGACGGCATCCCAAAGGGGGATTGTGCTATCGGTAAATTTCGTGAGCATGAGGTAAATAGCGATAAAAAAGACCAGTATGAGGGCTGCGTAGAGCCATCGCTCCTTCTTCCTGCATACTGTTATGGGAACATGATCGTCCGACCCCGTTTTCCTGATCCAGTTGTACCATCCGTACATTCCCATCAGGAAATAAAATACATTGATCCCTGCATAAGCATACAGCCTGGCCGAAAAACAGATGAATACATAGATGAGGACATTGACTGCTCCGACCGGGAAGGCCCAGACCACTTCTTTTTTCACGAGCCAGACACTGGCCAGCCCGAAACCTACCGCGATCAGTTCAATGACTGATGTATGAATTACCCATAAGTCGACCGGGATATCGGGGATCATGCCACAAAGGTAAATTAATGCTTCAGGCTGTAAACGCGAAAAAAACTAATTTTGTATCAAATAACGGGAATATCCTTGCCATGTTCTATATCTTTCACATTCATCTGCCTTTTATCGTTAACCTGCTCCTTCTTCTCCTGACGGCAAAAATACTCGGGGAACTTGCCGAACGGCTCAGGCAACCGGCTATGATAGGGGAAGTTCTTGCAGGTGTATTGCTTGGCCCGTCCCTGTTCAATATCATCCCCTCGGTTGGAGACATCAAACCCATATCCGACCTGGGTGTTTTCCTGCTCATTTTCATGGCAGGCATGGAAATCGAAGCAGAGGAAATAAGGAACTCAATCAGAGGAAGAAATTTATGGATCGCTTTGCTGGGGTTTATTATCCCTTTGGGCAGCGGACTTCTGCTGGGTTATCTTTTCCACTTCAGCAATGTATTCACTATCTTTCTCGGTTTATGCATTGCGATCACTGCTTTACCCGTCAGCATCAGGATCCTGATCGACCTGGGGAGGCTGAAGACGGATGTAGGTCAAAGGATCATTTCGGCAGCGATCTTTAATGACATCATCTCCCTGATGATACTTGGTATTATCCTGGATTTCAATGGCATCAAAGGCACCCTGGAGGATCTTACATTCTCCATCCTGTTCGTGACCCTTAAGGTGGTTGCCTTTATCATCATACTTATAGTCGCATACCGTTTGTTCAGCATGGCCAAAGCCAGTGTAAGCACGCTTAACCCGATCATGGGGAGGTTCCTGCATTATCTTAAAGGGAAGGAATCCATGTTCGCCCTGGTCATATTGTTCGTCCTGATCTTTTCGAGCATCGCAGAATTGCTCGGGCTTCATTTCATTGTGGGTGCTTTTTTCGGGGCAATCCTGTTCCCGAGGACAATTTTTGACAAGTCCGAATTTGACCAGGTCAGGCATTCAACGACAAGCTTTGCCATGGGATTTCTCGCGCCGATCTTTTTTGCGACCATGGGCATTGCCTTTGATCTCAAAGCCCTTAATAACGGCTTATTGCTGACCGCTGTCCTGATCGCTTCATTTTTCAGCAAGATCCTCGGGGGATATTTCGGGTCCAGGATGGCCGGATTCGATAATATGAAATCCATCACTATTGGTTTAGGGCTGAATGCCAGGGGAATAATGGAGCTGGTCATAGCCAGCATCGCCCTTCAGAAAGGGTTTATTGACGTGCCTGTTTTCTCCATCCTTGTCATGATGGCATTGCTTACGACCATTATAACTCCATTCCTTCTCCGGGATGCCTTTTTAAGGATTGATAAAACCCCTGCTCCTTAGTGCAATAAAATTCTACTACCTTTGCCCGCAGATTTTAAAACCAGGAATGCATGGGTATTTTCCATCAGTTAATTGATTTCATCTTACATATTGACAAGCATTTACTTGAAATTGTAACGAATTACCGGGCTTGGGCCTACCTGATTCTTTTTATCATTATTTTCATGGAAACGGGACTCGTCGTGACTCCATTTTTACCTGGCGATTCCCTCTTGTTTGCAGCAGGGACGATCGCAGCCATGCCGGGTGAGCCGCTGCAGATGCTGCCTCTGATCATATTGCTTATCTGTGCTGCCTTTGGTGGCGACAATACCAATTATTTCATCGGTCGTTTCCTTGGGCACAGGGTCTATGAGAGAAACTACAGGCTGATCAAAAGGGAATACCTGGACAGGACACATACTTTTTATGAGAAACACGGTGGAAAGACCCTGATCATTGCAAGGTTCATGCCCATCATCCGCACTTTCGCACCTTTTGTCGCAGGAGTCGGAAGCATGACATGGCTGAGGTTTATCAGTTTCAGCATCCTCGGTAATATGCTTTGGGTTGTATTATTTACACTGGGTGGGTATTTTTTCGGCAATATCCCCGTTATAAAAAACAACTTCACCCTTGCTATCCTGGGGATCATACTGATCTCGGTCATGCCAATGGTCATTACCGTCCTGAAAAGTTCATTTTCGGGCAAGCACTGATTTCACCGCTTCAACCACATCTGGGACGTCGAGCCCGTATTTTTTAAGCAGTTCTTCAGGGTTCCCGCTTTCACCGAATGAATCGTTAACAGCCACCATTTCGACCGGAAGGGGAAATTTTCTTGCCAGCAGCTGGGCAATGCTGTCGCCGAGCCCTCCATTCCGTTCATGCTCTTCGGCTGTGACCGCGCAGCGAGTTTTTGTGACGGACTTAAGGATGGCTTCCCCGTCAAGAGGTTTAATGGTATGGATATTCACAACTTCGGCTGAAATGCCCTGTTCACTAAGGATACGGCAGGCTTCAAGGGCTTTCCAGACAAGGTGCCCGGTTGCAAATATACTGACATCTCTTCCCTCATTCAGCATGACTGCCCTGCCAATTTCAAACTCCTGGCCCGGGTCGGTGAAGTTGGGTACTTTCGGCCTTCCGAAACGGAGGTAAACCGGCCCCCGGTGTTTTGCAATGGCCAGAGTTGCGGCTTTTGTCTGGTTAAAGTCACATGTATTGATCACGGTCATGTTCGGGAGCATCCTCATCATCCCCAGGTCTTCAAGGTTCTGGTGAGTGGCTCCGTCTTCACCAAGGGTGATCCCGGCATGGGATGCACAGATCTTGACGTTTTTATTCGCATAGGCCACACTCTGACGCACCTGGTCATAAACGCGTCCGGTGGAGAAATTGGCAAAAGTCCCTGTGAAAGGTATTTTTCCACCAATGGTAAGCCCGGCAGCAATCCCGATCATATTGGCTTCTGCAATCCCGACTTCGATAAAACGTTCAGGATACGCTTTAGCGAATGCATCCATTTTCATTGAACCGGTAAGATCAGCGCAGAGCGCCACTATGGCGGCATTCTGTTTGCCAAGTTCCAGCAGGGCTTCCCCGAACCCCGAGCGGGTGTCCTTGGAACCCTGGTTTGAATAGATTTTCATTCTAAGTTCTGTTAGTTCAATAACATCTTTACGTTTACCGTTTGCCCCGATTCCACTTTAAACGGCTTTTCCTCGGTATAAGAGGAACTGTTAGAGTATTTCGACCTGAAAACCACCCTGTAATTCCCGGGCTGCAGGTAAAGCGTTTCCTGTTGCTGCTGGTTGTCTTTCAGGTTGTAAAGCCAGGTAAGCTTGTTTTTTTCCTCCACGTATATACTGCCATAGCCATTGGTCGATCTCTGGATCACGGCAATTCCAGGGAGCGGGATCTCGACAAAAGTCGTATGGCTCTGGGTTACCTCCACGTCATAAACATTGATCCTCGGCAGGCAGAGCACCTCGATATCATATTTCCCGACAAGGTATTTTTCAACCTGGTCGAACTGCTGGATGTTCAGTGTTTGCATGTTCCCTCCCTTTCTTATGATACAGGGGAGATATTTCAGGGTGGCATTTCCTGCCGCTTTGAATGTAAGGTAACCCTGCGGGGCATCGATGCCAACGGTATTATGTTTTCCGGAGATGAGCTTTACTGAGTCTTTCCTGACCGACGGGATCGTATGGACAACAATATCATACATCAGGAGCGGGTCAACATCGAGAGTATCGGGCAGGCCTTTGCTGTTCAGGGAATGGATGAAGTTGTAGCGGATCGCCCCGCTGACGTGGTCATAAAACGTCATGGCGACATTCGTTTCACTTGGGTTATGTTCCAGGTCGAGCAGGTTGACCTGCATGGTTGTCGGGTTAAGAGTGCGGGAGATAATGATCTTCAAAGATTTTGTAAATTCCTTCTCGTTGCTGGCGTCAAAGTATGTACCGACGCATTCGAACTGGTCCCTGAAATTTTTTCCTATTCCGACGATGAACGGTTTTAAAGCTATGCCTTTTTTCTGAAGCTCAGCTGAAACGGCGCAGGGGTCGCCTCCGCATTCCTCCATCCCGTCGGTAATCAGGATGATGACATTCCTGCAGTTGTCACAGGGAGTGAAATCTGTGGCCGCCAGCGAAAGGGAGTATGCGATCGGGGTCGTGCCATTCGGGCTTATGGTTTTCAGTACGTGCTTGATCCTGGCGATATTATCCTTGCCGAAAGGAACTTCCAGCCGGGTATCACTGCAGTCCTGGGGAGGGAAAGGCTTCATGTGCCCGTATACCCTGAGAGCCAGTTCCAGGTCGGGGACGGTGTGAAGGCTGTCGAGCAGGCCTGATAATAATCGTGTGGCAAGGTTGAACTTGGTATCACTTTGCCATCGCCCGAACATGCTTTGGGAAGCATCAAAAACAAAGAGGATGCGTGTGACCGGTTTGGGTTTTTCAGGGATTTGTTTACTGACCTGTCCGTAAGTTATAAAACTGAAGAGAAAGCAGGATGCAAAGAGGACGCAATAAAACAATCCCTGGATCCTGAAGGATTTCAGGAAAGAAAATTTCATGCTATCTCCCGGCTTCCTCATCCTGTGGAATTAATAATCACCCAGTGTTTCAGGCAGCTGATCCAATGCCCTGGCAGTTTGTTCGTTATCCGGGGCGACCCCGTGCCATTCATGATTATCGAGCATGAAATCGACACCGTATCCCATATGCGTATGCATCAGTATCATACATGGTTTTTTCTTGCCTGTATTCGCCTTCACTGTTTGAAGAACGTCAAGGATCAAAGGGATATTATTCCCGTCCATGTCGAAAACCTGCCAGCCGAAAGCTTCAAATTTAGATCTCAGGTCGCCAAGGGGCATAACTTGAGACACTGGTCCGTCAATCTGCTTTCCATTACAGTCAACGACCGCCACCAGGTTATCGATCCGCCTGGCTGAAGCGAACATCAGGGCTTCCCAGTTCTGGCCTTCCTCCAGTTCCCCATCACCGGTCAGGCAATAAACAAGCTGCGGGTCAGCGCCCATTTTTTTTCCTATCGCAGCGCCGATCGAGACCGACAAACCCTGGCCGAGGGAGCCTGAGGCCATCCGGATTCCCGGGAGGTTTTCCGTTGCAGAGGGATGGCCCTGAAGGCGGGTTCCCAGTTTCCGAAGGCTGGCGAGTTCACTTACCGGGAAAAAACCGTATCTGGCCAGGACACTGTACCATGCAGGTGCAACATGACCGTTTGACAGAAAAAAAATATCTTCCCCATTCCCATCCATATTAAAGTTCAGGGCATCGGGGCGCATGATCTGAAAGTACAGTACCGTCAGGAAATCGGCTACGCCCAGGGATCCGCCCGGATGACCTGAAGCAGCGGCATTTACCATCCTGACGATATCACGCCTGACCTGCGTGGAAATGTTTTGCAGTTCTTCAATAGAAGGCATAGGAGTTACGTGATTAAGATGAGGTGTCCAAAGATATGTTAAACATCAGAGGCCATCAGGCCGATGTTAATAAAAATGCATAATATTTCATTCCTGTGAAAGCAATTTTAAGTTCTTTTGTCCGGAGGAAGAATTCCATGAAAACAAGGTCCTTGATGCGTAATTTTTTAATGTGTCTTTCCATTATTCTATGCTGCCAGGGCAATTTTGCCCAGGGTATACAGAGGACCGACAGCCTTTGGGCCGATTCGGTTTTCAGGCTGCTGACGCCTGAGGAACGTATCGCACAGCTTCTCATGATCAGGGCGTATTCATACAAGGATTCGGTTTACCGCGACAGTCTTTTGTCAGTCATCAGTAAATACAGGCCGGGAGGTATATGCTTTTTTAAAGGGAGTCCCTGCGCACAGGTGAACCTTATGAACCGGCTGCAGAAAGAAAGCCGCGTGCCCCTGCTAATAACGACGGATGCCGAATGGGGGCTGGGAATGAGGCTTGACAGTGCATTCGCTTACCCACGGCCGATCACCTGCGGGGCAATTTCCGACGACACCCTGATCTACCGGATGGGGGCAATGATCGCCAGGGACTGCCACCGGGTCGGGGTCCAGGTGAATTTCGCCCCAGTTGCCGACATCAACTGCAATCCTGACAACCCGGTCATAAATTTCAGGTCTTTCGGCGAAAACAAGTACCTTGTCAGCCGGAAAAGCCTGAGTTATATGAAAGGGCTCCAGGATAACGGGGTCATGTCGGTTGCAAAGCATTTTCCCGGACACGGGGATACCGATATGGACTCGCACCTTACCCTTCCGGTCATCAGGCATTCGAGGGCCAGGATGGACAGCGTTGAACTTGTCCCGTTCAGAACACTGATCAGTAACGGGCTTGAAGGAATGATGATAGCACATCTTTTCCTTCCCTGTTATGATTCAGGCGAGAATGCAGCCTCCACCCTGTCTTATCCCATCGTCACCAGCCTGCTGAGGGACAGCCTGGGGTTCAAGGGATTTATTTTCACAGATGCTCTTGATATGCAGGGCGTAATGAAAAATTTCAAACCGGGCGAAATTGAAGTGAAAGCCCTTGCAGCCGGAAACGATATACTCCTGCTCCCTTCGAACACCGAAGACGCCATCATGAAAATAAAAGCCGCCGCCGACAGCAACATACTCAGCTGGCATGATATTGACCGAAAGTGCTTTCATGTATTGATGCTGAAAAGCGGATTAGGGGTCAGCCGGCAGCCGGTAAGCACAAGGAACCTTTATCCTGACCTGAATCCGATGAGTTCAGTACTGCTTCAGAAGCAGATCTTTGCTTCTGCGCTCACGCTTGTTAAAAATGAATTGAAGCTCATCCCTTTCAACTACCTCGATAAACGGAGTTTCGCATATCTCGGAATAGGTGAAAAAGAGGCCTGCAGTTTTGAGAAAACCCTTAATGAATACACGAAGGTGGCATCCTTTTTTCTGCCGATGAAATTTGAGGTCGTAAAACGCGACAGCATACTGAAGACATTGAGCCACTATAACATACTGATCATAGGCCTTCACAGGATGACCGGTTACCCTGCCGACAGCTTCAGTCTTTCGAAGCAGGCTCTTGCATTGGTCGACACACTTTCAAGGGTAACCCGCACAGTACTGGTTGTTTTCGGTAATCCTTATGCACTCCACCTGTTGAAACCGCCTGCCGGCCCGGAATCCATCCTTGTGGCTTACCAGGATTTCCCTGTCACACAGAAGCTCTCGGCGGAATTGCTGTTCGGGGGGATCCCTGCCAAAGGGAAACTGCCTGTTAGTTGCGCGGATTTTAAATCTGGGTCAGGGGAAGAAACGGAGAGTAACCGGATTTGCAGCGTCTATCCGGAGGAATTAGGTCTTACCAATGAATCGCTTCATGTGATCGATTCCATTGCCCTGTCCGGTATTGAAAATAAAGCATACCCGGGCTGCCAGGTCCTGCTTGCAAAAAATGGCAGGATATTCTATAATAAAACCTTCGGTCACCCGGAATACGGTGACAGCCTGGACGTTGCCCTTTCCGATATGTATGATCTTGCCTCACTTACGAAAATCACAGCCACCACCCTCGCCATCATGAAGTTGTCGGATGAAGGGAAATTAAGCCCGGGAGATTCTCTCGGGAAGTTACTTCCACGGCTGCTGAGGTCAAATAAATCAGGCCTTACTATCAGGGATATCATGACCCACAGGGCAGGACTGCAGTCGTGGATCCCGTTTTATAAGTCTGTTATTAAAGGAGGAATGCCTGATGAACGGGTGATGAGCCACGATTCCGGTTCCGTTTTTTCCGTGAAGATCTGCGACCATCTTTTCATGAACCAGGATTATACCGACAGCATATACAATATAATTATCCGTTCGCCATTAGGGGAAGCGGGAAAATACCTTTACAGTGATCTCGGGTTTTACCTGCTGCGACTTGTAGTGGAAAAACTAAGCGGGAAAACGTTTACTGAATACCTTGATGAGAACTTCTACAAACCTCTCGGCTTGCAGCATACCACATTCAACCCGTTAAAGAAGTTCCCTGTAAACAGCATCATTCCGACCGAAAACGACACGGAGTTCCGCCACCAGCTCATCCGTGGTTACGTTCATGACCCGGGAGCCGCAATGCTGGGAGGCGTTTCAGGGCATGCCGGCCTGTTTTCAACAGCTTCTGACCTTGCAGTGATCATGCAGATGCTATTACAGGAAGGATCCTATGGCGGGAAACAATACCTCAAACCTGCCACGGTCAGGGAATTTACGAGCTGCCAGTTCCCGGGGAGCGGGAACCGGAGGGGACTGGGCTTTGACAAACCACTACGGAATTACCGTGACGACAGCCCTGCCTGCCGGAGCGCTTCACAACTGAGTTTCGGGCATAGCGGGTTTACCGGTACTTACGCCTGGGCGGACCCCGAGAACGGACTGGCTTATGTGTTCCTGTCGAACAGGGTTTGCCCTTCAGCCGGGAACCAGAGGCTTAAAGATCTGAATATCCGTACGAACATTCACCAGGCGGTTTATGATCTGTTCGAAAAATTCGGGGTCAAATGATTAACTTTGCAGCCTGGTATTGAATCTTAAATTATTTATTAATCATCAAATTGAACAATGGCAAAGAAAAAATCATTATTCATATGGATTTTTGCGTTCATTTTCACAATGGCCTTAGCATACTATCAAAGGACCACGGGTCCCACTTACCCGGTCAGAGGTACAATCAGCATAGAATCCAAGTTGATCCAATATAAACTGGAAAGATCAGCTGATTGCGGGAAAGATCATGAAGTCAGGATCAAAGTTCCCGATACCGCCGTGCACGGCATGTTTACATTCAAACGTTATAAAAGCAATGACGAATGGTCAAATGTTTCCATGCTGCGCCAGGGAGAGGATCTTGTTTCACTGATGCCGGCCCAGCCTGCTGCAGGCAAGATCACCTATAAGATCACACTGTTTAAAAACAACAATTTTTACCCCCTGAATGACGACCATGAAGTTGTGCTCAGGTTCAAGCAAAGTGTTCCTCTGACACTTCTCCTGTTTCATATTTTCGTGATATTCAGTGCTATGTTGTTATCGACGGTAACCGGGCTGAAAGCCATATTCAATGGGAAGCACCTTCGTATTTACATCTGGCTGACGGTTATTTTCTTTTTTGCAGGCGGATTGATCCTCGGACCCATGGTACAGAAGTATGCTTTCAATGTATACTGGACTGGCTGGCCTTTCGGTCATGACATGACCGATAATAAAACATTTATCGGCCTGGTCTTCTGGGTCGTCGCGCTTGTCATCCAATACCGTAAACCCGGGAACCGGCTTTGGCCGGTTATCGCGTCAATCGTTTTCCTGGCTGTTTTCCTGATACCGCACAGTGTATTTGGGTCGGAGATCGATTATACAAAGCCGGTGCAGACCGGGGTACACAATTAGCAGTTTAACGGCCGGTTCTTCGAAGTATTTATCTGCCCCGCATAATCCTGATCCGGGCATCTACTGCACGTATTGTGTTCTCATCGCCCAGCAGGGGGTTCAGGTCCAGTTCGGTAATCTCGGGCGCAGCCTGCAGCAATGCCGAAAGCCTGATTAAAATTCCGGCGAAGGCATCTTCATTCACGCCTTTATGTCCCCGGGCACCCTGGATGATCTTATAGCTCTTCAGGCTGCGGATCATGGCAAAGGCCTCTTTTTCCGACAAAGGGGCCAATGCAGCAGCCACATCTTTAAAAACTTCAATGAATATCCCTCCCATCCCGCAAAGGATGATATGGCCGAAACCCGGCTCAAGCTTGGCTCCCGCGAATAATTCGGTTCCCGCAAGCATCGGCTGGACCAGGACAGCATGGGTATCCCTGATCCTGATCATCCGGTCAAATTCCTTCAACACGGTCATTTCATCCCTGACGTTGACAACCACCCCTCCCACGTCCGATTTATGAACCGGTCCCACGACCTTCATCACAACAGGAAATCCCAGGCTCAGCGCTGCTTTTACCGCTTCTTCGCGACCCGTTACGACAGCTTCTCCCGCTCTCGGTATCCCGGAAGCGTCGAGAAGACCCTGAATGGCCGCGGGTGCAAGATAGCCGTCAGGGGAGGCATCGATTATACTACGGATAGCCGGGGTGTCGATCCTGATTTTTTCAGAATAAGAGGCAGGCGCCGGGGTGTTGAATACCCTTGCCAGGGCATTTCCGAATACGACTTCATCGGGGAAAAAGACCCTGCCCTTTTTAATAAATTCTGATATTTCCTCCCGGGCCATCATGACCGATGGGAGAATGGGATAGATCGGTTTCCCGGCCGATCGCATTTTCTCATCCAGGATGTTATAAACATCGAAAACCCTGTTCAGGCCAGGTGTTCCGAAGATCACCGCCATCCCGTCAATATCTCCGAATATTTTATCGCAGTAATCAATGATCATTCCCAATTGCCCCGCTGTGCCTGTTGCCAGGAAGTCGATGGGGTTTGCCACTGATGAGCCGGGAAACAGCGCGGCGGCCAGGTCTTGTGCGGCAGGGTCTTCAATTTTCGGTACTGCCATTCCGTTATTGGATAATGCGTCGGTTAGCATGACTGCGGGTCCCCCGGCATGAGTAATGATGGCAATATTTTTCCCTTTCAGTTGAGGATGCATAAAAACCGAAGCCACGCTGATCAGGTCCTGCCGGCCGTAACAACGGACTATGCCTGCTTTTCGGAACAGGACATCGACAGCGAGGTCGGGGCTGGCAAATGCGCCTGTATGGCTGGAAGCAGCCCGGCTGCCGGCTTCCGACGAGCCTGCTTTGACTGCAGCTATCCTGCAGCCTTTCCTGATCAGGGAAGATGCATGCTTCAACAGCATCTGCGGCTTGGAGATGTTTTCAATATAAAGCAGTTTCACCCTGGAACTCTGTTCAGGATCAAAATTCTCGTCAAGCCATTCCAGGATCTCTTCCACCCCGATCTGGGCGCTGTTCCCGACTGAAAAAACATTCGCGAATTTGAGCCCGTTCGGGATACCTGCTTCCATGATAAAACATGCAGTGGCCCCGGATCCTGAAATAAAATCGCAGCCATGGGGGTCAAGCATCGGAACTGGTTTGGTAAAAATGCCATGGTAGTCGGGGGTAAGAACGCCTATGCAGTTCGGCCCGATAAGAACGGCATTTGCCGATTTAACAATGTCAACGATCTCGTGCTCGAGTTTCCGGCCTTCTTCACCCTCCTCGCTGAAACCTGCAGAAAGTATAATAAAAGCTTTTGTATTCTTGGTGTTTGCAAGCACTTTAACTGTCTCCGGAATAAACTTCGAGGCAATGGCGATGATGGCCAGGTCGGCTTCAGGAAGAAGAGAAGGATCCCTGAAACTTGTAATTCCCTGGACCTCCGATTCTTTCAAATTGGTTACATAAAGTTTCCCTTTGAATTTGCCTTCGATAAGGTTACGTAGGACGGCTCCGCCGGGCTTTTGCACGTCATTGGATCCACCTACAACGACGATACTTTTCGGGTGCAGAAGTGAATGGTTCAGCATGGCAGTATGATCTTAGAAGAATTTAACATAGGGAATGAAGGGGGCTGTTCTGCTTTTATACTCATCCCAGCCAGGCCTGCCTTCATATTTCTTTTCAAGCATGGGTACCCCGGAAATATATCTTAGCAACAGGGTGACGATAACCGGGCTCAGCATGGTCATCCAGCCGTGGGGAAGGCTCAGCGCATAAATACTGATACCCCACCAGATCAGTGATTCACCGAAATAGTTGGGGTGCCTTGATATCTCCCACAGGCCTGTCTGCATCAGTTTTCCTTTATTTGCAGGGTCCTTTTTGAAATTCACAAGCTGGTAATCGGCAACCGACTCGATGAAGAACCCGGTGCCATAGACAACAAGCCCGAGCGTATCCCAGAAACCCAGTGGTTCATTTGAATAAAAATTGATATAAAACACCGGGAAAGCAATGATGTACATGATAAAACCCTGGAGCAAAAAGATCTGGAAATAACTTCTCAGGACAAAGAATTTCCACGTCTCCCTCCAGTTTCGGTAGCGAAAATCCTCGCCCTTGCCCCTGTTCCTGAGAAACACATGGACAGCAAGCCTGATCCCCCACAGAGCGACCAGGAAGGTCACGATGTATTTTCTGAGATCCGGCCCGGTATCCTGGATCAGCGAATAGATGGCTACCAGGATGAAGCCCGGGCCCCAGAAGATGTCCGCTATCGAATTATCCTTTGCAATCAGGGCAAGGATGAAGACGAGGGTCATGTATAACAATACCAGTAGCGCTATTTCGGTATACATACGGCTTAGGTGTAAACGGTTCCTTGTGTAAAGAACCAAAGGTAAAAAAATTATTCGAGCATCAGGGAAAGACAGGCAACACCCGGTCCTGTATTGGCAATGAGTACCGGCGATGCATGTTCCAGGTAAAGGGGCTTGCGGCCGGTCAGCCTGAACATTTCACTTGCGAAGAATCCGGCAGCTTCAGGATTTCCCGCATGTGTGACGGCATATTCCCAGATCCTGTTCTTTTTCAGTATCTGTTCTACCCCGGCTATTACTTTTTTGCGGGCGCTCTGTTCAGTAAAAGATTTATTCAAGGAGAAAGTCCTGCCAGTGTCATCAATGGCAATGACAGGTTTCAGGTTGAGCATGCGGGCGATGAAACTCTTCGCGGGGCTCACCCTTCCGGTGCGGACGATATACTTTAATGTCTGAACCGTGACTCTTACTTTGATCCTGGGTATCCATTCCTGGACTTTTGCAGAAAGCTCATCGTACGGCATTCCTTCTTCCAGGGCCCTTGCAGCGCGGATCACGAGCAGACCCAGTCCGCCGGTTATCACTTTCGAATCAATGACTTTCACGGGTGTGCCTGACCTCTCCGACACTTCCTTCCCTATAACCAGGCTGTTGCTGTATGTGCCGCTCATTGCAGCGGAAAGGTGCATCCCCATGACGCTCTCATATAAAGTACCCAGGTATTCATATTTATTCTGGAAGTCCTTCGATGTGGGCTGCGACGTTGTCGGGTTCACTTCGGAAGCTTCAAGCCTCCTTACAAACTGATCAGGGTTGATGGTGAGGCGGTCAAGGTAATAGGTATCACCGAAATGAAGGCTGAGCGGAACGATATGGATCTGGTAGCGCTCGATCAGTTCCTGCGGAAGGTCAGATGTGGAATCCGTAAGCAAAGCCACGTTCGACTTACGTTCCATGAGTATCTTGTTCTGGAAGACCATATCATCGACCTTCTGGTAGATGACATCGCCGTATCGCTGCAGCTGGGCCATGACCTCCACCGGGTAGTCGGTATGGATATGGACCCTCAGTTTATTCCTGGCACCTGCAACAACCAGGGAGTCCCCGCAATTCTCAAGATAGGAGGTTATTCTTTTTTTATCCAGGTCTTTCCCGCTGATCAGGGCTTCGGTACAGAACCTGAAAGTGATCACTTCATGTGGAATTTCAACAGGACCGCCTGCTGTTTCGGTTTCCGGGACCAGCTCGGCCACACCGTTTTGCCCGAGGGTGAAAAAATCCTTTATCCCCTCGAGGAAGTATACGAAGCCTTTGGCTCCCGCATCCACGACATGTGTTTTCGCGAGTATTTCCAGCTTGGCAGTAGTGCCTGCCAGGGCTTCGAGGGCTTTGTTATAAGCCTCGATCAGCAGCCTGATGAAATCATCTATCCTGTCCTTGAAGGCATCCAGGTATTCGGCCCATTCCTTGATTACTGTAAGGATGGTCCCTTCCACGGGATTGGCGATGGCGTCATAGGCATACGCAACGGCTTTTTTCATGCTTTCGGCGAAGGACCTGATATCCAGTGTATCCTCTGCATTAATCTCATTACTGAAACCATAAAGGAACTGGGCAAATATAATTCCTGAATTCCCCCTGGCGCCGTTTATTGCCGCATCGGCCATGGCAACCGCCGTTTGCTTCAGGTTATCGGTCGGAATGATGGCTTCCATGATAGACCTCATGGTGGAAGCAAGGTTCGTCCCGGTGTCTGCATCCGGTACGGGAAAAACATTGATCTTGTTCAGTAATTTCTGGTGCTCAAAGATCCTGCGGGCACCGGCAAGGAAGGAATAGTAAAGTTGCTTACCATCGAGTTCCTGTATCTTCTGATGAGGTTCAGCCAAATCTGAATTTTTAAGAAGAAGTGCAAAGATAAGTATTTTTCCTGTAAACCCTCTTACAAGTGTTCATTCTGCTTACCCCATTTGTTCCGGATACATTGCAAAACAGGTTTGGGCTTTGATCAATAATCTGAATGTTCAAAAGATATCAATAAAATTCCTAAAAATTCCTTTCCAAATCAGGTGAAACGAATAGCCCTGACAGGATTTATCCTCGCAATGACCATCGATGGGACGAGAAGCATCAGGAAACAGGCCAGCACCGAAATAATGTTCAGCAACAGGATGTTCCCCAGTCCGAGGTAAACCGGTACGACCGGTACGTAGTACGATTCCTGGGGCAGGCCCGCAATTCCCCATTTCTGCTGGATAAGACAAAGGGAAAAGCCGATGAGATTCCCTGTACCAATCCCCCACGACAGGATATACAAAGCATGGTAGATGAATATCTTCCTTATCCTCCGGTTAGGCATTCCAAGTGCCTTGAGCACGCCGATCATCGTAGTTCTTTCCAGTATCAGTATCAACAAGGTTGATATCATTGTGATGGCCGAAACCACGATCATCAGGGTAAGGATGATGACCACGTTCATATCCTGAAGGTCGAGCCAGTCGAAGATCTGCGGTTTCATCTGATAAATCGTGGAAGCGTCAAGCTGGAATCCTATCTGCCGGTATACGAATTTACCCATGCTGACGATGTCACTGAAATCCTTCAGAATGATCTCGAAGCCCCCGACCTGATCATTGTTCCACCCGTTGATTTTCTGGATATGACGGATGTTCCCGATAACGAAAAGCCGGTCAAATTCATCAAAGCCGGTTTCGAAGATCCCTGAAATCCTGAACTTCCTGCCGATAGTGTGATCCCCTACGATAAAGTACATCCTCAGGCTGCCATTCAGTTTCAGGTTCAGTAAATCGGCTAGCGCCCTGGAGATGATGACATCATCCTTCTGCAAGGTATCATGGTAATCAGGGATATGCCCCTCCACCATCCTTGTTTTGAAAAAGGACCAGTCATAATCTCCTCCGACCCCTTTCAGCAGAACTCCCTGTATCTGTTCATCGGCATGAATCATCCCGGGTTTTGTCGCATAAACCTGTATATGTTTTATCTTTGGATGGGCAAGCAGCACTTTAAGGAAGGGTTGCTGAGCCTGAACGGGGTAAGGAATAAGATTGCCGTTCTCAGAAAACCTCGTGATGCGGATATGCCCGGTGAAACCGCTGACCTTGTCACGGATCTCCCGGCGAAAGCCGGTCAGTATGGCGATGGAGACGAACATGACCGTAAGGCTCAGCGCAATGGATGTAATGGAAATGAGTATAACCGGGCGGGAATAACGGCCCCTGCTGCCTTTGATCATCCGGCGGGCTAAAAACAGGTCAGTGTTCAAGAAAAAGGGATGTTAACAGGTAAACAAAATTAGAAATTTATTCCATGTGTAACAGATTTACAAGGCTTGCCTTTATGACCGGGTTGATGGTCATGTTAACTGCTGTTGCAGTATCATCACAGGTCATTCCTTCAGCCTGGAATACAGGCAGATATTTCAGGATCTTACATGGGAAAAAAGTGGGGGTTGTGGCCAATAATGCTTCCATGGTGGGGAAAATGAACATCGTTGATACGCTGATCCGCAGCGGGATTGACGTCAGGGTTGTGTTTTCACCCGAGCATGGCTTCAGAATCACTGAAGAGGCCGGTGCGGAGGTATCTGACTACCGTGATCCGGTAACGAACGTGCGCGTGGTATCCTTGTACGGGATCAAAAAGAAGCCAGTCGGGATCGACCTGGAGGAGCTGGACCTGGTCGTATTCGATCTGCAGGATGTCGGTGCAAGGTTTTTTACATATATCAGCACGCTGAGCCTGGTCATGGAAGCCTGTGCCGAGAACAACATCCCTATGCTCGTCCTGGACCGGCCCAATCCCAATGCATTCTATATTGACGGGCCTGTATTGGACATGAAATTCAAATCATTCGTGGGAATGCACCCCGTACCGGTTGTTTACGGCATGACAATAGGTGAGTATGCACGGATGGTAAACGGGGAAGGCTGGCTTGGGAAAGACCTGCATTGCGATCTGACTGTCCTTCCCCTGGAAAACTATTCCCACCAGGACGTTTACTTCCCGCAGGAAAAGCCCTCCCCCAACCTCACTTCCTCCAATGCCATCCTTCTTTACCCGTCACTTTGTTTTTTCGAGGGGACGACCGTGAGCGTGGGAAGGGGAACACTTTTTCCTTTTGAGGTTTACGGGCATCCCGAACTGGAGGGAAAAAACTTTTCTTTTAAGCCCGGACCGATCCAGGGAATGGACTCTCATCCGCAATATAATGGCAAAACTTGTTTCGGGGAAGATCTCCGGAAATATTTTGAGAAACATCCTGATGCAAAAGGGAAAATAAAGCTTTCGTGGCTTATAGATGCGTACCGGGACCTGGGACAGAAACCTGGTTTCTTCACGGAATATTTCAACCGTCTTGCCGGGACTGATGAACTCAGGAAACAGATCCTGCAGGGAATGACGGAAGACGATATCAGGAAAAGCTGGCAGCCGGGCATTGAAGAATTCAAAAAAATCAGGGAGCGGTATCTGCTGTATCCCTAAGCCCGTTTTAATTTACATTCACAGTACCGGCAAGTTTGCAGGTTTTTCCCTGCCAACGTTTTATTTCTTCCGTCCCGGGTAAATTTTCAGGGCAGCTTCAAGGCAGATCATAGAATTCCGGAGGTCTTCAACGTTCAGCACATAGCTTATCCTGACTTCATTAGTTCCCCTCCCCGGGGTAGAGTAGAAACCTGTTCCGGGAGCCAGCATCACGGTCTTGTTGTCGAGACTGAATTCCTGTAAAAGCCACTGGCAGAATCTATCGGAGTTGTCGATCGGGAGCCTTGCCATGGCATAGAATGCGCCGCCGGGATTCGGGCAGAAGCATCCTTCCATTTTATTAATGGCTTCAACAACAACATTTCTCCGCTGAACATATTCGTGCAGCACACCTGTGATATACGAGTCCGGTGTGTTGATAGCTTCCTCGCCGGCGATCTGGCCGAAAGTCGGGGGGCTTAACCTTGCCTGGGCAAATTTAAGCGCTGTGCTCATGACTTCCCTGTTCCGGGATATCATCACTCCTATCCGCGCGCCACAAGCGCTGTAACGCTTCGAAATGGAATCCAGAAGAACGACATTCTGCCCGATCCCCTCCAGGTTCATGACCGAATAATGGGTTTGGCCGTCATACACGAATTCCCTGTAAACCTCATCGGCAAACAGGTACAGGTCATGCTTCAGCACGATCTCCTTCAGGGATTCAAGCTCTTCCCTGGAATACAGGTAGCCTGTGGGATTGTTCGGGTTGCAGACCATGATTGCCTTCGTCCTGGGGGTGATGGCTTTCTCAAATGCAGCCATCGGCGGTAGTGCGAACCCGTTCTCAATAAATGAATCTATCGGTTTTACAACCACGCCGGCAGCAACGGAGAACCCGTTGTAGTTAGCATAAAACGGTTCGGGGATGATGATCTCATCGCCGGGGTTGAGGCAGGTGAACATGGCAAACATGATGGCTTCGCTCCCGCCTGTCGTGATGATCATTTCTTCCGGCGAAACAGTTATCCCCTGTTTCCTGTAATATTCCGCCAGTTTTTTCCGGTATGATGGGATACCTGCGGAATGACTGTACTCGATCACCTTCAGATCCGTGTTCCGGATCTTGTTCAACACATTGGCAGGAGTTTCGATATCCGGCTGCCCGATATTAAGATGGTAAACTTTTATCCCTCGTTTCTTTGCTTCATCGGAGTATGGAACAAGTTTTCGGATAGGGGAAGGAGGGCATTTTAGTCCCCGTTCAGAGATAGCAGGCATGGGTTCAGTGTTTTAATAAAGCAGCAAAGCCAGCTTATGGCTGGCTGCTGCGACAAAATAATGGTTTGTTTATTTGCTGATAGGTGTGGATCCCTGTTCGCTCGGTTTATCGGGAGTGGTTGTAGCCGGTTTGGCAACAACAGTACCCTTTATGCTGAGGCGGAGACTTCCTGTTTTAGCATTGGAATTAACAGTGACAGTCTTATTGATGGGGCCAATATTATTCGTGTTGTAAGTTACCTTGATAACATCGCTTTTACCTGGGAGGATAGGCTCTTGGGGCCAGGATGAAGTAGTGCATCCGCATGAAGTGATGGGCTTCTGCAGGATCAGTGGCTCTTTCCCCGTATTGGAGAATTTGAATTCGCAATTGCCATCGGCACCCTGGACGATCGTGCCGTAGTCATGTACCAGCTTATCAAAGGAAATTTCAGGGGCGTTCGGATTAACTGCCGGCTGTTCAGCTGTATTCTGTGCATTTACCGTAAATGCAGCAAAAAGGATGAACAGAACTGAAAGCAAAATTTTTTGCATACTATATCGATTTTAAAAGTTTATGAATCTGGACTACAAAGGTATGAAAAAATATTGCTTTGCGACCTTTGCAGTTTTAAATTTTTTGTAACGAATTCTTTCCTGGCAAGGGATTGAAGGCCAGAAGGAAAGTAGTATTAATTTTACAGCCAGGTCAAATGCGGCAGAAACACAAATACGTCCTCATTTTTTCCGGTTTTCCGGGTAAAGGATATCCAGCCCGCACTTCAACCTGGAAAGGTAATTGAAAGCCTCCTTTACCATTGGCCCGGGGATGACGGAACCGTGCTGCGGAAGGATGGCATTGACCTTCAGCCCGTCCAGTTTATCAATAAAGCCCCTTGCAGCAACGTTCCCGGCCATATAATCCAGGTGGAACAGGTTCATTTTAAATTCATGGGAACGGAAGTCGCTGACAACAAGGTTCCAGTCCTTATCTATGGCAGCCCAGATATCCCCTGAAAACAGGAAACCCGAAGATTCATCGAGGCTTGCAAAAGCGCCCGGGAAATGAAGGAAAGGGGCTTCAATAAAACGGATGGAGTTGCCCGAATGGAATGTAAAAAAGGACTGCTCGGTAACATTGAAAAAATTGTAATCCCCCTTTCCGTAATGGGAAATGAGAATATTGGTCCGGGTGCTGGTAATGACTTTCATATTCGGGCTGACCTCCAGCCACTTCACCATGGAACCTGCCCCGTCAGGATCCTGGTTGCAAAGGATCTGGGCGATAACATGATCGGGCTTGATGATCTGTTCCACGCGGCGGTAAACAAAATCGAAGTATTCAATTCCGCCCGGGTCAACGATGATGGCTTCATCCCCATCGGTGATAAGATAAGTGTTGCAGTGGAACGCCGAGTCTTCAGGAATTCCAAGCCAGTAAATAACATGCCGGCCATCCTCGAAAAGAGGTGTAGGTCGTTCGTACTTTGCGGTGAATGTCTTACCCAGCCTGACCAGGTCTATAGAATTGCTCATTTGCTATTTATTTTCCTTTTCGTGAATGCCGCATTCCCTGTTCGACCCGTTTTCCCACCACCAGCGGCCTGCCCTGATATCTTCACCCGGCATGACCGCCCTTGTGCAGGGAAGGCAGCCGATGCTGGAGTATCCCCTGTCATGAAGGGTATTATACGGCACTTTATGTTCTTTTATGTAAGCCCACACTTCTCCCTCGGTCCAGTTCACCAGAGGGTTGACCTTGACCAGGGAGAGTTCGTCGTCCCAGCTCACAGCTTCAGTATCGGAGCGTGAAGACGACTGGCCTTTCCTCAGGCCGGTGATCCATACCTTCATCCCTCCCAGGGCGCGTTTCAGGGGTTCTATTTTCCTGACATGGCAACATTCCTTCCTGTTCTCCCTGCTATCGTAAAAGAGATTGATCCCCCTTGTATTTACCATTTCCTGAACAGCGGCTGCATCAGGGAAAAATATCTCTATTTTCCTTTTGTATTTCTGTTCCGTAATATGGATAAGGTCATAGGTTTCCTGGAAAAGACGGCCTGTATCAAGGGTAAATATCCTGATCCCCGGGAAACTCCCGGCAATGATATGGGTCAGTACCTGGTCTTCCGCCCCGAGGCTGGTTGAGAAAATACATTTTCCGGGGAACCCTGAGGAAAAAAAAGCAAGCAGTTCATCTGCCCCGTAACCAGATGTTTGCAGTTTATATTGATCGATGGAAGGAACCATTAGGTATGCCTGTCAATTAAGCGGTGAAAATACAAAATTGCGGATTTATAATCAATAGGGGTACATTAAAAGAAAATGTATTTTTGAAAAAAATTGGTTTATGAAGGTTCATTTTATAGCTGTCGGCGGAAGCGCGATGCACAACCTGGCCATTGCCCTTCATAAAAAAGGGTACCTGGTCACTGGTTCTGATGATGAGATCTTCGAACCCTCGAAAAGCAGGTTGAAAAAATGCGGTTTGCTACCGGCCATTGAAGGCTGGGACATTTCAAGGATCACCACCGGACTGGATGCCGTTATCCTGGGCATGCACGCCAAAGCCGACAATCCCGAGTTGCTCAGGGCAAAGGAGCTCGGGCTGAAAATCTTTTCCTATCCGGAGTTTCTTTATGAACAGGCGAAAGACAAGAAGCGGGTAGTGATCGGCGGGAGCCATGGTAAAACCACGATCACAGCTATGGTGCTGCATGTCCTTAAGGATGCAGGCATTGATTGCGATTACATGGTCGGGGCGCAGCTTGAAGGGTTCGAGGTCATGGTCAGGCTCAGCGAGCATGCCGGGATCATGATATTTGAAGGTGACGAATACCTGACCTCGCCCCTGGATCCAAGGCCAAAGTTCCACCTGTATCAACCTGACGTGGCTCTTCTAAGCGGTATTTCCTGGGATCACATCAATGTTTTCCCAACGTTTGAGAATTACATCACACAGTTCAGGGAATTCATCCGGCTGATAAGTACGGGCGGAACGCTCGTTTATTGTACCGATGACGAAGTGTTACGTTCAGTCTGCCAAAACTGCCGTCCCGACCTTTCCATCATCCCCTATACCGTACCGGAGCATCTCATCTCGGGAGGCATCACTTCGCTGGTGCATAATGGTAAACTATTTCCCCTGAAGATCTTCGGCAGACATAACCTGATGAACCTGAACGGGGCATGGAGGCTTTGCCGTGAACTGGGAGTCAGTGATGAGGTATTCCTTTCATCCATAGTAACTTTTAACGGTGCAGCAAACCGGCTGGAACTGGTTGAGGGAAACGGTACAACGTTTATCTACAAGGATTTTGCGCATGCACCTTCGAAGGTCATGGCGACTCTTCATGCTGTAAGGGAACAATACCCCGGGAAATACGTCACAGCCTGCCTCGAGCTGCACACATACAGCAGCCTCAGCAAAGATTTTCTCAGACAGTATGCCGGGACACTGGACGAAGCCGACCGGTCCATGGTCTATTTCAACCCTCATGCCATCCAACTGAAACGCTTGGAACCACTTACAAAAGAACAGGTCAAAGAAGGATTTGGGAACACTGGCCTGGAAGTGTATACCGATTCAGCCGAACTGCGCTCCGGGCTGCTTGCAATGAACCGGGACAATTCCGTGCTTTTGCTGATGAGCAGCGGAAATTTCGACGGCATGGATATCCCCGGGCTGGCCGGCGAAATCATAAAAAAGGGCTGAACCGGGATACGGTCCAGCCCTTTTTTATAAGGTGAACTTTAACCGTTCATCGAGATGAGGAACTCCTCATTGGTATTTGTAAACTTTATTTTTTCCTTCAGGAATTCCATAGCTTCAATAGGATTCATGTCGGCTAGGTGATTTCTAAGGATCCATATTCGGCCGAGTACATCCTTATCGAGGAGGAGATCTTCACGCCTTGTGCTGGAAGCGACAATGTCGACAGCAGGCCAGATTCTTTTATTCGACAGTTTGCGGTCCAGCTGGAGTTCCATATTGCCCGTGCCCTTGAATTCTTCGAAGATGACTTCGTCCATCTTGGAGCCTGTTTCGATAAGTGCAGTGGCAATGATCGTAAGGGAACCCCCATTCTCGATCTGCCGTGCGGCGCCGAAAAAGCGTTTGGGTTTCTGGAGTGCATTGGCTTCCACTCCACCCGACAGGACCTTTCCCGAAGCCGGTGCGACTGTATTATATGCCCTGGCAAGACGCGTGATGGAGTCGAGCAGGATCACGACATCATGCCCGCATTCGACCAGTCTTTTGGCTTTCTCCAAAACGATGTTGGAGATGCGTGCATGGCGCTCAGCAGGTTCATCAAAGGTAGATGAGATCACTTCAGCCTTCACGCTTCTCTGCATGTCGGTAACTTCTTCGGGCCGTTCATCGATCAGAAGGACGATCATGTAAACATCAGGGTGGTTGGCGGCGATTGCATTCGCAATTTCCTTCAACAGCACGGTCTTACCGGTTTTCGGCTGGGCGACGATCAGTCCCCTCTGCCCGAAACCTATCGGAGCGAACATATCAATGATACGGGTTGACATGCTGCAGTCGGGGTGACCCGTAAGCCTGAATTTTTTCATCGGGAAAAGGGGTGTCAGGTAATCGAACGGGATCCTATCACGCACTTCCTCCGGTTTACGTCCATTGATCAGCTCCACCTTGATGAGCGGAAAGTACTTTTCGCCTTCTTTCGGGGGGCGTATGGTTCCCCTTACCGAATCGCCGGTCTTCAAACCGAACAATTTGATCTGGGATTGTGAAACGTATATATCGTCAGGTGAATTCAGGTAATTATAGTCGGAGGATCGCAGGAAACCATAACCATCGGCCATAATTTCCAGGACGCCTTCACTTGTAATGATGCCTTCGAACTCCCAGGAATATTCTTCTCTTGGTTCCCTGGTGTATTTACGTGGGAAATCCCTGCCTTTCCGGTCGTCAGGTGAAGCCTGGCCCTGGGTTTCAGACACTGTTTCGGTTGATTCCGTGCTTTCCTGCAGGTTCTCTGATGAAACAACGGGAACTTCAGTTCTTGGCTCGTCTCCATTTGCTTCAGGAAGTGATTCAAAAAGGCTTACCGGTTCAGGTAAAATGACAGGACGGTCGGGGGTATTAACAATTTCCAAGGTTTCGGGTGTTTCAAGCCTGGGTTCCGCTTGCGGGACAGGCCGGTCTTCATTGTAAGGCTTGTCCCTCGGAACAAACTTCTGCCTTTCCCTATGCTGGAAATTAGGCTTGTCCCTGCGAACAAACCCGCTCTTATCCTTGGGTGTGTAATTCGGCTTATCCCTTGGGATATATGCCGGTTTATCCTTAGGACCTGAATCCTTAAGCTCTTCTTTTACCGGGTTGATCAGCGGTTTGTCTTCCTGAGCCGGAAGGGGTTTTTCCGACTTCGGCTGCTCAGGGTTTTTCCTGGGCCTGCCCCGGAATTTGCGGACCTGGTTTTTTTCCTGGTCCAGGATATCCTGGGAAGGATTCAAGGCCTGGTGATCAAGGATCTTATAGATGAGCTCCTGTTTTTCAAGCCTGTCAACTTTGGGAATATTCAACTGGCGTCCAATTTCCCTTAACTCGCCCAGTTCTTTACTGTCGAGTGAAATAATATCGTACATGAATAAATGAATTTGGTTGTGGAATGACCATTAAATCAAAAAAATGGAATTGTAATTTAAGAAATGTTCCGCGTATATAAAAGATAATGGGATTTGTAAGGAACAATAACGGCTGCAAATATATGAATAAATTTCTAATTGACAAAAAATATTTCTCCCCTGAATGAAATCTTTACGACCTTTGTCCCGCCCGGGAGAGGGAAGGGTCGCGGGCCAAAAGCGACACCATTCAAACAGTAACAACGTAAATCCTTAACCTGCACAGAACATGATTCAGCGTATTCAAAGCCTTTTTCTTGCAATCGCTGCGATTGCTGCCGTTTTAATGTTTTTCTTTCCCATCGCTGATTTTTACAATGAGCAGCTCGGGAATTATAAGCTCATGGCCACCGGCCTTCACTGCATGGACCCCGATCCGAAAATTCACCAGAGCCTGTGGGCAACAATCCCCCTGGCTGTTTTATCCGCCGTTTCACTTATCCTTTCCGTCCTGACCATATTCTTTTACAGGAACAGGATGCTCCAGATACGCTTGCTGGCGTTCAACATCCTCGCAACAATAGTCCTTGTCATTTCCATCTTCCTTTATTATATCAATTCGATTGAGAAGATAACCGGGATACAACCATCTTATAAGTTCGGGGCCTTCTGCCCCCTGATCTGCCTGATCTTTCTGGTACTTGCGAACCACTTCATCAGGAAGGATGAAGCCATGGTAAAGTCGGCCGACAGGCTCAGGTAGACCTGGTTCCCCTGGGGATATCCAGGACTTCAAGATCCCTCATATCATTCCCGTCAATGATCAGCCTCACGGCCGTTACCGACCTGTGCATTCCATAGATCCCTGCCGCTCCCGGGTTGATATGCAGCAAGCCGTATTTTTTATCATATATGACTTTCAGGATATGCGAATGGCCGCATATGAAAAGGCCGGGTTTTTCCCGTTCTATTGTTTTTTTTGACTTCGGATTGTATCTTCCCGGGTATCCGCCGATATGGGTCATGAACACTTTGAGATCTTCAGCCATGAATACAAGTTCCTCGCTGCATGCCCTGCGCAAGGCTGTGCCGTCAATGTTCCCGTAAACCGCCCTGACAGGTTTCTGTTTCCTAAGCTCATCCAGGACCTCCTCTGACCCGATGTCCCCGGCATGCCAGATCTCATCCGCCTTATTGAAAAATCCGAGGACTTCCGGCAGGAGCCGGCCGTGGGTATCGGATAATATTCCTATCCTTATCATCAGTATTGTTGAAAACTGCTGTCCAAAAGTACGACGCCCCTGTTAATATCAATGCGATTATTTCTAATTTTACGGAGAAATGTGAAGTGGATTCAGCAAGCATTTTGCATAAGCGGCATCAGGTGCCAGGAGCCTCACGCCGATTGGCGTTCCATATAGCGCCAGCGCGACGCAGACACCGTAGCCGCGATGCAAAGATGCAAGCTGATAAACTAAATCCTATTACAATTTCGCTGAAAATATTATGCTGGAATCATTGATCATCATCATAGGCCTCATCCTGGTAGCAGGATTCGTGATAGTACTATACCGGCTAAAACCCAGGGTTCAGGATACGTCTGTTCCAGTCATTGAGGCCATGCGCAGGCAGGCTGAAGAACTGAATGCAGCAAAAAGCGCGGCCGAAGAACGCAGCAGGATGCTGGAGCAGCAGAACCTGGGCGTCAGCAGCCAGTTAAAAGAAAAAGAAGAGCTGATAAGGGAACTTGATTCCCAGGTCTCACGGAAGACCACCGAAAACGAGGGCCTGAACGAAAAGCTGTCGACCCTGAAAAAAGACCTGGAAAAGCTCCAGGATAATTTCCGGAACGAGTTCAGGAACCTGGCCAACGACATCCTGGAGGAGAAAACCAAAAAATTCACCGAACAGAACAGGACCAAACTGGATGAGATACTCAAACCCCTAAGTGACAAGATCAGGGATTTCGAGAAGAAAGTCGAGGAAACTTACGACAAGGAATCCAAGCAGAGGTTCTCGCTGGAGAAAGAAATCAAAAACCTGGCCGAGCTGAACCAGCAGATCAGCAAGGAGGCCAGCAACCTGACCCAGGCCCTGAAAGGGCAAAGCAAAACCCAGGGCAACTGGGGGGAAACAATATTGGAGAGCATACTTGAAAAATCAGGACTGTCGCGCGATCGGGAGTATTTTGTGCAGCAGAGCTTTACTAACGAAGACGGAAGGCGGGTGCAGCCCGACGTAGTGGTGGTCTACCCGGGAGAACGAAGTCTGGTGATTGACTCCAAGGTCTCGCTGCTGGCATATGAACGCTTCGCTTCTTCCGAAACGAAGGAAGAGCAGGAACGGGCCCTGGCCGAGCACCTTGCCTCGGTGCGGCAGCATGTGAGCGAGCTCGGCGCAAAGAACTACCAGGACCTGTACCAGCTCAAAACCCTTGATTTCGTCATCCTCTTCATGCCGGTGGAACCGGCTTACCTTGTCGCCATGCAGGCCCAGCCCGATCTCTGGTCCTGGGCCTATGACCGGAGGGTACTGCTGATAAGCCCGACAAACCTCATTGCGGCATTACGGATGATCGCCAACCTCTGGAGGGTGGAATACCAGAACAAGAACGCCATCGAGATCGCAAGGCAAAGCGGAGACCTGCTGGATAAATTCGTAGGATTTCTTGAGGACCTGGAGGATGTCGGGCGTAAACTGGATTCGACCCGGCAGAGTTACGATGCTTCGATCAACAAACTGAGTACGGGCAAGGGAAATCTGATCCGCCGTGCAGAAAAAATCAAAGAACTGGGAGCAACACCAGCCAAGGAAATACCAAGAAGCCTGCTCGACAGGGCGGGAGAATGATATGCTATCTACTATGTACCATGTACTATGTAACATGTGACAATTATGATGCAGGATTGACAGGAAATTATAAACAGCGAATATGCCGAAGGAACAATACATATACGGGATACGGCCTGCGATAGAAGCGATCAGGGCGGGGAAGCAGGTGGACAAGATGCTGATCCAGAACGGGCTCAAGGGGCCCGGGTTTCATGAACTGTTCGCCCTGGCGAAGGAGGTTGAGATCCCTTACCAGTTCGTTCCCGTGGAAAAGCTGAACCGGCTTTCAAAACAGAACCACCAGGGAGTGATCGCATATCTTACCGAGATCGTTTACCAGAAAGTAGAGGACATCATTCCGTTTGTCTTCGAGAAGGGTGGAAGCCCGCTTATCCTGATCCTGGACCGGGTGACCGACGTGCGTAATGTGGGCGCCATCGCAAGGACCGCAGCCTGCACCGGGGTGGACGCGCTGGTAATGCCCCTGAAAGGATCGGCCCAGCTCAATTCGGATGCCGTCAAAACTTCCGCCGGTGCCCTTTACAGCCTCCCCGTTTGCCGGGAGGCCAACCTGAAAGACAGCCTGACATTCCTGAAGGAAAGCGGGCTTTCCATTGTCGCCGCCACGGAAAAAGCGGAGAAAAATTATACCGATGCCCGGTTTTCGGGCCCGGTTGCCATCATCCTGGGTTCCGAAGGGCAGGGAATCTCACCCGAGTACCTGAAATTTGCCGACGAGGTAGTTAGCATTCCCATTCTGGGCGACATCTCATCGCTCAACGTTTCAGTGGCAGCGGGAGTGCTGCTGTATGAAGCCGTCCGCCAACGAAATAACCTAGCTGAATGAAATACATTTACCGTTATACACCCGAACTCGTCCTGCTGGCATATGTGCTGCTTTTCTTCGGGTTCAAGAGCCCTGAGAAACCCTGGGACAGGGTCATAAACAGCGACGGAAAAGCATACTACGCCTATCTTCCTGCAATATTCATCCATCATAATTTCCAGTATAAGTTCGTGGAAGATTACGAATGGGTGTATTACCCCCACGACAAAGCCGCCTTCAAGGAATTCAGGATGAAGGCCGGGAACAACGTGGTCAACAAGACTTATCCCGGTATGGCAGTGGTTTGGACCCCGTTCTTCCTCATGGCCCATTTTATCGCCTACCTTGAACTATTCCCAACCGACGGGTATTCCCTTCCCTATCAGTATATGATCGCCATCGCATCCCTTTTTTTCCTCTGGCTTGGGGCCAAGACCCTGATGCGGCTGCTGATCAGGTTCGGGTCTTCTGAAAAAAATGCGGCATTTATCTCGGCGGTCATCGCATTAGGAACGAATCTTGTGTATTACACCATCACCGAAGGATCGATGACGCATGTTTATTCGTTCGCCCTTGTCACGAGCTTCCTGCTGGCAGTCTATAATCTCACGCATAGCGAAAAGACCAAATGGTTCGGGATCTCCCTGTTCCTGCTGGCGCTGATCATCCTGATCCGGCCCACCAATGCCCTGATACTGCTGCTCGTTCCTTTCGTCACGGGAAGCAGGCAGAGGCTGAAACAAACCATTCAGCGGCTTTCAGCAAACAGATCCGCAGTAATTACAGGCCTTGTCGTTTTCATCCTGTTCATGTTCATCCCTTTCCTTCTCTGGAAACTGCAGTGCGGGAAATGGATGGTCTATTCATACGGGAACGAAGGTTTCAACTTCACAAAACCTTATTTCACAAGCATTCTTTTCAGCTATAACAGGGGCTGGTTCATTTATACCCCGGTCGCATTCGTATCCCTGTTCGGATTTATAGGTCTCTTCCGGAAAAGCTGGTTCCATGCAGTGAACCTGCTGACCTTCATGGTCGTCTTCATTTATGTCGCTTCAAGCTGGTGGGTTTGGTATTACGCCTCGAAATGCGGGCAGAGGGTGTTCATCGATATCTATGCCACAGCAGGGCTCCTGCTGGTTTTTCTATACGGGAGTTTACGTTCCCGGGGAATAAGGAAAGCCCTAACCGGACTACTCCTGTTATTGACCGCACTGAACCTTTTCCAGTATTACCAGCATACGAAATGGATCTTCCCCCCGTATATCATTACTTCGGAGATCTTCTGGGATTCCTTCTTCAGCACCGAAAAGCAGGCCATTGTTTACATTCCTGCGAGCGGGATAAGTGCGGTGAGGTCATTCAGCAATGACCTTGAGAAGGAACTTCCCTGGATGAACAACAGGGGAAGGACCAATCTTGTTTCATACAGCGGGAGCTGGTCATCCAGGGCGGATACCCTCTTGCCATACAGCACAGGCATGGAAGTACGGCCCGATACGCTTTTTACGACCCTCAACCGCATCATACGCGTCACAGCAATGGTCTTTTCGCCAAAGGAGACGACCGACGCTATACTGGTGGCGGAATTCAGCAATACAGGCAGGGGAAAAAGTTACAATGCGTTTTATTTAGAAAAGTTCGTCCCACCTGACCAGTGGACAAAAGTGCAGGCAGCTTTTTATGTGCCTGCAGGCCTGCCGCCCTCTGCCATCGCCAAAGTATATTTCTACAACCCGGCCAAATATCTCCCGGTTTTCATTGACGATATGAAAGTCGATTACCTTTCAATGAAGGACGAGGCCGATTACAGGAAAATCGAAGGAGTCGTACTGCCAAACCAATAAACTCATACGTTATGAATACATCCTCAGGGGAACCAATAATAGAACTTGACCGGGTCCCGGTTTACCAGAATGAAAACCTTATCCTTGCCAACGTCAGCCTTACCATTAATAAAGATGAATTCATTTATCTTATCGGTAAAACCGGGAGCGGAAAAAGCAGCCTACTGAAGACCATATACGCGGAACTGCCGGTGCGAAGCGGGACAGCCAGGGTAGCTGGGTATGATCTCAGGAGGATTCGTCTGGAAGATGTTCCTTACCTCAGGAGGAAGCTGGGTATAGTGTTCCAGGATTTCCAGCTGCTGACAGACCGGACGGTCAATGAGAACCTGCTTTTCGTGATGCGGGCCACCGGTTGGAAAGATAAGCGGCAGATGCAAAAGCGGTTGATGGAAGTGCTTGCCAAATCAAGCCTGGGGAACAAAGGGAACAAGATGCCGCACCAGCTCTCGGGCGGAGAACAGCAAAGAGTTGCCATTGCCCGCGCACTTGTAAACGACCCGGAAGTGATACTGGCTGATGAGCCGACCGGCAACCTGGACCCTGAAAGCTCCGAAGGCATCATCAGCCTGCTAACCGATATCAGTAAAACAGGCCGTGCGGTTGTCATGGCCACGCATAACTACGGACTTATAGGCAAATACCCGGCCCGCATGCTGATATGCGAGAGCGGAAAGGTTCTCCCTGCAAGCAGTCTTCCGGTATAGAATGCTGCAAAGAAGCTTGGATTTCCAAAAGCCGGGTTTATCAGAAAGGCTCCGTTTTAGGTGCCGGGGGATTATAAACAATATCTACCTGTTCCAGGAGGCCTCGTTTACCGATTTTCACCAGGAGCGACTGGTAGGGTTTGAATTCCAATACAAACTTCACGGAATGACCCCCTGCATGGAATGTAACCTGTTCCCGGGCCGTCTCCGTGCAAAGAGACTGGCCATACTTCAGAGGCAGCTGCAGATCCCGGGATTTCGGATTGGATAAGAAAAAATAATATTCATCCCCGTCCTTCCTGCACCAGAAATCGGGAAGGTCTTCCCCTTCGATCAAAGGTTCCGCCAGAGCAAGGTCTTTAAACCCACGGCTGACGTTTTTCAGCCCAAGCAACTGGGCGAGCATGGCAGCATATCCCGGTGTTTTATTTTTCCCGGGCTGAGTAGGAATTTTATTCATGCAGACCGGCAATCCCTGCTTTGCCAGGGAAAGGATCGTATGCAGCGCATCCGGGTCAATAAAATCAGCCGATATATAAAGGACTGAGAAAGAGCCGTCCCCGCATACAAGCCTGCAATCAACAACCCTGCAGTTCTTCAGGTAATCGCCGCTGATCCATACCGGGCTGTATCCCCTGAGTTCAGCCGGGGGAACCGTTCTTCTCATCTCGTATTCACCCCAGGCCCAGGGCTGCTGGGGATCGGGATCTTTCATCCTGCCCGTGATCCAACTGTCTTCAACAGGCAGGTAAAGTGCTACATCCGAATACGTTCTCCCCTTTTTCATAATCCCGCTGACTTTGGCCATGTATTCGTTAAAACCGGGAATATCCCTGGCCAGGTTTCCCTTCCGGCCAACGTGCACCGAAGCATAGAACATGATAGTGTCAATCCCCACGGGGTTGAAAGGCATACCATGCCATACCACCTGGTTCACACCGTTGGCGAAGAGTGCATCGGCAATCAATTTCAGGTCGGCGACCTGTTCTTTCCCTCTCAGCCTGAAATCCATTTTCCGCTTTTCGGGATCATATCTGGGGAAGCCGTAAGTGCAAGTAAATGTTTCTGAAGAGACTTCCTTATGCGAAGCCAGGCTGGCGGCCGAGGCCACTATCCTGGCATAGGGCGGTTCATACAGCATAGCCTCCGTTTCAGGCACATCCACTGAAGCATAAGCAGAGACCAGGTCGACGGGAGCGCCGGCACACTGCACCCTCGAAAAGGCGCCCAGGGACCTGCACTTTGCAGCAAAAGGGTTGTAAAATTGGCCGATAACATACCCGGAAACCAGTTTCATGTAGTCATACCGTTCATCGGCATATTCTTTCCCATAGATACTATCCATGTATGGCTTTATGTCGTAACCGCAGGCTTTTTGAAAAGCCTCGTCGAAGCCGCCTGTCCAGATCCGCGAAGTTTCAACCTCCCATGAATCGCAGAAAAGTCCCGGGACCGATCCTTTCAAGGCCGGCCTCAACGCCTCCCCCATCCGCATTGCATATCTCCCGAAAGCCCCGCTGTCCATATGATTTATGATATAGCCTTTCTTCGGGTATTCCCAGGAAACCACGGCATAGGTCCATTTCGAGCTGTCATTTTTTTCCCCATAGGTCCGTGTGGCATCTTCACGCCTGACTTTCGTGTCACCGAACGGCCAGCCCGTCCCGAAAGTAAAATCACAGCTTAGCCCGAGACTGTCGGCATATTGTTTTGCGAAGGCAACGATTTCAGACCATTCAGGGCTCAGCCATTCCTGCCTCGGGAGGTAATTGGTATCCAGTGGTTCGTTATAGAACCTTTTCCGGTTCAAAGGATACACCCAGGCGATCTCTACACCGCCGAAATTATTTTTTTTGACCCAGTCGAGGTTGGCCCTCACATCCTCCTTTTTGATGATCCTCGCGAACCACCACCAGCGTGTAAGTGGTTTTGAAGAAGGATAATGCAGTTTGTTCTGCCCTGTGCCGGTGCAGGCGGCCATCAGCAGCGCAAGCATGAAAACCGGCCAGAAATTCCTGAAATTTCCCATACGGCAAAGATAAGGATGATGATCAACTGGCAGGATTCAGCTGCCCAATGTCGCCACCATTACCGCCTTGATGGTATGCAGGCGGTTTTCGGCTTCGTCGAACACGATAGAGGCTTCTGATTCAAACACTTCCTCGGTCACTTCCAGCCCGTCGAGTTTGTATTTTTTATAGATATCCATACCAACTTCCGTATCCTTATTATGGAACGAAGGCAGACAGTGCATGAATTTTACTTTGGGATTACCCGTGGCTTTCATCAGCTTCGCGTTTACCTGGAAAGGCAGCATCAGCTTAATGCGTTCTTCCCATGAATCCTTCGATTCGCCCATTGAGACCCATACATCGGTGTAAACGAAATCGACGCCCTTGACGGCTTCGTTCAGTTTTTCGGTAAGCATGATCCTGGCCCCGGTTGATTTTGCGATCTCTTTGCAGACTTTCACCAGGCTTTCTTCCGGCCAGAATTTCTTAGGCGCGAAAGCCCTGAAATCCATTCCCATTTTTGCGGCCCCCACCATCAGTGAATTCCCCATGTTGTTGCGGGCATCGCCGCAATATACAAAAGCGACCTGGTGCAGGGGTTTGTCGCTATGCTCCATCATGGTCATGAAATCGGCCAGGATCTGGGTCGGGTGGAATTCGTTCGTAAGTCCGTTCCATACGGGGACACCTGCATATTCGGCAAGCTCCTCGACTATCTTCTGTCCGAACCCACGGTATTCTATGCCGTCGTACATGCGGCCAAGCACCCGGGCCGTATCCTTCATCGTTTCCTTTTTCCCGATGTGCGAGCCCTCGGGGCCAAGGTAAGTCACCCGGGCTCCCTGGTCGAATGCGGCCGTTTCGAAGGCACAACGGGTGCGGGTCGAGGCCTTTTCGAAGATCAACGCGATATTCTTTCCCTTCAGCTTCTGCTGTTCCGCACCTGCATACTTAGCCTTTTTGAGGTCAATGGCCAGATTAAGCAAAAAACGCATTTCCTCGGGTGTAAAATCCAGTTCCTTTAAAAAATTCCTGTTTCTGAGATTGAATGACATATAGGATAATGTTTATAATTTGTCCTGTGATAGAGCGTGATGGGAGTGCAAAGATAGAAAAACAGGATATACTTTCACCCGGGTTTTTTATTTCACTTACTTCCTGAGCAGCTTTCCGAGCAGCACTCCCTTTTCCGAAGTTAGTTTTAGGATATAAAGCCCTGGGGGAAGATGGCCGAGGTCAAGGGTGCCGGCATCCGCATTCACAGGAAGGTTTATCAGTACTTTTCCCCCCGGATCAATTACTGAAAGCGTTCCCGGTGCTTGGAAGGGGAATCCAATGGTTACTCTGTATTGACATCCGTAAAGAAAACGCTGTTCAGATAGTTGCTGGTCCAGTTCTTCTGCACAGTCCATTCAGCCCCCCCGTCTTTGGTATTTATCACATCTCCCATGTCGCTGACTGCATAACCGGTAGCAGCACTGGTGAAAAATACAGAGCGCAGCCAGTCGATGATCCCGAGGAAATGCACAGTCCATGTATTCCCCGCATTGGTTGTCTTAAGCACGGTACCGTTCATCCCAACGGCATACTCGGTTTCCGCATCCGGGAAGTGAACCGAGTTCAGGTCCTCGGTAGTCCCGCTTGCACTGCGGGTCCAATGCTCGCCTGAATCGGTGGTCTTCAGAATCAGTCCGCCGGCTCCCACGGCAAATCCGGTTTGAGAACCGGTAAAGTAAACCGAAGCCAACCAGGACGAAGTTCCTGAATTTTTGGCCGTCCAGGTAGCCCCTGCATCTGCAGTTTTCAGTATCGTACCCGACGAACCCACGGCATATCCCGTATTCATATCCGTGAAATAAAGACATTCAAGCACATCCACTGTACCGACATTCACGGCCGACCAGGAATTGCCCCCGTTGACGGTCCTGATCATCACCCCGTATGAAAAGTTTCCACCTCCGCCTGCCGCGTAACCCGTGTTCCCATCAATAAAGAAGACCGAGAGGTAGTCGTCGGAAGTCGTTGTATTCAGCTGACTCCAGTGATTGCCCCCATCCGTTGTCCTGAGGATTGTGGCATTATATCCGGCGGCATAACCCGTATCGTGCGAAGGGAAATATACGCTTGATAAAAACGCTGTAGAGCCAGTCGTCCGGTTCTGCCAGGTGCTGCCTGCATCGCTGGTTGCAAGCACAGTTCCGGCCAAGCCGACGGCGTATCCTGTATTATCGCCGGTGAAGCAGACCGAACTCAGTGAGTAGGCCAGGCCGGTAGACTGGGCGGCCCAGCTGGCGCCACCATTCGTTGTTCGGAGAAGAACATCCAGGTTCCCATACTGGTATCCAACAGCATATCCGGTTTCCGGGCCTGTGAAACAAACCGAGTACAGGAATTTATTCGAAGCCGAGAACTGCTGTAACCAGCTGCCGCCACCGTTCGTGGTCTTCAGCACTGTCCCCTCGTCCCCTACCGCGTAGCCCGTGTTCGCATCGGTAAAGAAGACCGAATTCAGCTCAAACGAAGTTGCTGGTTCCAGGCATACCCAGTCCTGGCCCCCGTTTATCGTTTTGATCACGGTACCGCAGCTTCCAACCGCCCAGCCTGTATTCTGGTCGATGAATTGAACCGATGACAGCGGGTTGCCCTGCACAAGTGGGTTTTCCCATTGCCAGTTCTGCGGCATGGCGCCATTGTATGCCAGGCAGGCCAGGATTACAAAGAAGATCTTGTTCATGGCAAAACTGAATTAAGCATATAATCTTATTAAGCAATCCAAGTTCCATAACCTGAGGATCAATCCCGAAATTACATAAAAGCAGCCATGTATGCAAGTAAATTTTATCTGTTATGACTCCGGATGGGGGAGCGGCGGCCCCTGGCCTACTCCACGCTTAGTATCACCACAACCCTGGTTGTGCGGCACCCGCCCCCGGCAAACAGGAACAGTATTGCCGTAAGAAACCAAGATCTCTCACATCGCCATTTCCAGGATCTTCCGGCTGGTTTCCAGGTTATGGTCGCCGGCTTCGCCAAGGGCCGTTAAGCCGTGAGCTTTCAGTTCAGCGATGATGTCGTCCAGCTGTTCCGGTTTGACGCCATACTCCGACAGCCTGGTTTTGATCCCCAGGCTTTCGAAGAACTCCCGGGTCTTTAGGATCGCCCGGCTGATCTTTTCATCCTCTGTGCCTTCAGTAAAATTCCACACCCTTCCGGCGAACTGCAGCAGTTTGGCGTGTTTCTTTTTTCGCCTGACTTCCAGCAAGGCCGGCAGGATGATGGCCAGGGTCTGCCCGTGGTCGATACCGAATAAATGGGTCAGCTCATGCCCTATCATATGCGTGGCCCAGTCCTGGGGCACACCGGCTCCTATCAGCCCGTTCAGAGCGAGGGTTGCACTCCAATACAGGTTGGCGCGCATGATGTAATTCTCAGGTTCAAGTATCGTGGTCTCCCCTATTTCTATGAGCGTTTGCAAAATGCTTTCGGCTATGCGGTCCTGCAACTTCGCCCCCACCGGGAACGTGATGTATTGCTCGGTCGTATGGACAAACGCATCCACCACCCCGTTGGCCACCTGTATCTTCGGAAGAGTAAAGGACAATGTGGGATCCAGAATTGAAAAGACGGGGAAAGTGAGGTCGCTCATCACGGGGTATTTCCCGTCCTTATGGCTGATCACAGCCCCGGAGTTCATCTCCGAGCCCGTGGCCGGCAGGGTAAGTACAGTCCCGAAAGGGACCACCTTTTTTACTACTTCGGATGTGATCCGGCCGAAGCCGCCTTTCAAAAGGGTCTCAGCGTCGCCTTCATAATGGGAAGCAAGGCAGATGAACTTGGTGCCGTCGATGACGGAGCCGCCGCCCACTGCAAGGATGAAATCGATGTTTTCCCTGCGCACGACCTCTGCAGCTTTCATCAGCGTTTCGTATTTCGGGTTGGGCTCTATGCCCCCGAATTCAATGACTTTCCTTTTACCCAGGACGGTTTTAATTTTGCCGACAAGCCCGCTTTTTACCGCGCTTCCGCCTCCGTATGTTATCAATACCACGGCATCTGCCGGGACATATTTGTCAATACTTTCAAGCCTGTCCTTCCCGAAAATAATTCTTGTGGGGTTGTAAAATTCAAAATTCAGCATAATGTTATCTCCTGTAATTTTTTATTATACTTCGCTTAATATCACTTACCTGTCATTTTCTGAAGGTTCTCAGGATACCTTCCGCCCTGTATCCTGATCTTTGCAGATGCTTCTTCGATCTCGCGAAGATCTTCGGTCGTGAATTCAACGTTTACTGCACCCAGGTTTTCATCCAGGCGTTCAAGCTTGCGCGTTCCGGGGATGGGCACGATCCACGGCTTTTGTGCCAGGATCCAGGCCAGGGCGATCTGTGCAGGGCTTGCATGTTTGCGTGCAGCGATCCCGGCTAAAAGGTCGACCAATGCTTTGTTTGTTTTGCGGGCCTCAGGAGTGAAACGCGGGAGGTTGGCGCGGAAATCGTTGGCATCGAATGTGGTATTCTCGTCGATTTTTCCTGTAAGGAAGCCACGGCCCAGCGGGCTGTAGGGAACAAAGCCGATCCCAAGTTCCTCAACCGCGGGTAGAATTTCTGCTTCAGGCTCCCTCCACCATAAGGAATATTCACTTTGCAAGGCAGTAACTGCCTGGACTGCATGTGCCTCGCGGATTGATTTCACGCTTGCTTCCGAAAGCCCGAAATGTTTCACCTTGCCGGCCCTGATCAGGTCCTGCACCGCCCCTGCCACATCTTCGATGGGGACATCAGGATCCACACGGTGCTGGTAGAACAAGTCGATCACTTCGGTTTTCAGTCTTTTGAGCGAGGCCTCGGCAACCTTTCTGATATGTTCCGGACGGCTATCCAGGCCTATCCATTTGGGTCCCCCGTTCGGATCCAGCTTAAAGCCGAATTTCGTGGCGATCACCACTTGTGAACGGAGAGGTGCCAGCGCTTCACCCAGCAATTCCTCATTGATAAATGGTCCGTAGACTTCCGCCGTGTCGAAAAACGTGACACCACGCTCCACAGCAGTCCGAAGTAAAGCGATCATTTCCTTCTTATCTCCTGCCGGGCCGTAAGAAAAGCTCATACCCATGCAGCCGAGGCCCAGGGCCGAAACTTCAAGGCCGCTTTTCCCCAGCATGCGTTTCTTCATTTTTACATCCATAATCATGATTTTAAAATCAAAGTGCAAAGTTCAGGCAAACCCTGCACATAAAACAACAAATATCAAACAATAAATTACAAAAATCAAACATGAAGGCTCTGAAATTCCAGGTTGGGTTCAAACTGTTTTCCCGGTACCGGGTCTTTTGAACCACTTTTTGACCTTTGGCAGGAGATTGTATTTTTGAATAAGTTCCTTCCCAACCAGGGCAGTGCCGACCCAGAAGATACTTGTTGCGGCAAAAAGTATGGGGTAGGCGATGGCATATTGTTTTAACGTGAGCTTGAAAAATGGCAGGATGATGATCACCCCCCAGATGCTCCATGATAAAAGGATCAGGGAAATGCCGAGGATCTTTAAGAATTTACGTTTCATCTGCTACATTTTATCATCATTTTCCATTACTTAGAGGGCAAAGCTGCCGATGCCAAAATTTGCCTGACTGCCTCCGCAACCTCAGTCACGGGCAGTTTACACATGTTATCGCGGCAAACATAAATAGTCGTTTGACCCTCAACAAGCCTGCCTTTAAGAACGGGCAGTGTCCCCTCTTCCTTGCCCCCGCAAAGGAACACATGCGGCAAATAGTACTGGTCAAATTCCCTGCATTTCGATAAAAAATCATCCCCGGCAATAACCACTTCAGAAGGGTCTTGGGCAAACCATGCCATTAAGATATCCCAGTTGGCATAATATGCACATCCCTGGAACACTTCCTGTTTTACATTGTTAAGCATCCTTTTCGATCTATCCAGGTAATCGTCATTATAAAGCATATGCCCAAGAATGAATAAATTCTTTGCCATTGCGGAATTAGCCGAAGGAATGACATTATCGGTAATTTCCATTTTCCTGGCTACCAAAGCAGGGTCAAGATCAGATGTGTAATAAAACATCCCGCTGCGCTCATCGTAAAAATGAGCCGAAGTATAATTCGTCAATTGCTGCGCTTCGATCAGCCACTTCTCATCAAAGGTGGCCTGGTACAGGTCAATAAAGGCATCTATGGCAAAGGCATAATCATCCAGGAACCCATTTATGGAAGATTTGCCGTTTTTAAAATTCCGGTCCAGGCGATGGTCAGGATGTTTAAGATTTTGCAGGATGAATTCAGCATTTTTTATCGCAGAAACCAGGAAATCCTCTTCGTTAAAAGCCCTGTAAGCATCGACATATCCTTTCAGCATCATGGCATTCCAGGATGTAAGGATCTTATCATCCAGCGCAGGACGTATCCTTTTGCTCCGTTCATAAAGCAGGACCTTCTTTGCCTGGTGAATCCTGTTCATCAGTTCCGGCTCCGTCAGATCGTACTTACCTGCTATGTCCTTATCGGACCCCGGTCTGTAAAGGATATTGTTTCCATTCTCCCAGTTACCCTCCTCCGTGACATTGTAATAGTCAATGATCAAAGCGGCATCATTCTTCAATATCCTTTTCAGTTCATCATATTTCCATACATAAAACCGTCCTTCCTCACCCTCGCTGTCGGCATCGAGGGAAGAATAAAAGGCGCCGTCGGCGGATGTCAGCTCCCTTTTAACAAATCCGGCTGTTTCATAAACCACGGATTTATAAGACGGGTTCCGGGACGACTGGAATGCTTTCGAGTAAAGGCTTACAAGCTGGGCATTGTCATACAACATTTTTTCAAAATGCGGGACTTTCCATAGAGTATCCGTCGAATAACGGGCGAATCCGCCTCCAATTTGGTCACAGATCCCGCCCCCGGCCATTTTATCCAGGGTGGTGGCCACGGCAGTTAACGCATCAGCATCCGCAGAAATAAAATGATATTGCAATAAAAACTCATAGCTTACTGGCATAGGAAATTTCGGGGCATGGTTCAGTCCGCCGTTGACAAAATCAATGCCCCTAATCCAGTTTGAAAAGATTAAAGCAAGGTCATCCATGGTGAATTCCGCCGGCTCCATATTTTCATGGATCAGTTCACTCCCCCTGATACCCACAGTCAGTGACTTCGCCTGTTGCTCAGCCTCCCCGGGATTTTTCCTTACAAAATCCAGGACCTGCTCCAGCATCGCCAGCCATCTCTGCTTCGGGAAATAAGTGCCTCCGTATACAGGCCTTCCATCGGGCAGGCAGACTACATTCAAAGGCCATCCGCCGTTCCCGGCAATCAGTTGCACTGCATTCATATATACCTGGTCCACATCAGGCCGTTCCTCCCTGTCGACTTTCACCGCGACGAAGTTGTCATTCATGAATTCAGCAACCGCCTTGTCTTCGAAACACTCAAGTTCCATCACATGGCACCAATGGCAGGCCGCATAACCTATGCTCACGATCAGCAGCTTATTCCCTGACTTTGCTATCCTGAATGCTTCTTCACCCCAGGGATGCCAGTTGACCGGGTTATGCGCATGCTGCAGGAGGTACGGACTGCTTTCACTGATCAGGCTGTTAGTAAAACCATGTCCGTTATAGGCATTTTCAGACTTGCTCATTTTTCAGATTTGATAAAAAAGCCCATCCATTCCGGCAGGCTTTTCCCGGGCTGCTAAATTACAGGAATTCAACGAGAAGTCAACGCCATCCGGGGCGGGAAAGAATGCCGTGAAATCAGAATATTGCGGATGAGGGAGCTCGTCTGAACCCATTATCCAGGGATCTTTAACAGCGTACATTAACATTTCAGATGCTTTTAAATAATATTTTTTATCTTCGGAAAGCCAAACTCACCAGGCCATGAAAACTCTTTACCTCCTTATTTTTATGTTTCTGTGGATGCCAGTCTTCGCGCAGATCGATGATCCGTTTGACGAATCACATGAAGCCGAAGTGGCCGATGTCAAGGCCGCCCCCCTGAAGGATGTGTTCAGGCAATACTGGGAGGCCTGGGGCAAGGGCCATTCAAGGGTCAGCCTGGATGGACTCATCGCCTGCCTGGGGGATCATAAATTCGGCGTGGAGCCGTCGGCAGCCCTGGTGGCCCTTATTAAATCAATGAAAGCCGGCAGTATCGGCGATATCAGCCTTGACGAGGCTGTAAGCCGGAGCGAGGGGAAAATGACATCCGCATACCTGAAAAACATCAAAAAGATACACGGCATCAAAAGAGTTCTTTTCGCCAACGGAACACCCACTTTCAGCCTGATGCAGCAGGGGCCGGCGGGCGACTGTTATTTTTTCTCGGGAACAGGGTGGATCGTAACCCACCGCACCGATGAGATATCCCGTTGCATCAAAACCCTGGGAAAGGAGAAGTATGCAGTGAAGTTTCCCGGGGCCCTCCCGGTAATTGTGACAGCCCCCACCGATGCCGAGATGGCTTTCAACGATTCCCCTTCCACGCTCTCCGACGGGATATGGATGCCGGTACTTGAGAAAGCGCTGGGTGTTGTCGAGGGCATGACCAATCAAAAACGCGGGGAGATCCCCGATCCCACCGCCCGCATCGATCTTGGCGGAAGCGGGGTCTACGACGTGAAACTGTGGACCGGGCATGAGGTCATCGACTACAAGTTCGGGGTGAATGCCAGCCGCCACGACGTAAAGGGAGCCCTGATCCGTATGAGGGAACACCGGTTGATGGCCCAGACTTCGGTCCCTAAAAATCCCAAAGGCAAGCTGCCCTCTCATCATGTGTATGCCATCATGGATTTTGACCCGAAAACCGAAATGCTCACCGTCTGGAATCCCTGGGGCACCAACTGGAAGCCCAAGGGGCCCGATTCGCCTGAGAACGGCTACACCCGTGAACACGGCATATTCCACATCAGCCTCGATGATTTCATGCTGATCTTTTATTACATGGCGGTGGAGAATCCGTAAGACTGCGGATGAGGGAGCGGCGGGATTCCCGGATGGGTCACGAAGGCGAATTGCCTGACAGTTTCTGCAACTCCTCAACATCCAGTTTATCCTGGGTGCAGTTTGTCGAGATCTTCGACAGGATGAGGTGATTCCTCGAAATAACCGGCAGGGCAACGTCTCCCATCTTCATCATGGCCCTGGAATTCCAGGCCTCATTAAAATCTACGCCGTTTATCTTCGTAAGGAAACTTTCATTCGATTCAAGAAGCAGACCTATGATCTTCTCGTGCCAGGGATAAAGGTGCATCATTTTTACAACTATAATCAATTAATCACATCTGGCATCCCGCATCCTACTCCACAACAAGGCTTACCTTGACCCTCCCGGTAAGCACAAAGTACGCTTTCACCGAGCCTGGCGTAATCTGGATCCTATCTGGCTCCAGCTTTTCAATTGAGCCGTTGATCCTGAAATTTTCGACCGAGCGGTTTTCACGGAGGGTGGTGGTCACTACCGAGCGGGCCGAGCGCAGCTGTTCGCCTACCGGGAAGACCAGTTTGGAGCGGAGTTTCTGCACCAATCCGGAGTGGAATAGCCAGGAGGCCGTCTTCACGGCCACGTTCTTTGTAGCCACCGAGAAATCCAGGCCCGACAGTTCAATCGACAGCGAATCCTTGTTGAACACAGGCATCCCCGCCAGGTAGATCATGCCTTTCACGGTCCCTTCCACCGGGAGCTCCACGATGAGCTTATCCCCCTGTCCGTAGATGGTGATATCTTTGACGATCACCTTGTAACGCCCGTAACTCATGGTATAGCCACGCATAGTCGTCCGCGCAAGCGAATTGATGTAAGACAAAGGAATATCGAGGGAGAGGTTGATGTTGAACTGTTCGGGGAGGGCCGATGTGATCTTGAGCGGCGGAAGCTCAGGGTTCACGGCACAGGCAGGTTCCCGCCCGTAATACAACTCGACCAGCGCCTTAAGCCCCAGCGAAGAGAGCATGTTCCCACCCATCCCCTGGATAGGCAGCAAACTCAGCTGGGCGGGGCTCAGTTTAAGCCAGAGCGAATCCCCGGCCGAAACCAGGACAGGCTTCTGCATGGCAGTCCAGGCGTCGCCCACGATCTTCCGCAGATCCACGGCCGACTTCACCGATTTATCGATCCCTTTCGCAATGTCACCCAGGCTGCCCTTCAGCAGGATGTCGGAAATCAGCGGCAGGGGCAGGTTGAAGCCCGCGAAAGAAACCGTAGGCGTGCTGATCCAGTCATAGCCATCGGGCAGGGTCACAGTCGA
>Ga0182027_10000591_pt1 | contig 62503 bp, 59 predicted proteins | sample 712E1DmetaG_FD_121300 | JGI IMG/M metagenome (GOLD analysis project Ga0182027, IMG submission 121300) | Permafrost microbial communities from Stordalen Mire, Sweden - 712E1D metaG (Illumina Assembly) | ecosystem: Environmental > Terrestrial > Soil > Wetlands > Permafrost | place: Sweden...
AGTTTTAGCGCGTTTTGGTGTAGCGGCGCTTCTATGAAGCGCCGAATTTGTTCGGAAAATCAACGGCCCGCGCTTCGCAGCAGCGCGGCTGCAACAGCAAAAGGCATTTGGGCAACAGGCCCTTGACATTAGACCACTGCCCGCTGGTGCGAGAAGTAAATGGGGCACCAGCCGGCAGTGAAAAACAAACCAAACTGCAAGGGAGAATCATATGTTGTGGACGATTGCTGTAGTACTTCTCGTTCTGTGGGCGCTGGGACTGGTGACCAGTTACACGATGGGAGGGTTCATTCACCTCCTGCTGGTGGTTGCCATCGTCATGGTCCTGATCAACATCATTAGCGGACGGAGAGCCATGTAATAAAGTGGTTAAAGAAGAAAAGGGAACCAGAGGTTCGAAATGAATTCAAAAACGATTGCAGTCATACTGATCGCACTCGGCATCGTGGTGCTTGCCTACTCGGGCATCACGTACACGACAAGAGGAAAGCCCGTCAACATTCTCGGCGCGCGCATCGAGACCACGCAAAGCCACTTCATCCCCCCAGTGGCCGGGGCGCTCGTGCTGGCCGGTGGGATCGTGTTGTTCGCCGTGAATCCCAGGAAAACCTGAGTCAAGGCGGAGATGACGCGCCGTCGACAGGGTAGTGGAGGGATATCGTACGGGTGATTGATGAAATCGCGGAGCGTCGTGCGCCCATGATCCGCGGTCACTGTCTGACTATTGCCCCGCGTCCATAAGGCGAAAACTTACCGATCGGACCTGCTGATTTTCTGTCGGCGCGCGAGGATAGGTCCTTGAAGAGCACGACCCATCCATTCGAGGTAGGGTTTTACCCCATACAAAGCGGATGGCACACGGCGCACAATGTGACAGACAAACTTGTGGACGAGCCATCTCAGATTCGGAAAATTGCATTTCTCGGCGATTACCTGCCGCGCAAATGCGGCATCGCCACGTTCACGTCCGACGTGCTTTCCGCCGTGGCGGCCGAGCACCCGCAAACACAGTGTTTCGCTGTACCGGTGAATGACATCCCGGGCGGCTATGAGTACTCCGATGTAGTTCATTTCGAGATCGAGGAACAGGATTTGTCATCCTACCAGCGCGCCGCGGATTTCCTCAACATCAGCAATGTCGACATCGTCAGCCTGCAACACGAGTTTGGGATTTTTGGCGGACCGGCGGGAAGCCATCTGCTGGCGTTATTGCGCGAGTTGAGAATGCCGGTCGTTACGACGCTTCACACAGTACTGCGCGAGCCCAACGCCGACCAGCGGCGTGTGATGCAGGAACTCATCACGCGATCGACGCGGTTGCTAGTCATGGCCGAGCGCGGACGGCAGCTATTGCAGGACGTTTACCAGGCGCCGCCGGGCAAGATCGATTTCATCCCCCATGGCATTCCCGACATTCCATTTGTCGATCCCAACTACTACAAGGACCAGTTTGGCGTGGCGGGGAGAGTGGTGTTGCTGACGTTCGGGTTGTTGTCGCCGAACAAGGGAATTGAGCATGTGCTCAACGCACTGCCGCAGATCCTGGCGGAGTTTCCCGACGTGGTGTACCTCGTCCTCGGGGCCACGCACCCAAACGAAGTGCGCGAGCAAGGTGAGGCCTATCGTCTGCGACTCGAACGCCTCGCCAAGAGGAACAAAGTCCAGAAGAACGTCATTTTTTACAACCGGTTCGTGGAACTCGATGAGCTCAAGGAGTTCATCGGCGCGGCGGATCTGTACATCACGCCGTATCTTAACGAAGCGCAAATCACCTCGGGCACGCTGGCCTACACGTTTGGGGCTGGCAAGGCCGTGATCTCGACTCCCTACTGGCACGCGACCGAGTTGCTGGCCGACGGGCGCGGCGTGCTGGTGCCGTTCGGCGACGCCAAGGCGATTGCCCAAGAGGTCATTGGCTTGCTGCGCGACGACACGCGGCGGCACGCGATGCGCAAGAACGCGTACAAGCTCGGACGCGAGATGGTCTGGAGCAACGTGGCCCGGCTCTACATGCGCTCATTCGAACTGGCGCGGATCGAGCGCGCGGTGTTATCCCGAAAATCGTTTGCCACGAAGACGCTCGACCAGCAGCCACGAGAGTTACCCGAGTTGAAACTGGATCACCTGGCGCGGATGACCGATTCGACCGGACTGTTTCAACATGCCCTTTTTACCGTGCCGAATTTTTCCGAAGGCTACTGCACGGATGACAACGCCCGCGCCTTCATTCTCGCTGTCCTGCTGGACGAGTTGGGAGAAGGAACAGAGCGCGTGCGGACGGTGGCGACGATCTACGCGGCGTTTCTGCATCACGCGTTCGATTCCAAGACGAAGCGGTTCCATAACCACATGAGTTTCGACCGTCGTTGGCTCGATGAACAGGGCTCTGAAGACTCTCACGCGCGGGCGTTGTGGGCACTGGGCATGGGCGTGGGACGCTCGCCCTACCGGAGTTTCCAGGTCATGTCGGGACAAATCTTCGCCGAGGCGCTGCCGGCGGCGATCGAGTTCACATCCCCGCGCGCGTGGGCGTTCAGCCTGCTTGGCATTCATGAATACTTGCAACGGTTGAGCGGCGATCGGACCGCCAGCCAGATTCGTGACACGTTGACCACACGGCTCATGGAGCTGTTCCATCGGACCGAGCAGCCGGACTGGCCGTGGTTTGAAGACGTGCTTTCCTACGACAACGCGAAGCTTGCGCATGCCCTGATCGTGAGCGGGAGAGCCACGGGACAAAAGCTGGTGTTTGAGCGGGGGCTGCAGGCGTTGCGCTGGCTGGCGGAAGCGCAAACCGCGGAGAGCGGCGACTTCCGCCCCATCGGCAGCAACGGATTTCATCGGCGAGGCGGGCCGCGCGCGACATTCGATCAGCAACCCATCGAAGCGCAGGCCATGGTGTCCGCCTGTCTCGAAGCCTATCGGGCCACGTCGGACGCGTGGTGGTATGCGGAGGCGCAGCGCGCTTTCGATTGGTTTCTCGGCTGGAATGACCTCGGCCTAGAAGTCTACTCGCCGAGCACCGGCGGTTGCCGCGATGCGTTGCACGTGGACCGCGTCAACCAAAACCAGGGCGCGGAATCCACCCTGGCCTTCCTGCTCTCGCTGGCGGAAATGCAACTCATGCAAAACGCCGTCACCGCGTTCAATCAGCCGATTTCCTAGGCACGATCACCCGATGCGGGCAACCAACATCCGACGCACCAATGTTATTCTTTATCCGGACCGCTCGCGGGTGCTGCTCCGTCCATTCCTTCTGACGTACGACCGGCGAGCGATCAGGCTTTGCGCCCAGGTCACGGCCCTTTCCGAAAGCGACGTCCACACACTGCTACAGCAGGTACAGGCCGATTTTGGGGATCGCCACGTGAAAATCGATGAGTTCCTGAGACGGCGGTTCGACCGGGTCCGTCCCTGTTTGCGAACCAACGAGGAACCGTCGGACGAAAGGAAGTTGCTACTCGGAGCGTATTTCAGCCATGAATACTCGCTCGAAGCCGCGGCGCTGTTCAATCCCTCGATCGTGCCGCACCTGGACCAATCGGATCTTCCGTCGGGCTCGTTACGGTTCATTCTCAGCCTGCGGGCGACCGGCGAAGGTCACATTTCCTCGATCACCTTTCGCACCGGGTATTTGGACGCCGATGGCAACATCACCATCAACGCGCCCACGCGGTACTGCCTTGAGCCGGCACAAGTGCCCAATACATCGTACGAGAAAGCGTTGTTCAACCGGCAACTTCATGAACAGGGTCTGGCAGACGACTTTAGCCGCGAGGTGTTGCAAGTCCTGGGCGACTCATTCACGCTGCCTCAGCTGCGCAGCAGTGTCCTGGCGACCGTGAAACACCTTCGGGCTCGTGATGAGGAACGACAAGCCGCGGCGCGAAAAATCCTGATGCTGGCCCAATCGAATTACGAGGTGCAATTCGCGCCGGACACACGCCTGTCCGAACGCGTGTTGTTTCCCACCACACCGTCGCAGAGCAACGGGATCGAGGACGCCCGCTTTGTTCTGTTTCACAACGAGGACGGCACGAAGACCTATTACGCCACGTATACCGCGTACGATGGCAAGTTGATCCTGCCGCAATTCATCGAGACGCCCGACTTTCTCCATTTCAAATTCATCACGCTCAACGGTCCGGCGGTGCAGAACAAGGGCATGGCGCTGTTCCCGCGAAAGGTCAATGGCCGCTACGCCATGCTCGGGCGCCAGGATTCCGAGAACCTGTACATGATGTATTCCGACCATTTGCATTTCTGGCACACGACGCAACTGCTCCTGAAGCCGAAATTCCCATGGGAATTCATCCAGTTGGGCAACTGCGGCTCCCCGATCGAAACCGACGCGGGCTGGCTCGTCCTGAGCCACGGTGTCGGGCCGATGCGGAGGTATTGCATCGGCGCGTTCCTGCTCGACCGGGACGACCCGACTCGGGTCATTGGCCGGCTGCGCGAGCCACTGATCAAGCCCAACGAGAACGAGCGTGAAGGCTACGTGCCCAACGTCGTGTATTCCTGTGGCAGTCTCCTGCGCGGCCGCCAACTCATCATCCCCTACGCGATGTCCGACTACGCCACCACGTTTGCCACGCTGCCGCTCGATGACGTACTGGCTGCGATGGAATAAACGCCGCGCTGTGGTCGTCCGCGACACGGTAGGGTTCTACCCCATGGCGCACGGTTGGCTACATGGCGTAGCGTGCCTCTGTCTCGTGATTACACCAAAGAAACGACATAGAGTCAGCAAAGTTACCCTGACAGGTCTGATGGGCGGATTCTTGGTAGTGGCCGCGGTCGCGACGGCGTCCGATCCACTGGAAGGTGTGAAACGGTTCAGTGATTTTGCCGCAACCGATCTTCGTCACGTACTTGACGGTGACATTCTCGGGGCCCGCGGTTCGCTGATGAATTTCCCCACCGGGCTCTCGGCGCAGACCTGTTTCGTGACGCCGGAGGCGGCGGCGGAGACGGCCCGGCGATTGCGGGTCTGGGATCCATTGCCGCACGATGCGCTGAACGTGTTCGCATATTAAGCGATGCGTGGGCGGTGCGAGGCTGCGGATTTTCAAAGCCTGAACCTGAAGTCGAATCAGGGCGCCATCCGTTGGTTGTTGGACAAGACCCTGGCCACCACGGCCGACAAATCCGATCTCAACTTGACACGCGCCGAAGCGCAACAGCTGGCGAACTGTGCCAGGAGCAATCCCGATCCGCAAGACATCGGCGCCTGTTGGGGGGAATTGTTGCACGAACGCGCTGCGGCATTCCAGCGGGAGGGGTTCGACGGCCTGCCGCCGTACGAAGCCAACGGCGTAACGGTGTCACCGGGGACGCAGCTCCGCGACATGTTGCGCGACCAGCCGGCAGTTGCCCGGCAGTTCGCAACACTGCTGCGGGAGAGCGGGCTGCTGGGTAGCGAGCGGGCAGAGTCGCTCACGCCAACGCTATACTGGACCCTGTTCGAGGCCAACCATCACGCCACGTTGAGCCTCGGGGCCATCTATTTGTTGCCGCAGGATGATCACTACCAACTCATGGACGTGCAGTATTACGTCAGCGGCAAGTACTACGCGGCCGCGACACTGAGCGAGATCTGGCCGATCCGTGTCGGTGAGAAACTTGGTGCGCTGGTCTGGCGGGGTGATTTCGTTGCCGCGCCGACGTTGGCGTTCACAAAGGGAACCGATCGAATCATCTACGGCGCGATCCTGCTTCAGGAGGTCAAGAAGGTGGTTCGTTGCTTCCAGGATGATTTGAAGGTGAAACAGCTCCGCTAACCGCTGCTCTGCGAATCTGAAACCGCAAGGTTTGCAAGCAGTTCAAAGGAGAGAGGCGGGCGGAGCGCTTCGGATCCATCACGGGTATCTCCCGCTGGCTGTTGACGCTACGCTTGACTTGCCTTTCATCGCGTTGGAAAATCCCACGGTAAACGTCGGTACGGCTTGAACAGCAGGGGCAGTCACCAACATAAGCGAGCGTTTGATGCGCGCGGGTCATCCGGGCTGCCTTCACGATAACAACGCCATAAACATTGCAACACAATCGATTTGCGCGGACAATTTCCATAGAACCCTAAAAATAAAAGTCTGCGCCTGTAGCTCAGTTGGATAGAGCATCGGATTTCTAATTCCCACCGACAATTTTAGCCTGTGTTCGCTCACGTTTGCTGGAGTCCTCTAGCCCAATAATCACCTAGGTTTCCGGCCTTTTGAGCGTTTGCTCGCATTTGCCTGAAACCACTCAAATTCAGCCGCGACATTGCAACAAAACATTGCAACACGTAATTCATACGCCACGGCACGCTGCACGTCTCAGGCCACAGTAAGCTTGCGAACTCTGCGCCCGCTCTTGACATGGGTGGGATTTCCCACCATATTACCACCATGCCAACTACTATTATGCGGCGACGGAAACCAGCCCGCGGCATCACCGTGGTCGCTGACTACGACGTGGCCGCCGACGCCAAGAAGCGGATCAGCCTGCGGAACGCCACGACGAAGTATTACCGCGTCAAGGCGCTCTCCAACGGCTGTTTTCTGCTGGAACCGCGAGTGCTGGTCGCGTTAGACGCCATACCGGCGCGGACGCGCAAGATGCTGGATCAGTCCGTCAAGAACTTGAAAGACGGGGTGGCCTCACCGCCGATTGACCTGACACCATTTCTGAAGGAGTAAGGGCGGCGTGGCATTTCGCATCCGCATGGGTGTGCCGGAGATGGAGGCGTATTGGAACGACATCTCAACCCGGAAACTCGCCAGCAAGCTCGACAAGGACGAGGAGAAATTCTTCAAGAAACTTGTCAAGACTCTGAGATTCCTCGGTCAGAACCCGCGCCATCCGGGGTTGGAGTCGCATGAGATAGACGACCTGACAAGGAAGCGCGGAATCAAGATTTTCCAATCCTATCTGGAAAACAACACTCCGGCGGCGGGGCGATTGTTTTGGGCTTACGGGCCGGAGAAAGGGGACATCACGATTCTGGCCATTGAGCCGCATCCTGAAGACCAGAAGCGCGGGGCCTACCAGCGAATCAAGTTGTCCAACTTGCCTTCCCGTACTCAGGGGCAAGGCATATAATCGTCAGATAACCGTCAGATGAAACCGGGTAATCGTCAGATTTGGCCTGTGCCTTAACCGGTTCCGGAATCGTCAGATGGTCGCCAACTAGCAGCAAACGTCGAGGTCAAACCCGTCATAAACCCGCCAAATCCGCCATTCAACTTCCCGCACCGACCGTTGGGAAACAGGACATGAACAGGACAATGCTCTCGAAGTCCGGAAAGGGGACACAAAGGGGACAAACGAGACACTGGAGAAACCCGACATTGAGCCTGCCGTAAACGGGACACACCTGTTGCTATCGTAGAAAAGTCGAGCGCCTCACCGAAAACCGGATAGAGGCAGGAATGACAGCAATTTCAATCGGCCGAGAGATCGTGGAAGAGGATCAGCGGGGCAAACGTCGCGTGGGGTAGCCTACGCATGACTGTTACCGACGTTGCCAAGAAGATCGTGGCGATGAAACCGGCAGCATCTTTGAACGCCGTTCCGTCAAGTGGCTGTTTTCGAGAACGGCCAGCGGGTGAGCCTGAATGAGCCAGTGCCCGAGTGGCTCACGCCGCTGTTGGCGTAGAGTTGCGAACTGCGGATTTTGCGACAGATATGCGCATACCCAACCCGCACCTACTCGCGTGGCGGCCAAAGACTTCGTGTTTTTTCGCTTCGGCAGAAACGGCGGTGCTCCGCTGCAAAACCTGAAGACATTGGCCTCGCCGGTGACAATCCAGTGTGCCCGTGATGTCTCTGCGTGAACATCTCAGCGCGGCCACAGCGCTCAACGGGGGGGCTTCCGTTGTGCGTCTATGTGTGGCAGACTTTGTGCACATGAAAGCTGTGCTCCCCACATGGTCATGAACGACGCCGTTTACAGGCGGCTCGCCGAAAAACTGATTAAGTGCCCGTTGTGTAGACGCATTTGCGAATCGCTGCATAGCTTCCGAATCCACCTATGTCAGCGTCACGGCACGGACATTTGCCGAGCGCACGAATCTTTAAGGCCAGATCGCGAGATAGAAGACATCGACAATCCAACGAGGTTATTCTTCTGTGCTCATTGTTTGGACTTCGTTGTCGCGGATACGGAGTCTCCACGCATTAGCGCGATTGAACAACATATTCGGGAGGCACACCCCAATCCTTGTGGTCCGATTCAACTCTCCTTCTGCATATCCACAGACCCAACTCGCATTGCGACACACATGCATGGTCGCAGGGTTCGGAGAGATTACCAATGTACCGCCGCAGACTGCCGAAAAATCTATGCCAGCGTTTCTCATGTGTCCGAACACTGGATCGACGAACACTTTTGTTCTGGAGCAAATCCGGTAACAACCGAGGAGGCACGCGCCGCTCTTGAGGCAGAGCCGGAGCGAATTCGCCCTCTTGTGGCACGATGCTTGGAGGAAATGGCCGCAGACGAGGCCCGCACCTTGTTGGCGTGGCGTGAACCAGATGACGGCTACGTAATCCATCACAGCCCAGACGTTCCACGCGTGAGAAGTAATCCGACCTCGCACTACGTTTACATCGAACGCGAATGTCTATCGATGCACCAACGCGAACTGGAGGAACTTCTGGCGGCGGAGGCATTGGATGACCAAGAAGAGCAAACCGCCGACTGGCAACCTGACCGACAAATTACCGTCCACACCGATCTGACCTTCTGCAACATTTTGGACGGCTTCATTCCCTTGGTGAAAGCTGTGCGCAGTATTCTTCCGCCGCTGAATGACGGCGAATTGATTGATGTTCAGTGGGAAGACGACACAAGTAATTCGTTTCCATGCAAGGTCAGCAGGTCAAAGCGTGCGATCTACAGCACGAACGGCAAGTTGAAGCAATGCTTTCGAGAGTTTCCGTCCGGGATACGGCTCTACATCACCCGCATTCACCAGCGGCGCTACCGCCTGAACGTCAGACCAAATCAGCATTTGGTTCGCAACTGTAAGGTTTTCGTGCCCGATGGGCCGCATGGATGGTCCGTGGTCATTCGCGACGAGGTCGTACCATGGGAGACCGGCGATTACGTGTTCCGCAGCCAACTTCCCTTCGAGCAGATGGACGCGCTTCACGCAGAAGCCCGGCGGACAAATTTGAGCGTCCGGGATGCCGTGTACAAAGCTATGAGTTGGATTGCTCGCTCAGAGGCGGTGCACGTCAGACAGGTTTACGATGTGGTTTTTCTTGGAATGCGCACTTGCTCGTTGTCTGCAGTGTGGGCGGAATTCCGCCCGGAACACGAGTGTTATTTCAGAGTAGAACCGGGCATGTATCGCTTTGACCCGACAAAGTCGTTGCCGCGAGTGGTGGTACAACCGTCACAGCAGCCGACGGGGGAAAGGCACGAGCGAGGTGACTTATGGAGGGCAAGCACGTGGGAGATTGCGATCCTGAGAAGTTTCGAGGCGCTTGGTGGTGAAGCTAAGCTGACACCAACACTCTACAACAAGATTGAGAGTGGCGAGTTTATCGAATTGACGGAAGCTCACCTGCGACCACAGGAAGCAGCGAAGGGCCGAAAGGCATATCAGCAAGAGGTACGAGCCTACATTGCAAACATGTGCAAGAGTGGTGAACTCGCTTGGCTTGGGACAGGGCGCTACAAGCTCACTGATGTCGGCAGGCAGCGATTGCGAATGTCTTCCTGACCGAGGAAATTCATGAACTGAGTTCAAGTGCGCCGACACACCGGCGCTCACCAAGTCCATGATGATTGCCTTGGAGGACCTAAAACTGAAGAAGCTGTGGGTGGTTTACCCCGGCAAAGAGTCTTATCCGCTGCATGACCGAGTTGAGTGTATCGGCCTAGCTGACTTGGGAAAAGCTCGGCAAGCGAGTGGGGGTTGAGATACAGGCGAGAAGCGGGGGCCGCATCGTTGCGACCGACTGCCGATGCTGCCAAGAAGATCGTGCCAATGGCCTCGCAAGCGTGAGCAGGGCTACCCTACTTTGCGGTTCCTGACTTGCCGGCGGTCGCTCTGTAAAGCAAGGATTCCTCGGCATAGAACGCTTCGGGCGGATCGCTGTCCAAGAGCAGCAACACCGGCATCGTGATCGGCACATACCGCACCGTGGCGTTGGTCAACCCGTTGTTCGCCCACACCGAATCGAAGTTGCCCTTGAACTTGCCGGTCACCTGCCACACGAGGTTCGTGGGCTTGCCTTTGTGTTGCAGCTTCAGACTGCTGTAGCCGTTTAATCCGAGTCCCTTCAGGTTCAGCGTGAACGGCACCGCGACATCGCCAATCTCCAACTGCGCCGCGAGATTGGTCACGTTGTAGCCGACCGGCAATTCCACAAAACCGGCCAAAGTACTGGTATCCAGCTTGCCCAGCGGGAAGTTCACCTTGATGTTCAACTTGCGCACGTCCAACGGACACACCACCGCCACGATCAAGCCGGTCGTCGTCGTGCTGATGCCATCGTTCAACGCGACCATGACCGTGTGCGGCCCGCAGTTGGAGAACACATGCGACGGCTCACAATCGGTGCTCGTCTGTCCATCGCCAAAATCCCACAAGCAAGCCACGGCATTGCCCTGCGGATCAACCGCACCGATGGTGAACGTCACCGGATCTCCCGGCAATACCACCGGGACTCCGCCGATGTCCGTAAATGAATTGGTCACGACCGGTGGCGTGGTCACGACCGGTGCGACATTAACAATGACCGTGACGTTACCCGTCGCGGACAACGCGCCATCGCTCGCAACCAAGCTAAGCAGATACGTGCCGTTGGTCGAGAATGTCGCCGTCGTGTTAATTGAACCGGCATTGCCGAAACTCACCGTGCCCGGCCCGCTGGCTTCCGACCAAGTCGTGGTGACCGTCCCGTACGGTGCGCCGTCATCGGTGACGGTGGCGTTCAAGTCCGCGGTATGCGCCGGCCATGTGAGCGGCGTGACGGCGGCAATGCTGACTTGCGGTGGCGCGTTGGCGGCTTGACTGATAGTGAGTGTCTGGTCGGCGACCGTGATTGTGCCAGTTCGTCCACCACTGTTGGCATTGGCACTTGCGGCATAGTTGACGACTCCGGTTCCCACGCCGCTACCTCCGGACAAGATCGAAAGCCATGTATCACTTGGTGTGGCCGTCCATGGGCACGGATTGATTACCGCGACCAAGAAGCTGTTTGTATAGGAGGGTGCCCCGATGTTTCTGCTGCTCTCGGAAAGGTTGTAGGTGCACTGAATGGCATTCACCGTAGTGTCACTGTTGGCGGATACGACTCCGTCGCTCGCGGTCAAGCGCAGCACGTACACGCCGGCCATTGAGAAGGTCGCAGTTGTGTTAGTGGAGCTTGGATTTCCGAAAGTCACATTGCCGGGGCCGCTCACCTCCGACCATGTTGTCACCAACGCATTACTCGAAATGGCAGAACCGTTTAGGACTGCGGCTGCCGGCAAGATGACCGTGAGATTAGTGCCAGCATAAACATTTGCAGCAGAACCTTCATAAGCGCCCATGTCAATACCAGCGCCTTGGGGACGAGCGATACCGGTAATATCCGTTGCAGGGGCACCGAAACTTGTGCCCGTGTCGATGCACGGACTTCCGACCAGAATGTGAAAACCGTCGTCCGCGGTTCCGAACGTCCCATCGACACCTGCGGGATTTCCTGAGTTCACAAATTTCGGGTCATTGCTTGTGTTGCCGACGCCAAATCCAGTCCAATCTTGGATGCATGAGTACGAGGGATATGGGCCATTGCGGAATTGGGGATCAGCCCCGGATGCAGTATTCGCCCAGATAATACAGTTTGTGAGCACAGCACTACACGAACTGACACCGCCACCGAACGCAGCGACGTTGCCCACTACTGTAATGTTACGAATCACGCCACTGCACGAATACAGTCCGCCGCCGCTCTCGCCGGCGGTGTTATTCCAAACTAGGTTGTTTTGAATCGTTCCGTTGCAAGTTGAGAGACCTCCTCCTTCAGAAAGTGAAGAGTTGCCATAAACGAAATTCCCCTCAATCAGGCCACTGCAACCCGACAAACCTCCGCCGGAGTAAATCCCGTCAGGCGATCCGAAATTCCCTGCTTGGTTTCTACAGATAATGTTGTTCGTTATGACACCGCTACAATTTGCGAGTCCTGCTCCACCGCCCGGCCCAAGCAATTTGTTGTCTGATATGATGTTGTTTCTAATAATTCCATTCGCCCAGAATATGCCTCCTCCACCAGAGCCGTTGATGTCTACCCGATTGCTTACTATTCGGCAGTATTGAATTGTTGGTGATGTCGCGTTTCCATCAATCCCGCCGCCTCGATCGTATGCCCGAAAGCCTGTAATGGTCAATCCGGACACGACACAGTTACTGTTGACAGGCCCAGAGAACATAATCCCAGAGCCGGTGTTGATATCACTCGTGAGAATCGTTGACGCGACCACGGCCTGATTTGTCGGGTCAATTGACCGCAAAGTGATGTTCTTGGAAATTCCGATCGGCGGCGTGTTAGTCCAAGTCCCAGGTGACACTATGACCTCGTCACCGTCGATGGCGGCGTTAATGGCCATCTGGATCGTGGGATAGTCATTGGGAACACTGATGACTGCGCCAAACGTCGCTTGTGTGAAAAATACTGCGACCATTATGCAAAGTGGCGTGTTCAAATTTACATATTTCATCGCGTTACCTCCATCCTTACTCACAGGGATGCCGACTTCTCATTCCGATAAACGAGAGATTCGCTCCGGGAAGCATTTTCAAACCCGTAAACTCAACTGAGGATTGGGAAATAGCTCCGTGCTTACGCGGCTCGTTTAGAAGTCTTGCGGTGTTTCTCTCTTGTTCTGCATCGAGTTTCGTCCGCGAATAGATCGCGCTAGAAGCTTGCCGGCATTGGTTCCTGTTCAGAAGCTCGTCATCCGCTTGGGTCGTATGACCTGGGCGAATCTCAATAAACCGCTGATCAAAGGCGACAGCTAGATGGCCCGGAGTAATCGGTAGCAAAGCGTAATGACAATCGTGCCGATCATTCGTGGTGAAAATCATCGCCGGATTATCTGAAGTTATGAATTCGCTGTCAGCGCTGGGGACGATAATGTTGACTCGCCAATGCGTTTGCAGATGTGACTTCAGTTCGCGCTCGTCTGGAGTTCCTTCACTTCTGCCCAAAAACATGTCTCTGAGGAAAAGAAAGAGTCGCGTCCGGTAGGCTTCGAGATTGTTCTGGGTCGTCAAATTCTGTTGTGCCTTGTTTCGCAGGTGCAAATCGAAAACCATCAGGATCAGGCCGAAGTATTCTTGGAACGTTGGCCTGTGCGCCGCTCCAGCTACAATCTTCCTCACGCATCCATCGTATAAGGTTTCAATCTGGTTGAAGCAATCTTCCGCTTCTTTCGCACACGCGATTGAATAGAAGAACTTGTCGCTGCATTGGCTTTCGACTGGAACATCCCTGTTTATTGATCCGTCAAATCGCCACACCTTGGACTTGCTCCGTTTTGAAGCATCGGAAGAGAAGTGCTTCAAGTAGACGCACGGGAGCCAATGCTGTTTCTGCGGTTGCATACGTTGTTTCCGCATTCTTTAGCCCCGCAACGCGAACGCTTCACACCTGATCTTACGCGCCCTCATGCCGCTTCTACTTCAACGCTTCCGAGATTACTCCCGGCAGAGATTCCCCCACAAGCTCAGACTAGCGCGGCTGGGCGGCCACGCTCGATCGCGTGACCGCCCTCCGCTGTCCTTCATTCACGCCGCGCATGGGTTTGCGGCGGTTTCGGGGCCGCGGCTACAAATGACCCACACTCGAAGAATGCTGTCTTGCACAGCCCATCTACAACGGGCTTTTGCTGAGCGGGGTGATGATGATGGAGGCGACGAAAGGTCTGTCGCGGTCGAGATCGGCATAGCGTTTGGACAGGACGTGGACCGTGGCGAGTTCGTTTTCGCGGAGCAAGTCGGCCAGCCGACCGAGACGCCAGCCCAGAATCACCACGTCAGCGGTGGAGAAACCGAGCGCGAGTTTTTGCGGCGGGGCGTTCTTGTCCTCACCGGCGTCCGGGTTGGGTTCCAGGGTGTAATCAATCAACTGACTCGTGTGGAAGCCACGTCGGCGCTCCTCGTCGAGATGGAACTCGATGCAAGCGCAATACTTGTTGGTAGTGGTATAGCAGTCGTCTTTGGTGGGGTGCATGGGGTGATTGAGGGTTGAAAGTTCAGATACCAATGCCGCGAGAATGCCCGATGTCGCCGGCCGGGGTGATGCCCCAACCGAGTTTGCGGCGCGCAGCCGGTTTTTCTCGGAGAGCTTCTTTGACCGTGCGTGACCGTTTGATTTTCTGAGTTGGTCTGACAGTCACAGGCTGTTTGATGGATTCGGTTTGCGGGAGCTTCTCCGCGACAACTTCCTTTTGCTCAACGCCGGACCGTTCGCGAAGCCAGCGATGCACATCCTCGACCACCTGAGCCAGCCGTTGCACCGAAGATAAACGCGTGGCGCGGAACACTCGCGGCGTCTGACGCATCATGCGCACCGTGCGAAAATCTTGGCCTACCGTCGTTGCCGGGATTACGGTGTCCTGTTCTTGCTGACGTTGCCGCAGGAAACCGAGTTTCGCCAGGTCATCGCGCAGGCCTTGGAGTTCGACGGCAGCCTTGCGTTCGTGCGAATCGGTCACGCGACGCGCGAGCAGTTCGACATCATCGGTGAACACATGAACACACTTGCGCCCGCGCGAAATGGAAACATAGAACTGTTCACGGTTCACCGCGCCGAAGGAGCGCGACGATGCGACCAAGAGCACGTCATCGACGGTTTTGCTTTGTGATGAGTGCGAGGTGACGGCGTAGCCGTGGGTGAAGGTGTTATAAGTGCTGGGCAACTCCCGCCCATCCGCCAGTTTAATACAGCCGTTGCGGATCTCCCGGACTTGCACTCGCTCACCGTTGATGAACTCTTTGCCGTGATTGGCTTGTAGCAATAGCCAATCGCCAACGGCGACTTTCAACTCGCGGGACGCGCCCACGTCGAACGAAGCGGCAGCACCGGCCGGGATGAAATCCATTTCCGTTCCATCGGGACGGCGAACGCGCAAGCCGTTCTCCACGACAGCTACGACCTGCACCGTTTCACCCCGGTCAAACGTTCTCGTCTTACGAACAAACCGCAGGCGTTGACACGGTTCGTACTGGTTAGTATTCTTCTTTTGCGCTTGCGTCCACGAGAACGAATCGAAAACGCACACTGTCTGCTCATCCTGGGTGACGACACCCTCAACTTTCAGAACCTCGCGCACTTTCTCGGTCACCGCCTCAATCTCGGCCCAAGTGGGCGAGACCAGCAATGCGGACCTGCCTTGTTTGGTCGCCGATAGGTATGCCTCAGCCGCCCGCTGGTAAAGCTGCCCATCATCCGTCGCCGCCTCCGTGACCGCGCCAAGTTCCACGAGCTTGGCGAACGCCTTGGCGGTCTGTTTGGCAGCGGCCAGTTCGACGACCTGACGGAAGGCGGCGGGCTTCTGGCGGCGGATCGTGGTTAGTTCACTGAAGCGATAGGACGAGTATTGTTCGAGGATGCGTAGCGCATCGCCACGAGCCACGGAACCGTGCTGGCCGGTGTCGCCGGAGAGCACCGCGCGAGCGCCGGTAGTAGCGGCCAGGTCGAACAGCTTCACCATGTCATCGAGGCCAACCGCGCCGGCTTCATCCAAGACAATTACGCTGCGGGCGGAAAGCGTTTGCTGCATGGCCGGATCCACCAGTAGCTTGGCGAGTGTGACGGCTTCCAGCTTGTCCTTGCGTAGCGTATCAGCAGCGGCAGCGGTCGGAGCACAGAACACAGCCTCAAATCCTCCCTTGCCGAGGACGCCATTCAGCTCGACGAGCGCCGTACTCTTGCCAGTGCCGGCCAAGCCACGGAAGCCGGTGAACCGGTCCGTGCTGGCGAGTACGTGTTCCAATGCGTTGCGTTGATCGGGGCCGAGCCGGTCAGGTGGTTCGTAGCGGCTGGTCATCGGCGCGACCGTGTCGATGGTGGCGTTGACCATACGAATCAATGAAAGCTCCTTGGTGAGAATGTCCCGCGTGGAGAACTCCGCGCCCACGCGCACCAGTTCGGAGCGTTCCGCCAGCGCATTCTTTAGCATGGGCAGGTGCAGTTGGCCACAGCCTTTGACCAGCGCGGCTTCCAGAATCCTGTGTTGCGGCGCGACTGAAGCGCGCTCGAAAACATGCGCGATGCCGTGCTCAACAGCTTCACGTGTCGTGACCCCGTGGGTGAACTCTCTGGACTGGCCGTTGGCCGCTTCGACCACCTTGCGCAGTGCCCGTTTCTCGAAGAAGCCGATTTCCCCAAGTTGTTGGCGGCGCACCTGATCGTCGGATGCTCCCTTGAGTTTTTTGGGGCGGCACTGATGGACAACACGAGCGATCTCCTGCTTGGTCAGTTTGCGACCGAGCTTCATCTCCTGACGTTTCACGGCCACGTCTCGTTCCTGGGACCGTTTTGAGAACCGCTCGATCAACTCAGGGGCGACACCATCAATCTCGAATCCGTTTGCCGCCTTCCGTGTTTGATAGCCGAGATGGTGGAGCCGCTTGGCCAGTTCGTTGCGGTAGACTGCCGTACCGTAGTTGAGCGCACCGAACATATCGCCGGTTTGGAGCGCCTTCCACCGCTTTTCGGTCTTGTCCCAGGTGCAGTTGAACAGGACGAAGTGCGTGTGCAGTTGCGGGTCCAAAGCGCGGGAAGCCGTGTGCAAGAACGCCGCGCCAACCAAATTGCCGGTGGTGCGATCCTGATCCTCGATGCCCGCCTTGCGGATGCGCGTGGCGGCAAACTGCTCCAGCTCGCGCAGCGCCATGGTGGACGCTTCCTTATGGGCCTCGATGATACGCCGGTCATTCATCGTGACCGCGAGAATCGACACCGACTTGGGAGGCGAACAGACGAAATCGAAGTAGAGCCGACGGCTGCGGAATTGCTGCGGAGTGAGTTGTTCGCCAGTCATCGGGTGCAGGTTATCGCAGAGCCGCAGGAACGCTTCTCGGGTGACGGCCTCACCCGGCACCAATCCTAACTGTTCCGCGCCGATACCAATCCAATGCCCACCTTGATCGTGCGCCAATACTTCGCCCTGGGTGTAGTAGTCGTTGTGGGACAGGTGCTCGTCGAAGTACGTCGTGGCAGCGGCTCGATTCTTTTGTGGGATGGCGCTGAACATGGCTGCGGAGGTTACCGAAACCGTGTCGTAAAGTTGTTCCCAAACAGGAACAACTTGGCAGGTCCGCATGTGGTGATATAGGCGGCGTTGAAATGGCCATCTGTCATCGGTCTGCAGTGTCGCACGAAAGCTGGCGTGTGTTGTGTATCTGCTACACACGATAACGAGGTCGGCCGGGCTATAACGCCGCCGATGTCAGCAAGGCTCATGCGGCAAATTGTAACGGGAAGCGTCAGTCCGATTGTTCGCAAGTGCGAACAAGCTGAACGGGCCAAGTGTGGCAAAGAAAAGGAAGAAATGAGCAGGACACTTACCCCGCCTGAGAGCGGTGACGAAATTGCTCGGCGGATGCCGGTCTGGTCGCTTGGTGGACAACGCATGACCGCATCGCGGACTGACGAGCGGACATCGCTTGGACACCGCTCAGATGTCGCTCGGATGCCGCATGGCCGCAGGAGTCGGCGAATCACGCGCGCTGGGATGCCAACCACAAATCAAACCAAGGAAATGACCATGAGCACAACGATTGATTATACGAAACTCGCCGCGACGCTGGACTACGCGGCGGTGGAAAAGAAACTGGAGCAATTGACGCAGCGCGATCCGCCGAGGAAGCGCAAGACTGTCGCCGACGTGTTGAAGCCGCTGCGCCAACGGTTGCTGGACCTTCACAGCAAAGGATGGAGTGCAGGCCAACTGGCTGACGAGTTGAAAACTGCCGGCGTGATGGTAAGTCCCGCACGGTTGCGCGAGTGTTTGAACTACTGGGCCGCAGGCGGAGACGGAGCCGCGAGATCGCGCTCGCCCCGCCGATCCAAACGCACCGAGGCAAACAGGCAGCCTACGATTGCGGCGGGCCACTCTGAACGGGGCAACGAGTCTCAGACCGGGCAACGGGTGACGACACGGTGAACGCATCCACGTGGAATCTTTGCCGGTCATTCGCCGGCAGAATGCTGGCGGACCCGGCGCGACGGTCGCTCATATCGCGTCCCGCTCGCCGCGTCCGCCTCGCTGCTAGGGCGCATCGATCGTGCGACGCTGTCCGTGGCTGCGCGTCGCCCGCCACCGACAGCCAGCAGCGACCGTCAGTTGCCGGTCAGGCCCTCCAGGGACAGTCCGTAGTCGCGGTCACACTCTGTCTACGCAACGTCAGTTTCGCAAGCTCCGACCATCCCGCTCGCCGTCTGTGGAGGTTGCCGGGTAATCCCTCACACATCTTGTGTACTTGCTACACAATCACGCGACTTCCCTGTGCTACCGGTGGTCGAATGATTGCGCCTTATCAGTCATCGACTTTGCGTGACGTGCCGTTTCGATTGTACGGCTCGCTGCGCGCCGTCAAGGTTGTGCGTCCCTATCGCCCTGACGCCTCCACCGTGACTGCGCTCGCTCCGCCGGTCGGCCCTGCTTCTATGGCTTCACGCTGGGGCAATCACAGCCGAAATGTTTTTTAGACATGAATGATTGTAACGCAAAACAAGAACTCGCCATGCAGACGAACAATAAGGAATTTCGACTCGCGCTAACGCGACAAGAAACGGCAAAAGCCTTGGGGGTGACACCTATCACGGTTGACCGCCTTGTTGCCCGCGGACTACTGCGACCATGCCGCGCATTGCGGCGACCGCTCTTTCCGATCCCCGAGATCGAGCGATTTCTAAAGGAAACGAGCGCTGAATGACAGCCCTTTGGCCGAGCCGCTCGTTGGACTCGCCCGCCTATTTCCGGGCCGCCATGGGCACCACATTTTCAGGTTCGACCGTGGATGCCCCCCAATTCATGCGCTTGGCCATGGCGGCGCTGTGTTCGTTGCGTAGATGGCCATACGTGCGGGCGACCAAGACGCCGCCGTCTTTGTGGCCCAGCCAACTGGCGATGACTTTGAAGTCAATTCCAGCTTCGATGGCGTTACTGCAAAAGAAGTGTCGGCAAGTGTGGTGTCCGTACTGCGGCAGCCCGAGCTTCTTGCAGGCGCTCTCGATGGCTTTCTTCGCAGAGTCTATCAGGATAATGCGCTCGTCTGGTTTCGTCGGCGCCGGCCGGCGTGACTGTAGCTCCCGCAAGAAATTCTCCATCGCCGGGAAAAGCGGCACAGTGCGTGGCTCGTGGTTCTTTGACCGCGTGATAGTGAACACTTTCAACGCAAAGTCCACGTCGCGCCAAAACATCGGTGGCTTGGAGTATTTGGCATCGCCGACGATCTCCCCCTTGCGGCAGCCGGAGTACGCGAGCAATTCGGCCAAGTCCGCCGAAGCTTTCCCGCCATTATCGCGCATGGTATCAAGCATCTTGCGGAATTGTTCTTTTGTCGGGATGGTGATTGGCTTCTTATGAGGTTTGCACCGTTTGATCTTGCGGGCAGGGTTCTCCATGAGAATGCCATGTTCCGCACCGTAGTCCAGAATGCGCCGCAGGGTTTCGAGTTCGTAGTTGAACGTGCGGGCAGAGCAGGCATCACGGCGGGCCGTTGCCCACTGCTCCAACGTACGCAAGGTGACGTTGCGGACGGTCAATCCGCTAAGGTGTTGGTTGAGGTTTCTTATCACCCCAAGCATTCGGTCGCGGCTGCTCGCTTCCATCGTGCCGCCGGCAATCTCAATCCATCGCTTTGCCAACCCGCCGATCAATTCCTTGGTCTTGGCATCGTATTCGGCAAACGGCAGGTTTTTGGCGCTGTCGCTGTTCAGCCGCTCAACCTTCTGGCGATGTACCTCCCGCCGACGCTTGGCGAGCTCGGGGTCGGTCGTCTTGAGGCTGCGCTTGACTTGCTTGCCGTCGCGTTGGAAAATCGCATAGTAAACGTCGGTGCGGCTTGAACGATAGAGGCAGTCGCCAACATGAACGAGTTTTTGATGCTTGCGGGTCGTTGGGGTGGCTTTCATGGTGAAAACATCCTAACCATTGCAACAAACCATTGCAACACAAAAATAAGACACGGATAATTGACATGGAAGCCAATAAAATAAAGGCTTGCGCCTGTAGCTCAGTTGGATAGAGCATCGGATTTCTAATCCGGCGGTCGGGAGTTCGAATCTCCCCAGGCGCGCCAGTTTCGGGAGCATGAGCATGAACATTCGGGAAGATCGACGGTTTTTTTCGCCGGAAGTCAGACGCGCAATGGTGATGAGTCTGGCAACGGCGCTCCTGTCGGGTTGTTTGGGAAGCGGCGCGACCGCCCCGGCCGGAACTCCCGCTGCACCCGTCGGCGCGCACCTCGAACCGTCGTCGTCGGAAACAGGGGTGGCCAGGGTCGCCTCGGTGAATTCGGAACTCGGTTTTGTGGTGGTCGATTTCTCAGCGCAGACGATGCCGCCCGTGGGAACACGGGTCAATGTCTACCGTGGCGATAAACGGGTCGGCACGGTGCGGATAACCGAGCCGGTGCACGCCCCGCTGGCGACCGCCGATGTCGTGGACGGCGAAGCGCGCGTGGGCGATGAAGCCCGTTAGGCGGAGGAAACGTGCTGACGGTTGCTGAAGCGAAAGAGGTGATTCTGGCGGCGGTCCGTCCGCGCGCTGAGGTCGCCGCGCCGCTGGCGGAGACGCTGGATTGCGTGCTGGCGCGGGATGTGGCGTCCCCGGTCAATCTGCCCATGTGGGACAACAGTGCGGTGGACGGCTACGCGGTGCGCGCATCGGATGTGTCGGAGGCCAATGAGAACAACCCGATTCATCTGCGTGTGGTGACGAGGGTCCCCGCCGGGACAACGGCGAAGGTGACCGTCGAGCCTCGGACTTGCGGGCGGATTTTTACGGGAGCGCCGATTCCGGAAGGCGCGGACGCGGTCGTCATGCAAGAGGACACGCATCCTCATCACGAAGGCTATATTGCGGTGACCGAATCCGTCGAGCCGGGAGAGAACATCCGTCGCGCCGGCGATGATGTGACAAAGAACGAGGTCGTGTTGCGCGCGGGCACGCGGCTGGGGCCCCCACAATTGGGTCTGGCGGCTGCCCTGGGAATGTCGCAACTGGTGATCCATTCACGTCCGCGCGTGGGCGTGCTGGTGACGGGCGCGGAAATTGTCGAGCCGGGCAGGGCCGTGCGCGACAGTCAGGTTTATGATGCGAACAGTTATGCCCTGTGCGCGTTCGTGAAACAGGCGGGATGCGAGCCGGTGGAGCTGGGCATTGCCGATGACACGCGCGAGGATTTGCACGAGAAGATAGATTACGGGTTGAGCGAGTGCGACGCCGTGATTACGGTCGGCGGCGTGTCGGTGGGTGAACACGACCTGGTCAAGGACGTGCTGACGGAACTCGGCTGCGAGCAGAGGTTCTGGAAGATCGCGATGCGCCCCGGCAAGCCGTTCGTGTTCGCCAAACGCGAAGCGAAACTGGTGTTCGGACTGCCGGGGAACCCAGTGAGCGCGGGGGTGACATTCCTGATGTTGGTGCGGCCCGCGCTGCAAAAAATGCGGGGACTGACTGAGATCGATTTGCCGACAGTGACCGCGGAAGCGGCGGAGGATTTTGTGAACAGCGGAAATCGCCCACATTATATGAGGGCCAGTCTGCAGCGGCATGGCGAGAAGTGGCTCGTAAAACCAATGCCGAACCAGGGTTCCCACGCGATTTCGTCGTTCGCAAACGCTGGTTGCCTCGTGGAAGTCCCCGAAGCAACAACGATCCCGAGCGGGCAGTCGGCAAGAGCGATTCGACTTTTCGGAAGCGACTGACAGGCGGTGGATGGGCCACCGTCCAAGCTTGAAAAATCGGCTCCACTTCCCACACTGACTGTCGCCAGGCGCGAGACCGTCCATGTCCCGAACCATCCACTCGCCCAGAGTTTCCCGACCGACATCCGCGATAAAGAATCCGACCGCGCAATCGTTCGCAGCCGCATCCGTTCTCTCTCGGTGCTGCTGTTCTATGAGGCGACGCGTGACCTGCCGCGAGAATCCATGGGAGTGACGACGCCGCTGGCGCAAACGCAAGGTGCGCACGTCGGGGGAAGTGTCGGACTGGCGCCGATTCTGCGGGCGGGACTCGAGATGGTGGACGGAATCCTTGAATTTCTGCCGGAAGCGCGCGTGTAAGCACCTCGGGTTGTTCGGCGACAAGAAGACGCTGGAGCTGGTCGAGTGCTACAGCAAATTTTCCGGGCACAAGCCCGTGGACCTCGCGTTCGTGCTCGACCCGATGTTGGCCACCGGCGGTTCCGCGTGCGTCGCCGTCGCGTGACTCAAGTCGTGGGGCGTGAAGAAGATCAAGTACGTCGGTCTGTTTGCCGCGCCGGAGGGGATCAACAAACTTTCGGAAGCGCATCCCGATGTTGAAATCCACCTCGGGAGCGTCGATTCCCACCTCAAACAGCGCGGCTGCATTGTGCCCGGCATGGGCGACGCCGGCGACCGGCAGTTCAGCGGGGAGTGAATGCCGCTTACGCCCCGAACTTATCGAGCCGCCTGGCGTTGGCCTGCATGTGGCGGATCAGGTATTTTGCGTCGAACACGCCCAGGGAACCGAGATTGGCGGTGCGTTCGGTGAACCGGTCCTGGCCGTCCCAGCCGGCGATCTCACCGCAAATCATCACGGGTTGCGGGTGCCAACTGTGGCCTTTCACGGGCACCGGCGTACTGTGATCACCGGTCACCGCCAGGACATCGACATGGGGCAGAAGTTGACCAAGCGCGGCATCGGCTTCCTCGATGGCTTTGACTTTCGCGTCGAAATTTCCGTCTTCGCCGGCCATGTCGGTCCCTTTCACGTGGACGAAAACGAAATCGTAGGCTTTGAGGGCGTCAACGGCGGCTTCGAACTCCTGTTGCACGGTGTTTGGGCCTTCCACCTTTTTCATGCCGACGAGTTGGGCGAGGCCTTTGTACATCGGATAGATGGCGATCGCGGCGGCCTTGAGTCCGTAGCGTTCTTCAAAAAGGGGAATCTTCGGCTGGTGCGCGATGCCGCGGAGCAGGAAACCGTTGGCGGGCTTGCAATTCTTCAGCAATGGCAGCGCCTGCTTGTAAAATGCCGCGAGCACCTTGGCCGTCTTTGCCGCCTTGGCGGATTTGGTGAGCGGTTTGACCGTGGCAATGGGCAGGCCTTCCCGATGCGGGTCGCTGTCCCCGAGTTGACCTTCGAGTCCCTTGCCGCGAAGCACGACGACGAAGCGATGACCTTTGCCGGCTCGAATAATGACTTCGACGTCGCCGATTTTTTTGATTTTGGCGGCGAGCAGCGTGCATTGCGCCTCGCAAACCTTGGTGTCGATGCGACCGGCGCGGCGGTCGGTCACGATCCCTTTCGCGTCGAGTGAACAAAAGTTTGCGCGCGCGGCCATGTCGCCATGTTTGAGGTCGATGCCAAGCCCGAGCGCCTCGATGACGCCGCGTCCCACTTCATATTCGAGCGGGTCGTAGCCGAACAACCCCAGGTGACCGGGGCCGCTGCCGGGCGTGATGCCGGGAGCGACGGCAATCATGCGGCCCAGCGCCGAGCGTTTGGCCAGAATGTCGAGGTTCGGAGTGCGGGCGACTTCCAGTGGCGTGCGGAAGCCGGTCGACTCGGTGGCGATGTCACCAAGTCCGTCCAAGACGACAAGCGCCAGTTTGGAGTCATTCGGAACCAACAACTTGTGATAGAGTTGATCTGAATTCATGAAGAATCTCTCTGTTTTTGGCTTGAAACCGCCCCCCGTCTAGAGTCATGTTGACACACAACTCCAGGTCCTGTCAAAGACGAAAACTTCTGCAATCATAACGTAGTTGCACAATGACGTAACTGAAAAACCGAGTGAAAGCTTCCTTCCTCGACAAGTTGATCGGCCGGATTGAGCGGGTTGATCCTCAAAGCCTGCAGAGCGTGGTGCTCAAGCTTGCGCGGGAGAAGGGTTTTCTGGAAACGCTCTTCAATACGATCCAAGAAGGCGTGATTGTGACCGACGCGGATGGGCGCATTACCTATATGAACGCCGCCGCGGGCCAACTTCTCGGCATTGATCCCGAGCGGGCGGTGCGTGAGCCGCTGTCGCACTATCTCCGCGACCTCGACTGGCAGAAGATCTGGTCGGCGGACAAGGACGAGTGGCGGAAGGTGTTCACGCACGAACTGGAAGTGTTCTATCCGCAACAGCGTTTCCTTGGGTTTTATATCGTGCCCGTGGCCGACGAGCAAAACTCGGTGGTAACGGGCATGGCAATCATTTTGCGCGACGTCACGGAGACGCGCCAGCGCGCGGCAAGCGCCATTGAATCCGAGAAGCTGTCGGCGATCACCCTGCTCGCGGCGAGCGTCGCCCATGAAATTGGCAACCCGTTGAATTCGTTGAACATTCATCTCCAGCTCATGGAACGGGAATTGAAGAAGTTGCCCGCGGCGCAGGGCGAGCGACTCGGGGAGGATTTGCGCGTGGCCCGCGACGAAATCGCGCGCCTCGACCAGATTATCAATCAGTTTCTGCACGCGATTCGACCCACGCAGCCGGAGTTGCAGCCGACCAACGTAAACGAGGTGGTGGCCGAGACGCTGACGTTGATGGAGCGGGAGCTTGGTGACCGCGACATCCTGGTTGAGCGGGAGTTGGCGGCGGGGTTGCCGCGCATTCTGCTGGATCGCGCCCAACTCAAGCAGGCGTTCTACAACATTATCAAGAACGCGTTACAGGCAATGCGGTCGGGCGGCATTCTGCGCATTCGCACGGAAGCAGACGACACGCACGTCAGCATTTCGTTTGTCGACAGCGGGCACGGCATCGCACCCGAACAGATCGGGCAGTTGTTCGAGCCGTATTTCACCACGAAGCAGAATGGCACGGGTCTCGGGCTGATGATCGTGCAGCGGATCGTGCGGGAACACGGCGGCACCATCGAGGTGGAAAGCGACAAAGGCCACGGCACGACGTTCCGCATCAAACTGCCCATTCACGAGAAGCGAACACGGCTGCTGGAAGCCTCGCGCGACGAAAGCCTCACGACATGACAACAAAACCGCCGAGCATTTTGATTGTGGACGACGAGCGCAACACGCGCGAGGGACTGCAGCGCGCCCTCCATGATCGCTATGACGTCCTGCTGGCCGAAGACTCGCAGAAAGCGATGCAAACGCTCGAATCCACACCGGTCGATGTGATGCTCACCGATCTGCGGATGCCCGGGGTTGATGGGATGGGGCTGTTGCGCCGCGCCATGTCTCTGACCAACCCGCCCGTGTGCATCATGATGACGGCATACGGCTCGATCGAAAACGCCGTGCAGGCGATGCAGGCGGGCGCGTATCACTACGTGACCAAGCCGGTGAACCTCGACGAGTTGGAATTGGTCGTCCAGCGGGCACTCAACAGCCGCCGCATCGAGTCCGAGAACGTCAGCTTGCGCAAGCAGATTGAGCACAAGTTTGGGCTGGAGAACATTATTGGTGAATCACCCCCGATGCAGCAGGTGTTCGAGATTGTGCAGCAAGTGGCGCCGAGCCGGGTGACCGTACTAATCACAGGGGAGACGGGGACCGGCAAAGAACTGATTGCCAAGGCCGTTCACAATCTCAGCCCGCGCAAGACCGGCCCGTTTGTGGCGGTGCACGCCGCGGCGCTACCGAGTTCCTTGCTGGAAAGCGAATTGTTTGGACACGAGAGGGGCGCGTTTACGGGGGCGGTGGAACGGCGGATCGGGCGGTTCGAGCTGGCGGACGGGGGAACTCTGTTCCTCGACGAGATTGGGGAACTGGAGCCGCCGATGCAGGTCAAGTTGTTGCGGGTGCTGGAAGAGCGAGCGTTCGAGCGCGTCGGGGGGTCGAAAACGTTACAGGTGGATGTCAGGTTGGTCGCAGCCACCAACAGGGATTTAAAAAAGCTGGTCAGTGAGGGCAAGTTCCGCGATGATTTGTTTTATCGGCTCAGCGTCGTGACGGTTGACTTGCCACCGCTACGGGAGCGGCGAGATGATATCCCGCTGTTGGTGAAGGCGTTTTTGGATGAGTTCGGCCGGGAGAACAACAAGCAGGTCCGCGAACTGACGCCGGAAGCGTTGAACGTGCTTCTGGCATACGACTGGCCGGGCAACGTGCGGGAATTGCGCAACGCCATTGAGCAGATGGTGGTTTTGGCGCGTGCGGAACGGTTGACGGTGCGTGACGTACCGTCGGCAATCCGCGAGGGGGCGGACCTGAGCAAGATCAATGTGGTCCGCGACGGAATGACTGTCGAAGACGCCGAACGGCTAGTGATCGTGCAGGCATTGAAGGAGACAGACGGGAACCGCACGAAAGCGGCGCAGAAGATCGGCATCAGCCGGCGGACACTGCATCGGAAATTGAAGGAGTACGGGCTCGAGAATTTGCAGGGCGAAGCGAGAATCGGAGAATAGGAGCAGACAACATGGCGCGATCAACGGCACCGGAAGCGACGATCCAGACGGCGGTTTTTCAAATTGAGATTGGGCGGGGCAGGAAGATCATGCATTGGCTGTTGTTGATCCTGCTGGCCGCGACGGTAAGTCTCATTTATACGGCGGGACAATTTCGCGGGCTCAACAAGCGGGAATCGATGGATATGGCCCAATTGGCGCGCAACATTGCGCACGGCCAGGGCTTCACCACGTATGTCATCCGTCCGCTCAGCCTTTGGCAACTCGAACAAAATGGCTGGGACATTCGGGACAAAGCCACACGGGCAAGATTGATTATGAACCACCCCGATATTTGCAACCCGCCGCTGTATCCGATGGTGTTGGCGGGTTTGTTCAAGATACTTCCCGCAAAGGTGTTCACTTACGACTCGGCGGAACACGTTTACTACCCCGAGCGTTGGGTCATCCTGCCGTTCAACCAGCTTTGCCTCTTTGCCTGTCTGCTCCTCACCTACGTGTGGGCGAAGCGACTCTTTGACCGGCGCGTGGCCATCATGGCGGCCTGGCTGATGTTCTTTTCTGACACGCTGTGGTCGTATGGCGTGTCCGGATTGCCGACAAACTTCCTGATGCTGCTGTTCTTGCTGGCAACGTACTGTTTGTTTGTCGCCGACGGCAAACTCAATCCCGACGGACGGCCCGAGAGTGCTTCGGCTGATCCCGCACCAGCACCAGCGACCGGACGGGCAGTGCCCTGGGTGCTCGCCAGCGCGGTGTTGCTGGGGCTGTGCTTTTTGACCCGGTATCTGGCGGCGTTTTTTCTTCTGCCGATGGTCATTTACGTGATGCGCATCTTTCGGGGGTGGGCAGCAGCGATGTGGGCGGCTGTCTATGTGGCGATTTTCGCGGCGGTCGCGACTCCGTGGCTGGTCCGCAACTATCACATCTCGGGCAACACGTTGGGTATCGCGCGGTACGAGTTGGTTGATCGCTCCGGGACGTTTCGCGGAGAAACCCTGCCACGCTCTTACAAACCCGACTTCCGGAACGCTTACTCGTCGCGGGCGCTCTCGACAAAATTCCTGACCAACGCGCGCGTCGTACTGTTGAATAATCTACGCCTCGTCGGCACCGATTTTCTGGTGTTGTTCTTTGGGGCCGGAGTGTTGTACGGCTTTCGCCGGCGCGATGTGTCCCGGTTGCGAGGGTTGGTGCTGGGGGTGATCGCTATGGCCATCATTGCCATGTCGCTCATCGGGTCGGCCCCGGAACGGAACGGCCCGGATGTGGGCGGGGGCAACCTGTTGGTGTTGCTCTTGCCGATCATCGCGGTTTACGGGACCGCGTTCTTTTATTTGCTCCTGGATCGGATACCCTTTCAAATCAAATTGACACGAGGCATGGCGATTGGCGGTTTCGTGTTGTTGAACGTGTCGCCGATGATCTTCACATTGTTGCCCCCTCGTCTGGGGATGTTTCCTTACCCGCCGTACATCGCGCCAGTCGCGCGCTTTGTCTCAGCTCAATTCGAACCCGACTCGCTGGCCTGCAGTGATCTGCCGTGGGCCGTGGCTTGGGATGGGGAACGGCGAACCGTGTGGATCCCGCTGACCCCGGACGATTTCTACGAACTGCATGATTTCGTTGCGCCGAAGGGTTTCCAGTACATGATCCTCACGCCGTATATCATCGACGCCCGCCCGCAAACGGAGGTAGCCAAGGGTGAATACAAGGGATGGGAGTCGTTCCTGCGCGGTCAGGTACCGGCGAGTTTTCCACTCAAGGCCTACAGCCCGTTGCCACCAGACAACGACCAGGTTCTTCTGGCCGACCGTGCCCGCTGGGCAAACCAGAAGAACGTAGCGACCGAGCTTGAAAACAATGTGTTCACCGTGCCCGGCATGACGAATGCCCCCGCGCCTTCCCCGGGAACAACGAACCCACCGCCGAGTTCAACCGGCGCGGCACCGGCACCGGCGACACGCTAGTGGGTTGAGGCCGGGAGCTGTTGGGTCGGATCGGCATTGGGCGACCCGTCGGGATTTGACTTTCGCGAGGGGCGCGACGCGGTTATAGTGGCCCGGCACGCATCCAGGGGAAATGAAACCGGCAGCGGCATTCTCGATCGGGTTGTGGACGGGGGCAGCGGTCATCGCGGCCGTCGGCCTGTTTACCGTGCAGCAATTCGAGCGGGCGCATAGCGGCGCCGCGTCGGTGACGGGTTCCAACCTTGTCGCCGCCAGCGAACAGGTCCAACTTCTGGAACAGGACAATGCCCGGCTGAATGCGGAAGTGCAGCGTCTCAAGGAGACAGCGGCGGCACTGAAAAGCGATCTGGAGGAAAAGTCCACGTTGGAAACCCGTCGCCGCATTCCATTCCGGGTTCCGTTCTCGGAGGCGGAGATCCCGCCTCCGCCCGGCGCCTCCAGCAATTGGATGGAACAGGCCGTGGCCGATGCCGATGCCGGCGCGTTGCCCGAATTGGAAAAAGCGGCGCGCGGCAACAATCACCGCGCCTTGGAAGCGATCGCGCTTTTGGCGGACCGCGACCAGTCGGCAACGCTCACCCGGGTATGGCGTTCGGGCGCGCTGACGCTGCCCAATCTGGTGGATGCGACGCGCTATCTTGCCGCCACGATGGAGGTCAACCCCGACGCGGAGCAACTGTTGCGCGGACTGGCCAGCGATCCCAATACTGATTCGCGCTTGCTTTACGCAGCTGTCGACGGCATCGCGAACCCCGTCTTTCGGGTAAGTTTCGGACGCGCCGCGCCGGTTCCTGCGCCGCCGCATTTCAAACCGGATTACGCAGCGCGGATGCGAATGTTGGAAAGCCTGCGATCGTCCTTCACTGACAACGACCTGCGCGCGTATATCGACCAGGCAAAGGCCGAACTGCAAGCGCGTTGGGCAGAGACAAGTCCGGTGTTGCCGTAATGCGCAGTCGTCCGAATAAGGGATTGCGCGGACGCGGCGAGATGTGCCACGATTTGGATTCGGCAAACAAAGGAGATCTGTGCAAGGTGCCGCGCGTTGTTTTTCGGCGCATCACGAAGGTGTCAACACGCGGGGACGGCATGGCGCCGTTGGGACCCTGAATCGGATGGTGCTAGGCCGGTGAATCGACGCATTCAAAAGCTGGTGGCCGTGATTACCTTGGCGGTCATTGGGGTGAGCTTCGGCCTGCTGGCTTTGCTGCGGGTTCAGGAGGCGAAGGAGTTCCGCCGTCCGCATACCGTGCAGACCTACGGCGGAACGAACTATGTCGTGCAGTTGACGGAAGTCGTCGTGGGCAAGACCGAGACCGGTTGCGTGTTGATTGTGTACCTGCGGTTGAAAAACCCGAATCCATACGACGTGACCTTGCGCCGCAACTGGTTTGTTCTCGCGGACCACGCCAAGGATTACTATCTGCCGTCGACCACCGGCACGCAGACCGAATTGATCAAACTACCCGCCAAGGGTGTCGTGGATCGAGAGATGCTCAGTTTCACGGTTGCGGACGACGCGTTCGCCGGCGCCGTGGCGCTCATGGTGGGCCGGCAGTATATGGTTTTGTTGAAGGACGAGGAACCGTTCGAGGTGCGACTGCGTGACGGAGAGTTCCGGTCGTTCCGGCGACGCCACTGGTAGACGTCGAGGCCCCAGACGTTCATGTGGAAAACAATCAAGTTCTATACGGTCAGCGCTATCATCCTTGCGCTTGGCGGCGCCTGTCTTTACCTGTACTACTTCGGCGGGCGGCGCGCCGTGATGCGTCGCGTGGTGGACGCGCCGGCGGTTGTGCGGGAAATCCAGGAACTGAGCGAATTGGTCACGGTGAGATACAGCATCCAGAAAGTAGTCGGCCTTGAAGAGGAAAAAGTGCCGTTTGGGGCTGAGCGGATCCTGCTGTTGGTGCAAGGGAATGTTCTCGGTGGAGTGGATCTGGCGTTGTTGTCCACGAACGATGTTCAGGTGTCTGCGGATGACGTGGTCACGGCCCGTCTTCCGCAACCGAAGGTCATGCATGTGTATGTGGACGAAAAGCAAACCCGGGTGTGGGACCGCTCCAAGACATGGTGGACGCCGTGGGAGCCCTACGATCCCGAACTGGAGCAAAAGGCCCGTCTGGCAGCGCTGGAAGCGATCCAGGCCGCCGCATTGCAGATGGGGATTCTCAGCAATGCGCAGGTCAACGCCGAGAACACTGTCCGGAAACTGCTCCGCACCACCGGTGCGAAGTCGGTGCGATTCTTGACCTCGGGGAACGGTAATGCGCTTGCGCCATAGGGCTGCGTTTTACGGATGGGACATCTTGCGGCGGTTGTTGTAACATTTGGGCTGGTGTCAGCGTCTAATGCTGGAATAGGCTTCGGCTAGAAATCACGAACGGTGGAAGAAACGATGACGAATACGACCAAACGACGTTCTTGGAGGCGATGGGGATTGATTGGGGGCATCGTCCTGTTGATCGGGCTTGGCGTTTGGTACGTGAAGTTCCGCAAGGACAGCGGCCCGCAATACCTGACCGCCACGGTCGCGCGCGGCGACCTGACGCAACTGGTCACGGCGGCGGGCCAACTCAATCCGGTCACCAACGTCCAGGTGGGTTGCCAGGTTTCGGGAACCATCGCGAAGATGTACGCGGACTATAATTCGCCGGTGACGAACGGACAGCTCGTTGCGCAGCTCGACCCGTCGATGTATCTGGCCGATCTCCATTCAGCCGAGGGCGATCTCGCCAACTCGGAAGCGGCCCTGGAACTGGCGAAGGTGAATGAAGAGCGCTCGAAAGAGTTGTTGACCAATCGGCTGATTCCCCAATCGGACAACGATCAGGCCGTGGCCACCCTTCACCAGGCACAGGCAACCGTGCAGATCAAACGCGCGGCGGTGGAAAAGGCGCGGGTGAATCTGCAGTATTGCACGATTTATTCGCCGGTGGACGGCATGGTGATTTCCCGCAACGTGGACGTCGGGCAGACGGTGGCGGCGAGCCTGAATGCGCCCACGCTGTTCGTTATCGCGAACGATCTGACCAAAATGCAGATCGATACCAATGTCGGCGAGTCTGATGTCGGTGGTGTGGAGGAAAAGCAGAAGGTGGATTTTACTGTGGATGCGTTTCCGAATCGAACGTTCCACGGCATCGTCGTGCAAGTTCGGAACTCGCCGACCAACGTCCAGAATGTCGTCAGCTATGACACCGTCATCGGGGTCAATAACGCTGATTTGAAACTCAAGCCCGGCATGACGGCCAACGTTTCGATTATCGTGGCCGAGCGCAGTAATGTGCTCCGGGTCCCCAACGCGGCGCTGCGCTTCCGGCCTCCGGAATCGACAACGAACGCGCCGCCAGCAGGGGCGACGGCCGGCGGCGGCCCACCCGCGGGCAACGCTCCCTCCGGCCAGCATCCGAAGGGGGAACATCGCCCCACGCGGCCTGTTTACGTTTTGAAGAATGGCAAACCGGAGCCCGTTCAGGTCAAGATAGGCATCACAGACGGGGTTTACACCGAGATCACCGACGGCCTGAGCGAAAGCAACAACGTGGTCACGTTTGCCTCATTCAAACAGGGCAGCACTTCGGCGCAGGCGAACAATCCATTCGGCATGAGGAGATTCTGAGGAGGCGAAGCCCGTGACAGCCGTCATCAAGCTGGAGAATGTGCATAAGACCTATCACACCGGCGACGTGGAAGTGTTGGCCGTGCGTGGGGTCACCCTGGAGATCGCCCCGGGCGAATTCGTGGCCATCATGGGCGCCAGCGGCTCGGGTAAATCCACGATGATGAACATCATTGGCTGCCTCGACCGTCCCACGGAGGGCGCTTATTTTTTGGATGGCGTCGACGTCTCTCATCTGGATCGCGACGAACTGGCCGCCATCCGCAACAAGAAATTGGGCTTTGTCTTCCAAGGGTTTAACCTGTTGTCGCGCACGTCGGCGCTGGAGAATGTGGAACTCCCAATGTTGTACACACACGACCGCCTCAGCTCCGCGGTGCAGCGCGAGCACGCGATCCACGCGCTGCAAATCGTCGGTCTGGCCGACCGCGCCGACCATTATCCCAATCAACTCTCCGGCGGCCAACAGCAGCGGGTCGCAATTGCCCGGGGGCTGGTCAACCATCCGGCGGTATTGCTTGCCGATGAACCGACGGGTAATCTGGACACGCACACGAGCGTGGAAGTCATGGGGGTGTTCCAAAAACTCAACGAGGCGGGCATCACCATTGTCATGGTAACGCACGAACTCGATATCGCGGCGTTTACGAAGCGCAACGTGATCATGCGGGACGGCCTGGTGGTCAACGACACGCTGGTCGAGCGACGGTCGTTTGCCGAAGAGGCACTCCGCCGCCTCGATCAGGCGCATCAAGCCGTGAAACTTTCCGCATGAGAATTGCCGCCACACTGCGAATGGCCCTGCGCGCGCTACGGCGTAACAAGATGCGCTCGATGCTGACCGCGCTGGGTATCATCATCGGCGTCGGCGCGGTCATTGCCATGGTCGGTATCGGCAATGGCGCGAAGTCACAGGTTGAAGCGCAAATCGCCAGCTTGGGGCAGAATGTCGTCCTCGTGTTTGCCGGGAATTGGTCCAGCGGCGGGGTGCGGAGCGGTTGGGGCGGCGCCGGTACGATGACCGTCGACGATGCGCTGGCGATCTCCCGCGAAGTGCCCGGAGTCATCAACGTCAGCCCGGAAGTACGCGACCGCCAGCAGATACAGGCCAACGGTCTGAACTGGAACACGCAAATCCTCGGGGAGGGACCCGACTATCTGGATATCCGCGAGTGGCCGCTGCAGGACGGCGCGATGTTTACCGACCAGGATGTGCGCGGCACCACCAAGGTCTGCATTGTCGGGAAAACCATCGTGACCCAGCTTTTCCCCAACGAAGGGCCGGTCGGCAAGAGCCTGCGCATTCGCGACATTCCTTTCAAAGTGCTCGGCGTGTTGTCTCCCAAGGGTCTTTCGGTCATGGGCTCAGACCAGGATGATGTCGTGATTATTCCCTACACCAGTGAAATGAAGCGCGTCTCCAAGCGCACCAATCTCAGCTCGATCAGTGTGCAATCCTCCTCGCCCGAGTTTTCCGACATCGTGCAACGGGGTATCTCGGACCTGCTCCGGCAACGTCACCGCCTCGGGGCAAACCGGGACGACGATTTTACCATCCGTGGACAACAGGAGATTGCGGACGCCGCGACGGCGACCACTCGCATCATGACCGTGCTGCTCGGGGCAATTGCCAGCGTGTCGCTTATTGTCGGCGGTATTGGCATTATGAACATCATGCTCGTTAGTGTCACCGAACGCACCCGGGAAATCGGAATCCGCATGGCGGTCGGCGCCCACGGTCGCGACATCCTGTTGCAATTCCTCATCGAGGCGATCACGCTCAGTTCACTGGGCGGGGTGATCGGGATTGTGCTGGGAGTTGGCTCGGCGAAATTGTTGTCTGCCATCGCGGGTTGGCCCACGCTGGTTTCGGTGACCTCGGTGGTGCTGGCGTTTTTGTTCAGCGCCGCCGTCGGCGTGTTCTTTGGATTTTATCCGGCACGCAAGGCTTCCAACCTCGACCCGATTGACGCCCTACGCTATGAATAGACCCATGAACTCCCCCTTTCGCCCGACATTTTTGAAACCGCATCTGGTTGGAGCCGCACTGCTGTTGGTCGCGGGCATGGCCCGGGGACAAGTCACCAACCAGGCGAGGTCGCTCACATTACAGGAGTGCATCGAGCGCGCGCTGGAAAACAACCTGGAGATCCGGTCCCAGCGCATCACTCCGACCATTCAGACCTGGGGCGTCATGGGCGCGCAGGGCGTGTACGATCCGGTGCTTTCGGGCGGCATCAACAACCAGAGCACCACCACGTGGCTGTCATCCTCGGACGCCCAGGGGTTGGGCACGACGAACATTACCCAAAGAACCAGGAGCTGGCTGACGAGCGCCGACCTCAGCGGGAAACTGCCCAGCGGCGCGACCTACGATTTTTCGGCAGCGGGCGATCATAGCTATGGTAATTCATCCTCTAATTCGTTCAGCACGTTCAGCGGTGACACGGGTGTTACTCTGACACAACCGTTGCTGAAGAATTTCGGGTTCGGGGTCAATGCGGCGACCATCCGGATTGCGCGGGAGAACCGGACCATCGCCATCCAGAATTTCGTCCAATTTGTGATGACCACCATCAGCAGTGTGGCCAACGCCTACTATGAATTGGTGTATGCCATCGAGAATCACAAGTCCGCGGTGGAGACCCGCGAACTGGCCCGGGAATTACTCGATCAAAATCGGATCCAGGAACGGGTTGGCACGATGTCGCCGCTGGATGTGATTCAAGCCGAGGCGGGCGTGGCCGAGAGCGAGCAAAGTGTCATCACGACCGCGCGCGCAATCAAAGACAACGAGAACACACTGAAACGACTTATTTGCCAGCAGATCTCGGAATTTGGCAGCGCGACGCTGGTGCCGGTGGATTACCCGCCCGTGCAGATGATCGCCCTGGACGTGGCCGAGAGCACGCGCCGGGCATTGGAGATTCGTGCCGATTACCAGAGCGCCTACCACGCGTTGGAATCACAGAACATCACCGTTCAGTTCAATCGCAACCAACTGTGGCCGGAAGTAAACCTCACGGGCACGTATAACTTGAATGGCCTGGGCTACAGCTTCAGCAGTTTCGGCGACAACCTGACCAGCACGCGGAGTCCCTACTGGAATGTCGGCGTCGTTGTTTCGGTACCCTTGGGCAACCGTCAAGCCCGCGCCAATTACCACACGGCGAAACTGGACGCCGATCAGTTGTTGCTCAGCCTCAAGTCCCTCGAACAGAATATCGTTGTGGCGGTGGATGACGCCGTCGGCCATGTGGAAACCAATTTGAAGAGTGTCGAAGCCGCGCGCGCCGCCACTCGTCTTGCCCAGGAATCACTCGACGCGGAAAAGAAGAAGCTTTTGGCGGGCACATCCACGACGTTCCTCGTGTTGCAGGCGCAGACGACACTGGCCACGCAACGATCCGCACAGATCCGCGCGGAGGCGGATTACCACGAGTCGCTGGTGGCGTTGGACCTGGCGGAGGGCACCATCCTGGCGAAGAACAACATCGTGCTCGACGAGAAGTATTAGGAGCCCGCCGTGCATCCCGAGTTTATCCGCCTCGGACCGCTCGACATCCACACCTACGGCGTGTTCGTAGCCATCGGATTCATCCTCGGGCTGGCCGTGGCATCCCGACGCGCTCGCCGCGAAGGCATCGATGCCGAACGAATCACCGACCTGGGTGCGTGGCTGATCATTTCCGGGATGCTGGGGGGCAAACTTTTTCACATCATTTTTTTCTGGAACGATTTTCTCTACGGTTGGCGCGAGGGGGGAATACGCTCGCTACGGGAGGGATTCGTGTTTTACGGCGGGTTCATTGTGGCGTCGCTTACGGCAGTGATCTACACGACCATGAAGCGGATGCCGTTCTTTCGGGTGGCGGATATCTTTGCGCCCTCGATCGCGCTGGGGCACGCCTTTGGCCGCATGGGGTGTTTCTTCAATGGGTGTTGTTACGGCAAACCATGCTCACTTCCGTGGGCGGTGAAATTTCCGCCGCCGCACGTAATGGCCGGCATCCCCGTGCATCCCACGGAGATTTACGAGGCGCTGGGGAATCTCGCCATCTTTGCCGGACTCAGCGCGGTTTATCGCCACAAGCGCGCTGACGGCCAGATTTGGTGGCTGTACGTGTTGAGCTACGGCGTCTTGCGATTCGCAGTCGAATTCTTTCGGGGCGACTACGTCACGCATTACTTCGGCGTTCTGACCTTGGGACATCTCGTGGCGTTGGTGATGATCGCGGTGGCCGCGGTCGCCCTGGCCTGGCTTCCACGGCGCGTCGAATTGCGCACCGCGTGACGCGTTGATTTGACTTTGAAAGCGGGGCGCTTCCCTGTAGGTTTCGCGCCATGCCGATTTTCGAGTTCATGGCGGGTTTGTAGATCGGTGATACGATGCCGGCACACGTGGTTCCAGATGAAGCCGCGGGGCTGCGGCTCGACCAATTCCTGCGGCGGGAATTGCCGGAACATTCGCGCGCCTTCCTGCAGAAGTTGATCGAGCAGGGTGACGTGCGGGTCAACGGCAAGCCCAGCAAGGCGAGTCATACCGTGCGCGCCGGTGATGAGGTCGGTATTGAAATTCCGCCGCCGCGTCCGCTCGAAGCGCGTCCCGAGGAAATCCCGCTCGACGTTCTCTTTGAAGACAACGACCTGATCGTGGTGAACAAGCCGGCGGGATTGGTGGTGCATCCGGCGGCGGGAAACCAGGAACACACATTGGTGAATGCGTTGTTGCATCATTGTCGCGGTCAACTTGCCGGCATCGGCGGCGTCGAACGGCCGGGCATTGTCCATCGGCTCGACAAGGGCACGAGCGGGTGCATTGTCGTGGCGAAGACGGATTTCGCGCACCAGGCGTTGGTCGCGCAGTTCAAGTCGCGCGGCGTGAAGAAGATATATCGTGCGGTATGCTGGGGCAAATTGGAGCGGCCGAGCGGTCGCATCGAGACGGTGATTGGCCGCAGTGAGCGCGACCGCAAAAAGATGTCCGCGCGCGTGGCGCGGGGTCGGCAGGCCGTGACGGATTACCACGTATTGAAACAATTTCCAGACTTCGCGCTGGTGGAGCTGCACATTCACACGGGACGGACGCACCAGATTCGCGTGCACATGGCGCACATCGGCCATCCCGTGGTGGGCGACACGACGTACGGGCACAAATCGGGGACCGGGAATTCGAAATCCAAGATTGCGGTTGTCCGGTTGATGTTGCACGCCTATAAACTGGGGTTCACGCACCCGCGAACGCAGCAGCTTGTCGAGTTTACCGCGCCGGTGCCGGAGGATATGGTGGAATTGTGTCAGACCTGAACAACATCATCGATGAAACGATCAAGGTGCTCGAAGATATGAAACGTTCCGGGGTGACGCATGTTGACGTGTCGCGCGAGACGCTGGAGGAGTTGGGAAGGGCGCCTCGCGGAACGCGCGTGGAGAGCGGGCCTCCCGGCGAGCCGCGAAGGATGACGTCAACACCGCGTGAGGGCACGCGGCCTACAACAACTTCGCACAAGCAAACGGCGGCAGGCGGACCGCCTACCCTGCATTCGGTTGGGAACGTCGCTAGCGAACTCGCAGAGATCGAGGCGCGGGCGAAGGTGTGCGTGAAATGCGGCGAGTTGTCGCGGTGCCGGCACAGCGTCGTGTTCGGCGTCGGCAATCCGCGCGCGGAAATCATGTTCGTCGGCGAAGCACCGGGACGCGACGAAGACATGCAGGGCGAACCGTTCGTCGGCCGCGCCGGCGAGTTGCTCACGAAGATCATCGCGGCGATGGGCTTCAAGCGCGAAGACGTATACATCGCCAACGTGCTGAAATGTCGTCCGCCGGAGAACCGCACGCCATTGCCCGACGAAGTGACGAATTGCCTGCCCTACCTGCTGTCCCAGATCGAACTCATCAAACCAAAGCTCATCGTGGCCCTCGGCGCGACGGCGGTCCGCGCGTTGCTCGATGTGCAACTCGGCATCACCAAAATGCGCGGTCACTGGTACACATTTAGAGATATCCCCATCATGCCCACCTTCCATCCCGCCTATCTGCTCCGCAATCCCCCGGCGAAGAAGGAAGTGTGGGAAGACATGAAGGCGGTGCTGGAAAAGCTGGGACGGCCAGTGCCGAAGGGACGGTGATTTGCGCTGCCTTGTGGATGAGAGTCGACAATCAGAGATCTCGAAATAATTCATCGATGTCGATTTCTCTGTGCGAAGCGGCTGTAGATCTATCACCGTCCCAATCTGGCTCTGAAGGTCTTTCCCCTTCAAGGCGTTCCGCTTCCGAATCGAGGTGTTTTGCGACTTTAGTGAGGGTATTAGAAACAGTCGAATCTACACTCAGAAAGGTGACTTCCATGTGAAAAAGCAGGCCGTAGGCGTTCTTGCCGTAGCGGAAGGCCTGGCGGGCGGTGGGGGCGGAAGAAGCCAGCAGCGTGGCACCGCGCGGAAGATCGAGGATGTCGCGGTGCCAGTGGAACCCCACAAGGGAACTCGGTTCCCCCGAGAAGAGATCACGGCCACGAGCAGGGACGCTCGCGCTACCAACGGCAGAATTGCTACGGGCAACCCAGTGCCGGGCGATTTCCTTTTGTCTTCCGGGACAAACATTTGCACCCAGCACGGCGATGCAGCTCAGGACATCCGCGATAAGACCGAGACCCTCGCAGGGGTGATGCATGGGTAATGCTAACATGTTTGGGTGGCTTTTCCATTGGCAAGGGGGTAGTTTGCCACATTGTGCAACGGGTATTGATCACCGGCGGGGCAGGATTCATCGGATCGCACCTAGCAGAGGCATTGGTGACGGAGGGCAAGGAGGTCTTCGTTATCGACGACCTGAGCACGGGTTCGATCGCGAACATCGCCCAACTGCAGGACAATCCACGATTCCATTTCACGAAAGGGTCCATTCTCAGCAGCGACATTCTGGAGCCGCTGGTCGATCAGGTTGATTTTATCTATCACCTGGCGGCGGCGGTCGGCGTGGAACTGGTGGTGCGCAGCCCGGTGTTCACCATTGAGAACAACGTGTGCGGCACGGAGAGCGTGTTGGCAGCGGCGGCAAAACGCAAGATCGGCTTGCTGCTGACCTCGACATCAGAGGTTTACGGCAAAAGTGAACATGACCGTTTTCGAGAAGACGACGATCTGTTGATTGGTCCGCCGACGTTCGCGCGCTGGAGTTATGCGTGTTCCAAATTGCTGGATGAATTCCTGGCGTTGGCTTACTGGCGCGAGAAGATGATGCCGATTTTCGTGGTGCGGCTGTTCAATACCGTCGGACCGAGGCAAACGGGGCGATACGGGATGGTGGTGCCGCGGTTTGTGCAGGCGGCGCTGCACGACCAGCCCATCTTGATTCATGGGGACGGCAAGCAGACGCGTTGTTTCTGTCACGTGACGGACGTGGTGCGGGCGTTGGCCGCGCTGCCCAACCAAATGCGGGCGGCTGGGCAGGTTTACAACGTCGGCAGCACCGAAGAGGTTTCGATTGTGGAGCTGGCACAACGTGTCAAACGACTGACAGAAAGTCAGTCGGAATTGCGGTTCATTCCATACGAGCAGGCGTACGCGAAAGGCTTTGAGGACATGCGTCGGCGGGTACCGAGCACCGACAAGTTGTACCAATTAATGGGTTGGCGACCGACGAAGTCGTTGGACGAGATTTTGCGGTTGATGATTGAGTTTCAGCGCGCCGCGGGCGCGCAAGTGCTTGGACGCCAAGGGAACTGAGCCGTTGCTTTTGAGGATGTCGTATGGTATGCACCCAAGCGAGCACCGCAATGGTATGGGCTATGCTTCCGTATGAGAATGTGGCAAGAAAGTTTGGCCGTGAGTGATACACGCGATATGGCTGGCGATTCGAGAGAGATCGTGATGAACTCGGCGCTGTACCGGGAGTTTCTGGCCGAACGCGAAGAGATCTTGCGTCACAAGTGGCTGGAGAGCGAGAAGGTGGGGTACGACATCGGGTTTGAGCGTGCGCTGCTGGATTGGATCGTGAAACATCGGTCGAACTGGCGCAGGTCCCGAAAGCAATCGCATTCGTAGTCAGGCAGGGACGTTGGGCGCGCCTTTACGTTGGCGCTGAGAGGTCTAACAAGGGGCAGAAGAGAGCGCGCGGATCAATTGGATATGGCCGTTTGCCTTGATGAGGCGAACGGTTTTTTTGTGTCGTGAGCGCCCGGGTGCTTATGAACGGCGGGGCGCTGGAGCGGGCATTGACGCGAATGGGGGAGGTTTCGATCTTCGGGATTTGCCCAAGCTGCCAGATTCCTGGTTTTTCAGTTGGCGGAAGAACGTTCAGATTGAAATTTGGTTATCGAGGCGCAAACAACCCCGTGAACGGCTTGCCCAGCGGCAAAGTTTCCATCACATCAGAGAAGCGCGGGTTCGGGGTGGGTCCCAAGAGCCTGAAATCAGGCGATGTGGAAATGACGCAGATCAACTTGAACGACCAGAGTGTTGAAGCAGTGCGACACAAAAAGCATCCTGTTTTCAGTGTTCAATATCACGCGGAAGCGTCTCCATGGCGGCATGATGCAGATTGTTTGTTCGATGGATTTCGCGAGTTAATTCTTGACAGCGCCTAGCAATATATCGGCAAAGGACGTTCGGTCCTATGGCTTGCCAGATCGCTTAAGCCAAACGAGCAGTATGGCGATATCCGCAGGAGTGACTCCAGGAAGACGTGAGGCCTGACCGATCGAGTCCGGGCGGAAGCGGGTCAGCTTTTGACGGGATTCAAATCGCAGTGCCGAAATTTTCTCGTAATCGATCCACGGCGGAAGGATTTTATCTTCAAGCTTTTTGAAACGGTCGATTTGTTCAAGATCACGAGCGATGTAGCCTTCATACTTAATCTGGATTTCGACTTCCTGGGTGACGTCGTCCGAAAGACTTTGATCGGCAACGGGCAATGACGCATACGAGATCTCGGGGCGACGGAGTATCTCTGCATAGGTGCTGGATCCGTCGCGTATCTTTCGAAGGCGGTCAATCTCGGTCTCGATGAATTGCTGTTTCCCTTGAAATACCTGCCAATGGTTCTCGTCGACCAAGCCGACCTTTCTGCCGAGCGGCGTGAGCCGCATGTCGGCATTGTCCTGTCGGAGCAGCAGCCGATATTCCGCGCGCGAGGTGAACATGCGATAAGGTTCATCAGTGCTTTTGGTAATCAGGTCATCGATCAGGACGCCGATGTAACTATTTGCGCGCGTGAGGATTAGCGGCGATGAACCCTTGATTTTCAAGGCGGCATTTGTTCCAGCGATAAGACCCTGTGCTCCCGCTTCCTCGTACCCGGACGTGCCGTTGATTTGGCCGGCGAAGTAGAGATTCTCAATCCGCTTGGTTTCCATCGTCGGATGGAGCTGATGTGGGAGACTGTAGTCGTATTCGACGGCGTAGGCCGGGCGCATAATCTGGGCGTTCTCAAGGCCGGTGATCGTATGGATCATTTGAAGTTGAACATCTTCGGGCAGGCTTGTGGACGCGCCGTTGACGTAGAACTCATCAGTGGCGCGGCCCTCCGGCTCGAGGAAGATCTGATGACGTGGCTTCTCGGCGAATTTCACGATCTTGTCTTCGATGGATGGGCAGTAACGGGGGCCAACGCCATGGATTTGACCGGAATACATCGGCGAGCGGTGTAAGTTCGCCTGGATGACTTCACGGGTCTTGTCAGTTGTGTACGTCAGGTAGCACGGCAATTGTTCCACGTGGAACGTTCGCGGCGTGCGGTACGAGAAGAACGGAACCGGGTCGTCCCCCAGTTGGACATCCATTTTGGAGAAGTCGATTGATCGTCGATTAAGTCTGGGGGGCGTGCCCGTCTTCAGGCGGCCAAGTTCGAATCCGAGCCTCTTCAGGCTATCGGAAAGCGAGTATGCAGCCGGCTCCCCGGCGCGTCCGGACTCCATCTTTGATTCGCCAATATGTATCAAGCCTCGCAGAAAGGTCCCCGTCGTGACGACCACGGTCTCACCATCGTATCGGACACCCATCTTGGTGACAACCCCGCACACCGTGTCGCCATCCACCAGGATCTCATCGATCATCGCCTGTTTCACTTCCAAGTTCGCCTGCTGCTCAACGACCCATTTCAAGCGGAATTGGTACGCCTTCTTATCGCACTGGGCGCGTGGAGCCCAGACGGACGGTCCCTTCTTCGTGTTGAGCATTCGGAACTGAATACCCGTGTGGTCCGTGTTGATCCCCATCTCCCCGCCGAGCGCATCAATTTCCCTGGCAAGATGACCCTTGGCAAGCCCGCCAATTGCTGGATTACAAGACATCTGGCCGATGGTGTCGAGGTTTGTCGTCAGGAGAAGGGTCTGGCAGCCAATGCGCGCACTGGCGAGCGCCGCCTCGGTTCCCGCGTGACCGGCGCCGACCACAATGACATCGTAGCGTTTCGGATATGTAAACGTGTTGCTCATTTGCCGATGCAAAACGTGGCAAAAATCCGTTCGAGTATATCGTCTGTGCTGGTCTTGCCGATGACTTCACCCAGGCAGTCCAAGCTCCTGCGCAATTGCTGGGAGACTATCTCTAGCGGCTCTGACGCACGAAACATACGTATCGATTCTGTCAAGGATTTATTGGCTGACTCGAGCGAAGCCTTGTGTCGCTGGTTAATGGCGACATCCACGTGAGCACTGCCGACGTTGCCGGAATATGCCATTTCAACCAGCTTGGTGCGTAGTATGTCGAGTCCGTCACCTCGGGTGGCTGACACACGAATGCACTCTACTTTGTCTTGAAGCGGTGCGGGCAGATGGAACCGCTCCTTCAGATCCGCTTTGTTCAATACCAAGATGCTGCGCTTGCTGCGGCACGAGGATACAATGTCGGAGTCGGCAGCGGTAAACGGTTGAGATAAGTCGCACACATGAAGCACGATGTCGCTTGATACCAACGCCATGCGACTGCGAGCCACGCCAATCTTCTCCGCCGCTCCATGGGACCGACGAATACCGGCCGTGTCGGTGAAGCGAAACGGAATGCCGCTGATGCTGACGATCTCGTCGACGGTGTCGCGAGTGGTTCCAGGGGTCGGCGTGACAATCGAGCGGTCTCTGCCGACGAGCGCATTGAGCAAGCTAGATTTTCCAACGTTTGGGCGTCCAACGATTGCCACGGAAATGCCTTCTCGCAAAATCTTGCCTTCGCGGGCAGTCGCCAGCAGCGTTTGGACGAAGTTGATGATCTCCTCGGTGTCGCGAATCAAATCGTCACGGACTTCCGGGCCGATATCGTCATCGGGGAAGTCGATGTGGGCCTCGATATGGGCTAAAATTGTCAAGAGTTTATCCCGGGCCGCATTGATCTTGCCCGAGAGGTGCCCTTCGAGTTCGTGAAGTGCAGCCGTATGGGCGCGGTCGGACCTGGCGCGGATCAAATCCATCACGGCTTCGGCCTGGGTCAGGTCGAGTCGGCCGTTGAGAAAGGCGCGCTTGGTAAATTCGCCCGGCTCGGCCAGGCGCGCGCCGCTTTGGAGGCAGAGCGCGAGGACTCTGCGGGCGGTCAGCACTCCGCCGTGGCAGTTGATCTCGACGGTATCTTCCTTCGTGTACGTGCGCGGCGCGCGCATGACCGCGAGCATTACCTGGTCGATGATGTCATCGTTGGCGCGGACGGTTCCGAAATGCAATGTGTGCGTCGGAAATTCGGACGGCTTGCCTCGACGCGAACGAAAAATCAGATCGGCGACATCAAACGCGCGCGGACCGGAGACGCGAATGATGGCGATACCGCCTTCACCGATCGGAGTGGAAATAGCTGCGATTGTGTCTTCCATGAACTCGTCCTCGCGCCGAAAGCATTCGGAGTGAACCCGCAAACAGCCGTGTAGTATAGCAGGGGTACGGCGAATTTCAACGGGCGTACGATATTTGCCCCACTACGGTGATGGGCTACGGTCGGGCGGGTCGTCTTTTGGTGCGAGGGTTGTCCCGACCCCCAGACGTAGTACTTGGTGAAGCCGTCACACCCCGTCGGCGACACGAAAGGAAGTTGTCATAAATGCAGCCTGTGTCCGGCCCGGATATCGGCAGACGATAACTGTGTTGGACTCGGCCCGGCGTTGATGGCATGGTCGGTTCGTGACATTGGACTCGTGTTGCACTTGCTCGCGCCGGCTCGGCCCGCCTGCGGCGTTGCGTTGCGCCGCCGGCACATACTCGGGGCGCCTCTCGTCGGACCCGGTTTCGCTACGCTTCGGCTCCGTCGCATTTGCGGCACCAGCGAGTCTGTGGCATTGGCGAAGAAGGCGGCGAGCGGTTGGGGGCGAGTCAGCGCGGGCTGGACGGGGCGCCGTAGTTCACGCCGGGGATGGATTCTTCGGAGATGGCCTGTTGCAGTGAAGCCAATGCGTCCTGACACAAGAACATCACCTTGCGCTTCTGGTCCAGTGAGATGGCCAGAGAGCGGACGTTGGTATTCTCGCGCGAGAGCGGGATAATCTTCGCCCTGACTTCGCTGAACCGGGCGTAGGCCGAGGCGGCGGTGGCGAGATCGGCATCTCCGTTGAACATCGGAAGCGCGGCCATGCCGTCGAGGTCTTTGCGGACTTCTTGATCGTCCCTGGTCATCCGCGCTTCCATCGCGTCCATTTTCGCGTCGCTTTCTTCGGCAATGTGGGGCGCGAGCAAGGCTTGTATGCGCAACGCCGCGGTTTGGGCTCCAAAGGCAAGCGGCGCCACGGCGCGGGCATCGGGCGTGGGGGCGCTCTTCGACACGAGCCGCGACAGGGCGTCATTCATCTCCGTGATCGCGTCCGCCGCCGGGCCGAATGCGAGATTGTAAGCCTTGATATTGGTGTTCTTGACTGCCAGGGCCAGCAGGTCACTGTCGACGCGCTGGAAGTCAGTGAAGGATTTGGAGAATTGCGCGAGCGTGTCCTTCTCGCGCTGGGTGCCGCCTGCGTCGAGGAGTTGGCCCAACTCGTTGCGTTCTCGTTCCACATCGGCGGTGGCCGCGCGGGCCTGGTCGGCGTACTTCTGCGAGTCCTCGTCGGTGATGGCCATGACCGCGCTCTTTTCCGCTTCCGAGGCCGAGGCAAGGGCCAGACGCATCCGTTCCACCATATCAACCCGTTTGGCCTTGAAGGCCAGTAGTTCGGCGGGGCTCTGGCCTTTTTGGAAGTGCAGCGCGACCAGTACGATCGCGAGTAGCAAGACGGCTCCGAAGACCATCCAAAGAAAGTCCTTGATGCTCGGCCTGATGGTCATGATGACCTCCTGACGCCACGTGCAGGGACTGTTGGCGCAGCCATGGTTCTTCGTTTCCTAGCACGAAGCGATTCCGAGTGCGAGCGCAATCCATGGGCGCAGTTCTGGCTCTGGCCAACAGAAACAGGGAGCCGTTAGTCGTTGGCGAGGATGCGACGGGATTCGTCGAGGAAGATGCCGCGGAAGTTCATCTTGAGGGCTTCGGGATTGGTGGCCTTGTTGAGGGCCTCTTCTTCCGTGATCGCCTTGGCCTTGACCAGGTTGAAGAGGGCCTGATTGAAGGTCTGCATACCTCCGTCCGTGCTGGTCTCGATCGCCGCGGCGAGTTTGTCGAGCAGGTTCTGCTCGAGAAACTTCCGGACGGTCGGCGAATTGATCATGATTTCGACCGCGGGGACGACGCTGCCCGCGATGGACGGCACCAGCCGCTGACAGACGACCGCGCGGAGGTTGGAAGCGATCTGGCGGCGGATCTGGTCACGTTCGTGGGCGGGGAAGAAATCGAGCGTGCGCCCGATTGCCGAGGACGCCGTCGTCGTATGCAGTGTCGTAATGACGAGGTGGCCGGTGTCCGCCGCCGCCAGCGCGGCCATGAACGATTGGCTGTCGCGCATCTCGCCGATCATGATGACATCGGGGTCCTGGCGCATGACGTGGACGAGTGCCCTCTCGAAACTCAGCGTGTCCAGCCCGATTTCGCGCTGTTCGATGATCGATTGTTTGTCCTCGAAAATGTATTCGATCGGGTCTTCCAGCGTGATGATGTGGCACTTCTCGTTTTCGTTGATGTACTGCACCATCGCGGCGAGGGTGCTGGATTTGCCGCAGCCCGTCGGCCCCGTGACGAGGATGATCCCGCGCTCGGCTTTCGCGATGCTCCCCAGTTGCTCGGGGAGATTCAGTTCTTTGAAGGAAGGCACCTTCGTTTTCACGTAGCGCATCGCAAAGCTCAGCAGTCCGCGCTGGTAAAAGACGTTGACGCGGAACCGGCCCAGCGCCGGGTCGATGTACGAAAAATCCGCTTCCTTCTCGCGTTCCAGCCGCGACTCGAGGTGTTTCGGAAGCATGACCTTGACGATTTCCTCGACTTGCTCCTTTGTCGGAGGATCGACCTGCACAGGAAACAACTCACCTGAGATACGGATCGTGGCATGGTGTTCGGGCTTTACGTGGACGTCGGAGGCGCCCATGTTGACGGCGAATTTCAGGAGGCTGTGAAGGTATTCCATAAAGTTAGCGTGAGATCGAGATGCTGAGGGGGGCGACAACGGAGGGAGCGACGCTGAGCTGGGCTTGCGCCCGCTTTGGCAGGTCAAGGAACATCAGCACCACTTTGAAGCCCTTGCCCTGGCCACGTCGTGCACATTGCACGACCACGCCGCGACATCCAATATCCAGCCGCTGATCCCTGCGCGCTCCCAACTGGGGCAAGCGCATCTCCACGCCAACTTCCATCCACTCGGGCATGAACGTATCGGTCAAAAACGTGATGCCCTTGGGACTCAGATCGAAAACCTTGTCGAGAATACCAACCTTGCGCGAGCGTTTACGATTCAACTCCGCATCAAATACCCCGGAAACATCTCTTCTGGTTGCACCCATCGTTTCTCACCAAGGTCGTCCCGCAATCTAGCACCAGCCGACCTCCCTGTCAACGAGGGGGCGACCTGGGTTACCACTGGATGACACACGAAGCCCAGGTCAGGCCGCTGCCGAACACGATCAACAGAATCAGGTCGCCGTGCTGAAACCGTCCTTCGCGGGCCGCTTCATCGAGCGCAATGGCGACGGATGCGGCGGATATATTGCCGTAGCGATGGAGGTTCACGTACAGCTTGTCCATGGGCGCGCCGAGACGCTCGGCGAGCACCTCCAAAATGCGGATGTTTGCCTGGTGCGGAATCACACACTTGATGTCATTGATGGTCAGGTTACAGCGACGGAGCGCTTCTTCCGCGGCCGTCTGCATGGCGATGACCGCGCTTTTGAACACCTCTTTGCCGGCCATCTTCAAATGATGCATTCCCGCGCCCACCGACTCCTTCGAAGCCGGGTAGCGCGCCCCACCCGCCGGCATCATCAGAATATCCGCCTGTGAACCGTCTGCGCCCATGCACGTCGTCAATATCCCGTGTCCGTGTTCCTCGCCGCGGCAGCGCAAAATCGCCGCGCCCGCGCCATCGCCGAACAGGACGCACGTGCTGCGATCCTGCCAGTCGATGATGGTCGACAGTTTTTCCGCGCCGATGATCAGCACCGTGTTGTACGTCCCCGACGTGACGAATTGTTGACCGATTTCGAGTCCGTACAGGAATCCGGAGCAGGCCGCCTCCACGTCGAAGGCGGCGGAGCGCTTTGCGCCGAGCTTTTGCTGAATGAGACACGCCGTCGCGGGAAAAGGCATGTCGGGCGTGATCGTCGCGCAAATGATCAAATCGATTTCATCCTCGCGCACATTGGCCTGTTCCATCGCGCGGCGGGCAGCCTCGACGGCCATGTCGGACGTGCACATCCAATCGGGCGCAATGCGCCGCTCCTTGATGCCCGAGCGCGTGGTGATCCACTCGTCGGTGGTATCGACCAGCTTTTCCAGGTCGGCGTTCGTGAGCACGCGATCCGGCACGTAGGAGCCCGTGCCGACGATGTGCACGGGCCTAAGAAGGTGCTTCGACCTGGGATTGCGCAAATGAGTTTTGCTGGACTTTATCATGGAACTTTCTGATTTCCTCGACCATGTGCTCGTTGAACCCGGACTCGACAAACTCGGTGGCCACACGAATGGCGTTCTTGACCGCCTTCGGCGAGCTGGCCCCGTGCGCCTTGATGCAGATGCCGTTGATGCCCAACAACACGGCTCCGCCATATTCATCTGGATCCGCCTTGCGTTTCAGTGATCGGAACGCGCCCGAAGCAAGCAGACCGCCCAACATCCGCAACGGATTCTTGGCGATCTCGTCCTTCAGCCAGCAGGCGACCAAACGCGCCGTGCTCTCGCAGGCTTTCAAGACCGCGTTGCCAACGAACGCATCGGTCACGATCACGTCGGCATGATTGGAAAACAAGTCGTGGCCGTCAATGTTGCCGACGAAATTCAGGTTGGTCTGTTTCAGCAGGCGATGCGCTTCCAGCGTCAGCTCGTTTCCCTTGATGTCTTCGGTGCCGATGGAGAGCACCGCCACCCGCGGCCGTTCGTATCCGAGGATTTGTTTTGAAAACATGCTGCCCATGATGGCGTACTGGACGAGGCTTGAGGGAGCGGGTTCGAGGTTGGCGCCCGCATCCATCAGCACGAACACGTTTTGGGGTGCGGGAAGAAGCACGGCCAGCCCGGCGCGATCCACGCCATCGAGCGTGCGCAGTTTGACCTGCGAAGCCGTGAGGAGCGCGCCGGTATTGCCGGCGGAAACGATGGCGTCCGCATCTCCGCGCTTGACGAGGTCGATGGCGCGATTCATCGAACTGTCCTTCTTGCGCCGGACGGCTTGCACTGGCGGATCATTCATTTCGATGACCTCGCTGGCATGAACGATCTCGATGCGGTTGTCGGAAACGCGGAGCTTGTGCAATTCCGCTTCGACGCGCGCCTGATTGCCAACCAGATACAGGTGGTCAATGTGGCTGTTGTCGCGGAGTGCTTCCACCGCCCCCGCAACGATGTTCTGGGGGGCAAAGTCCCCACCCATCGCATCGATGGCGAGTTTCATGCGGGAAAACTAACCAGTGGTTATCGATACGACCTGACGACCCTTGTAATAGCCGCAGGACGGACACACGCGGTGGGGCCGCACCCGCGCACCACACTGGGAACACACCGACAACTGCGGTGGCGACTTTGGACGGTTCGCCGCCTTGCGAGTGCGCAGGCGCATCTTGGACATTCTACGTTTCGGGACGCCCATAAGAAATGGTCTCCGTTACTTCAATTTCAGTTTCAAGTTATCCAACGCGTGCCACCGCAAATCGCCCTCCGACGGCTTGCATCGGCACGAACCCTTATTTAAATCCTTGCCACAATGCGGGCACAATCCCTTGCAACCCTCGGCGCACAGCGCCCGTTGTGGAAGCTCTAGGATAATATCTTCCCGCATATTGGTCGTCAAGTCCACGAAGTCCTCGCCATGGAGTTCCTGGTGAAACACAAACTGGTCCACCCGCACGGGGAAATCGAACACCCGCAGGCAGCGGCTGCATCGCAAGGTCGCCGGGGTGCGCAACTGACCCGTGACAAGCAGCGCATTCCCTTGGAGTTGCGCCAGCAATTCATACTCCACGTCGTGTTCGAATCGGGTATCAGGTTCTTCCAATTCCATGATCGAGGAAGGGTCGCTACCGGCCAACGTTTCCCCATCCGGGGGGATGCACTTTACGTTGATTTTCATGATGCCCCTTTCGCCCCGGCGACCGGATCCTTGATCTGGTTACCGGGAGCCAAACTTGCGTTTCATCGCACGTTCGACACCGCGCGGCACAAAATCGCTCACATTCCCGCCCAATTCGCCGATCTCCTTGACCAAGCGGGAGCTGATAAACGTGTATTCGTCCTTCGTCATCAGAAAGATCGTTTCGATGCTGGGATCCAGCTTCCGATTCATCAGGGCCAGTTGGAACTCAAACTCGAAGTCCGAAACCGCCCGCAATCCCCGAACCACCGCGGTCGCCCGTTTGCGCCGGGCGTACTTGATAAGCAGTCCTGCAAATTCATCCACGGACACGTTTTGCAGACCCTTGACGGCATCAACGGCCAACCGCCGACGTTCGTCCACGCTAAACAGGGGCTTTTTTTCCGTGTTGATTGCCACCGCAACAATCACGCGGTCAAACATTTGGCCAGCGCGGCGGACAATGTCGAGATGACCATTGGTGATGGGATCGAAACTGCCGGGATAGACCGCAATCTTCACATAAACCTCCCTGACATCGTTACAGACGATAATTTTAGCGTCTGCATTTTGCAATCTTTTCTTTTGGACAACTATGGACAACGCGTGATTGTTGAGCACAGCCGCTAGTGCTGCGACGCACTTGATTTGATGGGTGCGTCACCGCTGGAAAACGAACCCTCACCCTGACCCTCTCCCTTTAGAAGGGCGAGGGGACCGCGCTTCGTCTCCTCTCCCCTCCGGGGGAGAGGATTAAGGTGAGGGGGCAGCCCGTCAAATGAACTGTGGCGGTGCACTAGGTTCCATCGGCAAGAGGTAGCGTGCAATTTGCCATAAACGAGTTCACCGAAGGCGGGAGACAGCTTCGAGTTTGCCGTCAAGGGCGCGCAGAGCGAGGAATAGAAGTCCATTGACGTCAATTGCCCCAACTTGGTCAACGACATCCATGCGGGCGAACCATCCGAGTGGACAACGGGGTCATTTGTCTCCGCATGCTCGAGAGACTGCACCGGCGTGTGCATTGCGATGTGCTTACGAAGGGGGAACTGGGTTCCCGTCAGCGCGCCAATCTTCTTGGTGTGAAAATCAATATGCCCTCCATCACTGAAAAAGACCGCCAGGATGTTGAGTCGGGGATCTCGTTGGGGGGACCTGATTGTGCGATTCCTCGTTCGCGAACGCCGTGTTCGAGCGGGCGGATTCGGTCATGCTTTCCGGGTGAGACGACCGTCGAGAAGTATCCCCTCGAGTGTCTAACGGTGCTCGATCGCATCGCGCAGCGTATCGAACGGAGCGGCGACGCTCGCTATGCCGGAAAAGTCGATCTTACCGAGAAACGACGCAAGATCGTCCGCTCCGCCGTAATCGTGGCCAATGAACTGAAGACCAGGGGAATTTAGGGGTTCACACGCCACGGTCACATGGCACAATATATGACCTGACTGCGGCCGGAGCCTTTTCCCGTCTTCGCGTTTACGAATTCCGAACGCCTCCGCAACCAGCTCAAACTCTACTGGAGCGTCACGCCCCAGGTTGTCGAATTCAGCGCTGACTCTGAGGTCACCATTCTTCGGGCCGAACAATCCATGCTGGAGAGAAGGCTTCTCGCCAAAGGTGACCATGTGGTCATCATCTCCGACATCCTCGCACGCGATAAGCTCACTAATGAATGCCGTCCAGATGCGCATTGTCGAGTGACCCGCGAAAACCTGGCGTTCAGAGTGGGATGCGCCAAGTTCAGGCGATGGGGAACGGGGTGGCCCACCGGCTGCTTATAAGAATCGCGCAAGGTTCAAGATTTATGCAGCATCATCTCGCTAAGTGGTTGATACAACGTCAGCAACAAGCCGTCTTACGCAAACCGGACCATCCAAAAGCGTGGTCAAAGCTCTATTCGATTTGCACTCAGGAGAACAAATCGACAGAGTTTCTGCAATTCTGCGAGGACATCATCCGTGTCCACCCCGGCAACCGGCACGCCTGGACCTTCCTCCAGCTCGCCGGCAAAGAGGAATCGTCCCCCATCGATTTGCTGACCCTCTCGAAGGAGGTTATCCGCCTTCATCCCGACGACGAGCGCGCATGGTCGCGTCTCGGTGCCGCGTATGAAAAGGACGAGGATGATCTCGACTTGATTGATTTCTGCCAGGAAATCGTCAAACAGCACCCGGGTAATTCTGGGGCGCTGGGGCGCCTGTCTGTGGCCTACAAGAAACAGGGCAAATACACCGAGTTGATCTCCACGTGTTTCGAACTGCTCACCGCCCGGCCCGGCGATGCCCAAACGTGGTGCAATCTTGCTGATGCCTATGCGGCTCGCTGCAAGTACGATGACGCCATCGGCGCGTATGAGAAGGCCATTGCCCTGAAACCAAACTTCGTCGTCGCCTGGAACAACCTCGGCAACGTCCATCACCTTCAGGCACAGTACGACCGGGCGGTGCAGGCCTACCAGAAAGCGATCTCGATCAACTCCGGCGACGCCGCGCCGTGGGTCTGGCTTTGTCTCGCCTACGCTGAGATGGGCAAGGCAAAGGAAGCGCACGACGCTGTCAAGAAGGTGGAGAAACGGCTTCCGCTTGTCGCCAGTATGCTCAGCGAAGAGTTGGCTGAGAAGTTCTCAACCGTGGCGGTCGGTTGACATGGCGTTGACCCGCAGGAAGTCCACCCGCGTGTCTCCGTAAATCAACCCGCGCACCCGTTCCCAGGGCTCGCTGACCGTCATCACATTGCGTTTCGCCGACTCCAGTATCAGAAAGCCGTCATTCGCCAGTAATCGCGGCAGATTTGTCTCACGCAACAATTCCTGCGCCGCCTCACCGTAGGGCGGGTCGGCGAATACGAGTTGGAAGATTTCTCCATTCGCCGCAAGTTTCCGGAGCTGCTCGGCAACTGCCGAGCGTGCCACCGCAAACGAGCAGTCCACTTCGCGGTTCCGTTGGTATGCCTGAATGTTTTTCTCCAGAGACTCCAGCGCTTCACGCGCCCGTTCGACAAATGTCACCGACTTTGCCCCACGACTCGCCGCTTCCAAACCCAGCGCACCGCTCCCAGCGAACAAGTCCAACACGCGCGCGCCGACCACGCGCGCGCCCAAACTGGAAAATACCGCCTCGCGGATGCGATCCGTCGTGGGCCGCACACCCGTGCGCGGCACAGCCAGCGTCATTCCCTTGGCGAGACCGGCGATGATACGCATGCCTACCTGAGAAGTTTTTGCAAGCCCTTCTCCAGCAGTTGGTGGCCCAGGCTCTGGGCAACGCGTTTCGCCAAGTCGGTCTTCGGTGAGTTATACGGACCCGTGACTTTGAAATTCAACGTCAGCGAGCCGTCCGTCTGTTCCGCGAACAGGCCACGGATGGCATCTGGCGCGCGGTCGAGAGCCCCCTTGGCGAAGATGAGCGTCATGTTGTGGTTCAACGTATAATCACTGAGTGACATAGAGCCCCTGCCGTCAATCTGGATCTGCGGCGACGTAAGCCGAATCATCGGCGTCTGCATCACGTTGTTGCTGATCGAATACTCCAATAAACACTGGTCGAAACTCAAATCGCGGAGCGCGTCCACTTGCAGCAGGGTGGCCAACAAGTTCAAGAGCGGAACCTCCATCAGCTTGCCGTTGTCGATTTCGACGCGACCGTTGCCGATGATCGTTGGCACCCCGCCCGTGCCGTGCATTGAGGTCATGACGTTGAGCTTCCCGCTGATCACTTGTTTCGTGCCTGCATCTTGCAACAACCTGGCCACGTCGCTGTTCGTCAACTGCACGCTCACGGCGTACTCGAGCCCGGTGCCAAAGTTGACGGACACATCTCCCGAGACCGCGCCGCCCGCCAACTCGCCGCGTAACGACTGTAGCGCCACGCGATCTGATCCCAGTTGCACCAGTGTGGTTACCTTCTCCACAAACAGCTTCTCGGACAAATCAATTTTGTCGATGCCCGCTTTGCCGCTGCCGGCGAGTTTGTTGCCGGTGAGACTCACGGAACTGGAAAAACTGATCCCCTCCAGCTTCACGAGCGGTTTGTTGCTGTCGCTCACCATGGACACCGCGCCCTGCGTAATGGCGAGTTTGGAGAGGACAATATCCAGCGGGACGGTCTTTCCGGATTTTGCTGCCGCAGCCGGTGACGGTGTTGTCGGGGGCGATGTTATGGGCGCGGGCTTGGTTTGGGTCTCGGGTGCGCCAACCTTCTCGTAGTTCCACTCGCCCCTGGCATTTTGCGAGAGAGTGATCACAAGCTTGTCGAGCGACAGCTCTTCAATCTCCACGCGACGGCTCAACAGCGGGAGAAGCCGGTATCGCAATGCGAATGCGTTCGCCGTGACCAGATTGCCGGGAAAACCGGGCGGGTTGCCAATGGTTACGCCGCGTAACTCCACACCGCTGAAGAGCGACACCTTCAAATCGTCGATCCGCACATCCGCGCCCAATTCATTGTGCGCGGCCTGCAATGCCTGCTCCTTGAACGCCGGCGATTGCAGGTAGCGATTGGCAAAATAGATTCCCGCGCCAACCACGATGATGGCCAGCGCAATCGCAACAGCGACGATAATCAAAATCACTTTGATCGCCTTCATTATCTGTCTCCACAAGTTCGTATTTGGCTTGCCCGGGATTCTCGCCTACAATAGACGCGCTTTTCAACCATGGACAAGCTCTTCGTTATTTTGAATCCAGCTGCGCGCGGCGAGAAATCGCGGCGGGTTCAACGTTTTCTGGAAGCGAAGGCCGGTCCCTCTGTCACCCTGATGCCCACACAGCGCGCCGGCGAAGCGCAATCGCTGGCCGCCTGCGCCGTCACGCAGGGGTACAAGGTCATCGTCGCCGCGGGCGGCGATGGCACCATCAACGAAGTCATAAACGGCATCGGCACATCCGGAGCGGCGCTCGGTGTGTTGCCGCTCGGCACGGTTAATGTCTTCGCGCAGGAGCTTCGCATCCCCCGCAAACTCGAATCCGCGTGGGGCGTCATCCGCGGCGGGCACACGCGTACGATCGATTTGGCGCGAGCTCAGGCCAGCGGCTCGACCCGCTATTTCGTCCAGCTCGCAGGCGTTGGTTTCGACGCCCACGCGGTCCGCACCGCCAGTTGGGAGCTGAAGAAAAGAATCGGTCCGCTCAGCTACGTCTGGGCGGGGCTCAAGGCGCTTTCGAAACCGCACCCGCCCGTCGAAGTTTCGGTGAACGGAAGCGGCCCGCTGGGCAGCGGCGTGGCCGTGCTCGTTGGGAACGGGCGCTTTTACGGCGGGCGCTTCGCGCTCTTCCCCCGGGCGCGCATGGACGACGGGCTGCTCGATATTTGCGTGTTTGAAACAGTTGGTTATTGGGACGTGTTGCGCTACGGGCAGGGCATCCTGCGCGGCGCGCACATCGACCTTGGTGACGTGAAGTACTTCCAAACGGAGAGCCTCGTGTGCCGCGCGCCCGCTCCGACCCCGTTCGAGCTGGACGGAGAGGATGCGGGCGATGCGCCGGTGACGTTCTCGGTTGTGCCGCGCGCATTGCAGGTGGTCGTGCCGAAATCGGACGAAGGAGACAATCATGCTTGATGAGTTACTGCAATCCCCCGCGTATGTCATGGCCTGCCAGCAATACGACCGCGTTGCCGACTTCCTCGATATTGGTCAGAGCGAGCGGGTCCGCACCAAAATGCCCAAGCGCGCCTTCATAGTGTCGGTCCCGACGCGCATGGATGACGGGCACACGGAGATGTTCACCGGCTACCGCGTCCAACATCACCTCTCGGTCGGGCCGACCAAGGGCGGACTGCGCTATCACCCCGATGTGACGCTCGGCGAAGTCGCCGCGCTGGCCATGTGGATGAGTTGGAAATGTTCGCTGTCTGGATTGCCCTACGGTGGCGCCAAGGGCGGCATCACCTGCGACCCGCGCAAGATGAGCCGTGGAGAACTGGAGCGCATGACCCGCCGATTCACCCAGGAGATGATCCCGTTCATTGGCCCGCACGTTGACGTGATGGCGCCGGATCTGGGCACCAACGAACAGGTCATGGCGTGGATGATGGATACGTACTCGATGCATGAAGGGAACCCGGTTCCCCAGATCGTGACCGGCAAACCTCTTTCCCTCGGCGGTTCCGCCGGGCGACGGGAAGCGACCGGCCGCGGTGTCGCCTACCTCGTGAATCGCGTGCTGGACCATCTGAACATGAAATCGGAAGGCACGCGCGTCGTGGTCCAGGGTTTCGGCAACGTTGGGTCCATCGCGGCGCAACAACTCTATCGGTTTGGCGCGAAGATTATTGGGGTCAGCGATTTCTCCGGCGGCATCCACAATCCGAATGGCCTCAATGTCAACAAACTCATCGACTACGCGGCGCAGCACGGGACCCTGGAAGGATCTCAGGAGGACGGCGACCGGGTCACGAACGAGCAATTGCTGCAACTCGAATGCGACGTGCTTGTCCCGGCCGCGCTCGAACGGCAAATTACGGAAAAGAACGTTGGCAAAATTCGCTGTCGCATCTTGGCCGAAGCTGCGAACGGGCCGACGACCATCGAAGCCGACAATGTCCTGCGGCAGCGCGACGATATCTTCCTCATTCCCGACGTGCTCTGCAACGCCGGCGGCGTGATCGTCAGTTATTTCGAGTGGGTGCAGGATTTGCAGAGTTTCTTCTGGACCGAGGCGGAAGTGAACGACAAGTTGTATCGTCAACTGGAAGCCGCGTATCAGCAGGTGCTTCAAATGGCCCGAAAGAACAAGCTCTACATGCGCGACGCCGCGCTGGCGCTCGGCATCAGTCGCATCGCCTTGGCAAAACAGGTCCGCGGGCTGTTTCCCTGACACTACCCGCGGATGCAACACCTTGACTTTACGTGGTTTTGCGGTCACATTCGGCTTATCTGATGAAATCGCGGGTAATTACTATAGTGGTCTGCCAGTTCTATGTCATGGTCGTGATGGCGTTTGGTATCGTCCACCATCACGGACGGATATGGGATCCCACTCACCGGCAGGACAATTGCGCGGCCTGCGCGTGGCAACTCTATGCCGTTACCGATGTTCCCAATGTAACGCCGTTCATCTTCGGTTGTGTCCTGGAAAACCCGCTGCAGGTATTTCGGGCAATTTCACATTCCAGTCCCGTATTCTCTTTTTCACAAAGTCGTGCCCCTCCTGCCGCCCTGGCATAGCTTCATTGGTTTCGTTCAATTGATTGGAAAATCCGGACCGTCGTATCGGCCGGGAAAAGCGGTACTTTGGGAATAATTCACATGAAACAAATGTCTTTGCGGTGTCACAGACAGTTAACGGGCGTCTGGTGCCTGCCAGGGGAGAAGAAATGAGCGCCATTCTCGAGCTTCGCGGCGTGCACAAGAGCTTTCGCGGAGCTGATGGCAATCTGATTGAAGTGATCCGTGTGAAGCAGTTTGCGCTGGGCACGGGCGAACAAACCGCGCTGGTTGGCCAGAGCGGCTCGGGCAAGAGCACGCTGTTGAATCTGATCGCGGGGATTCTGTTGCCGGACGAGGGCGAAATCCTCGTCAACAGCACCAATCCCACGCAACTCAGCGAGGCGGCGCGCGACCGGTTCCGCGCGGCCAACATCGGGTACGTGTTCCAATCATTCAACTTGCTGCAAGGGTTCACCGCCTTGGAAAACGTGTTGCTGGGACAGATGTTTGGCGGCGGCAACGGCGGTACGGACCGGGCGGTCCAATTGTTGAACAACGTCGGTTTGGGGCATCGTCTTCACCACAAGCCGCGGGCTCTGTCGGTCGGCGAGCAGCAACGCGTTGCCATCGCCCGAGCGTTGGTGAACGCGCCAACGCTGGTCTTGGCCGACGAACCCACCGGCAGTCTCGACTCGAAAAACGGGACGGCCGTGTTGGAGTTGCTCCGCCGCGTTTGCACGGAGGGCAAGCACACCCTCCTGCTGGTCACGCACGACCCGCACGTGATGGAGAGGTTCGAGAAGGTGGTGCGCCTGGAGGATCTGCAATGAATCTGGTGAAAATTGTGATCAAGAACATGCGGCAGCGCGCACTGGCCACGTGGTTGACGGGCGCCTCGGTGATGCTGGGAGTAGCATTGGCGGTGGCGATCCTGCTGATCAAACTGGGTGTCCAACAACGCTTCGAACAGGGCACGCTCGGTTACGAGATGGTCGTCGGCGCCAAGGGCAGCCCGCTGCAGTTGGTGCTCAACGTGGTGTACAACCTCGACATCTCGCTGGGAAACATTTCGTGGAAGTTGTTCGAGCAATTGCGCAACGACAAGCGCATCAAGCTCGCCGTGCCGTTCTCGGTCGGCGACAACTACAAGGGCTTTCGCATCGTGGGCACAACCGACGCGTTCTTCAAGGACTTCGAGTTCGAGCCGGGCCGTAAGCCGGAGTTGGCGGCTGGGCGCATCTTCAACTTCTCCGAGGATGCGTTGAAGAGCGCGTTTCAGGAAGCCGCGGAACGAGCGCGCGAGCGCGAGGCCAAAGAGCGCGGGGAAGAGGTCAAGCCGGCCCCGGAACCCGCGCCTGTGGAACATCCGTTTGAGGCCGTGGTCGGTTCGACAGTCGCGGAGCAAACAAGTTTGGCCGTCGGTCAGAAATTTATCGCGGCGCACGGCGTCCAACCGTCGGCAGAGGCCAAGGAGCACACCGAAAACCCGTGGACGGTTGTCGGCATTCTCAAACCAACGCACACTGCCGTTGACCGCGCCATCTATATCAATCTGGACAGTTTCTACCACATCGAGGGACACGAACTCCGAGGGCCAACCGCGCCGGAAAAATCGGAAGAAAAGGACAACGACCCGGACCCCGGACAGGTCTCCTCCATCGTGTTGAAGCTGCGCAGTCCGATTACCGCTTTTGGCCTATATCGCGAGATCAACGATCGGGAGGACGCAATGGCGGCATTCCCGGCGGCGGAAATCCGCAAGCTGTTCGATATCGTCGGCAACATCGACCGCCTGCTCCTGGCCCAGGCGATCCTCATCCTGATCGTGGCGGGCGTTGCCATCGCCGTGTCGATTTACAATTCGATGAGCGAACGGAGGCGGGAAATTGCCATCTTGCGCGCGCTGGGCGCGAGACGGGCGACAATCTTCTCCATCGTGCTATTGGAAGCTGTGACTATCTGCCTCTTCGGGGCAGCCGCGGGTCTTGTGGGCGGACATTTGGTCGTCGGCTTGGCCAACGGGGCTCTGTATAAGGCGTCCGGGTTTGTTATTCCGGCGTTTCACATTCAGCCTCTGGAATGGTATATTCTGGCAGTGGCTGTTATATTGGGAGCGGTGGCGGGGCTCGGGCCGGCGGTTGGCGCATACCGCACGGATGTGGCCAAAAACCTGGCTCCCACCAGTTAGGAACATCGGTTTATGGGCATGGCGATAACAAAGCAACAGGTGAAAACGTTCAGCACGGGCGCGATCGTCATCGGCCTCGTGTTGCTGCCGGGGCTGGCGAGTTTCATTCAACAACAACTGTTGCAGCGGAAGATGACGAAGTTGAACATGGTGCAAAACGCGATGGCCAGCGCCCCGGTGCCAGCCCCTGCGGCCGACCCGGCGGATTCCAAGTATGCGCGGCTGCAGTTCGACACGCTGAAAAGCTGGACGTATATCGAGGGCAAGACGCCCATACCCGACTTCATCCAGAAGCTCAATGGACAGAATATCGAGATGGTCGGGTTCATGATGCCGTTGAGCGAGGTGAAAAACATCACGGAGTTCATCCTCGTGCCGTCGCTCTGGGGGTGCTGTTACGGCCAGCCGCCGGCGGTCAACCACGTCGTCGTGGTGAGGATGCCGCCCGGACAGACGACGAAGTTCTTCAACGATGTCATCCGCGTGCGCGGAAAATTCAGCGTGGGCGAGACCAAACAGGACGGCTACACGGTGAGTCTCTACGTGCTCACCGTGGACAAGATCGACGGGCAATGAGCATCGATACGAAGGAAACGTTCGCTCCGATCGCGGAAGCTGCTCACGCACCACTGCAGCCCCTCGGTGCTTGCGACGCTCCGGTCCATACCTATGCAAAATTGGATCGGCTGGGGATGTGGTTATCCGCGATCTGTGCCGTGCATTGCGCGGTGATGCCTGTCGTAACGATCTTTTTTCCTGTGCTGCTGATGATGAAATGGATCCGGGTGAGTCGCACCATGGACATCGTCACGCTTGGTGTGGCCGCGGTCTTCGGATTGGGCGGTTGCCTGCTTGGCTTGCGTCATCATCGAAACTTGACGCCGTTTCGCCTGGTGATTACGGGCTTGCTGCTAAATATTGCGGGTCGCTTTTTCTCGGTATACCTGGGTCCGTACGTTACGCCATCACTGCTTGTTGCCGGGGCTCTGGTCATGGCGTACGGCCTGTGGAGAGATCGACAGTTGTGCAAGTGCACTAATCCCGCCCACTCTCATTGATTGCGGTCCATCTTCGCGTGTGTCCCCATCATTGGTGTCATATAATCGGCGCGTGAAGATTGTTGTCGCGCTCGACAAATTCAAAGGCAGCCTCACTGCGCCTCGGGCGTGCGAGATCGTCCGCAACGCAATCCATTCCATCCAACCCGGCGTGACTATCATCTCAAAACCCATGGCCGATGGCGGCGACGGCACCGCCGAAGTATTTCGTTTGGCTCTCGGTGGCGAGTGGGTTCAGCACAAGGTGACCGGGCCGTTGCCGAGAACGCTTGTGAACGCGAGATACCTGTGGCTGCCACATGAACGCCTCGCAGTCGTCGAGATGGCGCAGGCCAGTGGACTGGTGTTGCTGAAACCTGAGCAACGCAATCCATTGCGAACCCATTCACACGGGACCGGTGAACTGCTTTGTTATGCGGCATCGCAGGGCGCGCAGCGGATTCTGCTGGCAGTTGGGGGCAGCGCGACCATTGACGGCGGCGTTGGTGCCGCGAGAGCGGGGGGCTGGCGGTTTGTCGGCGCGAACGGCGAGCAGGTCGAACTGGGTGGCGGCGAACTGGAGCGCATCTTAAAGATCGAAGATCCGAAGTCGGACACAGAACTGGACGAGGAGGATTTCTTGAATTTCTCACTGGAAGTCCTCTGCGACGTGAATAATCCGCTGTGCGGTGAGTACGGAGCGGCACACGTATTCGGTCCGCAAAAAGGTGCGACGCCGGAGATGGTTCAGCAGCTCGACGCTGGGTTGCGTCACCTCGCGGAATTGGTGAAGACACAACTCGGCAAGGATATCGCCGATGTGCCTGGCGCGGGCGCGGCGGGCGGACTGGCATTCGGCGCACTCGCGTTCATGGACGCGAAGCTGATTCCCGGAGTTGAAGCCGTCGCGGAGGCGATTGGTTTGGACGCCGAACTTTCCGATGCGGATTGGGTCGTCACGGGCGAGGGATGTTTCGACAAGCAATCATTGCGCGGAAAAGTTCTGTCGGGTATCACCAAGCGCGCTCAAAAATACGGGGTGAACGTCGCCGTGATTGCGGGCAATGTGCGGGTTTCCGAAAGCGCCTGGCGTCGCGAAGGAATTGAAGTGGCGCTGTCTGCGATGGACCCGGGAGTGGAATTGCACGAAGCGATGGCGTCGGCGGAGAGGCTTCTGGCGCTTACGGCACGCCAGTTGGTTGCCCGGATCCTGATTTAGTCATCTCGTAAATGGCCGCGGCTTCTGAGTGCGGCGGCTCGTGTCTTGTCGGACTCAGCTCGCGGCCTATAGCGGAATACTATCGGTGAGAAATTGGCTCCCCGCTTTGGACGATTTGCAAACCTTTGGACTTGAACTTTCAAGGGGTTGCGATGCTGGCTAACGCTCGAACTGAGCAGCGCGGGCGTTAGCCAGCGTTCGCTCCAGTGATTGGTTCGGCCTGCTTCCGAACATTGTCCCAGACGGTGGTTTTCGGCATACCGTCGAGAAATGCAAGTCGCCAATACGCTCCTTCCTTGACTACAAACGCAGGTGCTCTACCAACATTTTGGTTGGGGGTATTCAGAATAACGCCTTCGATAGATTTCTTTAAGCGTTCGCCATCCCCAAAAACGGCCGATTCTTCATCAATAGCCTTATGCGATCTAACTTCAAACTCTGTGCTCTTCTCATCAAACGGCTGCATTTGTTCAATGTTCTGGAGTTTGACTAAGTAGTCCTTATCCGTGGCAAGCAGCTTTTCGACAAACGCGCGCGCCTCCTTGCTGAGGACCTGTTTGAACTTCTCAAACTCTCCCTTCCTAAGATAAACGCACTTCAAGAACACCGGCTTACCTTCATCGGCAATACCTTTGCGCGCCTCAGCGTAAAGCTGCGCGTCTGTCATGTCTGCGGCGCGCACGAATGCGGAGGCCAGCACCAGCATCGCTACGGTGATTACTTTTTTCATAACCAATTCCTTTCAGCCGAACGATAAAGCTCAACGACAGGGCACCAGCCCTGAGTCACTATCCCCCACAACGGTCAAGTGTGCGAACCCCATTAAACCTCTGATCTAACCGCGAGGAAAGCACAAAAAGGCCCCCACCCCCTCAGCAGAGGTTCCCCACTGACTTCTATTCTGCCGCAGGCAATCGACGCATGCGTTGACGTGTCCTACCGCGACAACCGCTTCGTTTACGCACAGGGGACAACATCAGAGATTCTTCGCTTCGCTCAGAATGACAGAAGGACGGGAATCACAGCAAGACTGTCGAGCGGGGCGCTGGCGATACTGACCTTGCCCCCTGAAACTGGACAGTTTCCAAAGAGAGTCTTGGCTAATAAAGTGGCGGGAGCCACGAGGAGCCAAGATGAAACGGAAGCGATTCAGTGAAGAACAGATTATTGGGATTC
>Ga0182027_10000592_pt1 | contig 62480 bp, 55 predicted proteins | sample 712E1DmetaG_FD_121300 | JGI IMG/M metagenome (GOLD analysis project Ga0182027, IMG submission 121300) | Permafrost microbial communities from Stordalen Mire, Sweden - 712E1D metaG (Illumina Assembly) | ecosystem: Environmental > Terrestrial > Soil > Wetlands > Permafrost | place: Sweden...
ATTAATTTAATTTAAAAATTAAATAATTTGAGAATTTGAGAATGAAATAGGGCTATCTATTATCAAATTTTCAAGTTCGAAACCTTCATGAATAGTTTACAACTTCATTAGTAATTTATTTTAACAACATTCCGTTTTGTTGACGGCCGACTTGATACCTTCAAGAAAATGATAAAACAAAACTTGTGCTTCCTTCCACTTAACAGGATCAACACAATACATCACTTTGGGAGGATCGATGGTACCTTTAATAAGGCCGGCATCTTTTAGTTCACTTAAATGTTGCGATACAGTTGATTGTGCAATGGGCAATTCGTTGAGAATGTCCGTAAAACAACAATCGGCCATTGAAGCCAGATGCTTCATTATTGCAATTCGAGCAGGATGACCCAGTGCTTTGGCAAAACGCGCCAATGCAATTTCATCATCTTTATAATCAATACTTTTTGGATATGCCATAATAATGTATTAATGTGTCAATTTACCTTCAGTGACGTATTCACCGTTATATAAAATGATAATGAACAGAACAATATTAAATAAATAATAATTGTTATTCGCAAATATACGAAACGTATTTCGTAAAAATACGAACTAAATGCAAATAATTTAAATATATTTTATAACTCATTAACGCCTAAAGATTTATTCAAAGAAAATTTTGTAATTGCTTTTCAGAACGATAATCTTCATTGGGCTTTTAGCTTCAATTTATTCCAAGACAAGTTTATCAGCAGTTCCAAAATTTTCATAACCTGAAGTAATTACTCTTTCTCCGGTTTGAAGTCCCTCTAGAATTTCATAGAATGCCGGGTTCTGTCTGCCGATTCTTATATTTCGTTTTACTGCGATGTTATTTTTAGGATCGACAACGAAGACCCATTGACCACCGGTACTTTGATAAAAGCCGCCACGAGGAACTAATAGTGCGCTTTCGGATGCACCCAATTCCATTCGTATTCTCGATGTTTGGCCAATGCGCATATCGTCAGGTACTTTTCCTGAAAATTCCAGATCAACGGAAAATTTTCCATCTTTTACCTCAGGGTATATTTTTGTTATGGTTGCTTTGAATTCATTTTCAGAAAAGTCGCAAAATGCTGTTAGTTTAAGCTTAATCCTTGCAATGTAATGTTCATCAATCTCGGCTTTTAATTTATAGGAATCTAAGATATTGATTGTACCAATTCGTGTTGCATAAGCAATTACCTGTCCCAGTTCGGGGTTCAGCGATGCCAGCTCACCCTTTACCGGAGCTTTTACGGTGAGCTTACTCAATCGATTTTCTATAATTGCCAAATTTTTCTGCATACTTTCAACGGATGTTTCTGAAGCAGCAATCCGGGCATTAATAGATACAGAATCCTTTGTATTTTTTTCGGACATTAGATCAAAATGTTGTTTATTTCGTTCGAAATTCTCTTTTGATAGAAGGTATTCTTCGTTTGAGATATATTTGTCCTTTAACAGTGTCGTATTATTTCTATATACCCTTTCAAGTTTGAGTAAATCATAATATAAATCGACCAATTGGGATTTGTTGCTTATTTGCTGGTTTTCAAGGTTTACCCGCATGGATTTCAGGTCGTTGATTGCTCTTGCAACTTCAGTCTCGTAATTGGAAATTTCGAGTAAGAGGTTGTCATTGCTTAAGCGCATGATCATATCGTCTTTGTTTACCATTGTACCTTCGCGGATAAAAATTTCCTCAACCCGTCCACCTTCGGTAGCATCGAGGTAAACAGTTTGTATAGGCTCAACAGTACCTATAACCGATATATAATCCTGGAAGATATCCTGTTTTACTTCTTCAATGGTTATTTTGTCTGTTTCAACGTTCAGTTTTGAACTATTGTCCCTAAAAATGAAAATAAGGATGACTGATAAAACAAAAACTACTAGGATTGAGTATTTAAGGCGTTGCTTTCTTTTTTTAATACTGCTATCTATTGGTCTGTCCATGATTATGGAATGTTTAATTAAATTTTCGTTATAATGACCCCCTAAATCCCCCTAAAGGGGGACTTTCTATAGTTTGGCTGATAGTTCGTTAGCAATTTTTTCTATTTTATTAACAACACTATTTAAATCATATATAATCTCTTCATTGGTAAAGCGGATAATTTCGAGACCAAATTCATTGAGTAATTCAGTTCTTCCAATATCGTATTCCTTGTTTTCTAGTAAATCATGTATACTGCCATCAACCTCTATTACCAATTTAATTTTATGACAATAAAAGTCCGCAATAAAAAGATTAATAGGATGTTGGTTCCTAAACTGTAAACCGAGTAATTGATTTTTGTTAAGACGAGTCCATAATAATTTTTCGGCTTCAGTTTCCGATTTTCGCAACTCACTGGCTTTCTTGAATATGTTTGGCTTAGCTCCAAAATACATTGGATATTCAACATTGATTACTTTCATTTTTATTTTAGTATTATCTTATCTAATTCTTTTTAAGCATTTCATCAAAGTCCCCCATTTGGGGGATTTAGGGGGTAGCCTACTCATACCTAAGCGCCTCTACCGGATTTTTGGTTGCTGCCTTAAAAGATTGAAAACTCACAGTCAGCATGGCAACAAAAAAGGCAATGCTGCCTGCCAGAATAAAGATCCACCAGCTTACTTGCACTTTAAAAGGAAAGCTCTCCAACCATTTAATCACAATATAATAGGCCAATGGTATTGCTATTATCAGTGAACCGACCAGCCAGCCAACAAAGGATTTATTAATTGTAAATAGGATTTCCAAGGCAGTGGCTCCATTCACTTTGCGGATCCCAATTTCCTTAATTCGTTGGTTTATTAACAATACGGTAAGGCCAAACAATCCAAGCGAAGAAATAATAATGGCGATTGCTGATGCATACCCTATAATTAAACTCCAGCGTTCCTCAGCCTGGTAGCGCTGTTTTAAGTGCTCGTCCCAGAAATCGTATGTTAAGAGTTTCCCGGGAGCAACTTCTTCATATCTTTCTTTAATGTACTTAATTACCATTGGAAGCTGTTTGGGATCAAATTTTAAAAGAATGTCATTATAATCATTTCCGTAATTGGTCCGGGCATGCAGCATTGCCGGGGAAATCCTGTGTCGCAAATCAAAAAAATGATAATCATCTACTACACCAATAATTGTAAAGTTAACGCCATTAATATTATAAGCCTTTCCGATGGGGTCATCTTCTATTCCAAAAGCTTCGGTAAACTTCTTATTGACTATAATGGAGCGATCTCCTGTTTTTACATTGCTCTGGGTAAAATTATTTCCATGAATAAGCTTTAAATCAAGTGTTGGAATGTAATTCTGGTCGACCTTAAAAATGTATACGGTAATTTGCTGACCATCGCCCCTGTCAACATAATTGTCCATTTCTCCATTCATAAAATTCCTGCATGCCATGGTATGTTTTAATACACCCTGACATTTATCGAGCATATCATTAAATAAAACCTTTTTATTATCATCAATTCTGTTTAATGATATGTCAATAATGTTTTTGCTGTCTAGACCTAGCGATTGGTTTCTCATAAAGCTCGATTGGCGCATTATAAAGAGGGTAACAATAATAAGAATGATGGAGAGACTATATTGAAAAGATACAAAGACTTGTGAAAGTTTACTTTTATTGCCAACATTCATTTTCTTTCCTGCCATCTGGTGAGGACTGACCTTCGAAAATACCAGGACAGGAGCAAGGCTGGTAATAATCGAAATGCCAAAAACGAGAACTACAATAAAGAGAATAACTTTTGGAATATCAATCAATGAAGTTAAGATTTCGGCTTGTGCCAATTTACCAAATATGGGTATAAAGAAACTGCATAATATGCCACCAGCTGCAAATCCTATAAATGTGAGAATAAAGCCTTCAGACAAAAAAACGCCAAAGATATTGCCGGTGTTGGCTCCCAATGCTTTACGGATGCCTACATCACCGATCTTCTTTAAATATTGGCCCAGCGATAGAATGGTATAGTTGCTGCATGCGATAATTAAAATCAGAAGACCAATGGTGATTAAAACGACAAAATCCTTTTTGTCTGCCCTCCGCTGGTCGCAAGTGCCGATATCACCTGCAAGATAAAGTTCTTTTAATGGAAGGACGAAAGGTACAAAGGCTTCATTGGTTTTAACCACTTGATTGCTTCCCTGCATCTCAATGACCCTGCTCTTATAATAATCATTAACCAACTTGTTAACATTTTTTTCTACATCTTTATTGTTTGCATTTTTTTTGATCTCATAAAATACACTAGTATACCCAAATCCATTGCTGCAGTTGCTAAAAGTTCTTGGGATCTTGCTCGAAACCACAGCATCGAAATTTATACTGGAGTTTTGTGGTATGTTTTCGACGATCCCAACTATTTTCAATGGAGTATTACGTAAATTCAATGGAAATTCAATATCCTTACCAAGGAGATCACCGTAGTTTTTATTGGTGACACCAAGTTTCTCTGCAAGTTTTCGGGTTACGACTATTTCATTCGGATTTGTAAAAATATTGGAAGGTTTACCTGCAAGGAAATTAAAACTGAATATTTCAAAGAAATCCTCTCCTGCAAAACTTAGCTGAATATCATAATAGTTTTCTTTATATTTTAATAAATTTTGAAATGCGGATCGATAATCAGAAGATTTATCAATCTGGGGGATTTCTTTTTTTAGCCGTTGAACAATTTCAGGTTCGACCCTTACATCTTTACCGCTAAAATCAATATAATGGCAGGTGTAATTTATTCGGTATATCCTGTCTGCATTTTCATGGAAGCTGTCACAACTGTATTCCTGACATACGTACAAATAGATAATAAGACTACAGGCAATAGCCACAGCAAGACCAAAAACCGTGATCAACGAATTGGTTGCGTTATTGCGGATATTTCTGAAAGCATAAATAAAGTTTGTCTTCATAATAATATCTTTATAGGATTGTTATTACTGAGTAATAGGCAATTCGTTTTATACATGGCTTTTGTTTGCATCTGGTTACTTTACTCCCATGCCTGAAAGTTTGTAATTACAAAAAATTGCTTTACATAATTCGCTGTTATTGTGACTTGTAGCAGCAAATCCGATATATACATTCCGATTCATTGGGATATCCGTGTTACTCAGCAATTCCCATTTACTGCCATTGGCTGAAACATAATAACTGAAACTGTCGCCTTTGCGATTCAATTTTATCCAGTAAGGAGCTTTAACATCGGGGTTTCGCTTTCCATCTTCCGCGGCATCATTGGACTTTAACCGTTGCTGACTGGTAACCCCATTTTTATTGGTTACACAAACAAAGGCATTTTTCGAACCTCCATCCAATGATTCACGGACCATGATCCCTGCTTTTACCCATTCGTGTATTCCTTCAATGCTTTTAACCTTTGTAGTTATCTCACAATCGCCATTTATATATTGATATACATAGCGAAATCCATCTCTATTATCCCATATATCGGATCCTGAAGCTACAATTACAAAGGCCCCTTTTACACTGGTAAAACTTCCTGGAATCGATGCATCACCCACATCACATGATAGCCATGGGTAGCATGGATCTGTTTTACTCTTGACATTGATTACAACAGACGCGCTATCTGAGTTATTCCTGCCATCGCTGATGACATACTGAAAACTATCAAGCAGGGCAGAAGATGCATCGGAGTGATAAACAATTTTGTTATCGACCAAATTCAGGTGGCCATGAAATGGTTTTGAAAATCCATTTATAAAGATTGAATCATGCTCACGGTCTTTATCATTTTTTAGTACGTCTATTACGGTAAGACCCTGGCAATATGCCTCAGCCAAATCCCGAATGGCCACAGGTTTTAAATTTTTGTTTACCTGAACTGTAATCCATGAACCTTTTGATTCCTTATGACCATCACTTATAGTATAAATGAAACTATCGATTCCGCTAAATTCTTTGGCAGGCGAGTAATAAAGTATATTTCCTTTTTGGTTTACCAAACCGTGGATTGGTCTTGAAACACTTTTTATCAGTAACTCATCGCCCTGGTCCTTATCGAAATCATTGGAAAGCGGTGTAATCTTGACACTTCGTCCTTCAAACATCGATACATGGTCGGGTATAGCCTGGGGACGATGATTATAATTTTGCACAAAAGCGACAATGGCAATCTGTATTGCAACAAATATCAAAAGTGCTTTTAATAGGTGAAATCTCATAAATTCTCTCAGGTTCATGGTGTTAGGTTTTAATGTTTTATATTTATTTACCCCCTAAATCCCCCAAATGGGGGACTTGCTTTGGTTTTACTTGAATTCATTATTTTATACAATTTTTATAAATTTATTCGCTATGCCTAAGTCCCCCATTTGGGGGATTTAGGGGGTAGCTTACTCATACCTCAAACTTTCAACGGGATTCCTTGTCGCAGCTTTATAAGATTGAACAATCACTGTCAATACTGTGATTATCAATACTATTAATCCTGCCACTAGAAAAATCCACCAACTTAATGCCGTTTTGTAAGCAAAATTTTGAAGCCATTTATGCATTATATACCAAGCTATGGGGCAGGAGATGATAGAAGCAATTGCAACCCATTTTGAGTAATTGTTCGATACTAATAATATTATGTTGAAAGTTTTAGCCCCATTAACTTTTCTAATTCCAATTTCTTTTGTACGATTCAGGATTACACTGTTTACAATGCTAAATAGGCCAAAGCAGGAAAGGCAAATAGCTATGAAGGAAAAAATGTAAAATAAACGCTTTGTTTGGGCTTCGCTTTTGTAAAGTGCATCATAATCTTTATCGAAAAATGAATAGATAAATTCTTTACCTGGCAGGGCCGATTCCCATTGTTTTTTGGCATACTTTACAGTTTCTTCTGTACTCCTTCCATTGATTCGTAACGATAAAAATTCCGGCGACCAGAACATTTCCCTGTCCGGTTCTTGAACGAACCCAGCAGGTTGTATTTCCTTACGCTTCGAATTGTAATGGAAGTTTTTAACTATTCCTATAATTTCATAGTAGTCTTTCGAATTTATATAGAGGCGATTACCAATCGCATTGGTAATATTATATTCTTTTACAGCCTGTTCATTAATGATGATCTTTCTTGGATTATCTAATAATTTTTCTGAGAATAGACTTCCGGACAATAACTCAAATTTATAAATATCAAAGAAAGCTTGATCGCATGGAAAAATTTCAAGCATGCATTGTTTTAGTTCATTTTTTGTAAGCATTGCATAATTTCTGCTATCTATATCCATGCTTGGTATTCGATGAGAGTATGAAGCTGATATTACAGAATTGTTTTTAAGTAAGTTTTCTTTAAAGAGTTTTTGCTGGTCGGGATTCATCTCCTCAGTTTGTCTAATAATAAGTATATTGTCTTTATTGAAACCTAATTTTTGATTTTGAAGAAAATCCAATTGGCGGGTTACAACGATGGTTCCAATAATTACAGCGATTGTAATTATAAACTGGAAGATTAGAAGCAAATCTTTGAATAATAAACTACTGAATTTAATTTTAGAATTTGAACTCAAAACTTTTACAGGCGAAAATTTTGAAATTACAAATGCAGGATAAAGCCCTGCAATAATCCCAATAATAATCAGGAATGGAATCATACCAGCCAATATTTTCCAGTGAAAAATTAAATTGTTCGAAATTGTAATTTCGGTAAAATGATTAAACAAGGGAATAATTATTTGAACCAGCACGATTGATAAAATCGTTGCCAATAAGCTGAATAAGCAACTCTCAGTTAAGAATTGTTCAATTAAAGTTTTACGTGTAGCACCGGAAACTTTCTTTATGCCTATTTCCTTGGTCCGGGCAAGCGAATTTACTGTTGAGAGATTGGTGAAATTTACAATTGAAATAATCAATATGAATAAGCCTATAATGAGAGACATGTAAACATAGGTAATATCCCCATTTTGACTTAGTTCATTTTTTAGTGATGAATGTAAATGAATAGATGTTAATGGTTGCAAAAGTAATTCGAAACTTTGACCGCTTTTTACCCACTCCTGGAATGTGAGATTTTTCCATCCTTTTATGATGGGAGTAATTTTAATTTGAGTATATCTTTTAAGTTTATTTTCAAACTCTTTATAATTTACATTTTTTTCTAAAAGGACATAAGTATGGTAGCCTGAATTAAGCCAATCTTCGCCTGAATTCCTGTAAAAAGAACAAGAAGAAAGAGAGAATAGAAAATCGAATTTTATATGTGAATTTTCTGGTATATCCTTAAAGATTCCAACAATTTTGAACTTTTTTATTTCATAGTCCATACCTGTAGAAAGTATTTGCCCTATTGGGTTTTGGCTACCAAAGAATTTTTTTGCTGTTTTTTCACTTATAAATCCTGTGTTTGGCTCGTCAAGAGATTTGATTTCACCCTGAATGACAGGTAATGTAAAAATTTTAAAAATACTGGATGTTGAACCCATTGCATTCATGCGTATTGCCTCTCCATTTGATTTACTCATCATAGCCTTCTGAAAATTAAATATGGAGACAGTATTCTCAACCTCTGGAAAATCAGTTTTCAAACCATTGGCCACAATGCCTCCGGTAGTTGCATCATTTATAACTTTTCCGGAAATATTTCCTTTGGACACAATGCGATAAATGCGATCGAATCTTTCATTAAATTTATCATAGCTTGTTTCCTGCAAGATCCAAAGACCGATGATAGTAAATGCTGACATTCCGATGGCTAGGCTTAGAATATTTATAAGAGATGAGTATGCAGAATACTTTATTTTCCGAACGAATGCTTTTAAGAAAAAAAATTTCATAATAATTATTTTAAAATTATGTTTATTCCTATATCCAAATCTTCTTATTATTACCAGTATTTAGAGTAAATCGTCTATTGGGATTTGGTTCATTTTCATTCATAATTCAAACTTTTCACCAGGTTTCTTGTCACTTTGTAACGCACATCTAGATCCAGCTATAAGGAGGACTTGCATTTCGTTTTTGATGACCCCCTGTATCCCCTATGAGGGGAACTTACTTGCTGTTTACTTGAATTCAACTGATTATACATTTGTGTTATATTTATAAAATATGTCTAAGTCCCCATTTGGGGGAGTTAGGGGGTCATTCATCCATTGAATTCATATCGGCCACCTCCATACTTCTCCTGGTTTCTTCTGTGATGATCTTCCCATCAAACAGATTTACGATACGATGGGCAAATCCCGAATCATGCTCCGAGTGGGTTACCATGATGATGGTTGTGCCTTCCTTATTGAGTTCGGAAAGTAATTTCATCACCGCCAGCCCGTTTTTAGAATCGAGGTTTCCGGTGGGCTCATCGGCCAGGATCAGTTTTGGGTTGGCTACAACAGCACGGGCTATTGCCACGCGCTGCTGCTGGCCACCTGAGAGTTGTTGGGGAAAGTGCCTCTTCCTGTGCCCAATTTTCATGCGATCTAGGATACTATCAACCATTTCCTTCCGATGCGAGGCACTCATGCGAAGATATATAAGCGGCAATTCAACATTTTCATATACATTGAGTTCGTCAATGAGATTAAAACTTTGAAAAACAAAACCAATGTTGCCTTTGCGCATATCGGTACGATGACGTTCTTTATAAGTTGATACCTCTATACCATCAAAAAAATACTTACCTTCCGATGGATTATCCAGAAGGCCGATTATATTGAGTAAGGTCGATTTTCCACAGCCCGAAGGTCCCATGATCGCAACAAACTCACCCTTTTTTACTTCAAATGTCACCTTGTCTAATGCAGTGGTTTCTACTTCATCGGTGCGGAAGATTTTTGTTAATTCAGCCGTTTTTATCATTTTTATTTGTTTTAAGATTCAATTTAGAGAACCATTCTGTTCTTTATTCAAGATACCCAAACGAAATGCCACAGTTGTAAACTATTCATTAATAATAATATAGGAAATAATTCTATTGTGCGTTGTAAAATAATAGTACAGTTTAGTGTAAAATATTTAGACACCTCAATCTCCCTGTTATAAAGTTCTTATTTTTGATTGTCAAACAGACAACCATGAAAAGCGGTAAAATTCTTATAGTAGATGATAACAAAAGCGCTCTAAGTGCACTTAAGATGTTTCTGCAATACGAGTTTGAAACAGTTGAAACCATTGCGAATCCAAACCAGATTAATACAGAACTTCACAAAACCGATTTTGATATTGTATTGCTTGATATGAATTTTTCTGCCGGCATCAATACAGGAAATGAGGGTTTATTTTGGTTGTGCGAAATAAAAAAAATAAGACCACATACTGAAGTGGTAATGATTACAGCTTATGGCGATGTTGAACTGGCTGTAAAGGCTTTAAAACTGGGGGCTGCTGATTTTATTCTTAAACCATGGGAAAATGAAAAATTGTTAGCTACGCTGAAATCGACATCAAACTTGAGGCAATCAAAAATAGAAGTCGAAGAATTAAAGCAAAGGGAAAAAACGATTAAAAATGAATTTAATCAGGAACAAAGACTGATAATTGGTTCGTCGCCCGGTATTTTGCGAATGATGCAGATGATCTCAAAAGTAGCTAAAACGGATGCAAATGTTTTAATTACCGGTGAAAACGGGACAGGGAAAGAATTGGTGGCACGCGAGATACATCGTAATTCGGATAGGAACCGTGAATTACTTGTTTCAGTTGATATGGGAACTATCCCTGAAACATTGTTTGAAAGTGAATTATTTGGTCACAAAAAAGGAGCATTCACTGATGCCCGCGAAGATCGAATTGGAAAATTCCAACTCGCCCACAGGGGAACTCTTTTTCTCGACGAAATTGGCAATCTTCCATTAACTCTTCAGTCGAAGCTATTGAATGCCTTGCAGAACAGGACGATTGTCCCAGTAGGCTCAAACCAAACTGTTCCAATTGATATTCGTCTGATCAGCGCTACCAATTGCAACCTTGAACAATTAATTTCAAAACAACAATTTAGGGAAGACCTGTTATACCGGTTAAATACAATCCGTATTGAAGTTCCGCCATTGCGAGAAAGGGGAGAAGATATTGAGCTTCTGGCTACATTTTTTTTAAAATTCTATGAGAAAAAATACCGCAAATTTTCCCTTAAATTAAGCACCCAGGCAATACACAAACTGATGAAATATTCGTGGCCGGGCAATGTGAGAGAATTACAGCACACTATAGAAAAGGCTGTAATCCTGTCCGATTTCCCCGTACTCAAACCCGAGGACTTTGTTTTTAGATCAGGAACCCGCTCGGTAGAAGGAAATTTAGCTACCATAGAGGAAATGGAAAAACTGATGATTGAGTCGGCTCTTGATAAACATAATGGAAACTATACTGCAGTAGCCAATCAATTGGGCATTACCCGTCAGACATTGTACAATAAAATAAAGCGATATGATTTATAAATCGTTTACCCTGGCCATTGTTACCCGTTTGCTTATTTTAATTTTATTAACCGTGTGTTTTTGCTTTTTTTTGTTTCAGAACAACTGGATAATTGGTGTACTTATCCTAATACCAATTTTCATTTCCGTTTGGAATTTGATCTATTTTATGAATTCAATAAACCGCAAAGTCGCTTTCTTCTTTGACGCTGTGAGCAACGATGATACTACTTTACATTTTCCCGAAAAACTGCGGAGTAAATCATTAAGTACATTGCATAAAAGCATTAACCAGTTGAATAATCATATTTCGAATATTAAAATTAAAAATGAATACAACGAACGATTTTTTAGAGAAATTATGAAATATTCGGCTACCGGATTAATGGCTATTGACGATAAAGGATATATTGAACTCATAAACAATTCTGCGCTCCATTTAATTGGAATGCCCTATATTTCTCATATTCACCTTTTAAAACAAAAAAACAAAGAATTATTCGACCAATTAACGCAACTCCAGCCCGGACAAAACAACACAATAAAATTATTACATGGAACTGATCTTCGACTTATACTGTTGAAAGTGGCTCATCTGAGTTTTGGAGAACAGAAGTACCGGCTATATTCACTGAATGATATAAAAGCTGAATTGGAAGAGAATGAGCTGGATTCCTGGCAGAAACTTATCCGTGTAATGACACATGAAATTATGAATTCTATTGCCCCTATTACATCTTTGAGCAACACACTTACCCGTATTTTTCTGAAAAACGGAGAACCTTTGCCGGTAGAAGAAGTGACACAAAAACATATTTCAAATACGATTCACGGATTGGATGTGATCGAGAATACAGGAAAAGGATTAATGCACTTTGTGGAGGATTACCGACGGTTGACCAAAATACCCAAACCTTTATTTAAACCCATTCATATCAACAACTGGATTCAATCCATTGAATTGTTAATGAAAAGTAAAATGGAAGAGGAAAATATTGAATTTAAAATAACAGGTAAAGAATTTCATAAAGAATTGATAGGCGATGAAAAATTGCTGAATCAGGTAATATTTAATATTTTGAACAATGCAATGGATGCACTAAAAGGTATTAAAAAGAAGAATATAACATTGAATATTTTGGAGGGTCAATTGGGAAAGTTAAAAATTAGTATTGCTGATAACGGTGCAGGAATAGCACCTGAGGAAATGGAAAAAATATTTATTCCCTTTTATACTACCAAAGAAAACGGATCTGGAATCGGATTAAGCCTTTGCCGGCAAATTATGCGATTGCATAAAGGCAGTATCTCTGCGATATCTATCCCGGGGGAACAAAACACATATTTCATACTGAGCTTTTGATTTTTTTTCTAATCCGGTATTACAATTTCATTTCCCATTTTTTACGATTTAGATATGACATACATTCATACCAAACGGGTTTTAATGTACTAATTAATAAATTTAAAGTCATGCATTTAAAATAAGATTTTGTTTGTCAGATCAATATTTTTCTTTTCTTTGTGAAAATGAACCCTGACAAAATGAATTATTCTCATCACTTTCCTATCTGGTTTTATAATATATCCCGAATTTCTTTTTAACCCTATATTTTTTAGCATTACTCATTTTAATCTAAATCCCAAACCTTATGAAAACAAAAATTTCGACAGGCTGGATTATAACCGGCGCTGCCCTAGGTATTAACCTGCTTTTGGGTTTATTATATGCCTGGAGTGTATTTAAAAAAGCCCTCGTTGCAGAATGGGGATGGAACGATGTAACTGCAGCATTGCCCTTTACGGTGGCCGCAGCAATTTTTGCCTTTATGATGATTTTTGCCGGCAGGGCCCAGGATAAATACGGGCCAAGAGTTATTGCAATATTGGGCGGTCTAATGTTTGGAATCGGAATAATTGCCTCCGGCTTTACACAAAACCCGGTTGTCATGGTCTTAACTTTTGGTGTAATTGGCGGTATTGGTATCGGACTAGGTTACTCTGCTACTACGCCATGTGCCATAAAATGGTTCGCCTCATCAAAAAAAGGGGTTATTTCAGGAATTGTTGTTTCCGGCGTCGGATTGGCTCCCGTTTATATGGCCCCTCTGACAGCTTTTTTTCTGCACAGGTATGGAATACAGCACACATTTTTAATTCTTGGTACCATCGCATTAAATGCTATTGTACTTTTTTCTTTGATATTGAAAAATCCACCATCCGATTTTGTCCCGGCCCAGAAAGGATCGGGTAATAAAACTGCCAGTGTTTCATTATCAAACCTTGGCTGGTCTGAAATATTGAAAACACGACAGTTTTATTTATTATGGATGATTTATTTGCTTTCAGCAACTGCGGGTTTGATGCTTATTGCGCATATGGCAAGTATTGCTGGTACACAGGCTGCATGGAAGGCGGGTTTCATTTTAGTGGTTGTTCTGTCGGTATTCAATGCTCTTGGCAGAATTGTGATTGGATTCTTTTCTGATAAGATCGGTCGAAAATCGGCCATGGTTGTTGTATTTCTTTTGCAGGCAGTAAATATGTTCGCATTTGCTTATTACACGACAATACCTTTATTAGTTATGGGTGCTGCTATTGCGGGATTAGCCTATGGGTCTCTGTTTTCACTGATGCCTTCTATAACAGCTGATTTCTTTGGTATTAAAAACCTGGGGGTAAATTACGGTCTGGTTTTCTCAGGGTGGGGGATAGCTGCTGTTATCGGACCAATTTTGGGAGGTTATGCAATGTTAAAATCCGGCACTTATTCAATGTCATACATTGTTGCGGGTGTATTATTAATTATCGGAACATTGCTTGTAAAACTTATTAAGGCTCCAACCGCCATTTAAACAAACTATATCAACATAAAAATTAATTATTCTTATAGCATTACTATACTATAACCATTTAATATCTATCTATTTATGAGGAAATTATTAACAATTCCATTTGTTTTCATGATAATCATGACAGCTGTTGCACAAGAGCAAACAGTAAAACAAGATAAACCGGTTGAAGTTAAAATATCCGGGTTTATCATGAATAATTTATTTTATGATAACCGCAAGAATTTGGATGCCCTGGATGGTCTTGTATTATTGTATCCTTTACCTAAACAAATTGATAGTGCAGGAGAGGATTTGAATAAAGTTTCCAATCTCAATTTATTGGCATTTGCTTCCCGATTGCGGTTTGGAATTACCGGACCGGATGCTCTGGGAGCAAAAACTTCAGGATTAATCGAATTTGACTTCACTGGTCGCGGCAACTGTGCATCGGTCCGTTTTCGCCAGGGTTGGGTTAAATTGAACTGGGAACATACTGAATTACTGGTCGGACGTGCCTGGCATCCCCTGGTTGTGATGGATGTTATTCCATCGGTACAAGCGCTTGGTATGGGTGCTCCTTTTCAACCTTTTAACCGGAGCGAACAAATTACAGTAACCCGAAAGATGGGATATTTTAATGTCATTCTTTCCGCGATTTTCCAAAACGATTACATAAACAATGGTCCTTCAGGCAAAACATATACCTATCAGAATAACGCAATAGTGCCAAATATGCATTTACAATTTAAATATAAATCAGACAATGTAATTGCAGGCGCCGGAGCAGACTATAAGAGACTCAAACCGAGAACATATGTTATTTCACCGATTGGTAAAGACACTACGAAAACCGATGCTGTCGTTAATTGCTTAACATTTATAGGTTATGCTCAGGTAAAAACAGGGTATCTCACGGTAAGTGCAAAAGCACTATTGGCAGAAAATACAAGTGAAGATCTTATGACTGGTGCATTTGGAACTTCATCGTATGATTCCTTGACAGGTAGAGAAGAATATATACCCTTTCACCATTTATTTGTATGGGGTAATGTATCCTATGGAAATAAACTTAAAGCAAGTATTTTTGTAGGATTCCTAAAGAACATGGGAACCAGTGAAAATTTAATTCCAACTTCGAAAGCTAAACCGACAGTTTATGGATTGGGCGAGGACATTGGTCAAATGCTTCGTATTACACCAACAGTCTCTTATACTTTTAATAAGTTGGTTGTTGCGCTTGAAGTTGAGCATAATATAGTTGCATATGGTACTATAAATACAGCCGATAAAGGAAAAATTATAAATACTTCAAGTGTGAGCGGGACAAGAGTGCTAGCGAGCTTATGCTATAATTTTTAATATTGAAATCAGATATTTTTTGGCCTGCTCATTAACAGTGTAAATCCCGAATGAAAAATGATACATTTTTTGTTCGGGATTGTTAAACCTGGATTAAGCATTAGAAGTGGAATATGCTAGTATGCTAGTGTGCTAATTTACAACTAGTCAACCTCGACGAAGCAAATTCATAAATCATTGATATTTAATTTGTTCAAATCGGGAATTTAGTTATGACTTCCGATTTGGATTGTACCATCATCCGAATTATTGCACCCAATAATTCAGCACCTGTAGGGAAAGTAAGAGTATCCTTTGGAGATATTAAAATTAAATTTGTTATATCCAGGGCTGATGTCGCTGGTTTTATTTTAAATCAAACCTGGGAAATTCACTACATTCATTCAATGCCGATTATTGGTAGTTTTTAATATCAGTTTGTATTTACCTGCGCAAACGAGGTTTTCGACCTGACTCTGAACATTGTCAGAATACTAAATGTTTAATTAACATTCATCAAATATGTAAAGGTATGAAAACCTATTTTTTCAATGTTATCAATGCTATTACTTTAATTATCATGGGATTGTGGGGTTATGTTGCTTCGGCCGTTCATTCACCGACAGCCTTTATTTCAGTAATTGCCGGCATTATACTACTGGCATTTTCAAAAGGACTAAAAAATCAGAATAAGAGCATTGCCCATATTGTAGTCATTCTGACACTATTAATGCTGATTGCTCTTATAAAGCCTCTTACCGGGAGTATTTCCAGAAACAATCCTGCTGCGATTTTGCGTGTACTGGCTATGATGGCAACCTGTTCAATTGCAATGGTCTTTTATATAAAAAGTTTTGTTGATGCAAGAAAAAACAGGAAAATTGTTTAACATGGCATATTTACATTGTAGCAGCCGGGGATGATTAAAAATATTCAAGTGTGGAATACCTTAAATTATTGTATTTTTAAAAAAAACTGGAAATGTTGAATAAAAAGTCTCTGATTAAGTCAATTATGAATCTGGTCAGAATTTATATGTCAACGGCTATTGCGTTTTCAGCCCTGGCCGGCTGTATAATTTATACTCATTCGCTAAACTGGAGTTGTGCAGCAGTTTTTGCAGGAGTTTTATTACTGGCCGGTGCAGCATCAGCACTCAATCAATACCAGGAAAGACATCTTGATGCATTAATGACAAGGACTCAGAATAGGACCTTGCCATCCAACCAAATGATACCTGCCACTGCAATTATTTATTTCCTTGTTTTAGGTTTTGCAGGTACTGTGGTGTTGTATTTATTTACCACTCCCATAACCGCTATCCTGGGCCTGTTTAATATTTTTTGGTACAATGCAGTTTACACACCTTTAAAAAGAAAAACGGCATTTGTTGTGATTATTGGTGCGGTTACGGGTGCTATTCCTCCAATGATGGGTTGGACAGCTGCAGGTGGATCCATGCTGAGCCCTGAAATCTTGTTTATCGCTGCATTTATGTTTTTCTGGCAGATTCCACATTTCTTCCTGTTATTACTCAGGTATAAAGAAGATTACTCTAAAGCAGGTTTTCGGTCTGTTTCTGCATTCATGAGTGACAAACAGGTTGAGTTCATCGTATTTACATGGATATTAGGAACTTCGGTAAGTACATTATTTTTCCCATTGTATCAAATTGTTACGGGTACATTCCTGATCTCAAGCATTGTTTTGCTTAATATTCTGTTGATCTCATTTTTTTACAGAACCACATTCAATAAAAATATCGCTTTTAACTTAAGTCGGGCATTTCACTCGCTTTATCTTTACCAGGTATTGATCCTTGTTATATTGATAGTTCAAGGGCTTAAATAATTAGAATTTAGTATTTTGCTTAACTACCATTTTTTTTGTTCACTAAAACTCGATACTTTAGGGTTAACTTGAGAACTAATTCTAACCTAATAAATTTACCACAGAGAATTCACTGAGTGAAAAATGAGTCACACAGAGACAATAATTTATAAATTTCCTGTGTATCTCTGTGCATCTTCTCTGTGAATTCTGTGGTAGAAAATTTAGTTATCTGGATAGATATTTGATTTTAAGTTTACAAAAGTGCTTTACATTCCTTCTAAATCTATGCTTTAGTCAATCCTATATAGTTTAGGAACTCTTATTCACTTCAATGATTTGATATAATCTGCAATTACCAGAATATCCTTTTTTGATACCATTTCTTTGCTAAAAGGTTGCATAAATCCCTGCCTGAATCCTTTCACGATCTTGGCATTGGGATCATAAACCGATTCTTCGATATAAGCATCGTCCACGGTTACCTGCATCTCTTTGTCCCCTACAAGTACAGTCGTTTTTTGACCATAAATACCTTTGAATGTCGGGCCTACGATTTTTGCCCCATCTACCGAGTGACATGCTATACAGCCATACTTTCTCATAAGGATCATTCCCGGAGCCATTATTTTGCCTGTAATAGGATTCATGGCCATATGAGAAGTGTCATTGTACCATTTGTCAAACACTGGCTGGGGCATTACATAAACTGCGGAAGTCATGTAAGAATGTCTGAGTCCGCAATATTCAGCACAAAAAATATCATATTTCCCTTCTTTCTGACCGATAAACCACAAAAAATTCTTATTCCCCGGAACCATATCCTGCTTTATTCGGAAGGCGGGGATATACATGCTATGGATAACATCAGCCGAACTGACATTGACGATAATTGGCTTATCAAGAGGTACATATAGGGTATCCGTTACTTTGCCGTTTGGATACTGGAACGACCAGCTCCACATACGGGCCGTACTTGAAATGGTAAATGCATCTTTTGGAGGACTTTTTAACATTTTCCAGTCTTTCCATCCATAAATGAACATGATGCTGACAAGGATTAAAGGTATGACCGTCCATACAATTTCAATTGTCAAATTACCGGTGATATGTTCTGATTTTGGATTTCGGGTCTTGTTATAACGAAACACAAAATAGACCATGGTAGCAGTTATGCCTAACAGAAAAAATAATGCAACAAGAAAAATGAACAGGGTCAGGCTGTCTACACTATTTACAAAATTGGAGGCTCCGGAAAACATATTTTACCTTTTAGCGATTTGAAAAATCCAGCATTGTTATAATAATTGTCAAAAATATAAGGCTGAAAATTACTCCTGCGAACAGGATTAATATTTTATCATGAAATTTTAATTGCATATTGTAAAACAGAACAATGACAGCCTGGATTGATGCTAAAAGCAGAATCATTGCAACCAGAAGGGGATTCGCAAACCTGACTTGTGTCAAAGCTACAGAAAGTAAAGTGAGAATGGACAATGCTAAGAAAGTAAATATGTACAATCTGTAACTCTCAATATTCTTTTTTTCAGAATCCATGGATATCAATTTATAAGGTAGAATAAAGGAAACAAAAAAATCCAGATCAAATCGACCAGATGCCAGTATAAACTACAATTTTCGAGCAATGCATATTGTGTTGAATGAACACTACCCTTGTAGACGGCGCGCAGAACTATCAAAATGAAAATTAGTCCCGCGATAAGGTGAAGAACATGCAAACCCGTCATAAAAAAATAGAGACCGAAAAACATAACATCACCATGACTCAAATTCATTAAACTCTCAGATCCCGGGTACAATCCGTGCTGAAATTTGATCCTCCATTCAAAAAATTTATTGATGAGAAAAATGATACCCAACAAAACAGTTATGCTCAACATTAGAAGGCTTAGTTTCTTATCACCTTTTTTTGTAGCGATGTAAGAAATACCCATTGTCATACCGCTCGTTAACAATAGAATAGAATTTATGGTTCCAATTGCGACGTTTAGTTCCTGCGCTGCCAAGTGAAACCCTTCGTAGTACTTATGCCTGTATACGGTAAAGACCAGGAAGAGCCCGGTAAACAAAAACAATTCAGTAAAAATAAACAGCCACATTCCAATTCTCGAGGCTTCATCATCACGATGTTCTATAGTGATTGCATGTTCCATGTTATCAATGTTAATAATTCAACGCTATCTGCATGTTAAAGATGGATATTTGCTTATAAGCTTAACTCTTTTAATTATAATCATATGGACCGTATGATAAATCAGGTTCTTCCTCAAAATTTTCAACAGGCGGAGGTGAAGGAATTGACCATTCCAGGGTTTTGCCTCCCCAAGGGTCAGCCACGGCAATTTCACCATGCCTTGCCGAGCGTACAAGGTTTATAATAATAATAGTCAGGCCAAATAGCATGACAATAGCGCCCAATGAAGAAATAATATTGAGCCCGTGATATTGCGGAAAGTAATCGTAAGTCCTTCTGGGTTGTCCCATCATACCAAGTATAAACATACTAAAATAGAGTGCCAGGAATCCCATAAAAAATATTAGCCATCCGGTATTGGCCCAACCTTTATCATACATTCGTCCATACATTTTAGGAAACCAGTAGTGCATGGCTGCCAAAAAAGCGTATCCTGTTCCACCGAATACTATAAAATGAAAATGTCCTACCACAAAGGCTGTATCTGTAAGATGAACATCCACGGCCAATGAGCCCAGGAATAAGCCGGACAATCCGCCGATCAGAAAAACAAATATAAAAGATAGCGCCCAGTATAAAGGTGTTTGAACATTGATGGAACCCTTATACAATGTTGCCACCCAATTAAAGACCTTAATAGCACTTGGAATCGCCACTATGTATGTAAGCAATGAAAAGAACCAAAGCGATTTGGCGCTCAATCCTGCTGCAAACATATGGTGTCCCCAGACAAAATAGCCAATAAATGCAATGCCAAAGGATGAAATAACAATGGCAGTATAGCCAAATATTGTTTTTCGCGCAAACGTCGGAATAATCTCTGAAATAACACCCATTGCAGGTAAAATCATAATATAAACTGCCGGGTGGGAGTAAATCCAGAACAAATGCTGGTAGAGCAGAGGGTCCCCTCCCAATGTCGGATCGAAAAATCCTATTTTAAACAATCTTTCCGCAACTACCATTAATAAGGTAATGCCAATTATGGGTGTTGCCACTATTTGGATCCAGCCTGTTGCATAAAGCGACCACGGGAAAAGTGGCATTTTCATCCATTTCATACCCGGTGCTTTCATCCGGTGTATGGTTGTGATAAAATTGATCCCGGTTAGTATTGAAGAAAAACCCAATACAAAGGCGCCCAACACAGCGGACAGGATATTGGTAGGGATCCTTAAACTATAAGGGGCATAAAATGTCCAGCCGGTATCCGGTGGCCCCGATCCCAAAAATTGCGAAGAAATGGCTATGGCTGCTCCGGTCATATATATCCACCAGGAAAGTAAATTAAGTTTGGGAAAAGCAACATCTTTGGCGCCTATCATAATAGGAAGGAAGAAATTGCCGAAAATAGCCGGGATACCGGGTATAACGACCAGAAATATCATGGTAATGCCATGAAGGGTAAAGAATGCATTGTATGTCTGAGCATCCATGATTGTCCTGCCGGGCGCTATGAGTTCAAGTTTCATGAGCAGGCCCAACACAGCCCCAACAATAAAGAACGACATGATTGAATACAAATACAAAAGTCCTATTCTTTTATGATCTGTGGATAGTATCCATCCAAGGATGCCTTTGTATTTGCCCTGATATTCCAGGTAACTGATATATTTTTGACTCATAGTTGTGTTACTATTGTTAGGTTTGTTATATAGCGTCATTTTAATTGCGAATAATTTACTTCTTCATTTCCTCTTTTGATTTCTTTCGTAACCTGGGTTTTAAAATAAGCGAAAAAACTATAATCAGAAGGATCACTAATATGATAGCTCCACCCAGTCTTGTGACTTCGAGCACGTAACGCTTTGCCTGCAAATCGTATCCGTAACAAAACTGCAAAAGTTTGTTAATGGTAGGTCCTGAAATACCTTTTGAAGATTCGACAATACCCATTTTAAATTCGAATGGAAGATAATATGTACCATTCAGGTACCGGGTTATTTTTCCATCCGGACTGATAAATATTAAAGTTGCTGCATGCAGAAATATATTCCCGGCCCTCTTATATCTGAACCCTAGAGACTCCGTCGCCTTGGCAATATTCAAACTATCTGAAACGAAAAATTTCCACCCATCTGCTGCCTCCTTGGTTTTCATGTGTTTTACATAATTCTCTTTTTTCGAAATAGCCAGCGACAACGGTTCTTCTGTATTAAAACCTATTGTTAATACCTGATAATCTTTGCCAATTAATATATCTGTTTTATCTATTACTTCGGCCAACCCATTCATTAGCGGAGAACAAAGCATAGGACATTCGAAATATACAAAACATAAAACCGTTGGTTTATCAATTATTTTCTTCAGATCGACCGTATCTCCCTTTTCATTTATCAGCAGGATGCCCTTGGGAACAATATCATTCAGATGCTCAACAATTCCAATTTCCACACTGTCGGTTTTGTAAACGTCTGCCCTGAGTTTGTTGACGCCAGATGATAATAGCAGAAGTGTAAGGCCGATAATTACTTTATTTTTCTTCATTTTTTATATATAAGATTCAAAATGATGTTGATAACTCTCCTCAATGAATGGATGATTTATAGGTACAATCTCTGCTTTAGTAAGAAAATAACCTGTAATGAATGCAAACAACCCGGCAAAACCGATAAAGGAACCGATTTCTATAAAACCTATGTTACTATGACCAACTGTTCCCGGGAAGATTGCCACAAATAAATCAACCCATTGACCAACTACTAGTATGAAAGCGACAGTAAGAACGATCCATTTATTCCGGCTGGTGACAACAGGAAGTAATACAAAAAAAGGAATTACCCAGTTCAGAATGATATCCAGAGCCCAAAATGTTTGCCATTCCGTGGTCCATCGGTTTGCATAATAAATGGTTTCTTCAGGAATATTGCTATACCAGGTTATCATAAACTGCGAAAACCAAAAATATCCATAAAAAATCGAAACTATAAAAATGTAACGCGCAAAATCATGAATATGGCTTACATTCAGGAAGTCGAAGTATTCCCTGCGGTTTAAAAACAAAACAATGATAAAAATTGTGACAGTGCCATGCAAAAATGCGGCAATAAAATTTTTCAAAGCAAAAATGGTACTAAACCATCCGGCTTCAATTGACATGATCAAATCAAATCCTACAAGGGAAAATGAGACAGCCAGAAAGAAAATGAATATTCCGGAGTACTTCTCGATCCTAACAAAATTTTCTAAACCTCCAATTTTATCCTCATTTAGGGATGCCTTTCGTATAAGACGGATAAGCACTGTCCAGATTGAGAAAAAAATCAAAAGTCTTAAAAAAAAGAATGGAATATTGAGATAGGTTGCTTTGTGACGCAAAATTTCATTGCCTGAAACAGCCGCAGGTTGACTCCATAAATACAAATAGTGCATTCCGAAATACAGCAAAATCATTAAAATTCCGGCAATCGGGATATACATCATCATGGCTTCGGGAATACGCCTGAAACCAGCCGACCAGCCCGAATGGGTTATCGATTGCAATGCCAGAAAAAACGCAGCGCCAATGGCCAATGAGAAGAAATAAAAATTATTTAAAAGATAGTTTGCCCATGTGCGACGGGGATCCGTCATAAAACCAACCATAAAAGCAGATAATCCGATGGCGACACAGATACCACAAATCAGGAGAAAAGACTTCGAAAGCTTAATTTGTTGTTTCATAATTTGACATCATTATTAACAGAATTCTTTCTAAACTTCTGCAAATAGGCTGGTTTGTTATTTTCAATTTTCATGTCTCGTCTGTAAGGTTCGAATATACAAAATGACTTTCCATCGGTCTTCAGGTCTGACGATAATGCCGTGAGGTTCCATAATGCCATAACCGACTGTAATGACATGATACATTTCGCCATCTGTTAGTTGAACAATTTTCGGACTTATGAGGTTTGCCGGAGGAAACAGATATTTGCCAGATACATAGAGGTGTCCTTTGCCGTCAGCATCCGAACCATGACATTGCAGACAAATATTAGCATATACTACTTTCCCGCGTTCAATGTTTTGAGCATCCGGAATAAATGGATCTTTCAAAGAAGCCGCTTTTTTCATATCGGCATCTGATTTTATGTAGGGATAATTTTCGGCTTCCCTTGAAATTGTTCCTGCCACAGGCTGCTGTAAAGTAAGGCTGTCGCGAAAATTAGGATTCGGCGCATAGGTTTCATATGCCTTTGAATAAGCCATATCCGGAAAATAATCGTATCCGGGATTATTCTTGTCTCTGTCGCACGATTGAAAGGCAAGGCTGATAACAAGAACAGCCAGGAAATAATTTAAAGGATTATGCTTACTCTTTTGAATCATTGTCTATATAGTTAATCCATCCGAATGACCTCATTGGCACCGGTTTGTTTTAATTTTATTTCTGAATCGGACACTTTATCTGAATTTAAAACAATTATAAATTTATCGTCCATTGCCCTACTATCAAAAACAATTGTTTTTTTCCCCGGATAAAGCTTTGCACTGAAAGAAAAAGCCAAAAGACTTAATATTGTCACAGACAAAATAGTAACCACCAAAGTGACAATGATAAAAGATGGAAACGCATTTGAGGGTTTGCCGCCTATATTGAGTGGCCAGCTTATAACTGCAGCATAGTATAAAAAACCGAGTGTGGCAGCTACACTGCATATTCCCAATAAATACGCAAGAATCGGCAGTTTTGAACTTCCTGCTACATTCTTTACTGCATGGTGAAGCGGAATAGGCATGTAAATTTCCTCTATTTCGACATTTGAATCTTTAAAACTTTGAACAGCCTTTTCAAATGTTTCATCCTCATCAAAAACCCCTATAAATCTATTGGCGCTCATAGTTCTCCTTTTTTAACAGATACATTATGAGTTCTTATATATTCATCGTCTTTTAAAACACCTTTCAATTCACTGATAGCCATCATCGGAATATAACGGAAGAAAAGGAGGATACCTACTGAAAATAAACCTATTGTCCCGAGGAATACTCCAACTTCAACGTATGACGGGCTATATGTGGCCCAGCTTGATGGCAGATAATCCTTTGCCAGACTGGTTACAATGATATTGTATCTTTCGAACCACATACCGATATTTATAATGATGGAGATAATAAAAAGCATAGCAAGGTTGCTTCTCAATTTCTTGAGCCAGAACAGCTGTGGTATAACGGCATTACAGGTAAACATTATCCAAAACTGCGGAGCAAAATCTCCTGTAATTCGGTTGTGAAAAAAAGTAAAAATCTCATATTTGCTTCCCGAATACCAGGCAAGAAAAATTTCGGTGAGATATGCAGTTCCCATGATCAAACTCACATAGGTAAGTATTTTTGCAGTGGCCTGTAAATGGGAATCGGTAATATAGTCGTGCAGTTTGTACAATTTTCGGATCAATATCATAAGGGTCATAACCATGGCAAATCCTGAAAAAATTGCTCCGACTACAAAATAAGGTGGAAAAATTGTAGTATGCCAGCCAGGTATTACCGAGGAAGCAAAGTCTGTAGAGACAATTGAATGTACCGAAACTACCAAAACTGCAGCCAATCCGCCCAGAATAAAGGCCAGGGCTTCAAATCGCTGCCATTGGGCGGATGAACCTGTCCAACCCATTGAAAAGAAACCATATATGGCTTTTCTGATTTTCGATTTGGTTCTGTCTCTGATCGTTCCAAAATCGGGCAGCATTCCAAGGTACCAGAATGAGGCGGAAATAGTAAGGTAAGCAGTTATGGCTGTAAAATCCCAGAAAAGGGGAGAATTAAAATTTACCCAAAGAGGTCCCCGTGTATTAGGATAAGGGAAAATAAAGAAAGCATTCCAAACCCGACCCATGTGCAATGCAGGGAAAAGTCCTGCACAGGCAACGGCCAAGACTGTCATTGCTTCTGCGCCGCGGTTAATAGATGTACGCCATTTTTGGCGAAGTACCAGCAGAAAGATTGAAAATGCAGTTCCTGCATGCCCGATCCCGATCCACCATACAAAGTTGATAATATCCCAGCCCCAACCGATACTGTTATTCAGGTTCCACATACCAATACCGTATGCAACGGTGAGATACATGCAGTATGTACCCCAGAGCAAAGCGATCGAACTTATTGCCATAGCATAATACCACCACATCGGTGTATCCGATTCAATGGGCCGAAGGATATCATCGGTAATATCCTTCATGGATTTGTTGCCCGTTATTAAGTCTCCTCTTATTTCGTGGTCGTACATAACACCTAAGCTTCTTTATTTCTTACTTTCGTTAAATACCCGACTTTTGGTAAAGTATGAAGTTCTTCAAGTAAATGATAATTGCGTTCATTCGAATACAACTTGAAAACATTGCTATGTTTGTCATTCAGATCGCCAAAGACGAAGGCATCTGCAGGGCAGGCCTGAACACATGCAGGTTCTATTTCACCGTCCTGCAATGTCCGGTCTTCAAGTTTGGCAGTTAATTTCCTTTCCTGGATGCGCTGCACGCAAAAAGTACATTTTTCTACGACACCCCGTTCACGAACGACAACATCGGGGTTTAAAACAAGTTTTCCCAGGACAGAATTCTGATTATAATCAAATTTCGGATTATCTGTAAATTTAAACCAATTGAAGCGTCGAACCTTATAGGGACAGTTGTTGATACAATATCGTGTTCCCACACACCTGTTGTATGCCATCTGATTCAAGCCTTCGTTGCTGTGGGTTGTTGCCGCAACCGGACAAACATTTTCGCAGGGGGCGTTATCGCATTGCTGGCACATAACCGGCTGAAACAATACGGAAGGCTTTTCAGGCGGTCCTGTATAATACCTGTCAACCCTTATCCAATGCATAATACGTCGCTTTGTGACCTGTTCTTTTCCTACCACAGCAATATTGTTTTCAGCCTGGCAGGCAATAGTGCATGCTCCGCAACCGATACAGGCATTCAAATCGACACCCAGTCCCCAGTGGAAGCTTTCATACTTATGATCCGGATATAATGTCTGATGGGTCTTTTCGAATTCTACGTGTGCTTCGTTGCCTGCGTTGGGTTTGTTTATATATTCCTTCAGGGTTGTTTCCCGCACAAGATCCCTGCCTTCCATAGTATGATGGGTCTGGGTTTGTGCAAGTATTACTTTTTTTTCGGTTTTTTCAATGCGGCTCACCGGTTGGAAATACTGAAGGTTTTGATTCTGTTTAATAACAAAGGGATATACATCAACTCCAACTTCTTCAGCCACTTTGCCAGCCATTGTCCGGCCATAATTCAGCGCAACTGAAATTACCTCGTATGCCTGACCGGGTTGAACCAAAGCAGGTATTTTGAGTTTATTATCAATTATAATTATGTCCCCGGTTTTAATATTTTTTTCTATTGCAAATTTTGGAGATATTGATGCATAATTCTCCCAGGTCACCCTTGAAATCGGATCGGGAAGTTCCTGCAGCCATGGGTTATTTGAATGATACCCGGAAGAAATTCCAATGGGAATTACCAACTGTAAACAAAATGAATCGGAGGAAGTAGATTGTTTACCCAATCCATTGATATTCTTAACATTCGAGATATTTACCGTTTCCACTTCGGAAGTTTCCAAACATCCGTTTTGTAAAGCTGATACCCAAAAAGAATCAAAATCACCATTTCCTTTCTGTTTGGGGAAAATTGATTTTTCCCAATAATTTTTCATGGTTTCTTCCCATTTCACTGATTTTCCCGCCCACACAAGTAGACTTTCCTGCATTTGGCGTGAATCGAAGATAGGGTGGATGCAAGGCTGTGAAATTGAATAAAGTCCCCTGCGGGGCTCAAAGTCATTCCACGATTCCAGAAAATGAGAATCGGGGCAAATAAAATCGCAATAGGGCAATGTCTCGTTTGGGAAGCCGGAGAAGGAAACTTTGAGTTCAACTTTTTCAAGCGCTTTTATAAATTCGGAAGAATCATAATAATCGTAACAGGGATTTGCATTATTGAAGAAAATCGCACCTACATTCCCCGACTTCATATTATCAACCAGTGTAAAAATTTCACTATCTGAGCCCTGTTTGATGAGAATGGGTTTCTCCATATCGAAGGTCTTACCATAATTGCCAAGCACACGGTTGATGGCGATCACGACCTTTTGCACTTCGATGTCATTGGACCCTGATAGAATGATTGATTTGCCCTTATTTGCCATTAATTCATCCGCGATTTTACTCAAATTGAAATCACTGGTTACGGGATCTGCAGCTATTTCTTCAACACCCGATTTTGATGCAATTAAGTTATACAGGTTGGCAAGAATTATAGGCTCGTCTGAAGGCTTTATAGGAAAGCGTTCATCCGCATTGCTGCCAGTGAGGGAAAGATTGGATTCGTATTGTATATGTCGACTCATGCGCAATTGTCCCTTTTCCACCTTTCTTTTTGAAACATAAGCAAGGGTGAACTCGGTGGGAAGAATCCAGGTACCGAGAAAATCCGCACCAAAACTGACAATCATATCAGCTGCATCAAAGAGGGGATAGGGAATCCGTTTTAACCCAGTGGTTTCAAAATAAGCGTCCACTATGCCGGAATAGGACAATCCATCGTATTGAATAACTTTTGCAGTGGGATACTGAGTCATAAAGTCCTTAATTACACTCAGGGTAGAAGGACTAAATATTGTCGAAGTCAACAAAATGATATCCTTTTTGCTGTTTTTGATCCTGCCCAAAGTGTCGCCGATTTCCAAATCAGCATCATTCCAGGAAATAGCTTTGTTTTTCTTAACCGGGGTTTTAATACGTGCATTATCATACAGGCTCAAAATACCTGCCTGCACACGGGGTGATGTTCCACCCTTCGTGTATTTATATAACTTGTTGCCTTCCAATTTTATAGGACGTCCATCCCTCACCTTTACAACAATGGGACAATATTCCGACCCGTCAAAAAAAGTTGAAGCATAATGGGATGCTTTTCCGGGAACTATATCTGCCGGCTGAACTAAGTATGGAATAGCATGTTGGATAGGTTTTTTACAGGCAATTAGAACGGCAGCGCCGGCACTAAAACTCATAATTTTTAAAAAATCCCTGCGGGAAGTACCAGCCTTTAGCGGTAAACCTTCCAGTAATTCTACCATATCATCATTGTGGGCTGAATCGGCATGTTCCTTTTCATCCTTCACAGGACCTGTCTCAATTTCTTCAAGGCTACGCCAATATTTTTCCATTTCAATCACTGATTTAATAATGACACTTCATACAATCCGTACCGCCAATCTGTTCAACTGTTACTTTGTTGATCTTTCCTTCTCTCAGGTCCTTATGCAATTGCTCGTATTTACCATAAAACTTATTGTCGAACTGAACGCCGGTTTCGCGATGACAATTAATGCACCACCCCATAGATAAATCGTTAACCTGCACAATCTGATCCATCGATGCAACATCTCCATGGCACTTCTTGCAGTCCAATTTTCCTGCTACCACATGCTGTGCATGACTGAAAAATACATGATCCGGTAGATTGTGCACCTTAATCCATTGAATTGCTCTGTTGTCTTCAATGGCGGCATAAATCTTTGCAATTTCGAACTTTCCGCTCCGACTGCCTTCTTTTACAATTACGTGGCAGTTTGTACAGACGTTTAACGGTGGAATACCTGCAAATTTGCTTCGCTCTGCGTTGAAATGACAGTATAAACAATTGGTTTGATTTTGACCGGCATGTACTTTATGGGAAAACTTAATGGGCTGATCTGGCTGATAATTCTCTGATCTTCCTAAGTCTACTGCTGATATTACAATATATCGTGTCATAAATAACAGCGTGAGTGTAATCAGTGTTACATGCACAATTTTGAATTTTATTTTGCGGGTTATCGCGAAATCAATAAAGGCCAGTAAGAAAATCAGGAAAAGAATTGTAAATATAATACAGTTGGTTCGCAAAGGTTTTAAAGGCTCCGGGCCTTTTATAGCTAGTTCTGACAGGTAGCTTTTAATTTGATGAATTTGTTCGTCATTGATTTCCAGGTCTTCATGAATTTGATTCATGACTCTGCCCTGAGGCTGCATGATTACCGATTTGAAGGATGCAAAAGTGCTGTCCTTAAATTTAAGTGCCAGATCCATAGCGGAGGGATTCCAATTAAAAGTATCAATATTGCCTGTGTTATGGCAGGATGCACAATTGATAGTTTTTGTAGCAGAGGGAATGAATCCGTGAAAAATTCTTTCGCCGACCCTGACATCATGAGATGTATAGGTGCTCCAATTTTCTGAAGGCTTATTTTTTAAGGAATCCTTCGACAGCTCGTTAATAACTGAAATATTTGAAATTTTGCCAGAAACAGAATCATTTTGAGGTTTTTTTACAGAAGAATCAACTGAAGCTTTGTTAACAACAGGATTATTATTTGCAAAAATGAGTGGAGAAAAGAATAAACAAAGAAAAATTAGGGTAGGGTATTTAATCTTCATAATTCTATCCTTTAAGCTTTTTTATCATGACGCCTTCAGTTTTTAGGTTTTGATAATCTACCGAAGATAGCTAAAATCAGTTTCAATAATATCCCGATTTTCCCATCTCAAATTTATAACAAAAAAGTTATCAGGATGTTTATTTTTGCTGAAGATTTAATAGAATTGCTCAGTGAATAAGGTAGTTATATAAACGAGTTCGACCCTCAATTCATTGCAAATTAATTTGCTTCAAACCGGAATTTTTTGAAAAACATTAAATTAAACACCATGTCGGGTTATTCATTTCAAATAAATAGTATTCTTTTGTATAGCCAGACAAAATTTTAAGAATGTTAATTAAATCCTCTGCAACCCGCCTGATTATATTTCTGGCATGTTCAATATTGATTGGTTTATCTCCTGCAATGGCCCAGCGCCCCAAAGTTGGACTTGTACTAAGCGGAGGTGGTGCCAAAGGTATTTCGCATATAGGCATTTTAGAAGCAATTGACAGTGCCGGCTTACAAATTGACTATGTTACAGGAACCAGCATGGGAGCTATTTTGGGAGGATTGTATGCAATCGGATATTCAGGAAAACAAATTGAAAAAATATCGGACAATCTGGACTGGAATGTAATTCTAAGCAACGATCCTAACTACCGGGACATCAGTATTGAAGAAAAAGATGAATACGCAAAATATTCCGTTGAACTGGGTTTGAAAAAATTCAAACCTCAGATTGCAACCGGATTAATCGAGTCGGAAGAACTTTGGCTAAAACTGAATGAGCTGTTTCTACCGGTATACAACATCAAGGATTTTTCGAAATTCAATATTCCATTCAAATGTATCGCAACCGATTTAACGACCGGTAATGCCTTAGTCCTCGATAAAGGAGAAGTTGTTAATGCTATCAGGTCGAGTATGGCAATTCCAAGTGTTTTTACTTCAGTCGATTACGACTCAACCAAGTTGGTGGATGGAGGAATTATCCGCAATTTCCCTGTTACGGATATAAAGGCAATGGGAGCTGATATGGTTATCGGGGTCAATCTGTTTCTTGGTTTGCCCGATGTGACAAAACTGAATAATATGCTGGACGTATTTTACCAGATAACGCAGTACAGGGATGCCGAAGATTTGATAAAAGAAAAAAAACCTTGCAATCTGATCATTGAACCACCGGTTGAAAAATACAGTGCCGGCAGCTTCGGTGATGTTGATGATATTATGAAAATAGGCAAGGAAATGGGGGAAAAATATTATCCTTATTTCAAACATCTGGCTGATTCTTTAAACCAGCTTTACCCAGGTAAATATAGCCCAAATACCCGTTTGCCTGTAACGGATTTAATTGTAATTGACAGTATTACTTTTGAAGGACTTGACAAAACCAGCAGTGATTTCCTGCTTGATAAGCTTCAGATAATTCCCGGGAAAACCTATACAGCTAAGCAAATCAACCGGGGATTCAGAAAAGCCTATTCAACCCTGTATTACGATAAGGTTTATTATCAGCTGAAACCCACAATGCCGGGTCATGCAAACCTGCATTGTATCATAAAGGAAGATCAGATGGCACAAATCAAGCTGGGTTTATCCTATCTATCTTATACAGGACCTGCCCTTATTGCAAATTATACAGTACGCAATCTTCTGCTGGACAAGTCACGCTCCCTGGTAAAACTAGCCATCAGCGAAAATCCTGCTATTCTGCTTGAACATAATCAGGCATTTGGACACAGAGGAAATCGTTATTTAAATGCCAGTTTTCTGAGTGAAAAACTACCTTTCAATTTTTATGAAGGTGAGCAGCAATCATCGGCGTACAATACAGTCCATACAAAGGTGGATTTAAATTTTACACTGTCTTTTGGCAACGACTTGAGGATGGCAGCAGGAACCAATTATCAAAAAAATTCATTCACCCCCGAAGTTGCATCTAACCTGAAAATAAAAGGGAATACAAGATATTTCTATTCTTATATCCGGGCAGAATCACTAACCACCGACCGGCCGTATTTCCCGACCCGCGGACATGAGTTTCTCGCCGAAGGAGGATTGGCCTATCACAGGAAAGCCAATATTGAAGCCCATTATTCAGCAGATAGCACTGTGGATATTTCGGACACATTAAATAATAAACCAACTTTTTACAGGGCTTTATTTGTTTTTTCCAACTATTGTTCCTTAAACCCAAAGTTGGTTTTAATTTGCAATGTGCAATCTGGTATTTGTCTGCAATCGCAGGGATTTATTTTTGATAATTTCTTTATTGGCGGTGTTCAGAAACTGGCTGAAACACAGATGATTTTTATGGGCTTAAAAGAGGCACAAATCACCTCATCTTCCTTTGGCTCGGCATTGGTGGGGCTGCAATATAATTTTTACGGCAAATTATTTCTTATTGGCAGAGCAAATACAGGAGTTTACAATTTTATTAAAAATGAAGAATCCAACAATCCACCAAAAGCTAAATTTATCAATGGCTTTTCATTGGGTGTAGGGTATAATTTCGGTTTTCTGCCTATGGAAGTTACTGAAATGTATTCGCCTGAAATAGGCGTATTTTATACTCACTTAAAAATTGGATTTGTTTTCTGATACTTTGATTTATATCCATGTTTGAATTTCATAAGTTATTGTTTTAATTTTGTAATTTTCTAGCAACTTGAATATTTACTTTTATACCGTTAAATCAGAAAGTTCATAAAACTTTTCTACTTCATACATACCAAAATGATACAACTTGCTGAAATACATAGAAATATCTCCATGTATTTCAATCTATTTCTATCTAGTTAATAATTAATCAGTAACACAATTTTAGCGAAGGGCTAAGACGTAAAAAACAAATCATTATGAATACCAAAATTCAAAAACGCAAATTGGGTAAAAGTGGCCTTGAAGTTTCTGCTATAGGACTTGGCTGTATGGGAATGAGTTTTTCTTACGGACCACCTCCGGATAAAAATGAAATGATTGCTCTGCTCCGTAAAGCTGTTGAACACGGTGTAACTTTTTTCGATACGGCTGAAGTATACGGCCCCTTCATAAACGAAGAACTGGTTGGCGAAGCGCTCGCTCCTTTTCGCGACAACGTGGTGATAGCTACAAAATTTGGCTTCGATACATCCGGTATTTCAGCGCTTGACAGTCGCCCTGAACACATCAAACAGGTTGCCGAAGCTTCTTTAAAACGCCTTAATATTGAAGTTATTGATTTATTTTACCAGCATCGTGTTGACCCAAACGTGCCTATAGAAGATGTGGCGGGTGCTGTGAAAGACCTTATAGATGAGGGTAAAGTGAAGCACTTTGGACTTTCTGAAGCAAGCGTTCAAAATATTCGACGTGCACATGCGGTACAGCCCGTTACTGCTTTGCAAAGTGAATACTCACTTTGGTGGAGAGAACCTGAGTCTGAAATAATCCCAACGCTTGAAGAACTTGGTATTGGCTTTGTACCATATAGTCCGCTTGGTAAGGGTTTCCTTACAGGAAAAATGAATGAGACCACAACCTGGGATAAAACCGACTTTCGAAATACTGTTCCCCGTTTATCACCAGAAAACCGCTTAGCAAATCAGGTATTTGTGGATTTGCTTACTTCAGTTGCACAGCGTCAAAACGCGACGCCGGCCCAGATTGCACTCGCCTGGTTGCTTGCACAAAAACCATGGATAGTTCCGATTCCGGGTACTACAAAATTGTCCCGTTTGGAAGAAAACCTTGGAGCAGCCGCAGTTAAACTAACATCGGATGAATTGCAGGAAATCAATACCGGCGCATCTATGATTACTGTTCAAGGTGACAGATACTCGGGAGGTTCTGCAAAATTGATTAACCGCTAAATGAAATGCTATGACACGATTAACCAGAGCAGCCATTAAGAACCACGTGGAATTGTGGCCTGATTACAAATCGAGGGCTGAACAAACCGATTGTTAATCTCATTTGTCCTCTTCAAGGTCATCATGATCGTCACCTCCCAGGCTGTAATAATCATTCTCTTCATCCTCTTTTCCAATATTTTCAGGATCGTCATCCGGTTCAGAACCTGGCACATCAAGATCACCTCCTGTCATATCATCGTTAAAATCTTTTTCATTTTGTTTTCCAGGCGCCTTTTTTGGTTTCCTGGTGTTAAGTTCTGGGTCCAGGTCTTCTTCTTTATATTTGCTGTAAATGTCATCGCCGGGAGGATATATTGGATAACCTGGAACTTCATTATTTTCCTTTGGCTGCGAAAGTTGTGTTTTCTTTCCCATTTGATCTTTCTTCATTTTAGTAGAATTTAATGGTCCGGATTTAAAAGGTTAAGGTACTTCAGAAAGCACTCAATTGCAATTGAAACTGCAACAATATTTAGTTTATAATATCCTGAAATTAGCTCTTGAACCTGTTCATCGGTTTAAAATGACTGTTCGCCGAAAAATATTTTAAGTGTTTCTGATAACTGTTTAAATTCGACCGGTTATATTACAATTACATTTAATATTATTCATCATGTATACCAACTGGTTAAATGACATATTGAGAGATCCGGAGACACTTAAAGTTTTTAATTACAGCCATAATAATTATGAATCGGACGGAAAAATTTATCCTTTCAGGAATGAAATCTTATCGGCCGTATATCCCAAAGAGCTGGGTGGTGATGATGCAAAATTTAATAAGCTATATAACTTTTATGCGCCGCTATATGATTTGAATGAGAGAGTCATGGGCAAACTACTGGTCGGGGTGGATATGGTGAAGGGAAGGGAAAATATTGTTTCATACTTGGGCTTACACCCCGGAATGCGTGTTTTGGAAGTTTCACCGGGCCCTGGTGTGTTTCAGAAGTTTCTGAGAAATTATATCGGTGAAAAAGGAGAATTGGTAGCCCTCGACTTATCGATGGGTATGCTTAGACAATGTCAGAAGCTAAGTAAAAACCTAAATGTACAGCTGATTCACGGAAATGCGCAGTATCTTCCGTTTGCTGACAATAGTTTTGATGCATTGTTCCATTTTGGTGGCGTGAATCTGTTTAATGACCCCAATAAGGCAATCCGTGAGTTTGTAAGAGTAGTTAAGAAAGATGGTATTGTTAGTTGGGGCGATGAAGGATTTTCAACCAATTATAAGCATGAGTGCCGTAAAAAGATAATGCTGAAGATGAACCCCGGCTTTGCAAAGCCACGTCCTGCAATACCCGATTCGGTTTACAGTGTAAAAGAAAATGAGGTCTATGATGGACTTGCATATTTGGTGGTTGCTAAGAAACGATAAGAAAATTTTGTAGAATCATCATTATTGGGAAATGCGGGATTAAAATATGAAACCTTCGAGGAGTATGCTAACCGTTATCTTCAAAATCAAGCATTCTATTACTTCTGAACATCTCTCAAAAACAAAAAAAGTGCATAGTATATCGCTTTATCCAAAAACAAATGAATATTCTTTGCTTTGCGATGAATAATGTTAATGCGGAAACTCCTTTATTACATTAAATACGCCACTAATTACCATCTGGACAGCGATAACAGTAAGTATCAGTCCCATTATTTTTGAAATGGCTTTTATCAGTGTTGGTTTTAGCCTGGTGGCAATGCGATTGCTTAAAATAAACATGAAATAGGTTATAATGCAAACAAAAGCAAAAACAAGTATAATTGAAATCGTATTTACAAAACTATGACCTTGTCCGACAAAACTCATGGCGGTTGTTATTGTCCCGGGACCTGCCAATAGCGGAATTCCTAGGGGCGATACTGCAATGTCCTCATATGTATCTGATTCTTTAAGCTTTGATTTATGAGCTCCGGGAGCTTTACCCTGAAGCAGGTCGTAACCTATAAAAAAAACGATGATACCGCCGGCAATTTGAAAGGCCGGAAGTGTAATGTTAAACATTCTGAATATTATATGTCCGAACAGGCAGAATAAAGTGATTATAATAAATGCGACCAATACAGCTCTGAAAGCTGTCTTTTTGATTATTTTTTGATCTGCATTGCCGATCATTAATAGAAACAGCGGCGTGTTGCCGATGGGGTTCAGGATTGCAAAAAAACCCAGAAAGACCGTCGTTAAGAATAATAATAAATCGGGCATAAAATGAGTGCTTTGGATGCTATATTACTATAATTTTTCTATTTTTTTTGAAATTTGGTATTGAATTTAGTTTCAATAAGACCCAATTTTCAACGCTTATTTCGCATTATAAGGCACTCCGATTTTTTGTGAAAGTTGGTTAATGGTTATTTAACAAAGTTCAATATTAAGTGTTATCTGATGCGTCAGGATATAATACTTTTTATCAAAAATTAAACTGCAAATAAATGACAACCAATGAATCAAAAAATTCCAAAATAATTACTTCCATCGCTCCTTGGCTTTCAGTCAGTAATGCTGTAAAATCCTCTGATTTCTATAAATCTGCATTTGGCGCAGTTGAGACCTATCGATTGGAAACGCCGGATGGTCTTATTGTGAAACTCGCTGTTGACGGGGCCGAATTTTGGATAAGCGGTGGATATGATGATACAGAATTTAATAATCAACCGCTTGGAGGAGATTCTCTTCGAATGATCCTGACAATTAATAATCCGGATGCTATTTTTGAGAAAGCACTACAAGCCGGAGCATCACAAATCTTTCCTGTAGGAGAAGAACATGGCTGGAGACTGCGAAGGTTGGTTGATCCATTTGGGCTGCATTGGGAAATTGGTCATCCAATATAATCCTGGATAGGGGTTAGATCATCAAAATTCAAAGGATTAAAAAATATTTGGCTGAAAGAGTATATTAGTCATCTCCATATTTATTGCCCTGCCCACCGTGGCGGGGAATATCGGGAACTGCCTTTGCATATATCCTTGGTGTCAGTTTACTGCAAACATAATTTTTAGTGGTACTTGTAACAATGAATTTTGTACTGTATTTTGCACATTCGATCAGACCGTCTTCCAGGTCATTTATTTTTTTAATGTCTTGTACTTTTCGTGTAGCCCATTTTTTTGACTTTTTAGTCCAAAGTTTTAACCATTCTTTAACCAGAATCTCAGCAATTTCTCTATTTGTGTGTATTCCGGTACAACCTTACTACCTTTTCAGAGCGTTTTTATCAACTGTAATATAATCAGACATTTACAGGTGGTCAAAATGTCGGAATGGCATATTTTAAATCACTCTTTCAGGGGGTCGATTAGACCAGAACTGGGGGGCAATAATATCAGGATGGGGGCAATTAATTTTAGAATATACAGTATCCACTGCGGGTTGTATTATTTTTAAATTGTTTACATTTCAGCAATATCTTTTATTATATCTAAAATTATTTCAACTCTATCAGAGTCTGATCCATACGGTAAAGCGCTTTCAATACCTTCTGTTAAATTTTCATTTTTCAATAAGTTTTGGCACTCCTCTTTTAAATATGCTTTTACGCTTGCATTGGCAGTGTTGATACTATCCATTATATCCGAGCAATTATCCAATATGTAAATAATATCTTCAAAATCATGACTTTGCCTAAGGTCATTTCCTCCACGGTCTTTGTGTGCTTCGAATTTTGCTGCTACATAAAATTCGGGAGGAAATACAAATATTTTTGTGCCATTGGGTAAGGTTTTTGCAGTCTTATATTCAATCCCTTCATGATACCATTTGTTGCTGAATCCGAGAATTTTCTCATCGTCAGGCATAACATCCACCTTAATTTCTTTATAAATCCAGCGGCATATTGTTGCTCCCTGTGATGTATCATTTGCAAATCCTTTTCTTCTAAGGTTCTCTTCCAATTTAGTATGCTCCATCCGGGAACTCAATTCATTTACGCAATCAACATCAAGTGTTGGTCTTATATTTGATGCAGCTGGGTCATTAGCGTATAATTCTGCAACAGAACCTCCTACAAAGACCATTTCGTCTTTTAGTTCTTTTAATCCGTCGGCTATAATTTGCAACATTGTGATATTCGTACTAGGCATGTTGTAAACGTTTTTCAAGTTCCTCTACAGCAATTTTTATTTCTCTGGAGCGACCAATTCGGAAAGTATCAGTAATAACCAGGAGTTCATAAAAGAGATTATCATCTTTAACCACTGCTGGCAGGGTTTTATAAAGAGGTTCTATTGCCTGCCCTCTTAGATTCCCTTTTGCATATGGCCAAACGTAAATATCGTTACCCGATGCTATTTGTTCGTTTATCGGGTAGGCTGAGTGTGCTGTTGGAATCCCTCTTACCACGGCTCCCGGTTCTACAGGGAATACATATTTTAATCCATAAATAAGAAATTCCTTAAATGAATTAATATGGACTTTCCTTTTTTTAGAATCGACAAGTCCTCCAATTCTGCAACGATTTAGTACTTCGGTAATTTCGGATGCACTGATTTGAAGTGAATAGGCCAAATCGGAGTTCTTCCAATCATCGTGTTTAAGAGCAATTATTTTGAGTAGGACTACAATATCCTGAGGACGCATGCCATTGTGCTTCTTCATTATTTGTTGTATTTTGATTTACAATTCGCGATTCGCGAATCGCGAATTATTTGTTCAAATGTAAATAAAATTTTAAATTGAAAAAAGATTATAAGAATATAATTGCAATGCAGGTAGACGGCCAGATAATCTTGAAAAAGATTTGAATGATGACAATATCGTAACAGGGATCAAAGTACTCTCAACTTCGGAGTAATTATTTTCCGATACAAAAAGTAATTATAGCTAATTATCAGTTAGTTAGATTGGATGAGGTACAGATGGGGTACAAATATGTTTACTTATTTCACTTTTTCAAGGCTAATCAAAATATCATTAATAGAAATCAAAAATATATTGTAACCGTCATACAAATTAAGTACTTTCTAAATAATTTTTAAAAATTGGTATCAGTAGGGAATAAGTAGATACAAAATATTTGTAATACAGCTTAAAATAGCATAATTTGCGACCAAATGATAAGGGTTTAAAATAGTTGGCAGTAATAAAATGCATCTAACATGCCATTAGATTTAAATTTTCAAATTCAATTATTTAAAGAATTCCTAAATAATGGGGGTATTAGTAGCATTAATCATGAAGATTTATTAAAATCTTTAATATCGATCGAGTTTGATAGAAATGGAAACGTAAAACCTGAGACGGTAAATTCTTTAGTCAGGGCAACATTAAATGCTTATACGGGTTCTCAATTACTTGGGCCATACATTTCAGAATCATTTCTAAGTTATTACGAAACAAAACTTCAGAAGTCATTATTTTTTGATATTACTACTATTGAAACATATGATAAATTCATCGAAATATTTGAATCTTATTCTCAAAAGAAAAATATTCTTTATCGCGGAATAAATGAGGCTAAATATAGACTCTATTCATCTTTGCAGCGATATTGGATTACTAATAAACTAAGTGCAAAAAATATTGAGTATAAAAATTTTGTTGAACTTCTAATATTTAATGCATCAGAAAATGGGGAAATTAGAAAAAAACTTGATGGTACTGTAGTCACTGATTTATCCATATTAAGCATTTTACAACACTATTTAACACCAACCCCTTTATTAGACTGGACATATTCCTTAACAACATCTTTGCTTTTTGCGATTAATGGACTATGTCAAAAATTTGGAAAAAGAAGAGATATAGAAAACTATTTTTCTATATATCATATTCCAGAAGAAAATTTTCGTGGAGCTAATTTGAAATTTATCTTAGAAAAGGGTCTTATGGGAAACTTACCATTAATTAGGTCAACGATTATTGAGAACTACAAACTTACAGGGGATGATTTAATTAGATTTAATGAAAGCATGACCGATGAAAGATTGATAAAAATTGCCAAAAAATCGTATGGGCCTGGAATTCAAATTGATTTATCTATGATTGATAAATTATTTGGATTTGAAGTTTTATATTTTGGTGATTATGAACAGCCTCAAGATTTTAATTTTGGGCTAAATAATAATCCAAATATACTTGAGCAAATGGGAGTATTTACATTCAATAATAATCCAACCAAACCAATTGAGCACATGGTCAACATTAACAACGTTGAAAACGGTATAATAAAAAGCCCAATTCAACTCTGTTACTGTTGGGATATCAATAAAAACATTTCCGATAGAATTTCTAAATTTCTAATTAATAATGGATTTGAATACGATGCTCTATTTCCTGAACCTTCTAATTCCTTTATGATAAATATTTCTAAAGATATTTTTAAAACTACTATTAGTCAACTAATTAAAATATGATTTTTTACTTGATGGTTAGCGTATTTTAGGCTAACCGATTTTTGCGTGTGGTCGTCAAAAATTTTTAATAGGGCAATATTGTTTTATGCCGAAGCGGTATTTATAATAAAAAACTACAACCATGGACATAAATCAATTAAACACGACAAAAGGATTTGTAGATTGCTTTTTTGCAGTTGAAATTGAAACAAAAGTTGCCAAATTATATAGAGATAGAGAGTCTCTTGAGGAAGTTATCATTGGACAATATGGATAAAGAAGAAAAACCTTCTAAACAGATATTCGAAAGTTTTAAAAATATGATAGAAACCTTTAAAGAAGTGGTAATAAAATAATTACACCTGGCAGCATGTGATATGAAGTACTGTTCTGGATTTGGTTTGGAATATTTGTCTTTGGGTTATATATAGATAAGTATCCCGATAAATAAATATAATAATTAAACAATGACGCAATATACAAACATAGTGTTAACCTAAAATAGTTATATCTATATGGACATAATATTTAAAGAATATCAGAAAGAAATAATTCAACGGATTCTTGAGCAAAATCAAAAAAGATATTTTTGTGTAATTGGTAACTTAATCGATAATTGGGTTTATCCAGATATTTTCATCGAATTAATCAACGAAAATAATTGTCCAGTTCACATTAGGAAATCTTATTTTGATAAGGTTGCTCAAGAATACGGATCTGCTGGCATTAATATCCTTATTAGCGATCTAAACGACAGATTCTTAGACTTAATTGTTCTGATAAATAACCTAAAAGCGGAAGGTTATATCTTATTTTCAGGAGATTTTGATTTGAAACAATTAGGGAGCAAAGTTACTCAAATTGAAGATGGGAAGGAAATTTCTCCGGAATATATTATATATTCCTTTGAAGATAAAAGTGTTATTAATTCCTTATATCATTTCTCAAAAAAACGCATTAAATCAACTTTGAAATTAGAAGAATATGTCAAAAATGGATTCAGGACTAAAGATGAAAGAGACGCTGACACTAAAAATAGACGAGATAAAATTTTATATAGAATTTCTCTTTTTGGCTTGATATTTACTGCTTTTGGTACAATTTTTTCAACATTTTGGGAGCTTCATAAAATAGGTCAAACGCAAAAAATTGAAATAACAAATCAAAAAATTAGAATAGAATCTAATTGTTGCGATACCATGCGTCAAGCTGATTTCAATTCGCAGGTGCCAAATATTGACAATCTTTATTTTGAATTTGATAGCACTGGAATTTTACCAGCATCTGAATATCAATTAGAAACAATCATTCAATACGCTTTGAAGAATCGTGGGTCATTAATAGAGATAATTGGAAATACTGATAGTATTGGTACCTTAGACTATAATTATAGATTATCAGTGAAAAGAGCAGAAGAGGTAGCAAAAAAATTTGTTATTAATGGAATAAATAAAAATAGAATTAGAACAATGGGTTATGGAGAATGGTTTCCGCTTGCAAAACAAGACTATTATGGAAGATGGAAAAATAGAAGAGTTCAAATCAGAATAATGCGATAAATTGTCAATAATTGGTACAATTAATTCCACTGCTTTTTAGAATACCATCTTGGCGGTTTTGGTTTATATGTGTTATTGAAGGTTTCATGAGGATACAAATAATTATGAATACTAATACTCTCTGTTCATATTTATTGAGCTATTTGATTGCTATGTCGCAATTAAAAAGTAGTTTAATCTACAAAATAAATTGTAATTCTGATCTTTACAGTGATTTGATGCCAGAATGAATTCTACTAACAATTTTCATATTTATGGCGGTAGTCTATAATATTAATCTGTCTTGATCATTAAGAGTATCATCCTCCTTTTTAATAAATGGGTTAAACCAATCCGCTTTTTGTTTTGCCCATTCTAACCATGTTTTAAGCTCGTTTGTTAATGAATTATTTTCAATGGCTCTTTGCTCCACTTCTTTGAGATAATTATCAAGAATTACCGATTTATGCCATAATTTTAATTCTTTGATTAGGTATTTGAACTTCTGTAGCTCTTTATCTTTTATTTCCTTACGCTCATACTCAATGCGCTTTCTTTCTGCCTCCTTTGCCCAATATATCTCATTTTCTATTCTTCTTTCTTTTTCTTTTTGTCCCCTGTATTCGAGTTCTGCAAGAATCAGGGGCAGTTTATCTTCCAATGGTACTTTGTCATCGATAAATTCCTTGGAATGAAAATTGTCTACTTTGAAAATTAATTTACCAATAGGAAAATATTTATAGGAAGTCCATCCGCTGGGTCTGATAAATTTTTCAACTCTCAGTTTTTCTCGCAAAGCCATTGCTATTCTTTCACCCTCAATTACAGCATATGTTTCCCTTCCACTGGAGTCCACATCGTGGCCTCGGGAACGCAAAAGTTTAATGATGGCATCAAAAATTCTTAATGATCGGCTAATATTTACCGGAGCCACTTTAATTTTTAATTCTCGTCCATATGTGTCAGCAACCCAACCGCTGTGCTCTGAAACTCGATTAGATTTTAAGATCTTTTGGGCGGCAATAACCAATTTATCCGGATTGGTTAGTCTTGATGGTACCCTAAATATTTTATGATTTAGAGTTTCGTAACTTTTTAAAATCGATTCTACTCAGGATGTATGAATGTCAATCTTTGGATTTTTGTCCCTTTCAATTAAAGTAACTTCAGACGGACCTGAAAATTCTTCCGGTAATTTAATTTTTCGAACAGTCTTATTAAATTTTATTTTCTGCCAATGGCCGATATTGGGTAAGGGAATATTCATCCTTATACATATTTTCCTTAACCCATTGTCTGAGATATTATATTTCTTCGACAATCTTATCAGAGGTTCAGACCAAACTAATTCATATAGTTCTTGTCGATTAAAGGTTGTTTTTCCCATTCTATATAGGGTTTATAGTAAATGCACAATATAAACTGATTCAGTTTGAATTTGACGATATAATTTATAATAAAGGACTACGCCAAAGAAATAGTGGCGAATTACAAATATTAAAATTGAGTGTCATAGATATTTGGTAAATAAGCATATTGAATTCTTCAAAATCATGCTTTCTTTTTAGAATAATTATAAATAAACTAATAGGCATTGACTTATATGTTTAAAACTTTTATATTTGAAAAGTATAATCCATAAACGTTAGGCAATGCAAAAATCTATTCTCATTTTCATTTCAGAACAAATTATCACTCTTTATAATTTCACCATCTTTATTTTTATAGCATTCAATGTAATTAATTGTACAAAACCATAAAATAAAAGGTCAGAAAATATTTATTGACGTTAAGAAATAATTTAATAAACCCTATACCAATTAAAGCAGAAGCCGAAAAGCTATGATAGAGTAGGCACCTAAATCCTATCGTGAAATGAAAAAGCGCACATTTTTTCAGGTGAGTTTACTATTTGTATTTTCCTGTATAATTACTCAACTTAGTTATGGACAATCAGTGGTTGCAAAGATTAATTTTACCAATACCGTATATTCAGAACCCGGCTGGACGAGTTTTCTATATAACCAGAGTTCACTGGATCTGGGTGGCGGAATAACTTTGTTAAATGATACTTATTCTGGTTCATATTATTTTATAACCACCGGTGATTCTTCAGCAACAACTTTTCCGAAAAATGTTACAAAGTCGCTGCATTACGTCGATGGAGACATCCCCAAGACATATCAGATTACAGGATTGGACCATTCCAAAACTTATAATTTTGAATTTTTATCAAGCAGGGCCTATACCGGAACGCCAGTCGACAGAACTACAAAGTTTACTATCGGAGCACAATCGATTAGCATAAATGGTGATGGAAATGCAAGTAATACTGTATTTCTTAATAATATTACTCCAAACGCAAGTGGTCAGGTAGTATTTAGCGTCTCGAAGGATGCTACGTGTTCATATGGGTATATAAATTTTTTGAGGATCTGGGTGAACGGGGTTACAATGGTTACAGGAGTGTCCATTTCACCAACAAATTCAACTATTTCTATAGGAGGTACTCAACAATTAACTGCTAGCATAACTCCTACCAATGCAACCAATCAGGCAGTAACCTGGAGCAGCAGCAATACGGCCATTGCCACAGTGAATACAAGCGGTTTGGTAATGGGAGTTGCAGCCGGTACAGCTACTATAACAATAACAACAGCAGATCAGGCAAAAACAGCCACATGTTTAGTAACTGTTTCCACTGTGCCCGTGACAGGAGTGACCGTAAGTCCGTCAACAGCGTCAATATCAGTTGGAGGTACACAACAGCTGACGGCTACTGTAGTACCAACCAATGCTACCAATAAGACAGTAACCTGGAGTAGCAATAATACTGCAATTGCAACAGTGAATACAAGTGGTTTGGTAACGGGAGTTACAGCCGGAACAGCCACTATAACAATAACAACGGGAGATCAGGCAAAAACATCTACTTGCCAAATAACAGTGTCAGTACCCGTTATTCCGGTGATTGGAGTTACTGTAAGTCCAATAACAGTATTAATTCCTGTAGGTAGCACTCAACAGCTTACAGCAACCATAACCCCTACAAATGCAACCAATAAATCAGTTATTTGGAGTAGCAGTAACACGGCTGTTGCAACGGTTAATACAAGTGGATTGGTCACATCCATTGCTGCCGGCACTTCAACTATAACCGTCATAACAACAGATCAGGCCAAAACCGCCACTTGTTCAGTTACAGCTACAATTCTCACGGTCAATCCGCCTAGCGGCACATTCTCTGCAGAATCAAATAATTTTACATTTCAGATTTCATCAAATACAAACTGGAATATTACTGGAAATATAAGCTGGTTAACGATTTCGCCATTAAGCGGTAATAATAATGGAAGTTTTACCGTCAATTTATCTTCAAATAGCACAGGCTATGACCGGCAGGGAACCATAATTGTAACAGGGGGTGGATTGATCCAGAATATCTCTATAACCCAAAATTCTACAGGTCCTATTTCACTATGGAATCTTCGTTCAAATGGGGCTATCTATAGTGGAGCGAATGTTTGGATAGGAGACATTAACACAACAGATTTATCGACAGAACATGCAAATCTGGTTTTTGGAAGTAATTTAGGTAATAATGGGATGACAATAGTGGGTGAACAGGGTTACATAAAATTTAAGACAGTAAATCCTACCGACTTGAAACTTAATGAAAGAGGTAGCATATCAATGGACCAATCTGGGATGATGGATTTCAGAAATAACTCAAAGTCACTACTGAATTTATATCCTAGCGGAAGTACAATAGGATCTTCCTTGGAGATAATGGGTGGTATTCGGTCACACGGTCTGATTCAAATGGCAGTAATTCCAGATGATTGGGCTGGGCAGCCATGGACTACCGGATTATTATTCTATAATGCGTCTGTTCCTGGTGTAATTTCTGCAGGATTTGGATTGACCGGTGTTAATGCTAGTTCAAATCTTTTATACCTTGCATATGGACCTGATCCTGCAACTTCTAAAAAGGGAATTTACATATTGCCTGGAGGAAATGTCGGAATTGGAACTACTACACCAACATCAGTTTTGGAGGTAAAAGGCTCAATAAAGGCCTCAAATTTTCTTGGTCCCAATGGAGTCTCTATCAGTGAATGGGATAGTAATCAATATGGGATTAATTGTAAAGGAAATGTTGGTATTAAGCTAACAAACCCTGCTGCTGCCCTTGATGTTAATGGTAGTATTCTTATGGCTCAAAATGGTTTTTATGGATTTCGGCGTGCTTCAGATGGTATAGCGATACCAATGATTTCAGTTATTGCCAATGGTAGTTCAAGTAATCTTCAATTGGGATCCAATTCAAGTCAATTTTCAGGAGGGTATACTGATATCTATTCAGGCGCAACATGTCAAGTAAGAATTTTAAGTAATGGAAATGTTGGTATTGGCCTCCCAAATCCAGCATATAAATTAGATGTCTTTGGAATCATTCGCGCCCGGGAATTGAAACTTGATATGGGCGGCGGGACACCTGATTATGTTTTTAAGCCCGGCTACAAATTGAAAAGTTTAAGTGAGGTAGATGAATACATAAAACAAAATAGCCACCTGCCTGACATAAAGCCTGCTGAAGAAATTGAAAAAGAAGGCGCCAGCATTGGTGAGATGCAAAACAAACTATTGCAAAAAGTGGAGGAATTAACTTTGTACGTTATTGAGTTAAATAAGAAAAACCAGGACCTACAGCAAAAAGTTGAGAAACTGGAAAATAAATTGAAATCAATAGATAAATAGCACTTAAACAAATAACATGAAAATGATTCATAAGACAGTGCTTTCCTTTTTGGTCATGCTATATGTAAATACAAGTATGGATGCCCAGTCATTTACTGCACATTATACTTACGATGACAATGGAAACCGTATAACAGCTACCGTTATTTATTTGCAAACAGCTGTCAAACAAGTACAAGTTCAAAGCGAGCACTTTACAATGGACTCTATTATCACTGCCGATTCAGCAAATTTTTTAAAACAAGGCTGGAAGGAACCCATTATAGAACATCTCCTTGGTTTCGTAATAAAGGTGTATCCGAATCCAACACAAGGTATTTTAATGATTGAAGTCTCCGGAATCAGCGAAGAGCAGATAACAAATAGCAGCAATGTTATTAAAGTTTGGGATTTGGAAGGACGTCAAATCTGCAGTTCGGTACAGCTTAAAAACGTTAATATTGTTGATCTCTCAAATCAATCGAATGGTGGCTATATTGTGATAATAGTCATTAACGGATTAACCAAGGAATATAAAATTATTAAGCAATAGTAAGTATGGGATGGATACTAAATTCAATAGCTACTTTATAAGATGTTTTTTATAGTAAAAAATAATTTCATGAAAAAATATATCATCCTAGCAACAATATGCCTTATATCGTTTCAGGAGTTGTTAGGCCAAAGCTGCAATTTTAATCAGAATGCAATAAATATTGACCAGTCCTGCGCAAATGAATTAAACTATTATTTGTCTTTATTTGATAAAACAGTTGTAGCCCGTGATCAGATCGATTTTAAATCAGGATGTGATATCAATGCAAACTCTGGTAAACATTTTGACGCAAAGCTCGATAATGCCACATCAACACAACTTGAATATAATACGTCTGAAATTCCGGGTTCGGGAAGGAATTTGGAAAAATCAAACTGCATTCCTGGTAGTTTAAATGGCAGTATAGATATTAGTCCAACTGGAGCTGCCACCTATCAATTACCACTTGAAGTCTCTCCAGGTACTCATGGAATGCAGCCGAAACTGAGTATTGTTTACTCCAGCCAGAGCGGTAATGACTTATTGGGTTATGGTTGGCACTTATCAGGACTTTCATCTATTTCACGTGTAAATAAATCACAATACTATGATGGCTCGTTTGGTGGTGTTACATTAACTTCAAATGATGCTTTGGCATTGGATGGCGCCCGATTGATTAATACTGCCACAAACATTTATTCACCTGAAAATAATCCATATACAAAGGTAGTTTATAATGGGACAAGTTATGCGGTGACTACACAGGATGGGATGGTTATGGAATATGGTAAAACTCCTGATTCCCGATTCCTTGCAGTAAATGGGTCGGTTCCATTGTCCTGGGCAATTGATAAAATTACAGACCCGGATGGCAATTATATTCAATTTTTATATGCTGGAGACAATACTACAGGCGAATATCGAATAAGTGAAATCAAGTATACGGGCAACAGCAATGCAGCGATGGATCCATACAATAGCGTTAAGTTTTATTATAACAAACGCAGCGATGCAAATACAATCTATATTGCCGGTGGTGCCGTAAACCAAACTCTCTTACTCGCTTCTATTAAAGTTTTTAATGACGATATCCTTTCCAAGGATTATGAGTTTACATACATATATAATCAATGTAGTAAGCTAAATTCAATTTCACTTTTGGCTGACGGGATTCAATACAATCCTACAATAATTAACTGGGGCGCTCCAATGGATTATTCCAATCCTATAACATCTTGTGCAGGAGCAAATTTGGGCTGGTTTAATATAGTTACTCCAGCCATCGGCGATCTAAATGGCGATGGCATACCAGATTTAGTCCCGTATAACGGGAATTCTGTATGGGTGACAATTGCTAAACCAGGTGGAGATATTACAATCCCGAGCGGGGAAGATCCAACATTTACTTTTACATATCCTGAAATCAAAACATATCCGGTAATGGGCAGACATGGAATTCGGGATGTACAACTTGCTGATATAAATAATGACGGGAAAGATGAACTTTTAGTATCTTATACTTCTGGTGGATATTATGTTGATATATATACCTTTGATTTGTCAGGTAAAAATTACACTAAGATTACTACCAATGGTTCATTTAATAAATATTTGTATGCTGATTTGACTAATGATGGGCTTATTGATACTATCAGTATATCAAATATTAATACAGCGGCAGATGCTGACGGTGATGGACAATTAGAGCTCCTAAGTATGAATGCCGGAGCGAATTCGACTGTAAATGTGGGCAAGTACAATGGAACTTCTGTTACTAATTTATTTAGTACTAATGTTGGCAATTCTGCAGATGTACGTTTTGGGGATTTTAATGGTGATGGCAAGATCGATATCTTGTTTAAAAACAGTAGTAATGTATGGGAAATTGATTATTCTACAGGAATTGGCTTTGTAATGGTTCCGGCACCATTTACGTCTTGCAGCGCTGTTAATGTTACAGATTGGGATAATGATGGAAAGGCAGATATTATAACTTGCGAAAATGGGTATTTAAACATTTATATTTCCTCAGGAAATACATTTTCGGGCTTGATGAATTTAGTCAGTATAGGTAGTGCATCGTGTTTCTATTTTGCGGATTTTGATAACGATGGTCAGAAGAAAATGTATTATGTTGCGGGTACGTATAAGGCGAAATTATCCTTTGCATCGAATAATAATTTCAGTCATTATGTTAAGTCCATTACCGATGGCCTGAATAATACAACTACATTTACCTATAGCACATATAAGGATAACAGACAGTTTACTACGGCTTTTCCTAAACCCGAAATTCCGCTGATGCTTTTAAGAGGACCAATGACTCTTGCCACAAATATGATAGAAACTAATGGTGCAGCTGTTTTGTCTGATGTTACATACACCTTTTCGGATGGCTACTATCATTATCAGGGTAAAGGATTTCTGGGCTTTAAAAATGTTACAATGACAAATTCGGTAAATAATATAAGATCTGGCACAACCTATAATTTTACTGTACTTACCGGATACTATTACACCTGGCCTGTAAGTACCTGGATGACTAAAAACAGGGTAAATATTTCAACTACAGTAAATACTATAAGTGCAAAGGGGCCAAATATTTCAAGTAAATTCTTTATGCCAGTAATCAGATCTAACACTACTACTGATTTAACAGGAGTTTCAAAAACTACTATATACGAATTTGATAATATCCTTGGAAGGGTATATCAACAGTCGCTTTGGAGTAAAAACTGTTATACTGAAATAAATACAACTTTTACTACCGTTTCAGGAAATATTAACAGACCAGATAAAGTCATTACTTTTTCATACATTAATAATAATGATTTTACTTATACGAATGAATATAGATATGATGATCCAAATCCGCTTCATCTGACCTCCGTTATCCATCAGGGATTGGTTACCGATAAATTTATATATGATAAGTTTGGTAATACTATCGGAAAATCTATAATCAGTGCGGATGGTACTCGTAGTGTTAGTTCTGTCTATGACAGTAAAGGCCGTTTTGTGATTAAATCAATTGACCCATCAGGATATACTTCTACAGCAACTTATCGCTCATCTGATGGAGCAAAACTTTCGGAATCTGATCCCAACGGCCTGACAACGAGTTATACTCATACCGTTGCTGGCGGATCTTATACAACTACTGCGAACCAGCCCGATGGGAATATCATTACTTCCACATTAGGATGGGATGGAAACGGAAACGGTCTCTATTTCAATAAAAATCAGGTAACCAACGGGAATACAGTAACTACGTATTTCAATTCAGCAGGTCTAAAATTAAAGGAAACTTCATTAGGCTATAAAGAGGCAACCCGAAATACAATATATACTTATAACCCTGATGAGAGTGTAAAAACGATCCAAAAACCTGGATACTCAGTACCTTTTAGTTATAGTTATTATCCGGATGGTAGATTAAACAGCCTTACAGGACCAAATTTGAATTTGACATACAGTTATAGTGGTAATGTAGAGATTACTACCAATAATATTTCCGGAGAAACAAAAACACAAACCTTTGACGATATAGGCAAAGTGGACAGTATTAGAGGAACAAATGGAAAAATAGATTATGAATATTTTGGTTCAGGTAAAATTAAGAAAATTATTGCTGCAGGTGGAGTAGATAGTATGACCTACGACTTAATGGGAAATCAACTTACTTCAACTGATCCTGATGCAGGCACTACGACCTTTACTTACAACGGTTTTGGACAGATAATTACCCAAAAGGATCAAAAAAATCAGACAATAACCAAAACATATAATGCAGCTGGTTTGCTAAAATCTGAAACCGGTCCAGGGCTTAGTATTTCTTATATTTATGATTCAACCGCTGGCAAATTAGGTCTTTTAAATAGTATTACACGCGATGGAGTTACAGAATCATATGATTACGACAATTTATGCCGTGTTACAACTATTACAAAAACAGGCGCCGGTAATACTTTTGTAACTTCACAACAATATAATAGTAAGGGACAACTTTCTACTATTGCTTATCCTACAGGGCTAACAGTTGAATATTTGTATGACAATATCGGCAACCTCAGCCAGATTAATAATGCAGCCAATCATTCTAAAATCTGGAGCGGTGATACTAAAAATGATTTCGACCAATGGACGAATTTCAGCACAGGCAATGATTTAAATACTGTTTATACATACGATGCAAACCACAGGCTTAGTAGTATAAAAACAGGGTCTGTTTCAACTCCAACAAGCATTCAAAATCTTCGTTTTAATTTTAATGATAAAGGACAATTAATAACAAGGAATGATGGGTCTTTGTCTGAATCTTTTGAATACAACAGCCAAAACAGTTTAACCAAAGCTACTTTATCCGGATCTACATCTACTGTAGTATACCAGGTTGACTATTTAACAAATGGAAACATAGATAAAACAACTATTGCCGGACAATATAGTTATTCACCGAATAAGCCTCATGCTGTCTTAAATGTTGCAGGAATTTCATCATCAGGACAGTCCGGGCTGATAGTAACAAACAGTTCATATTCCGCCGATAATAAAGTGTCGATGATTGATAATGGTACTTATCAAAAACTCTTTTCTTACGGTCCGGATAACAATCGTTTTAAAGTAGATGCGTATCAGGGAGGTAGACTTCAATCGAGTAAAATATATGATGCAAACAACGAATTTGTACTTAATAGTAATGGTACTATCATTCGTGGCAGGACCTTTATTTATGCCCCTACGGGTATTTGCGCGGTTTACGAATCGAATATGTCAGATACTCTGAAATTTTATTATATTCATACCGATTATTTAGGCTCATGGTTATCCATTACAAATCAGGCTGGTTCTTTGACAAACCATTACAGTTATGATGCTTGGGGTCGTCCGCGGGATCCTTCCACCTGGCAGTTAATGCCGATAAGTATAACCAATGCACTGGCAGATATGAATAATATGCAACCCTGTTTCGACAGAGGTTACACTGGGCATGAGCACATGGCCGGATTTGGGCTCATCAATATGAACGGTAGGCTTTACGATCCATATTTGCAGCGTTTTTTAAGTCCTGATAACAAAATACAGGATGCCCAAAACAGTCAATCCTATAATCGCTATTCATATTGTTTGAACAATCCCCTTTCTTATACAGATCCGACGGGATATAGCTGGTGGAGTCATTTTTCGAATTGGGTCAGCAATGGTTTTGATAACCTGGGAGACTGGTTGACGAAAAACAATATTAATATCAATGTTGGATATAACACAGGTTCAGGTATTTTTCTCACTGGCTCTCCCTACAATAGTGCAACACCGGAAGGATCGAGTTCTTTTGGCTTTGGTTATAACCTGAATACCCAAAGTTTCGGATTTGTGGGGAATTATGGAGATTTTAATAATTTTTACAGTCCAGGCTTTGGCAGTTCCGGTCAAAGTTTTTTACCTGCGGTCGATTATACAAGAGTAGTCACTGAAACTAATGGAGGGAAAGATGAAAATTGGCTCCCATCGGGTTTTTATAGTGATGATGATAATTATTTATCAATGTCTTCAATAGGGAATGGGTGGTTAAAGCCTGGAAACCAGACGACAGTGCCTTGGTTAAATTTAAATGCCAGTTCAGGGAATGATGGAAGTACTTTACCCGATCCAACTCTAAGTAGTCAAGTCACAACTGATGTATTTGCAATCCCAAGTCTTGGAGTGGAAACATATTCTAAACATATATTTCATGAGGGCAATTCTCACTACGAAATCATTTTTGATGCAATGTTACCGCATGAAAAAATCAGTACATCCTATAAGTCGTTTCTTGGCATTATGAATAGTGGTGTAAATGGTACTATCACCTATGGGAACAGCATTATTAGGATGGGGACTACCGGGAATGGAATGTTAGTGATAAATTTATCATGGCCTATGCAAAATGATTCTAGGCTTGGTACGATACTAACTATTAATCCAAAGCCATTTTACTATACGATGGAAAGTATAGCTTATTCATTTGAAAACGGCCTGTTTCATGCTCATTGGGAAATTATACCTGCAACAATGGGATTTTATAGCGGGATTCCAGCTTTACCATAAAAAAAATAAAATATGAATAAAACTCTCAAATTTGTAATAACAATTAGTGTATTCTTGATACTGTTTTATTTTGCTTATATTATTTATAACGTCAATAGATACCGTCACGCAATTGACTGGCACATCTATAAACAATATACCTGGTTTCTTAAAGATTCTGTAAAAAATAAGCTAGATACTAATTTTTGCTACAGTTATGTAAACAAAAGAGATGTTTATAATAATTATGATTATAATCATACATATAACATAATTATATGGGAATTTAAAGACTTTGGAGCGTTTGATTTAAGTAAAATTAAGTTTTATCAAAATTGCACCTTTGATAACAAAAAAATTAGATCAGGAGAAACATTAAATAAGAATAGTGATATCGAAATTAAAATCAAGTTTGGGTTCATCTCTAATAGCATACAGAATGTAAATCTTGATAATAATTCTAAAATTATAAATAGCATAACCTCAGCCAATTATTTAGGTTTTTATGGTATTATAAATAAAATGTCATTTAGTAATGAAAAAGAAGAGTCACAAATTCTGTTTGATTATACAAATGGCAGGGAACCAAGTTTGTTTTTGGTTTATAAAGGCCGTAATAGCTTTTACGTAATCTTGATCAACTCAAAAAAGGAATTTGATGAAAGTATAATTAATATATTAAATCTAAAATAATAGCTGCATAATTTATTTTTAGTTTCTAATATAAAAGATTGAAAATTTTAATTTCATGATTGGGTTGAATATGAATTATTTACGGGTCTATCAAATTTCAAGGGCGTATTAAATTCTTTGTATTGATTGTAAAATTTAATTCTAATAAAATGAATATCCGAAAGAGTTTACTATTCTTGATATTTTTCTTTTCTATTCTGTCCTTTAAGACTGATTCCTGCACCGCCCAGTTATTGGGAAATTGGTATGAAAGGTTTCAAATGGAAGGTTTTGGGCGGAGTCAGGCCATTTCATTTACCATTGGTAGCCGGGTATTTTTAGGACTTGGTTACGGTAAAACTTTAACTGAAAATACATTTCTGAGAGATCTTTGGGAATTTGATTCCAAAAAGAATTACTGGACTCAGAGAACAGATTTACCAGATTCCGCAATAAATCCTGTTACTCAAAAATGGGAAAAAATTTCTAACCATATCGATGGCGTTGCTTTTGCAACAAATAATAAGGGGTATTTGGCTACAGGTTGTTGGTATCCAGGGGCAAATCCAAAGGAGACAGATTTCCTTGAGTACGATCCAACCTTAAATACCTGGAAAATGTTGGCAGATTTTCCGGGGGACCCTCGTAACGGAGCGTTGGCCTTTACAATAAATAATATTGGTTATGTTGGTTTTGGTTGGGGTGATCGTATTTATAAAGATATGTACGCATTTAATCCGGCTACAAATAGTTGGACAATCACTAATGCTAGTAATAGTCCACCTAAGCGAAAGGATGGCGTGGCATTTGTAATTAATGGGATTGCCTATGTCTGCGGAGGCACTGATGCATACGGAGCTTTTCTAAATGATATGTGGGCTTTTGATCCCGCATCCAATACATGGACAGAAAAAAGTAAGATTACGGGCGATTTAAAACGAATCCAAGCTGTAGCCTTTGCAGCTAATGGAAAAGGATATATTGCTACCGGGAAGGATACAACCAAAACCCTTACGACTGTGTGGGAGTACGATCCTGGGACCGACGTGTGGACTATGAAATCCGGTTTTGAAGCTGGGAAACGCTATGATGCTGTTGCATTTGTTGTGAATGATACAGGATATGTTGCATCTGGATATAACCCGGATATTTCAGCGCCAAACAATCCATATTGTGATGATACCTGGGGTTTCGTTCCGAATGTTGCCAATGATCCAACTACAAGATAAAGAAGATTAGAAAAACTTAATATATCTTACAAAGATTAAAAATTAATAAAAATTCATCAATTCATTCATTAAGAGATAGTTTAAAATTTCGTAGGTCAAAATAAAGAGAGGTAATATGAGATTTAGGATGGGAAAAGTTTTTTTAATAATTATAATGATCCTAACCTTGTCATTATCATTATGTAAGAAGGAGAAAGATGACGGACAAAACTATTTTCCGACATACTTTACTTGTCAGGGAACGATTGATACATACAACAATACCACTTTAGTTTCTAAGGATAACAATTTAATTATTTGTGGTAACACAAATGACAGTGGGATGTTTCTCCTTAAAATATCAAAGGCTGGCACTCTTATCTGGAAGAATGCATTTACAAATGAGACCAAATATGTATCTTCAGGGGTCACTGAAAATTTAAACGGAGAATTATTCGTATTTGGATCTTGCGGTGATAATTATGATTTTTTAAATAAAGTATTTATTGCAAAAATTTCAGATTTTGGAGATACTCTCTGGACCAAAATATATAATAGTGTATCACTTGAAACTGGGAAATTTATTATTAATACCCTTGATAATAATTTACTTATTTGTTCAAACTATCTAACACAAGATGGTGCGAGTTGGGGTTTATCTTTTAGGAAAATAGATTATAATGGAAATATTCTTTGGAGAAAATTTATGGATGATACAGTTATTTTATACCCAAATCACCTGTTGGAGACAGAAAGTGGCGATTATATTATGACAGGTATTAGGCCAGGTCTATATAGTAAATATCCAAGTGAAGAAATATATCTCCTTAAACTGGATCATAATGGAAACAAATTGTGGGATAAAAAGGTAGGACCTGCAAGAAGCTGGGGTTATTGTACAATTGAACTTTCCAATGGAAATACACTAACCTGTGGAAGTCAGCTTGTGGATAGTGTAAATCGAATCATCCTTATAAAAATGGATGCATTGGGGAATCTCAACTGGATAAAGAAATACGGATCAGAAAATTTATACTACTCTGGTCAATCCATGAAATTAAATTCCGACGAAACAATTACCATTGCTACTTCTTCTTATGATTTTAAACTACAGCAAAATGATTTAATGCTATTAAAAATCGATCCTGAAGGACACTTACTTTGGATTAAAAGTCATGGGGATCCGAAAAACAACGAGATTGCGTATAATCTTATAAAGGATTTTAATGATGACAATATTATAACAGGAACAATAAATTCCTCATCTTCAGACAATAATTCTAAAAGTATTTTTATGACGAAGTTTGATAGTGATGGTAATATTAAGTGAGCCTAAATAGAATGGTTTCAAAAAACGAACATTTCAAATTCAATACTGCAGCCTTGCCTTAAGTGTTTTTCCAATCAATATCCCAATAGGCTTAAACTCAATATCATCAAATTCATCGGTTTTGGCATTATTGCACCAATAGCAGGCTGTCACGCAATTATCTTCAGTATATTCCAGGTTGGCCTTTTTTCGGTCAATCTCAAAGCTCCAACCTCGTTCATTTTTCTTATATAGCTTACCATGGTTGGCCAACTCTTTAATATCTTCTTTTGTGATTCCGCAATAGAAGCATTTTTCTGCAGCCATTAAGTGTTTATAAATATTTTCAGGAAATTCCCTTACAAATATTTCCTTAAAGTATCGTTGTTCTATAGTTTTAAGCAATATCCTATTCTCCTCAACAAGAACGTTCATTGCCGAATAGATTTGATTAATAGCTAATGGTGAATCATGACTGACCAGTCTTCCGTTTCCTTCTAACTGGTAATATTCAGCAGTGAATAACTTCACCAACTCCTCACTAATATTGAATTGGATAAACTCTTCTTCTGTGAATGTTTTCTTACCATTCAGTACACAATCAAAAATAAAAAATCGCTGGCGGGTGTTAAAACTATCTAGTGATTTGGATCGGTAGCTCATAATCTACTTAATTTAATTAGCTAAATATCGTTTTTTAAATTATTATGCATTCTGGCTAATTAGGATATTGTGTTTTCATTTAAAAGATTTTTAATCAAAATATATTATTTCGGAACAATACTTTGAAAATGCTATATTCCAGTAATAAAAGTTTTCGAAAAAAACACTACATTTATGCATTACCTCTGCACAGTTTAAAATCATGTCCACCAACAAAAACGCCATCTTACGGTATAATACTCTGGATAAATGTTTCAGTAATTTTGGCAGGAAATATTATTTTGAGGATCTCCTTGAGAGGGTGAACGATGTGATAACCGATTTTGAGCCGGGCAGCACTGGTATAAAGATCCGGCAATTACGTGATGATATCCGGTTTATGAAAAGTGATGCTGGCTATTCTGCCCCAATTGTTGCTGTCAATGATGGTAAGAAAGCCTTTTATCGATATGAGAGCAAGGACTTTTCTATAAACAACAGTCCGATTATTTGATATGCATAAAACAGGGGAGGATAGGGGGGTTTTTGTTTAAAAATTGATTCATTAATTATTTGGGGGAGGATTATTTAAATAGTTTTCAATGGAGAGATAGGTGCCTTCATTTTCATCAATCGATTTCCGTTTCCGGGCTTCACGGAGGATATAGCCGCTACGGGCTCTTTTTTTATTATCCTTCGAACCAACTGGTCGGCCGAGAATAGTTCCTTGTTGTTTAGTCCTTTTGAGTCCTTCTCGAGTCCTTTCGGAAATTAAGGATCTCTCGAATTCTGCAAATGCACTCAATATTTGAAAATGAAGTTTTCCAACTGCTGTGCTAAAATCAAGGTTGTCATTAATAGAAATAAAACCGATGCCATTTTTAATTAGTTCCTGAGTATCCAGAATCAATTCTCGTGAACTACGGGCCCATCTATCGAGCTTGTTAATGATCACAGCTGTATATTTACCTTCCCTCAGTTTTTGAAGTAAATCCTGTTTTACCGGTCTGGTCTTGCGGGTACTCTCGACTTCTTCAAACAAATCGTATTTTAGATTATGGTCGATAGCGTATTGTAGCAGCCTGATTTTCTGGTTTTCGACAGTCTGCGAATTACTACTAACACGACAATACAAAGCTACCTTCTGAGCTATTATTTCATTTTTATTAGTTTCCATTTATTGCGGATTTTAGTTCATTAAAACCTCGGATGGCCGTGGCTAAAGCTGAAAATGATTTCCCGATTACATAAAGTGAAATTATTGTGACGCCGGAATAAAAGATAATTTTAACGATCTCATTTGTATTAATGAGTCTTTTGATCTGATCAATAGTTTTTTGATTGGCTGGGTTCATCTTTTTTATGGTTTTTAATGGTAATATACATGCCATAAGCTGCTCCAAATACTATAATAATTATTAATACCCTCCTGAGTAGTTTATTCTTATCTGCAAGTGATGTGATTTGATCCTGGAGAATTCCAACCTCTTCTGGGACTGGAAATGTTTGGATAGTCGTATAATCAGTCATTTTTTTAGGATCTTAATTTTTTCTTCGGGTAATGGGACAATTATATATTGATACACGGCATTACGTTGTTTACCGTCATATTCCTCAAAATGAGAATTTATTTTAAACGTAATTCCTTTCCCGAGCAAATATTGTTTGTGAAAAATTTGTTCTTTTTTATTCTCCATTAATTCATTCAAAATGCATAAATTTTTATGCAGTGGTTTATCAACCCAAGCATTACTATGCCTTAGCTTCGAGGCTTTATTATTATAATACTTAATGCGGTTACCTGGATTGGCAAATTTCTGATTGATTCTTGTAGAATCAAAACTTTCGCCGGTCAGTAAATCTGTTTTTTTCATATCCAATTTTTCTTAAAGATACAACCCTTTGAAAATACTGACAATACTATATAAACAGGTGATTTGAAAAATAGGACTAAATGCAAATTAATGTGACTAAATAGCACTTAATATTTGTATCAGAACAAATTTTATTTGAATAAATATGCTTTAGAATAAATTACCAATGGATTCATTCGTTTTAAAACGTATTAATTCTACTATTTTAAGTAAAAAATATCCGGAACGGAGCATTTTATTAATTCAAAAATATTATATGCCATAGGTGGATCCTTAATTGTTTAATAACAGCGTTCATCGATTAATGTATTCAACCAATTCAAGCCTATTGAAGAGTAATCTGCCATTACCGACCCTATGAAATGGAAGTTCGCCTTTAGCACATTTTGAATAAACCGTGCGCACCTTAATTTTCAAAAATTTGGCTGCCTGCGCTGCTGATAGATATTCCTCATCCTTTATGGAATTCTCATGCTTACTTATATTAACTAATTGATCGAAAACGTCATTTACTGCCGATTTTACGGCTACTTTTACTGACAATCGAATTTGGTCGATTACTTCTTCAGATAGTTTTTGGTTCATAATCCAAGTTTTTTAAACTTTTAAAATTAAAATTCATGTTTTATAGTAAATATTTTTAATTCTCATGTTCTCTTATAATCTCTTTTTTATCGGTGTCGCTTTTTTCCTAACCTTAAGATTTCCCTTGGTTCTAAGCATAACTTTTGAACAAATAAAATCAGGTTGTTGCATATAAGCGCCATTACGTCTTTTTACAACTTTTTGTGGCTCAAGTTTTTGTTCTTTAGAGAGTCCAACGTGTCCAATTTCCACTTTTTCTGTATTGCAGAAATACTTTTTGAAGGAATCTAACTGATCAATTTCCAAATTTAACTTGCTGAAATTTTTTTTAGCAGTTATAAAGCCATCCCTTATTGCTGTATTACGATATTTAGCAGCGTTGGCCTTAGAAGTTTCAAGTACTTTAGCTAGATACAGATGGGGCAAATAATAAAAATTGGGAGCTAAACTCGAATTGGAACGCTCTTTCTTTCGTTCCGGCTTAGCTAAATCCCAATTTTTTTTATTATTGTACCTTTTTAAGTACTTCATGCAGTAAGTGATAAAGGCAGCATATACAAAACCTCTGAATTTTTTATAATCTGTTGTGTAAAATAATGCTCCACTTTTGCTGCTATGTTTAAGTTTGCTTGATATCTGTTTAAATGATATAACTCGGTGACTTCCACTTTTGCGATTTAATACTATCCATTTTTTATCCAGAAGCCATTTTATATGTTTTCTTAATGTTTTTGAGTTAACATCAATTCTATCTGAAAATTGCTTAATTGAATTTTGGTTTAGAATAAATTGTCCACTGGTTAAGTCTTTCAAACAGATCAATACTTTTAATTGATTAATTATTTTATTCATTATTGCATATTTAATTAGTTCGATAGGGATATTTATATATTCCTTTCCAAAAGACTTATCAATATGAATTGATTCTGAGCCATTTCCCGTGACTTCAATCGAAGCGCTGGAATTAATATTATTATTTTCCATACTCTACCTCTTTGAAGTTTTTTTGATATAGTTCTCTGCTTCTAAGCCAATTTCAGCTAATGTCTTTTTACGACCCTCCTTGAGCCACTGATCAATCTCAGCCTTAGAAAAGAAGAGCTTTTTGGACTTTTTATGACAAGGAATTTTTCTCTCATGGTTCCATCCATAGACAGTTGGAATTGCCGGCTTGTCTGGCAAATATTCACATAACTCATTTATATCGAACCATCGATCTGGTTCAATAACATTGCTTTTTATGTGATTATAACCATCAAGGGCTTTTCTGACTGAGTTTTCTATAAGAGATTCGAGTTCATTCAGTCGGATTGGAGTAAATAATAAATCATTCATGGTCGATATATTAAATTTCGACCACAAATAAATTAACAAAAATTCTAAATAATTAAAAAGTTGACTGCACAGATTGCATTTTGCAAACTTTGCAATTGGTGCAAAACATCAAGAGAGGTACTATTTCAGTTCCGACGCTGGCAGGATAAAATCCAGTTTGTATATTTCTGGCTTAGCATGATTAATTGTACTTATATGCATATCCACATTGAATGAATTTAAAGCTATTTGTTGGATTTCCCAAGGTTTAAGACGTGGGGATTTCTTATAATAACCTTTCAACTGCAGTTGCTTCAATATAGCCGCACATATGCTTCTATATCCATTTTTTTCATCTTTCCACAAATATGTATACTCTTGACAAAAACCTTTTTTTACAAGCAAGTCCATTATTAATTTATATTTGAGAGGATCTTCAAATAAATCTTCTAATTTTAAAGAAATACCTGACTCATCTCCATTATTGGTGGATGTTCTAAATTCATTAGATTCTTTTTGTTCAATAATTAGACTATTCTTTTCTTTTCTAGTTTCTATAAGATCAGTTATAATATCATCTAGTTGAATTAATTCGTTAAAATCGAAATTTTTTTGAGATGAAGTAATTCCAAATGTAATCATCTCATCATTAGTAAAAAGTAATTCTTTCTTTTCCAATATTAATTTAAAATCGATTATAAGTTTTAAATCATCTAGTATTATCATTTGAGTTATAAAGAAAGAGTTGTTAACACTCCTTTTATGGAATTGATAAAGACGGGGATCTCTTTCTCTCATATAATCAAATAAATCTATTTTTATTTCTTTTTCTAAGGCTCGTTCATCCATTGATACCAATTCTTCAACTTTATCCCTGTACCAATCCATTTTTCTATTTAATGCCAGACGCATTTGTATGACTATATCTTGATTACTCCTATAATGTTCTTCTATTGTATTTTGAAAGTATTTATATAGATCACTTTCACGTAAATAAAAAGTTCCCTCGATAATCTCATCATATTGAACAGAATATAAATACTTTGACATATTCTATAAATTTAATTTAATTCTGTCAGCCGCTTCCCGTTTCAATTGATTTACTACTTTAGTGTAAACCTGAGCTGATTTCAACTCACGGTTGCCTAACATTTTGGAAACAGTATAAAAATCTGTTCCATACATTAATTGCAAGGTAGCAAAAGTATGTCTAAAACAATGAAATGTAAATTTCTTAGTAATCCCAGCCGCTTCGATCCATTGTGATAGATGGTCGTTTGAATACAAATCTGTTTTTTTTAAGTTAAATATTAAATCTGTATCTTCTTTTCTTTCACCTAAAAAGCTATATGCTTGGTCTGAAATGGGCATCATTTCAATTCCCTTGGTTTTTTGTTGCTTGAATTTAATATAATACCCATCGTTTTTAATGAATTCTATCTCACCCCAAACCATCTTTTTTATATCGCAAAATCTCAATCCAGTAAGAGCTGAAAATAGTCCGGCACACTTCAATACTGGATTTTGACAATCGATTTTAGCAAGAGCATTGAGTTCCTCAAGGGTTAAAAAGTTTCTTGACGTTTCTTCTTCTTTGATAGGTTCAATCTTTGAGTTAAGTTCGGTTTGCAAATATCCATCTTTATAAGCCTGTTTTATGGCCGCTTTCAGCTTGTTGAAATAGGATAAAGCTGAATTATTCGCAAGCATCGTTTTTTTGGTTCTGATGCTGTTGGTAGTCTGCAAGTATTCTTTAAAGTCATTGCAAAA
>Ga0182027_10000594_pt1 | contig 62325 bp, 41 predicted proteins | sample 712E1DmetaG_FD_121300 | JGI IMG/M metagenome (GOLD analysis project Ga0182027, IMG submission 121300) | Permafrost microbial communities from Stordalen Mire, Sweden - 712E1D metaG (Illumina Assembly) | ecosystem: Environmental > Terrestrial > Soil > Wetlands > Permafrost | place: Sweden...
ACCCCTCGGACGGCTTTACCAGCGCCGAACTCGGCCTGCAATGGGCCTTCTGGCACGAGTTCGACCCGGCGCGCTTCTCGACCGGCCAGGGCGTGCTGAACCTGAAGGCGCGCGGCAGTTCGCTGGCCGACAGTTCCGCTCTCACCACTCCGGTCGGCGGCCACTCCTACACGGTCGAAATTGACGCCGAGGTCGCCGCTGGCTGCTCCACCGGCCTGCTGCTCTTCTACGATCCTCAACACTCGACCGGCATCCTGCTCGACGGCGAGGGCATCGGGGTGCGCATAGCCAACGGCTACGTCCCCAGCCGCCAAGAGAAGGGCGCAACGCGGGCTACTCTGCGCATCGTCAACGACAACCAGGAAGTCGATTTCTACTTCCGCCTGCCCGGCCAGAGCTGGCAAAAGACCCGCGAATCGGCTGAAGTCAGCGGCATCGACCACAACGTGCTCGGCGGATTCCTCGATTTGCGCCCCGCCGTTTTCGCCGCCGGCTCCGGCAGCACCAGCTTCCGCAACTTCCGCTACTGGCCAGAAGCGAAGGCGCCGGCATAACAAAAAGAACGACGTCCAGCCAGCCGAGCTGGAGGTCCGCACAGGAATCCGCCGGAGACCGCATTCGCAATTCGCGATTCGCGAATGTAGAATGGATGTCAGCACCTTGCGCGCCCGTAGCTCAGTTGGATAGAGCGACTGGCTTCGAACCAGTAGGCCGGGGGTTCGAGTCCCTCCGGGCGCGCCAGATACTGCATCCTCCCCCCATAGCCCCGCCACGGCACAAACAGCCAAAACCGGGAGAAAAGCGTACGCATCTCTTTACACCTGGGCGATCCGGGATTAAACTAGGTTAACGAAGGGGTGCGATATGACAAAGGTTGCGCTTGCGCTCGGTCTTCTCCTCGCCAGCGGTTCCGCCTGGCCTCAGCAGTATCTCATCAGGACGGTTGCCGGGGGCGGTCTGCCCGCCACGCCGGCCGTTGCCACCAGCGTGGCACTTGAGGTGACGTCGTCCGTCGCGGCGGACGCCAGCGGAAACCTGTACTTCTCTTCCAGCAATTCCGTTCTGAAGGTGGATACCACCGGATCGCTCACCGTCGTGGCCGGCAGTTCGACGCTTCCGGGCTACTCGGGCGACGGAGGAGTGGCCGCCAGCGCGCAGCTCATGCAACCCAACGGCCTCGCGGTGGACGCCGCGGGCAACCTCTACATCGCCGACACCGGCAATAGCGTGATTCGCAAGGTGGCGGCGGCGACCGGAATCATCACCACCGTCGCCGGCAACGGCACGGCGGGCTTCTCAGGCGATGCCGGACCGGCCACCAGCGCCCAACTCGCGCGTCCCCGCTACGTTGCGGTCGATGGCGCCGGCAACCTCTACATTGCCGACACCGGGAACAACGTGGTTCGCAAAGTGGTGGCGGCGACGGGCGTCATCAGTACGGTCGCCGGGAGTGGCACGGCCGGCTATACGGGCGATGGCAGCCCGGCCGTCGGCGCCAACCTGAATCCGTCCGGCGTGGCGGTGGATAGCGCCGGGAACATCTATATCGCCGATACCGTCAACGACGTGGTCCGTAAGGTGACAGCGGCGACGGGCATCATCACGACGGCGGCTGGGACTGGATTCCCGGGGTTTGCGGGGGACCACGGCCTGGCCACCAGTGCCAAGCTCTCGGGCCCCATCGCCGTGGCTGTAGACACAGCCGGGAACCTGTACATCGCCGACAACGGCAACCTGCGCATTCGCAAGGTGACAGCGGCGACCGGCATCATCACCACCGTGGCCGGAGGCGGCACGAGTGCTACCACCAGCGGACCGGCCACCTCCGCCCAGCTCATAGCGGCGCCGGGCGTCTCGGTAGATGCCGCCGGGAACATCTACATCGCCGACGGCAACGTCATCCGGGAGGTGATCGCGGCCACCGGCACCATTGCGACCCTGGCCGGTAACGGCAAGCCTGGTTTCGCGGGGTACTCGGGCGACGGAGGCTCGGCCACCAATGCCCAGCTCAGCGCCGCCCCGGCGGTCGCCGTCGACGGCTCGGGCAATCTCTACATCGCCGACAGCCTCAACTACGTGATCCGCAAAGTGACCGCGGCCACGGGCATTATCACCACGGTGGCCGGCAACGGCCTGCCGGGTTACTCGGGCGACGGAGGTGTCGCGACCAGTGCGCGGATCGCCGTTGGTCTCGGCATTGCCGTGGATGGCTCGGGCAACATCTATTTTTCGGACGGAGTGGTGGTCCGCAAGGTCACGGCAGCGACCGGCATCATCACGGTCGTAGCCGGCAATGGCAGCAGCGGTTATTCCGGGGATGGAGGACCGGCCACCAGCGCCCGGCTTGCCAACCCCACCGGCGTGGCCGTGGATGGCTCCGGCAACCTCTACATCGCCGACAGTTCGACCGACGTGGTTCGCAAGGTGACGGCCGCCACGGGCATCATCACGACGGTGGCCGGCAATGGCACTTTCGGCTCTTCCGGGGATGGCGGTCCGGCGACCAGCGCCCAGCTCCAGCCCCAGGGCGTGGTGGTCGATGGGTCCGGCAACCTCTATATCGCGGACCTGAACCACGGCCTCATCCGCAAGGTGACGGCGGCGACTGGCATTATCACGACCGTGGCCGGGGGCGGCGGACTTTCCGATAAAGGCGACGGCGGCCCCGCCACCAGCGCCGGAATTGCTCCACAGGGCCTGGCGATCGACAGCGCCGGCAACCTCTTCATTGCGGACTTCTACTCCGTAACGACGCCCTGCGGCATTGGGTGCAGCAGCATCGCTTACTACAACCAGCGCATTCGCATGGTGGCGGCGGCGACCGGCATCATCACCACAGTGGCCGGGAACGGCACCACGGGTTACTCGGGCGACGGAGGCGCGGCCACCAGCGCCCAACTGAACGGCCCGTTGGGCGTGGCGGTGGACGCCCGCGGCAACGTCTATGTCGCCGACAACGCCAACAACGTGATCCGCATGCTCACGCCCCTGGCTGGTCACGCCCTGCTCGGCATCTCCAGCACCCGTTCCGCCAACTTTGCGCGGGGACAGAGCGGCGTCTACTCGGTGGTAGTATCCGATGCCGTCGGGACCGCACCTACCAGCGGCACCGTCACGGTGACCGAGACCGCTCCAGCCGGCCTGACTTTGATCTCGATGTCCGGCTCGGGCTGGACCTGCTCGGGGAACACCTGCACCCGCGTCGACGTTCTTAACCCGGGCGCCAGTTATCCCACCATCACGGTCACCGTGAACGTGGCCGTGGACGCGCCGTCGCAGGTGACCAACGAGGTCACCGTTTCGGGCGGCGGTTCGCCGACGATCACCGCCGGCGACGTGACCACCATTGGCGGACCGCCCGCGCCGCCCGTTCTGTCTTCTCCGGCGAATGCATCCGTGGGGGCTTTGCTCGCTCCGACTCTAGTCTGGAACGCCTCCGACGGGGCCACCTCCTACGACGTCTATTTCGGAACCCTGTCCGCGCCGTCCCTGGTAGCCAGTACCGCATCCACGACCTACGCCCCGACGGGATTGGCCTCGGGCGCGACCTATTACTGGCAGATCGTGGCCCGGAATGCGTCCGGCACGGCGCCTTCGGACATCTGGTCCTTCACCACCGGCGCGCCCGCGATCGGCTCACGCTTCGTTCCGATAACGCCCTGCCGCGTGGTGGACACGCGCGATAACAACGGGCCGTTCGGCGGTCCTACGCCGGCGGCCGGCTCCACCCGCTCTTTCGCGATTCCCCAGGGCGGATGCAACATCCCGCCCACCGCGGAGGCCTATGCGGTCAACGTTACGGTGGTGCCGGTCGGCCCGCTGAACTACCTGACCCTGTGGCCCACGGGCCAGGCCCAGCCCCTGGTCTCAACCCTGAACTCGTTCTCTGGCGCCATCGTCGCGAACGCCGCGGTTGTCCCGGCCGGCGCCGGTGGAGCCGTGAGCGTGTTCGTCAGCGACGAGAGCGATGTGGTGCTGGATATCAACGGCTACTTCGATTCCACCGGCTCCACGCCTTCGTTCTCGTTCTATGCCGCGCCGCCGTGCCGTATCGCCGACACGCGAAACCCCACTGGTGAGTTTGGCGGGCCCTCCATGTTCAGCGGCCAGAGCAGGGATTTCCCCATTCCCCTGAGTGCTTGTGGGACACCCTCTTCGGCCAGCGCTTATTCGCTCAACGTCACCGTGGTACCCAGCCAGCCCCTCGGCTTTTTGACCATCTCGCCGACGGGCCCGGCCCGCCCGTTCGTCTCGACCCTGAACTCTTTGAACGGTGCGGTGGTGGCGAACGCCGCCATCGTTCCGGGCGGAACCAATGGCTCGATTTCGGTCTACGTCACGGGTCCGACGGACGTGATTCTCGACACCAACGGCTACTTCGCGCCGCCCGGCAGCCCGAACGCGCTGTCGTTCTACCCGGTGGCGCCGTGCCGCGTGGCCGATACGCGGAACGCCGCCGGTCCGTTCGGAGGCCCGGAAATGGAAGCGGGGACCCTCCGCTCGTTCGCCGTCCCGGCCAGCAGTTGCGCCGTGCCTTCGAATGCGTTGGCCTACTCGGTCAATGTCACCGTGGTGCCCGACGCGCGGCTCAATTACCTGACGGTCTGGGCCACGGGCTCTGGGCAGCCGTTCGTTTCCACGCTGAATTCCTTCGATGGCAGGGTGCTGGCCAACGCGGCCCTCGTTCCGACGGGGACCAGCGGCGCGATCAGCGTGTTTGTGACCGATCGCACGCACGTGGTCCTCGACATCAACGGCTATTTCGCGCCGTAGGGAGGCCCGCTCCCTCACGGTCGCGGTTCGGTACCCAGATTCGGAACCGCGCGCGCTAAAACAGGCCTCGCAGCCGCGAGAATGTCGTTCCTTTCGCGGCTGCCTTCGGGCTTCCGGCGATGCTGCGGGCCAGCGCCCCGACGGCGTGCCCGAAGGGGGTCGCGGGTGCCACCGGCTGGCCGTCCATCAGCGCTTTCTGTAGCCCTTCGTAATCGCTGGGAAGCGTCGCGAAGACCTTGGCGCCGAGCGCCTGGGCGACAGCGTCTTCGGGGAGGCCGATTTTGGCGAGATAGCGGTTCAGCACCGTCCGCGGCTTGGTGCGGCTTACCCCACCCCGCTCCAGGTGCGCCAGCGCGCGCTGCGTGGCGTGCAGAGCGGGCAGCTCGTTGGTGGTGACCAGCAGGAGATGGTCGGCCTGGCGCGCCAGGGCCAGGTTCCAGTCCCCGTGGGCGCCCCCGCTGTCGAGCACCACGAAATCGTACCCCTGCCTTGAGGAGCACACCAGGCCCGCAGGATCGAGCGGCTCGCTGTAGCAATCGACAGGGCTCTCGGGCGAGAGCAGCACGTCGATGCCCCGGGACGGCGTCACCAGCACCCGCCAGACGTCCTGGTCGAGCACGCCGGAATGCGTCACGGCGTCCACGAAGCTATAAGATGATTTCAACTTGAGCACGAAGGCCACGGTCCCGGTGAGCCCGTCCAGATCGGCCAGCAGGACCTTGCCCCCGGTCTGGCGGCGCAGCGCGAACGCCAGGTTGCACGCGATGGTGGTGGCTCCGCAGGCGCCTTTCCCAGGCATCACGCAGATGACCTTGCCGCCTTCTTCCGCGGGACCGCTGGGCCCCGTTCGCACCCGGGCCAGCTTCTTCAGTACGGCCCGCACCTGATCGGTGGTAAAGGGCTGGATCAGGAAGTCGTCGGCGCCACCGCGCAGGCACCTGAGAATCAGGTCGGGATCGTTGGAGTGGAGCAAGGAAATGACGGGCATTCCGGGAGCGACCGCTCCCAGCCAGGCCAGCAGGCCCGCGGCGGCGGTGACCTCGGAAGCGACATCGAGGAGGCAGAACTCGGACTTCTCGGCCAGGTCCTTGGCCTGGGTGCGGTTCGGATAGTGGTCCACGATCGCGAGCCTGGAAGCTGGCAGCTCGCTCGCCAGCGCCCGGGCCAGTTCCGCCGACATACGGGCGTTCGGGCAAATGAGCAGGACCTGCGCCTCGCTCGCGTCCTGACTATGGGAAGAGCTCAAAACGTGCCTGTCCAAAACCCTCATCGGCAGACACTTCCGGATCTTGAAGACACGATGTTGTATCCTGAGTGTCCGTGCCCTCCCTCGTTCTTAAGACCGCGCTCCTGGCCGCCTGCGCTGCGCTCGCATCGGCCCAATCCCCTCCCCTGGTGCGCATTCTTTCCGACGAGCTCGATCGCAATTTCCGCGTCCTCAAAGACAGGGCCGATCCCGCCCCGTATTACATCGCGTACGAGGTCACTGAGCGGGAGGCCGGCAGTGTCTCGGCAACCTTGGGCGCCCTGGACGGCGTCCGCCGCGACCACGCCCGCGTTCTCGATGTCACGGTGCGCGTCGGCACCCCCTCGCTCGACGGCTACCACCGCATACGCGGCCAATACGCAACCTTCACGGCGGCTGCGGCCTTGCCCGTAGAGGACGACCCCGCGGCCATCCAGCGCATCCTGTGGCTCGAAACCGACCGCGTCTACCGGCAGGCGGCCGAACGCCTCATCAGGATCAAGAGCAACCGCGACGTCAGCGTCGCCGAAGCGGATGGCTCGGGCGATTTCTCGAGCGAAACGCCCTCCACGTCGTTCGAGCCCGTTCCGCCCCTGGTCTTTTCCCAGGACCAGGCCGAGGCCCGCGTGCGCAAGCTCTCACGCGTTTTCGAGGGCTTTCCCACGTTGATCACCTCCCGGGTGGCGCTGGGAGCGACTCGCGAGGTCCGCACCTTCGTGAATACCGAAGGCACGCTCCTACAGCACGGGCGCGGCTACGCCTCCCTCACTTTCAGCGCCCGCAGCAAGGCCGCGGACGGGATGGACCTGGGAGTGGGAGACAGCTTCAACGCTACCGACCTGGCCGCGCTGCCCAAAGACGAGGTGGTTCTGAAGGCCATCGAGCGCGCCGCCACGCTCTCGGCCGCGCTTCCGCGCGCTCCTGTCGTAGAGCCCTACGCCGGCCCGGCGATGCTCTCCGGCCGCGCCGCCGCGGTGCTGTTTCATGAGATCTTCGGCCATCGCATCGAGGGCCACCGGCAGAAGGACGAGAATCAGGACCAGACATTCACCAAGATGGTCGATAAGCCGGTGTTGCCGGACTTCCTCTCCGTGGTCTTCGATCCCACGCGAAGCAAGGCTGGCGACACCTGGCTCAACGGCTCCTATCTCTACGACGACGAGGGCGTCAAGGCCCAGCCGGTCACGGTGGTGGACAAAGGCGTGCTGAAAGCGTTCCTCATGTCGCGGTCGCCGATCCGCGGTTTCGCGCACTCGAACGGGCACGGCCGCCGCCAGCCGGGCTACGAAGTGGTATCGCGCCAGTCGAACCTGTTTGTCGAGTCCTCGCAGATGGTCTCCGAAGCGCAATTGCGGCAGGCGCTGCTGGCCGAAATCCGCAGCCAGGCGAAGCCCTACGGACTGTATTTCGAGCAGGTCACGGGCGGTTTCACCACCACCGGCAGGCAGGGCATGCAGGCGTTCAAAGTGATTCCGGTGATCGTATACCGGGTCTACGCCGACGGCCGCCCGGACGAATTGGTGCGCGGAGTCGATATCGTCGGCACGCCGCTGGCGAGCTTCGCCAAAATCATAGCCAGCGGCGGCAACACCGAAGTCTTCAACGGATACTGCGGCGCCGAGAGCGGCAGCGTGCCGGTGGCCGCCGTGGCCCCCGGCCTGGTCATCTCGGAACTGGAGATTCAGATGAAGCCGAAATCGGAGGACCGCCCGCCCTTCCTCCCCGCGCCTCCAGCCGGAGGTGCGGAATGAGGCGGCTGGTGGGGCCTGCGTTGTGCCTGCTGCTGGCGCTTCCAGCAATCGCCGCCGACAAGAAGGATGTCATCCAGCGGGCCATGGAAGACGAGATGGCGCGCTCGCGCACGCTGCGGACCATGCGCCTGGCGCAGCCCTATTACTTCGAGTACGACATTCACGACGGCTATCGCCTCGACGTTTCTGCTACCCTCGGGGCGCTGATCGACGCTCGCCAGTTGCGCTTCCGCTTTCCTCAAGTGGAGGTCCGCGCGGGCGACTACCAGTTCGACGACACCAACTATTCGGGCGGCGACTACCGCCCCGGCTCCAGCTATGACGTTTCCGAGCTGCCGCTCGACGATTCGTATCGCGTCCTGCGCCACCACCTCTGGCTGGCGACCGACGCGGCGTATAAACGGGCATTGGAGCTGCTCTCGCTCAAACAAGCCGCCCTGCGCGATGTGACGCCCGGCGACGACCTTCCGGATTTCAGCCCCGCCCCCGCGATCGAGCGCCTCGCCGGAGCGCCCATCCATCCACTCGATGAGGCCGCCTGGGCGGCTCGCGTCCGCCGGCTCTCGGCCCTGTTTGCGGACTATCCTGCGGTCAAGAATTCCGCGGTCTCCTTCGAGGGCGAGCAGGGACTGCTCTACCTGACGACTTCGGAGGGCACGCACGTTCGCCTGCCCGAAACCAGCGTTGCGCTACGCGTGCGCGCCAGGGGACAGGCGCCCGATGGCATGATGCTCAGCGATGGCCTCACCTTCCCCTCGCTCGACCCCGCAGCCATGCCTCCCGATCAAGAGCTCGAGCGCGGCGTTAAAGAGGTGGCCGAGAGCCTCACCGCGCTGGCCGCCGCTCCGGTTGGCGAGTCGTATTCCGGGCCGGTTGTGTTTGAGGGAGTGGCCTCGGCGCAGTTGTTCGCCCAGGTGCTGGGTAGCAACTTCGTTGTTCCGCGGCGGCCGGTGATGCCGCCCGGCCGGTCGATTCCCCTGCGCACCAGCGAGTTCGAGAACCGCCTCGGCTCGCGGGTTCTTCCCGAGTGGATGGATGTGGTGGACGACCCCACGCAGTCGGAGTGGCACGGGCGTGCGCTGTTCGGCCACTACGATGTGGATATTGAGGGCGTCGCCGCGCAAAGCGTTTCCCTGGTCGAGAAGGGGGTGCTGAAGACCTTCCTTCTCACGCGCCAGCCGGTCAAGACCTTCCGCGCCTCGAACGGCCACGCGCGGCTGCCCGGGAGCTTCGGCCCGAAATCCGCCGGCATCGGCAACCTGTTCGTCCGCGCGGCGAGCGGCATTCCGGCGGGCGAGCTGCGGCAAAAGCTGATCGATCTCTGCCGCCAGCGCAGCATCCCGTACGGGATGCTGATCCGGCGCATGGATTTCCCCACCACCGCATCCGGCGGCGAGCTGCGCCGGCTGATGGCGGGCATGGGGCAATCGGGCGGAGCGCATCCCATCAGCGCGCCGGTGATGATCTATCGCGTTTACGCCGACGGGCGCGAACAACTGGTGCGCGGTTTGCGGCTGCGCATGGACGCGCGGTCTCTCAAAGACATTCTGGCCGCGTCGAACGAAACCACGGTGTTCGATTTCTACGACTCCGGCGCGCCGCTGGGCATGGCGGGCGGCTCCTTCGCCTCCGAGGCATCCGTGATCGCGCCCTCGGTGTTGATCGACGATGTCGAAATCGAACGCATCGAGGAAGAATTTCCCAAGCTGCCGGTCGTCCCGCCGCCTTCCGGTCGAGTACAGTGAAAGATGGGTCTTCTTAACCGCGCCATTCTTCGCGAGCTGTTCTCAAACGCTTTCCTGGGGACGGTGCTGTTCACCTTCGTGCTGTTCCTGCAGCGCGCGGGGAAGAGCTTCGAGCTGCTGGTGCGCAGCTCGGCGACACCCTCCACCATCGCCTCGCTGTTCGGCATGCTCCTTCCGCTGACCCTGGTGTTCGCGCTGCCCACAGGGGCGCTGGTGGGCATCCTGATCACGCTCAGCCGCATGTCGAGCGACGGGGAGATCATCGGCATGCGCGCGGCCGGCGTGCCCAGCCGCCGCATCCTGGCGCCGGTGCTGGTGGCGGGAGTCTTTTTCACTCTGATCACCGCGGCCTGCTCGCTGTGGCTGACCCCCTGGTCGATCCGCAAGACCGAAAAGCTGCTGGGTACCCTGGTCGCCGAAGAACTTACCTCCGAGGTGCAGCCGCGCGTCTTCGAGGAACAGTTCCCCAACCGGGTCATCTATGTGGGCGATTCGATTCCGGGCCGGACCGAGATCTGGCGCAACGTATTCATCGCCGACCTGCGCGCCGGCTCCGACCGCCCCTCGAACGGCCCCGACCAGAGCGAGGGGCCGGCCATCACGCTGGCGCGCGAAGTCATCGCCACGCCCGACGTCAAAAACAACCGCATCCAGCTTCACCTCATCGACGCCAGCACCCACCAGGCGACCAGCGATCCCAAGGTATACATCAGCACCAGCTTTCCCTCGGGAGACGAAGCGCTGGAGGCGGCCAAACCTCCCGATGTGCACGCGGTGCGGCCTTTCAGCGAGAGGGACACCATTCCCCTGCTCCGCGACGCACGGAAGTCCCGCGACGCCGCCATCGAACTGCACCGCCGCCTGGCGCTGCCGTTCGCTTGCGTGCTGCTGGCGGTGGTGGGCATCGCGCTGGGCGCGTCGTCTCGCAAAGCGGGTAAGTCCGCGGCTTTCGTGGTCACCGTTTTTCTGGCGTTCCTGTACTACATGGGTTTGATCAGCCTGATCAGCATGGCTCAGCAGGGGACCCTGCCGCCGGCGCCCGCGGTCTGGTTCCCCAATGCGGTTTTCGCCGTGGCGGGCATCATCCTGCTGGCGCGCCTGGAGCGGCCGGGCGACCGCAACCTGGTCGACTCCGCCAAGACGTTCTTCCAGAGCGCCTGGTCGCATGTGCGCAAGGGAGTCGAGGGGCCGGGCAGCAGTGCCCCGGCCGGCCACCTCGCCCGCTTCCACGTTCTGCCGCAGATCGTAGACACCTACATCGTCTCGAGCTTCCTTTTCTATTTCGCCCTGCTGCTGGCGAGCTTCGTCTTCATGACCCACGTCTACACCTTCTTCGAGCTGCTCGGCGACGTCTTCAAGAATCATGTCGCCATGTCGAAGATGCTGACGTATCTTTTCTTCCTGACCCCGGAGCTGGTTTACGAGTCGACCCCCGTAAGCGTGCTGGTGGCGGTGCTTGTAACGTTCGGCATCATGGCCAAGCACAACGAGGTGATCGCGTTCAAGGCCACCGGCGTCAGCCTGTACCGCCTGGCCGCTCCCGTGCTGGCCGCCAGTCTGCTGCTGAGCGCCGGCCTGTTCAGCCTGGACTACTCGGGCGTGCTGCCGGAGGCGAACCGGCGCCAGGACGCGCTGCGCGACGAGATCAAAGGGCGGGCGCCGCGCACCTATCTGCGCCCCGATCGCAAGTGGATCTATGGCCAGGGGTCCCCCGCACGGATCTACTACTACAAGTACTTCGACACGCACGCCTCCGCGATGGACGGCGTCAATGTCTACGAGTTCGACATGCAGCCCTTCCGTCTGAAGCGGCACATTTCCGCCCAGCGCGCGCGGTGGGAGCCTGCTACGGGTACCTGGATCTTCGTGAACGGATGGAGCCGCGAGATGAAGACCCGGGTCGAATCCATGGGCCAGGTCTTCCAGGCCACCACCTTTCCGGAGCTGACCGAGCCCCCGGGTTACTTCCTCAAGGAAGTCATCCAGGACAAGCAGATGAACTTCACACAACTCGGCGCCTATATCCGGGAGCTGAGACAGAGCGGGTTCGACACGGTCCACCTGCGCGTGCAACTTGCCAAGAAGTTCTCGGTGCCGCTGTTCGCGTTCATCATGGCCCTGATTTCGGTTCCCTTCGCGTTCCTCACCGGCTCCCGTGGCGCCATGGCCGGAGTGGGCGTGAGCCTTGGCGTGGCCGTGGCCTACTGGTCGCTGGGACAGTTGTTCGAACAGCTCGGCAACGTCAACCAGCTCCCGCCCGAGGTGGCAGCCTGGGCTCCGGATGCCCTCTTCGCGGTCGCCGCTTTGTACCTCCTCACGCGGTTGCGCACCTGAGGTCCGCTCCCTGACGGTCGCGGTTCGGCAAGTGGGGACGTCTAAAGTGCGCGCTGGCGGGAACCGATCCACTATGGAATGGACTCAAGGCGGCCGCCGCCGCGGAACACCCAAGCTGGGGGAGTGGTCCTGGAACTGGCGCTGGCCCAGTCGCGGTACTTACCCCCGCGAACATCCGCCGAAGACGCAAGAGTGCGCAGTGGGGCCCATTCTGAATCAATGGTTTGGTGGAGGCGCTTTTCGGCGGGTCCCGGCGTTCGGCGGGTTCATGGGCCCGATTTCTGGCCCGGAAAGGGCCAAAAAGCCACGTGAGACGATTTTCACGAGTTTGAGACTATTTTATCGTTGACACAAGCTGGGGTATTCGACTAACATTTATCCTTAATCAGTGTCGGCATGACAGATCACAGCAGATCGCGTTCAGGCATTTCGGACACAGGGCTCATCAGTACGCTCGGCATCAGCCGGGCCACGTTTTACCGCCGGCTGCAGGACGGGACCATCACACCTCCCTCCGGGCGCATTGGAAAGCGGCGGCGTGTCTGGACGCTGGCGGAAATCGAACTTGCCAAGGAGCAGCTCCAGTCGCAAAAGGAACGTACATGATCCGTCTCGTCATTGCGAATCAAAGAGGGGGCGTCGCCAAGACGACGACCGCCCTGGTTTTAGCCCGCATCTATGCCGATCAGGGCAAGCGGGTGCTGCTGGTTGACACCGATTCCCAGGGTTCGATCGGAACCGTCATCTCGCTTAAGGCGAAGTACCACCTCTCGGACTTTCTGGTGGGCCACATCGCGCTCGAGGAGTGCCTGGTTTCGGCGGGTCCCAATATTGACGTGCTGCCGAGCAACCGGAACACCTCCCGCGCCGAGGACCTGATCACGGCGCAGGGCTTCCGGGAGTTCGTCTTCGAGCAGATGTTCAGCACGTACGAACACAACTACGATGTGATCCTGATTGACGTAGCCCCCTCGATCACTCTGTTCCAGACCTGCGCCATGGTTTACACGCGCAGGGTGCTGATTCCGGTGGCGATGGAGATCCTGAGCGTCCAGGGCGCCATGGCGAGCCTGGAGGCGGCGCGGACGTTGAATACCATGTTCGCCAATAGCTACCATCTGCCGGTGGAGACCGTAGGTATGTTGCCGGTCATGGTGGATCGCCGCCTGGCGATGACCGGGATCATTCTCGACACGCTCGAGCAGATCGCCGAAAAGACCGGCGTGCCGCGCCTTTCCGTGGTCCGCACCGATACCTCGGTGGTTAAGGCCAACAAGGAGCGGCAGTTTCTGGTAGACTTCGATCCCAAGTCGAAGGCGCTCGAAGACTACCAGGTGGTGGCAGACGAAGTTTTAGCGATAATGAGACAACTGGATGGCATCCCCGAAGCGCAACGCCAATCGGCGTAAATTTAACCGGCAGCCTCTAGACGTAGACGACCTGACCAGCGCGTCCTCGTTCTCGGGGATCCGTGACGTCATCGAGAGTCACTTCGGCAAGTCCGAGGACCAGGTCGCGGAAGGTGGAGGCGCCGAGGGCCCCCGCAACGTCGAGCCGGATCCCGAGCACCCGCAGTTTGTCTGGGAACCGAAGGGGGTGCCGTTTTCGGTGCGCCTGGACGCCGGCCTGATCGCGCGCCTGGAGAAGGAAAGCCTCGACATCTTCCGCGCCCTCACCAACCGCGGCTCGGAGATTGGCGGGATCCTTCTCGGGCAGGTACTCCCGGGCTGGCCGGTGTCGATCGTAGTCTCGGACTACGAGCCCGTCGTGTGCGCGTACACCCTGGGTCCGTCCTATCTGCTTTCCGAGGAAGAACAGGAGAAGCTAGCGGAAACCATCGAGAAGTGTCAGAAGCCCGGTGGTCCTTCGGTGGTGGGATTCTTCCGCAGCAATACGCGGCCGGCCCTGGTGCTGCAGGACGACGACCAGGACCTGTTTGAAGAATTCTTTCCGGAAGATCACAACATCTTCCTGCTGGCCAAGCCCTATTCGCGGAAACCCTGCCAGGGCGCAATCTACGTGCGTGAAGGCGGGAAGATCCGGACCGACGTCAGCGCCTTGGAATTTGCGTTTTCGCGGCCCGAACTCGAGAAGCTCGGAGCCTTGCAGCCAGGGCTGCGCCTGTCGAGCGGGCCGGCCCCGGCCCCGGCCCCATCCTCGAACGCCGACCGCGGCACGGCCATCCCCATCAACAGGCCGGCGCCCAGTGTGATGGAGGAGGAACCGAAGCCCGCGCCGCCGCCGGCTGCGTCGCGCCAGATCGACCGTCCGGAAGCGAAGGTCGAGCCGCAAGGCGAGCCGAAGATCGCCCCGCAAGGCGAGCCGAAGATCGCTCCACAAGGCGAGCCGAAGATCGCTCCACCAGCCGAGCCGAAGGCTGAGCCGTCGCCCCAGCAGAGAATCGAAGCGAGGCTGCCGTGGCTCAAGCCCACCGGGACGGCAAGTCCCGCGCGGCCGCTGTTTACGCCGCCTGCCGACCGTCCGGCCGCGCCGCCGAGCCCCGTGCGGCCACCGCTGTTCACGCCTCCTGCCGCACCACCGGCCAAGAGCGCGACTCCGGCCGCGCCGCCGAGCCCCGTGCGGCCACCGCTGTTCACGCCTCCTGCCGCACCGCCGGCCAAGAGCGCGACTCCGACTGCGCCGGCAAGCCCCGCGCGGCCGCTGTTCGCACCGCCTGCCGCAGCACCGGCCAAGAGTGCGAGTCCGACTGCACCGGCAAGTCCCTCGCGTCCGCTGTTCACGCCTCCTGCCGCACCGCCGGCCAAGAGCGCGACTCCGACTGCGCCGGCAAGCCCCGCGCGGCCGCTGTTCGCACCGCCTGCCGCCCGTCCTGCCGCGCCACCGGCCAAGAGTGCGACTCCGACTGCACCGGCAAGTCCCGCGCGGCCGCTGTTCACGCCGGCGCCTCGCATCGAGACGCGCGCCACAACGCCGCCTCAGCCCATGCCGGCCGCCGCCACGCCCGCCAAGAGCGTCGTACCGGACGCGCCGGCGGAGACTGCGCGGCCGCTCTTCACCCCGCCGCCTGCCGTAGAGAAGACCGCGAGCGAGCCCTCCGCTCCGCCGTCGCCGCCGAGATTCAGCGCCAGGATCCAAACGCGGACTCCGGCCTCCGTGCAGCCGCGAATCGAGGCCAACCTCGGATCGAAGCCCGCGCACGCTCAGCCGACGCGGTTCATGCCCAGAATCGAGCCGCGGACCGCGCCGCAGCCACCCAAGCCCGAGCCAAAACCGGAGACCGCCGAGGTCTCCAAGGTGGAACCGCCGCCGCCCCCCAAGCCAGCGGCCCGCACCGAGTCCGTGGTGGTCGTGCGGCAGCCGGCGCAGCCTCGAACCGAGGTCCGGATCGAGCCCAAGGCCGAGGTCAAAGTCGAGCCGCGGGTGGAACCGGAAGGGCCGAGGTTTCCCAGGATTGATTCGAGTCCCGGGCCGGAGTTCGCCGCGCCGGCGGCCGGCGAGATGGAACGCCGGAAACCGCAGCAGACGGACGCCCCGAACTTCGGGTACAAGAAGCCCGAGCCGGAGGACGATGCAGCCTCGCAGGGCAATCGCCGCTGGATTCTGCCGGTGGTGATCGCCTTGCTCGTAGCCATCGTCGGGGTCTACTTCGTCATCATCCGTCCGAACCGGAAGACCGCCGAGGAGGCGCCCGCTGCCACGGCGCAGACAGCGGAACGCCGGCCACCGGTCGAGCTGTCGCTGAAAGTCGAAGGCTCCGACGCGGGTCTGAACATCTTCTGGGATGGTCTTTCCGCGCCGGTTTCCACAGCGCCGCGGGGCGTGCTCTCCATTCGCGATGGCGCCGCCACCAAGAGCCTCGACCTGACTTCAGACGAGCTGAAGAAGGGCACCTACCTTTATACGCCGCGCACCGATGACGTCCTGATCCGGCTGGAGCTGAAGGGCCTGCCGGGCAACCAGGTCGCCAACGGGGGCACGCGCGTCTTTGGCGCACGAAGGCTGGGCAAAACCTCCGGCCACTAGAGCGAGGTCCGAAGTCCCCGGGTGTCCGGATTCGCGAAGCGAAATCCCACGCTGTCGGAAGCGCCCCGGCCGTTCTCATCGACCACCTGGCTGGTGTGCTCTTGCCGAGGGCGAACTTCCTGCGGCACCACGGCCCCGGGTTCGACCTCACATCGGCCGGCGACCGAACGCCATCCCCATATCTCGCCCGGTTCCTGGAGCTGAGGTGGATTGCGCGCATGCCGGGCACTCGCGCCGTCCGCATCACCCACGAGGGAAAGCGCGAATTCGAGCGCGTTTTTGGATTGCGCTGCAGCGAGCTTCGCCGCTAAGCGAAGGACCAGAACCAGCGCGCGATTCCAAACGTCGCCGCCTGCGCCGCGACCACCAGGGCGACGCAGGCCGGCCAGCCGCCCAGGCTCCACGCCCAGGCCGGAAGCGTGGCGCCGACGCTGCCGCCCAGATAGTAGAACGTCGCGTACAGCCCGACCGCCAGTGCGCGATGGTCGGCGGCACAACGGCCTATCGAAGTGCTGATGGCCGCTTGCGCGATGAATACGCCGCTGCAGCAGATCGCCAGGCCGCCGGCCACCGCCCACAGGTGCGGCACCGTGGTGAGCAGGACGCCCAGCATGCCCACCACGGCCGCTGCCATCAGCGTGCGCTGTGAACCGTATCGGTCCAACCAGCGCCCCGCCAGCGGCGTTATCGCGGCGCCGGCCAGATACACGACGAAGATCAGTCCCAGCAGGGCCGGGCTCAGCAGGAACGGCGGCGCGGCCAGATGGAACGTGACGTAGGTGAACGTCGCTACGAGCGAAAACAGCACGCAAAAGCCGATCGCATATCGCGAGAGCAGCGCGCGATTGCGCAAATGGCCCCAGGCCGCCTTTGTCAGGGCCGTCGACTCCCCGGCTTGCTTGGCGGTCCGCTCGACCGGCAGCCATCGCCAGATCGCCAACGTCATCACCAGGTCTGCCGCGCCCAGCACCAGGAACGCGGTCCGCCAGTCCCCGTGCTCCGCCAACGCTCCCGACACCACGCGCCCGCAGAAGCCCCCTATGACCGTGCCGCTGACATAGGCCGCCATCGCCGAGCCAACCTTCGCCGCCTGCCACTCGTCGTTGATGTAGGCCACCGTGACGGCAAACACGCCGGGCGTGAATGCGCCCTGCAGAAAGCGCCAGAAGATCAGTTGCGGCAGGGTAGCGGAAGTCGCGGCGGCCAGCGATGCCAGGCCCAGCAGCAGTGCGGACGCACAGATGATGCGGCGCTGACCCATACGGTCCGCCAGGCGGCCCATGAACGGCGCGGCCAGCGCCACGCCCAGCGTCGAGGCCAGCACGGTGAGGCTGACGCCCGCCTTGCCCACGTGAAAGGCGTGCGCCAGGAGCGGCAGAATGGGCTGCGTCGCGTACAGGTTGAGGAACGCGCAGATCCCTGCCAATACGACCGTCCAAACCGGCGGGTCCTTCGTCACTCCCTACTCCCCCGCCCTCGCCAGCAGCCGGCCGACGCCCTCGTGGAAGACATCGGGCGGCGTCAGCAGGCTCACCACCAGGAACGCCTCGGTTTCGAAATCGAAGAAGAAGCCCGGCTGCACCAGCACCCCGTCGCGCTCCAGCAGCTCGAGAGTCCACTCCTCTTCGCTGCGCGTCCGCGGCACTTCGAGCGTCGCGTACCAGCCGCCTTCGACCGCGAGCACGCTCAGCGCCGATCCCGCCACCGCGCCGCGCAGCCACGCCAGGTTCCGGCCCACGCGGGCCGAGATCTGGTTCCGCACGGTGGCCCCCGCTTCCATCAGCCGCGCCGCCCCGTATTGAACCGGGGCCGAGGCCGAAAGATACGTATCGGCGATCAGTTCCAGCCGCTCCAGGGCCGCGGCGCGCAACTCCTCGGGCCCGGAGGTGACGATCCAGCCGAGCTTCATCTGGGGCAGCCCGGCGATTTTCGAGAGCCCGCTGAGCGAGAACGCCAGCGCTCCGGTGACGCCCGCGAGCGTCGAGACGCGGTTCGGATCGGGCGCGAAGGCGTAGTCCGAGAAGACCTCGTCGGAGACCAGCGCCAGCCCTCGCCCGGCGGCCAGCGCGACCAAGCGGTCGAGCTCGCCCGTCTTCAGGAACGAGCCGGTGGGGTTGTTCGGATTCACCAGCACGATGGCGCGTGTGCGCGGGGTGAGCGCGGCTTCTATGGCAGCGAAATCGATGCGCCAGCCCGCGTCATACTCCAGCGCGTATTCGACCACGCGCAGCGATTCCAGGCGCGCCAGAAACTCGAACAGCGGGTAAGAGGGACGCGGCACCAACACCTCGTCGCCCGCATCCGCCAGCAGCTTGAACACGTAGCCGTAGGCCTCGCTGGTGCTCGCGGTCAGCACGATACGATCCGCCGCGACGTTCACGCCGCGCGAGGCGTAGTAGGAGGCTACCGCGGCGCGGGCCTCCGCCGCCCCCGCCGGCGACGGATCGTAGCGCAGGGAGCGGGCATCGCCCAGCGCCGCCAGGATCTCCGCCGTGGGGTAGGAGAGGCCGGCGTGCGTCGGGTTCGATTCGGTGAGATCGAGGATCGCCGCGCCGGCGCGCCGCCTGGCATCGAGCAGTGCGGAGATGCGGTTCGGCTTCAGGTCCCAATTCAGGCGCGAGGAGAACATTCACGCCGGAGTATAGCATCCGCCGGGAAGACGCCTTTCCTCTGGAGAACCACCGGGGCCGTGCCGATATAGGGAGATGTATGGGACGGGTGTGCCGGGGAAGCGTCCTGTTGCTCGCGGCCGGCCTTGCGTTCGCCGCCGAGCCCCCGGTGTGGCGTTTCTGGAAGGCGAGCGACGGTCTCGCGGAGACCTTTGTTCGCTCCATCTCCTTGGACCCCAAAGGCGAATTGCTGGTCAGCCACGGCTATGTCACGCGCACCGAGCGTCTGGACGGTTACGGCATCTTTTCTTTTCTCCAGCCCAGCTACCCGCATACCATCTACGGTACCCCCAGCGGCCAGTTGTGGACCCTCACTGAGGCGGGCCTTTGGGAATTCTCGAGCGGCAAATGGCGGCTGCGCTCCGGCATCGAAGTGCCGCGGAACGCGGCCGCCGCGCTTCCTATTGGCGATAACCGGGTTCTAATTCTGGGATCGGACAGGCTGGTGGAGTGGGATGCCGCGCGGGGCGTGACCAGGACCGTCCTGGAGGTTACTCGAACCGGCCTGGGCGAGTTTCGCCAGATGTCGCCCGCCGCCAACGGTGCGGTCTGGGTGGCGGGAGAGAAATGCTTCGGGAAGTACACTCCGGGTTCCGTCCCCCGGTGGACGGAGTACACTGCCGGCGTCGATTCTCCACTGCACCAGTTCGCAAACCTCCGGGAGGGCGACGCGGGCGAGGTCTTCGTGTCCGCGAATTCCGTCCGGGATGGCAAGGCGTTTGCTCTTCGGATCGACGGGCCCAGGACGACGGTGATCGCCCGCGCGGACGATGGTCCGCTCGAAGCGTGGGCTGGGGGCGAAGGCACGGTGTGGGTGCGCGGGAAGAGCGACTTCTACCGGCTGGTGGACGGGCGCAGAGAAGACGTGGAGCGGCAGGACGTGCTTTCCGGAGTCGTCCAGGACGTGGTGCGGCAGCCGGGCGGCGCGTTCTGGATCGCGAGTTCGGAAGGCTTTGCCCGCTACGCGCCCGCGCTCTGGCGCACGCCCGCCGCGGTGTCCGGGCTGAAGACGGCGGTCCACTGCATTGTGGAGGACGGGCGGGGCCGCGTGTGGTTCGATTTCAACGACCGGCTGGTTCGCTTTGACGGCACGCGCTGGAAGATCTATCCGCTGCCGAAGGGCGAGCAGACCAACCCCTACCAGAACCGTAGCCTGATCCCGCTGGCGGACGGCCGGCTGGTCCTCCATCTTTTGCAGGGGCACCATTTCCTGGTCTTCGATCCGGCGCGCGAGCGGTTTGAAATGCTTGCCAGCCCGGCCGGGCCGGCCATCTGGGCCATGTCCGCCGCGAAAGACGGCGGGGTCTGGATGGAGAGCGTCGACGCTGCGAGACATCACCGCCTGGACCGGTTCGATGGCCGGGGCTTCCGTTCCGTGTGCTCGTGGGAAGAGCCCGAATGGCCAGTGGGCGCCTCCAAAATCATCTATGAATCCCGCCGGCTCGGTCTACTGACCGGCGGCACCATGGGACTGGGCGCCTGGCAGAACGGCAAGCGCCGGATGATCGGGCCGCGCGAAGGCCGGATCGAGCCGGGCGGCGTATTCTCCATTCGCGAGGTGGGCGACACGCTCGAAGCCGGCGGCGGGGACAGCTTCCAGATCTTCGACGGCGCGGCCTGGCGGACCATGGCGACCGGCCTGGGCAATGTCACCGACATCGTGCACTCGCGGGACGGCTGGACCTGGCTCGCCACGGGAACCGGCGTGGCGCGATTCAAAGACGGCATGTGGCTCGCCAACACGGCGGAAGACGGGCTGCCCTCTACCATTACGCTCGCCGTGTTCGAGGACAGCCGTGGCGCCATCTGGGCCGGCACTACGGCCGGGCTGGCGCTGTACCATCCCGATGCCGACCTCGATCCGCCGCGCACGCTCATCTCCGAGGCGCGCAATGTGCGCGTGGCGGCCCCCGGCGGCGACGTCACGATCACCTTTACAGGGGTCGATAAGTGGCGTTATACGGCGCCTGAGCGGCTGTATTTCTCGTACCGCCTGGGGCGCGGCGGCTGGAGCCCGTTCTCGACCGCGACCTATGCCGCATTCACGAAGCTGGCGGCGGGAAACCACATGTTCGAGGTCCGCGCCATGGACCGCAACGCCAACATCGACCCCCATCCGGCCTCCTTCCGCTTTACCGTGCTGCCGCCCTGGTACAAGCACCCCGGCTTCCTCTCCACCGCTCTGGCCGGCGTGTGCCTGATGGCGCTGCTGCTGGTGCTCAGCGTTTCCCACTACCGCGCCCTGGGCCGTCTGGTCAGCCAGTTGCGGGACGCCCGGGAAGAGGCGGAGGCCGCCAATGCCGCTAAGAGCGAGTTCCTGGCCAACATGAGCCACGAGATTCGCACGCCCATGAACGGCATTATCGGCATGACCGACCTGGCGCTCAATGCGGACATCAGCCCGGAGCAACGAGACTGCCTGGAGACGGTGAAGGAGTCGGCCGATCACCTGCTGGTGCTCATCAACGACATCCTCGATTTCTCGAGAATCGAGGCCGGCAAGCTGGAACTGTCCGCGGTCGCATTCAACCTTCGCGATTGCGTCGGCGATGCCCTCCACACGCTCGCCGTGCGCGCCGACCAGAAGGCGCTGGAGGTGATCTGCCACGTGCGGCCCGACGTGCCGGAAGAGGTGGTCGGCGACGCCGCACGCGTGCGGCAGATCGTGATCAACCTGGCCGGAAACGCCATCAAGTTCACCGACAGCGGGCAGGTGCTGGTGCGCGTCAGCGTAGCCGAAAAGCAGGAGAACCGTCTCAGCCTGGACATCATGGTGGCCGACACCGGCATCGGCATCCCGGCCGCGAAACAGCGCCTCATCTTCGCTCCATTCGAGCAGGCGGATACATCGGTTACGCGCAAATACGGGGGAACGGGACTGGGCCTTGCGATCTCGGTCAAACTGGCGCAGATGATGGGAGGCAGGGTCTGGATGGAGAGTCCTTGGCCGGAGGCGGTCCCGCTTGGGGCAGGCCCGGGCAGCGCCTTCCATTTCACGGCCAGCTTCGGGATGGTGCCTCAGACGCGCCTGCAACCGGCGCTCGATCTCGGTGGTCTGAACGTGCTGGTGGCCGACGACAGCGCGGCCGTGCGCCTGGTGCTGGGGGAGATGCTGGAGCGGTACGGCTGCCGTCCGCACCTGGTCGACGGCGGTCAGGCGGCGATCGACGCCTTCGCCCGCCAGCCCTATCGGCTTGCGATCCTGGACGCAGCCATGCCCGACATGGCCGGGCTGACGGCGGCCGAGACCATTCGGGCGGACGCGGATCCTGCACTCCGCATCATTCTGCTGTCTACGGCCGGATCGAGTGGCGCGCGCCCGGGCGCCGCCTTCGATGCCCAGGTAATGAAACCCGTCAAGGCCGGTGACCTCGTTCGCGCCATCGCGAGCGTATTATCCGCGGACGCCCCTCCGGCGCGGCGCGAAACGCAGCCGCGGCGCCAAGGCCCGCGCTTGCGGATTCTGGTCTGCGAAGACAACGCCGTCAATCAGAAACTTGCCCGGCGCGTTCTCGAGATCGAGGGGCACGAGGTGCAAGTGGCAGGCGACGGGCAGGAAGGGTTGCGGCTGCTGGCCTCCTACGAGTTCGACTTGATCCTGATGGACGTCCAGATGCCCAACATGGACGGGATGGAGGCCACGGCCGCCATACGGGCGATGGAGAGGGCGCGTGGAGATGGACGCCGCATTCCCATCCTGGCGATGACCGCCCATGCCATGAAGGGCGATCGCGAAGCCTGCCTGGCTGCCGGCATGGACGGCTACGTTGGCAAGCCGGCCCGCCCCGCCGAGATCTACGAAGCCATCGATGCCTTGGCGCTTCATCCGCTCGCTGACACGACGCACCATTACCGAACCGCGACCGTCAGGGAGCGGACGGACGAATAGGGGGCCACTGGCTGACGCGCGCGGTTCGGTAGTACCGGCGGCCGCGACCCTGGATGTGCCTAAAATGGCTCTAGAGCTTCCCCATGCACATCCCGCGAAACAGGGCCTTCTTGTCCCTCTGCGTATCCTTCCTCCTCCTGGGCCAGCTTCGCGCCCAGAACCTGGCGGCATTTGAGAAACGGGTCACCGAGTTCACCCTGCCCAACGGGCTCGACTTCATCGTGCTGGAGCGGCACGACGCTCCGGTCGTCTCGTTTCATACCTACGTGAACGCCGGCTCGGCCGACGACCCGTGCGACAAGACCGGCCTGGCGCACATGTTCGAGCACATGGCCTTCAAGGGCACCGAGACGATCGGCTCCAGGAACTACGCCGAGGAGAAGAAAGCGCTCGATGCCGTCGAGCGCGTCTACGACCAGTTGAGCTCCGAACGCGCCAAAGGCGCCGCGGCCGGCGCCGAACGCCTGCGCACCCTGGAGAAGCAACTCGAAGCGGCCATGGAGCAGGCGGCGAGCTATGTGGACGTCAACGCCTATCCCCGCACCATCGAGGAGAACGGCGGCGCGGGCCTCAACGCCGAAACCGGCGAGGATTCCACCAACTACTTCTACAGCCTGCCGTCGAACCGCATCGAGCTGTGGTTCCTGCTCGAATCCGAGCGCTACCGGGCGCCCGTGTTCCGCGAGTTCTATAAGGAGCGCGACGTGGTGCGCGAGGAGCGCCGCATGCGGGTGGAATCGAATCCCGAGGGAAAGCTCTCCGAGACGCTGCTGGCCACGGCATTCGCGGCCCACCCTTATCGCCAGCCCACCGCCGGCTGGGCGAGCGATGTGGAGCAGCTTCGAGCCAGCGATGCGCGCGCCTTCTTCGAGAAGTACTATTCGCCGGCCAACATCGTCATCGCGATCGCCGGCGACCTGGATGCGGCCACGGCCCGGCGGCTGGCCGAGAAGTATTTCGGCCGCATCCCCGCCCGCCCGCTGCCCGCTTCGCGCGACACGGTCGAGCCAAGGCAGGAGGGCGAAAAGCGGGTCGCGGTCGAGACGCCCAGCCAGCCATTCCTCGCGATCGCCTGGAAGCGCCCCGATCAGCACGATAAAGACGACCCCGCTTTCGACGTCCTCGCCGAGATCCTCTCAAGTGGCCGGACCGGGCTGCTCTACCAGGAGATGGTGCGCGACCGTAACATCGCCCTTTCGGCCACGGCGGTGTCGACTTTCCCGGGCGGCAAGTATCCCAACCTGTTTCTGGTCTGGGTAGCGCCGTCCTCGGGCCATACGACCGAGGAGAACGAGAAGGCGGTTTATGGCATCCTCGATGCGCTGAAAGATAAGGAAGTGGATCCCCAGACCCTGGCGCGCGTCAAGACCAAGCTGCGCGCAGCGCTTCTCCGGCAGCTCGATAACAACCCCGGCATGGCGGAGCAGTTGACCTTCTATCGCGTCAATTACGGCGACTGGAGAAAGATGTTTACGGGCCTCGACGATATCGACAAGGTCACGGCCGCTGACCTCCGGCGAGTGGCTGCACAGTACTTCGTGGAGAGCAGGCGCACGGTGGCCTTCACGGTGGCGCCGAAGGGAGGCACGCAATGAGACGGCGGCTGGCTCTGGTCTTCCTGTTCGCCGCGGCGCTTCTGGCGCAAACGCCGGCCGGCCTGAAGTTCCCGCCGCTCACGCCGGTGCGCATCCCGCACGTCGAGACATTCACGCTCGCGAGCGGCATGCGGATCTATCTGCTCGAGAACCACGAACTGCCCCTGGTGAACGGCCTGGCGCTGGTGCGAACGGGGAACCTGTTCGATCCTCTCGAGAAGGCCGGGTTGGCGACCTTGACCGGCATGGTCATGCGCACCGGCGGCACCAAGGCCCGTTCGGGCGATCAACTGGACGAGGACCTGGAGAACATCGCCGCCTCGGTCGAAGGCGCCATCGATGAGACCGCCGGCGAGGTGACCTTTTCCGCGCTCAGCGAGAACGCCGGCAAGGTCCTGGCGGTCTTCCATGACGTGCTGGCCGAGCCCGCCTTCCGCCAGGAGCGAATCGACCTCGCCAAGTCGCAGCTACGCGACCAGATCGCCCGCCGCAACGACGATCCGGAGGCGATTGCCGGGCGCGAGTTCTCCAACCTCGTCTACGGAAAGGACACACCCTACGGTTGCCAGACCGAATATGCCACACTGGCTCGCATCCAGCGGGAAGATCTGGTCGCGTTCCACCAGCGCTACTTCTTCCCGGCGAACATCCTGCTGGCGGTGTACGGCGATTTTTCTACGCCGGATATGAAACGGAAGCTCGAAGAATTGTTCGGTGGCTGGAATGACCACCAGGCGCCGGTTCCGGCCTTTCCGGCGGCCCGGGAGGTCCCGCAGCCGGGCGTCTTCCTGGCGGTGAAAGAGGACGTGAACCAGACGGTGTTCTCGTTGGGGCAGCTCGGCGGCCTCCTGCGGGACAAGGACGATCCTGCGCTCGAAATCATGTCCGATATCCTGGGCGGGGGTTTTTCGAGCCGCCTGTTCCGGCGCGTCCGCACCCAGCTCGGGTACGCCTACGGCATCGGCGCGGAATGGGCCGCCGCGTACGACCATCCGGGCCTGTTTGAGATCAGCGGCAGCACGAAATCCGCGACCACCACCGAAGCCCTGGCGGTAGTGCGCGAGGAAGTTGACCGGATTCGCGCGACCGAGGTTGGCGACCAGGAGCTGGAGACTGCGAAACAGACCAGTTTGAACAGCTTCGTGTTCCATTTCGATACGCCGGCGAAGACCCTGTCGCGCGTGCTGCGATACCGCTACTACGACTATCCCGACGACTTTATCTTCGGGTACCAGAAGGCGCTGGAATTGGTGACCAAGGCGGACGTCCTGCGGGTAGCCAGGCAGCACCTGCGGCCGGAGGCGTTTACCGTGGTCGCGGTCGGCAATCCGCATGATTTCACCAAGCCGCTCAACGAGTTAGGGCTGCCCCTCCACCCGTTGGACCTGACCATCCCGCCGCCCGTGCGGTGACGGCCGCAACTTCTCTGAGAAGAACCGCGCGCCGCAGGCACACATCTACGTGCATCGAAGTTGCCGGAGCGGAATGCGGGCCTATTTCGTGACGCTTCGAACCTGGCGCCGCGGCTCCCTGTTTGGGAGGGTTGCCAACGGAAAGATGCGGCCCAACCCGGTTGGCCGCGAGGTCGCCGCCTGCTGGAACAGCCTCCCCGAGCGCTTTACCAACGTCGTGCTGGACACCTTCGTGGTGATGCCGGATCACCTGCACGGCATCGTGATGGTGAAGGATTCGGAGCCTCTGCCTTCGATCCTCGATTCCTTCCAGGCGGCCTCCGCCGACCTGGTCGATTGTGGCATCTGGAAGGGCAGCGGCCGCAGGCATATGATCCGCGACTTGGATGAGCTGAACCGGATCCGGCACTACATCCGGGACAACCCCTCGCGATGGCCGCAGAACCCGCGCGACCTGCCGCCTTTCGGCCGAAGCTGACGGCGCGCGTCTTCCGTCGCAATCTGCGATAAAGGAAGCATGAAGTCCGTACTCGCACTCCTCCTCCTCCTGTCCGTGGCTGCCCAGGCTGAGACCGCGGAGGAACGCGGCAAGCGGATGATCCAGGAGACCATCGAAGCGCTGGGCGGCGCGAAGTTCCTGGAGACGGACAACGTGGTGGCCTCCGGTCGCGCCTATTCCTTCTATCACGAAGAGCTCTCGGGGCTCACCGTCGCAACGCTCTACACGCGGTACCTGCGGCCCTCCGTGCCGCCGATCCCCGGTGAAATCCTGGTCGACGAGCGCGACTCGTTCGGCAAAGAGGAGCGCAGCGGGGCGACTCTGTTCGTGGGAGGCAAGGGCTACGAGATCACCTTCCGCGGCGCGCGCCCGATCCCGGAGGAAACCAACACGCGCTATCGCGACACGTCGATGCACAATCTCTTCTACATCCTCCGGGAAAGGCTCCACGAACCGGGAATGGTCTTCGAGGATCGCGGCTCGGACATCATCGATAACGTGGCGGTGAAGATCGTGGATATCACCGACTCCGACAACCGCACGGTGACGGTCTACCTGCACCACCTGACCCATCTGCCGGTGCGGCAGGTCTACTTCCGGCGCGACCCGAAAACGAATGAGCGCAATGAAGAGGTGACGATCTGGGCGAAGTACCGCGACGCGGGCGGAGGCGTGATGTGGCCCTACGACATCCAACGGTTGCGCAACGGCGATCGCCTCTTCCAGATGTATTCCGATACGGTGGAGGTCAACAAGAGCCTGCCGTCCAGCCTGTTCGCGCTCCCGCCCGGAGTGAAGCTCCTGAAACCCATGTAGCCACGAATGAACCCGCGCCGAACTGCCCAAAAAAACAGGGGCCACGAATGAACACGAATGCACACGAATGGGAAGCAAAAGTCTTATTCGTGTGTATGCGTGTCCATTCGTTGCAAAGGCTTTTCTTAGTTCGTGTTTGATCCGTGGCGCTCTTATGGCCGGATCTTCGTCGCGCGGGGATTGGCTTCACCGCGCAGCCAGACGACTAGCGTGGCGTGGGAGTCCGGCGGAAGCGGCACATGGATTTCGAGCTTCTGCTGGCCTTCCACGGCCACGGGGAGCGGCAGCGTGGCCACCGGCTCGGGGCGGTCCGCGCTCCAGCCGGTTTTCTCGATGGTCTCGAGGTTCTGGCCCAGCAGCGTGGCATGGAACTCCCCGTCTCCGGCGCTCTCGCCGATTACGAATTGCGCCACCTTAGGCACGCGGACGATCCGCCCCATCGCGTAGGGCTCGGATTCTCCCTCGCTCCCATTGGCGACCGTGGCGTTGAGCAGGCAGCCGTTGAGCCACAGACTGGTATCGAACGAGAGGAAGAGCTGATCGGGCGCCAGTTGCTGCAGGCTCAAGGGCCCGGAGCGCTCGCCCAGCCGCAGCGTCAAGCTCTGGGCGCCGGGTTGTTCGCAACCCAGCTTCACAATGCTGTTCGATTGCAGGTGCGCGACCCGCAGCATGGCGCTCAGATACATGCCGCCCGGCAGCTCGCCGTTTTCGAGGTGCACATCCTGGTCGGCGGGCTGGGACACCACCACTTCGGTGATCCGCGGCCGCGGTCCCACGATGCGCACGGCATCGGAGAAGGTGAGCGCCTCATTGCGGTCTTTGATGTAGGCGCGCAGGGCGAGGCTGGTGCCGGCGTCGATGTCGGAAGCCATCTGCAGCGTCATGGCGCGCTCGGTCTGGTTGGGAGACGAGGGACCGAGTTCGGCCTTCCCCTTGGCCACCTCGATGCGCTTGAGCAGATCGAGGCGCTGTCCCTTCAGAAGGAACTTCACGGAGCTGACGCCCTGGTTGAGGACCACGGGGAAGTCGTCCACGCGCGCCGGCGCCGGCAGAATGTTCAGCGCAACCGGGTGCGGCTTCGCGTCCACCTGCGAAACCAGCAGCCGGTAAGGGCCGGGCTCGAGATCGATGGTATTCACCTGAATGTCCATCCGATCCTGCGGTCCGGCGCGCAGGCCCTGCGGCAGCACGAACGGGACCGGGGCGGGGGTGGCGAATTTATCGTCGACCTTTTCGATCTCGACCTTGGTGACAAACTCGAAGTCGGCTCCCTCGAGGGTGACCGGCACCTTGCCGGTCTTGGCAACCAGTAGGTCTTGGGACGCCGCCATGAGCCGCGCCGCCGCGAAGTCGCTCGTCGGCCTCACCTCAATCTGGCCCTTCACCGGAAAGCGGTCCCAATCCCAATTCGCCGCCAGCGTGTATTCACCGGTCTTGGCCTGATCCGGGTCGAGCTCCAGGATTCTGAGGTCGCCGAGTTTCGCGACCTTGACCGGGACGGGTTTGCCGCTGGCGGGCAGCAGGGCCCAATTGCGAGCGCGGTCGACGATCTTCCAGTCCGCTTCGCTCGATGTCACCGGCAGCGGCGACTTGGCGCCCGCGGGCAGCGAGTTCCCTTTTTCCACCATGAGCTGCGGCGGGCCGGCGTTGGGCACGCGCGAAGCCCACAGGTAGGCGACCTTGGTGTGGGGCGGGACGGGGTCGCGGCGTCCGCACAACCCCAGCGCGTCGTTCGGCAAGGACTGCGAGAAGGAGGAGCGGAACTCCGAGCGCGGGAACGCCACCGAGCGCATTTCGAGGAGCATGGCCGTGCCGCCGGCGGCCAGACCGACCGGGCTTCCGAAGAACATCACGGCCACCGAGGTGGCCAGGCCGGCCGTCTGTCCCAGTTGCGGCGCGCCCTGCGGAGAGATGGGGTCATAGCTCGCGATCGCCGGGTTCAGCGTGCGCATCATGAGGAGGGCCTGCTGGTTCGACGGAGCGGTCCGGTCGAGCTGGACGTTCAGGCCGTATTGCGAGGAGAAGCCCTGTAGGGCGGCTTGCACATTGGCGGCGGAGCTCGCGGGAGACGAGAGCGCCGCGATCAGCGCCTCGGTCTGAGCGGTCTTCTCGGCATAGTCGGCCAGTTGCGCCACCAGGCCGTCATCCCGGGAGAGGAAAGTCCTCACCTTCCTGGCATTGAGCCCGGAAGGACCGTAGACATAGGCCACCACGGAGACGCGCCACGGCACGCTCCACTGCTCCGGCTTGCCGGCCGGCTTGGGTTCGAGAATGAGAAGCTTCTCGCCGGTGGCGATCTTGTCGGCCGGGATGAGCACCATCGTCACCTCGCCCTTGCGCTGCTCGCCGGCACGCAGGACCGGGCGATAGAGCAGCGTGTCGCCTTCCTCCAGGCGGTTGATGGTCCGCAGCGGCAGGGGTTCGCCCGGGCCGCGCGGTGAACCGACCCGTAGGTCAACGCTCCCAATGGGACCGCCGGCCGGGCAAACCAGCGGAGGCAGGGAGGCCGCTTGCGCTACGGCAAGCATGGCCACAAAGGCAACAGGCGCACACAATGAGACCGGCACTATCTCCTATTGTATTTGCTCGCGTGCCGGTCAGCGGGCCGTATTGCCGCGCTGCTTACCGAACCGCGACCGTAAGGGAGCGGACTTCGCATGTCCGCTTGCTTACGCGCGCGGTTCAGTGCTGCTGCATTCAGCGGTACCGAGAGTTTAACAGGCGCGCTGCTTAGCTCGCCAGCCTGAGAGACTTCAACGCCGGCAAAGCGCACTCGGCGGGCTTTGCAGGCGACTGCTCGCAGGCGGAGGTGAGAATACGCCGTACTTCTCTGGCGTCGAACGGCTGCGCCAGCAGGTCATAGCATCCCAGGTTGAGGACTTCTGCCCAGAACCGGTCGTCCGCAAAGCGATGCGTGACGATTACAGCAGGTGAGGTTCCCAGCTCCCAGGTGAGATTCAAGACGTCTTTCCAGTCGCCATCCGGCAGATAGGCTTCCGTGAGGACGGCCCTATACGAGCCCCGGCCGAGGTTATCGCGCGCGTCCTGCAGACTGGAGACGTGCTCAAACTCGATGGGAGCGGGCTTGAGCATCTTGCTAAGCATCCCAGCATCCTCGCCGCGCGAGGAGACAAATAGCACTCGGAGACAATCCATTGGAACCAGCTCCCAACTAGCTGGTACCACCTAGCCTACCCCCAATGTGAGCGTGCGGCAATAGCTTTAATGGCTTAGATTCAGAAACGAATGTTAACGGTATCTTTCCGAATAATGCACCCCGCATTCGCGGTGTTTTGTTACTGCCCTTTCTCGTGTTTCATCACCGCGATATAGCCCATATTGCGGTAGAGCTGTCGGTAATCCAGTCCGCAGCCGACCACGAAGCGATCGGGGATCTCGAAGCAGCGAAAGGACACCGGAATCTGCACGATCCGCCGCGAGGTGCGGTCGAGCAGGGTGCACACGGAGAGCGAGTTCGGCCCGCGGGCCGCCAGGCTCTGGAGCAGGTAGCGTGCGGTGAAGCCGGTGTCCACGATGTCCTCGACCAGGAGCACGTCTTCGCCCTCGATGCTGTCGTCCAGGTCCTTGGCGATGCGCACCAGTCCGGGCGCCCCGGTTTTGCTGGAAAAACTCGAGATGGACAGGAAGTCGATCTTCAGGGGGACGTCGATGAGCTTGGCCAGAGCGGTGAGGAAGAACACCGAACCTTTGAGGACCCCGATCAGCTTCAATTCGCCGCCGCGGTATTTGTCCGAGATCTCCACGGCGACTTCGGCGATGCGCCGCTCCACCTGCTCCTCGGTGAAGAGAATGCGTTCGATCTCGGGAGGGACCGGTCTCATTTGGAGACCGTTTCAGGCTGCGTCTCGGGGCCGCGCTCCGCCAATCCATATTTAAAGATCAGGTTCTCGAAATCTTTTTGGTAGAACACCTGGATATTCACGTGGGGATAAATGGCGCGCAGCAACTTGACCTTTCGGTTCTTCTTGGTGACTAGGGACTGCTTCATGGTGGTCAGCTCGACGTAGAGGTCGAACTCGGGCAGGTAGAAATCCGGGGTGAAGGCTTCGAGCACACGGCCGTCCTTGTCCCATTGGATGGGGAAGCTGCGCGGTTCATAGTCCCAGGCGACGCGGTAGAAGTCGAGCAGGTTGGCAAAGACCTCTTCGCTCGGGTGGACGAAACACTTACTCTTGAGACTGACGCGGCCGGGCGGCTGTATGCCGTACCTGGCGAGCTTGAGACGCACCTGGAATTGGAGATGCGCCTCGGCTGCGGGCGACAGGAGTCCTATCTCAGCCAGGCCGCGCTGGGCGGCCACGAGGCGAATCAGCTCGGCGACGCCCTCCGGCTCGAGCAGTTCGGTGTTGAGCACCAGGTCGAACAAGTGCGGCGGGGCGGAAGCGTGGCCGAAGCGCCGCGTGCGGACGGCTTTCCGCTCGGTCTCGAGCCGGCGGAGCAGGGCGCGCGCCGCCTTGCGGTCGAGCGCATGGTCGAGCATCAGGGTGCCGATGCGGCTGGATTCGGGCGCCACGACATAGACTCGGAGGAGCCCGGGGAAATCGCGAAAGAGCAACTCGGCGCCTTCGGCGGCCAGAACCAGATGGTGTTCGGTGGCCAGGCGCGCGACAACGGAGATGGTGGCGGGCGCGAAGGCTTTATCGGGAACGGCGGTCTCGTCTCCGAATTCCCGCGCAAAGATGGCCCCCAGGCGTGATTCGGTCATGAGTTCGAACTGGAGGAGTTGGGCCGCCGAGCGCGCCACCTCTTCCTGGCGGCTGGCCGGCTGCCCGGAGATGGTAATCAGCGCCATTCGACGCCCCACCGGCGCGCGTGGTCCGAAAGCATTTCCTTCGACATGATAACGCACGCGGCGGGCGAGGTTGTGACCGGGTGCTCGGAGGATGGAGTGTTATTGCTGCTGTAGCCACCCGGGGCAATGATTCCGGTGATCGCCTGGACCGTACCGTTGAAATCCAGGCTGCCGCTGATATCGGTGATCAGGTAGACCGTGCCAGCCGCGAGCTCGCCGGTCATTGTCCCGGTGGCGGTATCGTCGCCTATCGCGGGTCCTCCTTCGGGACTGAAGAGGACAAAATATTTCGCAGGCTTGCAACCACTTTTGATCCTACCGGTACCCAACTTGGCGGGGCTTTAGCTGAGGACGCGGGCCAACCGCTCCAAAGCGCCGCCGGAAGAACCCTTCGCAGAGGGCATGCCGGGAGGAGGCTTCGGAGGCTCGGTGCCGGTCAGTCGGTAGTAGCGCCGGACCAATTCGTCTTCGTCGTAATCGATGGCTCGCGCGTACTGCCGGATGTAGCTGACTGTGTAAATACCACCCGGTAGCTTTTCGAAAGTACCCTCTTCGATGGCGCGAAGGTACGAGATGGTAATCTTCGTGGATGCGGCAATCTCCTCAAGCGAGACGCCTCTCTTCTGCCGGGCTATCAGCAAGTCCGGCAAAGCACTCTTTGGAACATCCATCTGCCAAATTGTCGTAGCAGTCTGGGGGCCAATGCAAGTGAAAAAGTCTTCACGGGATTAAGGTATACATAGGTATGGGCACGGGGCAGACTCTCTACGACATCAGCGCCGCACTGAGCGACGGCAGGCAACTAGCCCTGGCGGACTACCGTGGCAAGGTTCTTCTGATCGTGAACACCGCCAGCAAGTGCGGGTTCACCCCGCAGTACGAGGGGCTGCAGGAGCTGTACACCAAGCTCAAAGAGAGCGGCCTGGAGATTCTGGCTTTCCCGTGCGACCAGTTCGCGCACCAGGAGCCTGGCTCGGACCCGGAGATCCAGGCGTTCTGCCAGACCCGGTTCGGGGTGACATTTCCGGTGTTCCAGAAGGTCGAGGTGAACGGCGCAAACGCGCATCCGCTGTTCAAGCTCCTGAAGGACCGGGCGCCGGGGTGGCTGGGCAGGTCCATCAAGTGGAACTTCACGAAGTTCCTGGTGGACCGGGAAGGCAGGGTAGTGAAGCGTTTCGCGCCCAAGACTGCTCCGGCCAAGATTGAGCCGCGGCTGCGAGAACTGCTAGGGCTCTGACCGCGAGGTCCGCTCCCTGACAGTCGCCGCGCTAGGACACAACGGAAGACGCCGGTACAATCTGGGCCTTGCGAACCCGGACGTAGAGAACGCGCAGCACGGCCAGCACCGGCACGGAGAGGAACATCCCTGGGATTCCGGCCAACTCCTCGCCCGCCAGCGCACCGAAGATGACCAGCAGCGGGTGCAGTTCGATCCCCGACGACATCAGGTGGGGGCTCAGAATGTAGTCCGTGAAGACGCGGTAGGCGACGATGAACAGCAGGATGAGCAGCAAGTGGCTGGCGCCCGAGAGGCCGGCGGCCAGAAGCGCGATCGCCGCGCCTAGCAGCGGCCCAATCAGCGGGACGAACTCCAGCAAGGCGGCGATGCTGGCGAGCAGGAGGGGATACGGCAGGCCCGCGATCGCGAAGAACGTGCTGTACACGGTCAGGGTGACCAGCGAGAGAATCACGAGCGCGCGCATGAACTGGCCTAACAGTATGTTCAGGTCCGCGATGATGTCTTCCCACATCGCGCGCCTTGGTCCGCTGGTAAACGACAGTGCCTGGTTGGTGAGCTTCCGCCCGTCCTTCAGGAAGAAGAAGCTGAGGAGCGGGATGAGCACCACGAAGACGACGTTGCTGAGCACCGCCACGGCGTGTGCGCTGATTCTCTGGATGACGGGCAGGGCGACCGCGCCGAAGCTTTGAGCGCGCTCGTCGATCTGGGTCTGTAGGTAATGCTTCGCCGGCACGAGCCAGGCCGGATCGGGCGACGAGAGCTTCTGCCGCAACGTACCCTCAAAGGCAGGGAATCTCGTGATGAGGCTCGAGGCTTCCTCGGCTACCTTGTTCCCGATCAAAATGCCGCCCGTAATGAGTAGGGCCACCAGCAACCCATAGACGGCGGCGAGGGAATAGGTGCGCGACCTGCCCCTGGCGATGACGCGGTCGACCCCATTCACCACCGGCGTCAGGAGGTAGGCAAACAGGATGGCCAGGACGAAGACGAGCAGCACGCTGCGGATCCAGTACATCGTTGCCAGCAGCAGGGCGACCAGGAACACCGACCAGGCGGCGCGGGCGGCGCGGCTGTCGTATCCGAGCATGTCTGTATGTTAGCAGCCGTCGGCCGTGCCGGAAGTCGCTATAATCAAAGGGTTCTGCGTGGACCCCTGTGGACGAACAGCCGGAAAGCCCGTTCGAGAGTATCGAGAGCGCTCTGCAGTTCGTGGAGCTGCTGTGTGACGCCATCGACGAGACCCGGGCGGAGATCGAACAGGCCAGCGCGGAGGCCCAGCCGGACCGCCGCCAGCAGGCGCTGCAACTGGTCTCCTACAACCTGGCCAAGCTGGCGATGCATATGGGCACCAGCCGGCGCATCCTGAACGACCTGAGAACCTTGCGGCGGCTCTTCCTGCAGGAGCGAAGCACGAAGGAAGACGAAGAGCAGGGCGAGGCGGTCGAAGATGCGCGCGCTGCCAGCGAAATCGCCGATTCCGCCGACGGAATGGGCTTCGACTAGCCCGGCAGGGCCAGGCTGGAGTCCGGCAAGAACTTTCTTGAGTTGCCCGCGTTACCTGGACCGGGCTAAGTTCGCCTTTAGATCATGAAGGAGCGTCGATGAAGCGCCATTTGTGTCTGTTGGTCCTGGCAGTGGGTTGTTTCGCGCAAACGGCGCCTCCGGCGGCCGGTCAAGCGGGGGATATCACCCGGGCGGTCGGCGAGGTGACGGCGGTTAACGCCGCTACACATGAAATTTCGATTAAGGCGGACTCGGGCGGTGTGGTCACAGTGAAGTTGATGGAGGGGACGCTTTACCTCCGCGTGCCGCTGGGCGAGAAGGATTTGAAGAAGGCCACCCCGATCACTCTGGCAGACGTCGGAGTGGGAGATCGCGTTCTGGCCCGCGGCCGTACGTCGGAAGACCACGCCGCGCTCCAGGCGACCAGGGTTTTCGTGATGACGCGTACGGACGTGGCGCGCAAGCACGCCGCGGACCGGGAGGAGTGGCAGAAGCGAGGAACGGCCGGCGCGGTGACCGCCACCAACCCGGCGACCCGAGAAATCACGATTTCGGTCGGGGCGCGGGAAACCGCTCGTGTGGTCACGGTGGAGGCGCCCGCGAGCGTCGCCTTCCGGCGCTATTCTCCGGATTCGGTGCGGTTCGCCGACGCGCAGCCCAGTGGCTTCGAAGCGCTCACGGTTGGCGACCGGCTGCGGGTATTGGGCGATCGCAGCGCCGACGGGAGCCGCATCAAGGCGGAAGAGATCGTTTTCGGCGCGTTCCGCAACATCGCCGGCGTGGTGAAGACGGTGGATGCAGCGACCGGCGAGATACGGCTCACCGACCTTGAGACCAAGAAGCCGGTGCTGATCCACATCAAGACGGAGTCGATGATGCGGCGGCTGCCGGAGGGCGTGGCGATGATGATCGCGCGCAGGCGGCAGATGGCGGCGAATGGCGGCGCGCCGCCCGCGGCGCCGGGGCAGCCAGCGCAGGGCGGGCCGCCAGCCCAGTGGCAGGGCGGCGGACAGGGCGGGCCGGGTGGCGGCGGGCCCCGCGGCCCCCGCGGCGGAATGGACTTCCAGCAGGCGCTCGAGCGGATGCCGGCCCTGACCCTGGCGGAGCTCAAGCCGGGCGACGCCCTCATTGTTTCCAGCACCAAGGGCGCGGACATTTCCGAGGCTACGGCAATCGTGGTGGTAGCAGGCGTGGAGCCGCTGCTGACCAGCGCTTCGGGCGGCCCAGCCATGGGCGGCATGGGCGGCGCGCTGAATTTCGAGATCGGCCCGCAGTAGGAATTTGAGAAGCGAGGAATTGGACTGAACATGCAGAAGGCTCGTTGGATGGTGCTCCTGGCCGTGCTGGTAGTGGCCGCGCAGGCGCAAGAGAACACGGGAACAGTGAAGGGAAAAGTGACCGATAGCAGCGGGGCAGTGGTGCCCGGCGCGAAGGTCACGGTCGTCGGCCGCGGGGGCGAGCGCACCGCGGCGACGGACGCGGCTGGTGCCTACGCGGTGACCGGTCTCGCTCCGGCAACATACGCGGTGCGGATCCTGGCGCCGGGCTTCGGGTTGTTTCGAGCCAAGGTGGATGTCGCCGCCGGTGGCGTCGCAACGGTGGACGCAAACCTGGTGGTCGCGCTCGAGAAGCAGGAAGTGACGGTCGAGGCCGAGGGAGCGCCGGCTGTCAGTACCGAGGCCTCCAACAACGCGGGCGCGCTGGTGCTCAAAGGGAGCGACCTCGATGCCCTCTCCGACGATCCCGACGACATGCAATCGGACCTGGAGGCTCTGGCCGGCCCCTCCGCCGGTCCCAGCGGCGGCGAAATCTACGTCGATGGCTTCACCAACGCGCGGCTTCCTCCGAAGGCTTCCATCCGCGAGATCCGCATCAACCAGAACCCGTTCTCCTCTGAGTTCGACCGGCTGGGCTACGGCCGCATCGAGATCCTCACCAAGCCCGGAACGGACAAGTTCCACGGCCAGCTCATGTTCAACGATAGCGAGGGGGCGCTCAACTCGCGCAACCCGTACGCCGACAACAAACCGGATTTCCATTCCCGCCAGTACGGCGGCAACCTGACGGGCCCGCTTAGCAAGAAGGCATCCTTCTTCATGGACTTCGAGCGGCGGGACATTGCCGACAACGCGTTGATTATGGCGGTGAATCCGGATCCGGCGTTGGTCATTCAACCGGACTGGCCTAAGAACGCCGGGATCAGCGATGCCGTTGTAACGCCGATGGAGCGGACCACGCTCAGCCCGCGCCTGGACTACCAGTTGACCTCGAAGCAGACGCTGGTGGCGCGCTACAGCTACGAGAGAAGCAGCCAGACCAACGCCGGCCTCTCGAGCGGCTTCTCGCTCCCCAACCAGGGCTACGACTCGCTCGGCACCGAACAGGAGGCTTCGCTCACCGACACCATCGTGCTCAGCCCGCACACCATCAACGAGATTCGCTTTCACTTCGAGCAGGACAACACGGACTTGAATGGCGTCGACGGCTCGCCCACCATCCGGGCGCCCGAGTTCGTAACCGGCGGAGTAGCAGTAGGCCACGCCGTCCAGACCGAGAACCATTACGACCTTCAGAACTTCACCACGATCGCCAAGGGCGCGCACGGCTTGAAGTTCGGAATCCGGGTGCGGGAGCTGACCCTGGACGACTCTTCCCCCCGAAACTTCGCGGGAACCTTCCTGTTCGATTCGCTCGATCAATACAAGGCCGCTGTGCTGGCGACGCCGGGCCAGGGTGTCGCGGCACAGTTCACCATTTCGACCGGCACGCCGTTTTCGAGCCTCTCACGCATCGACGCCGCCCCGTTCTTCCAGGACGACTGGCGGATGCGGCCTAACCTGACCGTCAGCCTGGGCCTGCGCTATGAAACCCAGACCAACATCCACGACTGGCACGACATCGCGCCGCGATTCGGCTTCGCGTGGTCGCCCGACGGCAGCTCGAAGGGCAACGGGAAGATGGTGGTTCGCGGCGGATTCGGGATGTTCTACGACCGCTTCAGCGAGAGCCTGACGCTAGCAGCCGACCGCTTCAACGGGGGCACCGAGCAGCAGTATGTCATCGCGAACCCGACCTTCTTTCCCAACATTCCTGCGATAGCTTCTTTGGCGGCGCAGCAGCAGACGATCTATCAGGTTCAGCCCGGGCTGCGCGCGCCGCGCACCATGCAGGCGGCGCTCGGACTGGAGCGCCAGATGCCGAAGAACACCACCGTCGCCAGCACATTCATGTATGCCAAGGGCGAGCACTTGTTGCGTTCGGTAGCGTTGCCCGAGCCCACGGAGATGGTCTATCAGTATCAATCCAACGGCTCATACCGCCAGGCGCAGTGGATGACCAACGTCAACAGCCGCCTCACGAAGAACATCTCGTTTTTCGCTTTCTACGTGCTGAGCAAGGCCATGAGCGATACGGACGGCTCCGGCACCTTCCCGGTTATCGCCTCGAACTTCGCCCAGGAATGGGGGCGGTCGTCTCTGGACGTCCGGCACCGGTTCATGATTGCCGGATCGATCGCAACGCGTTGGGGCGTGCGGCTGAGCCCGTTCATCACCGCGCGTAGCGGATCGCCGTTCAACATCACCACCGGCACGGATCTCAACGGCGACACGATTTTCAACGACCGGCCGGCCTTTGCTGCCGCCGGCCAAGCCGGGGCGATCGTGACGCCGTTTGGCATTTTCAATCCGAATCCCGCGCCCGGCCAGGCGCTCATCCCGCGCAACTTCGGTCAAGGCCCGGGCTTTTTCGCCGTCAACATGCGCCTGAGCAAGGTGTTCGGATTCGGCGAAGCGCACTCGGCCGCGACGCCGGCATTTGGCGGTGGCGGTCCGCGCGGCGGCGGCCCACCGATGATGGGCGGACGCGGGGGCGGAATGCGCGGGATGTTTTCAGACCCCGTGACGGACCATCGCTTCAACCTGACCTTAAGCCTGTCCGCCCGCAATCTGCTGAACACCACCAATCCAGGCCCGGTCGAGGGCAATCTCAGTTCCGAGTTCTTCGGGCAATCGCTGAGCCTGGCAAACGCGTTCGGCCCGGTCAGCGGGGCCGGGAACCGCCGCCTCGAGATGGGGCTGCGCTTCAGCTTCTAGGGCGGGGGCTTAGACTGGTAGCTAATGCCCGGAACTTTGTACCTGGTGGCCACGCCGATCGGGAACCTCGAAGACATCACTTTGCGCGCGCTGCGCATTCTGCGTGAGGCCGACCTGGTGGCCTGCGAGGACACGCGGCAGACGCGGAAGCTGCTCGATCACTACGGCATTCAAAAGCCCACCGTGAGTTACCACGAGCACAACGAGATTGTGCGTGCGCCGGAGCTGATCGAGAAGTTGGAAGCGGGCGCGAGCGTAGCGCTGGTTTCAGACGCGGGCACGCCGCTGGTTTCCGATCCGGGCTACCGGCTGGTAACGCAGGCGGTGGCCAAGGGAATTCGCGTCGAGCCGCTGCCCGGCCCGTCGGCGGCGCTGGCGGCACTGGCGGCCTCCGGGCTGCCCACCGACGAGTTTCACTTCGCCGGCTTCCTGCCTCCCCGCTCCGCGCAACGCCGCAAGACGCTTCAAAGGCTCAAAGATGAACCTGCGACGCTGGTCTTCTACGAGGCTCCGCACCGGCTGCTGGAAACTCTTGCGGACATCGAGGAGGTGCTGGGGGCGCGGTCCGTGGTGGTGGCGCGCGAGTTGACAAAACTGCACGAGGAGTTTTTGCGAGGCACGGCGGCGGAGCTGCGGCACGCGCACATCACGCTCAAAGGGGAGTGCACGCTGCTGGTGGCCAAAGCGGAACGGCAGGAAGCGCTCGACGAAACGCCGATTCCCGAGGCCGTCGAGGCCCACGAGCGCGCCGGCCTGAGCCGCATGGACGCCATGAAAGCCGTGGCGCGCGAGCGCGGTCTCTCGAAGCGTGACGTGTACGCCGCCTATACGAACCCGACTAATTGAAACGCATTATAGGTGTCGTGAAATCAGGCACGTTATAATCTTTCGGAGTGGTTAGTCTCATGGTCCGTTTCCTATCCGCCGGCTTCCGCGTAGTTACTCTGCTCCTGCTGTCGGGCTATGCGATGGCCGTCGCCGCTGCCCCGTACGTGTACACCGAGGCGGCGCGTTACGTCCCGAAAGGCGGCGAGCGGTACCCCTCCGGCGCCCGCCTGATGCTGGTTCACGACGGAGCGGAGCACGCGCTTGTGCCGGGATTCGCCGCGTCGGCGGATGCCGCGGTGTCGTTCGACGGCGCGCGGGTGCTGTTCGCGGGCAAACAGAAATCGGGCGAGCCGTGGCAGATTTGGGAAACCACGATCGCGGGCGCGGCGCCGCGGCGCGTGAGCGCGGGCAACGAGGATTGCATCCGGCCGTTCTACATGCCGGGCGACAGCCTGGTGTATGCGCGGCGGACACCGGCGGGCTTCGAGATCGAGCTGGCGCCGCTGGCGGGCGGCACGCCGTTGCGCCTCACTTACGGCGATGGCGACCATATCCCGTCGGACGTGCTGCTCGACGGGCGGGTGCTGTTTGACGCGCCGCATCTTGCCGGCGCGCGCGAGGTATACACCGTTTATGCGGATGGCAGCGGCGTCGAGAGCGTGCGTTGCGATCACGGTCACGACCGGCACTCCGGCCGGCAGGTCTCTTCCGGCGACATCCTGTTCGTGAGCGGGACGCACCTGGCGCGGTTCACTTCAGCGCGCGCCATCGAACTTCCGTTGACGCTTCCGAAGGGCGAATTCGTGGGAGCCGTGGCGGAGGTTGCACCCGGCGAGTTGCTGGCCCCGTGGCGGGCCGCGGGCGGGTCGTTCACGCTGCGCTTGATGCGGATCGGCGACACGGAGCTCACGCCCCGCATGAGGGACAATCCCAACCAGCTCGACCCCGTCATCGTGCGCGCTCACGCGGTTCCCAAGCGCCACCCGTCGAGCCTTGGAGACCGCAACGGCGCCAACATTTTGTGCCTGAATGTTTACGCGTCGCGCGAGGGCGGGATTCCGGAAGGCGTGGTTCGGGCGGTGCGCGCCTGGTATCAGAATGACGCCGGCGCGGCCACCGTGCTAGGCCAGGCTCCGGTGGAGAAAGACGGCTCGTTCTTTGTGCAGGTGCCGAGCGAGCGGCCGATCCGCTTCGAGCTGCTGGATGGAGACGGGAAGACCGTGCGGGCCGCCCAGAGCTGGTTCTGGATGCGCCGCGGCGAGCAGCGGGTGTGCGTGGGCTGCCACGCCGGGCCCGAGCGCGCGCCCGACAATGCCGTGCCGGCAGTGCTGCTCCGGACGACGGACCCGGTCAAACTGTGCGGAAGCTGTCACGAGCCCAAAACAACTGTTCCCTGAGGTGTTCCATGAAGTTCTGGAAATTACTTTTGCCCATTCCGTTCCTGGCGCTGCTGGTCGCCCAGCAGGGGCGCGCTCCCATACGCTTCGAGGATGTGACCGAAAAGGCGGGCGTGCAGTTTACCCACAGCTTCGGCGCCGAGAAACTGGGGTCGCTGCTCGAAAGCACGGGCGGCGGCGCGGTGTGGTTCGACTATAACAACGACGGCCTGATGGACCTCTACGTTGTAAGCGGGATTCCGCTCGAGAAGGGAATGCATCCCTATCCGCTGCGCAAGCCACCCGCCACGCCGCCGCACAACCACCTATTCCGCAACGACGGCAACGGCCACTTCACGGACGTTACGGAGCAGGCCGGCGTAGCCGCCAACATGTTTAGTATGGGCGCCATCGCCGCCGATTATGACAACGACGGCTGGGCCGACCTGCTCGTGAGCGGTTACGGCCGCGTGATTCTCTATCACAACAACCACGACGGGACGTTCACCGATGTTACCGAAAAGGCCGGCCTCAAGGTCCCGGGATGGTCCATCGGCTCAGTGTTTCTGGACTACGACCGCGACGGCTGCCTGGACCTGTTTGTCGGCCGCTATGTCAAGTTCGATCCCACTTACCGCGCTTACTACGCCGCCGACAACTATCCGGGGCCTCTCGATTACGAGCCGGAGTCGAACATGCTGTTCCACAATAACTGCAACGGCACGTTCACCGACGTCAGCGAGAAATCCGGCATCGCGGAGCTAAAGAGCCGCGCCATGGGCGTGACCTCCGGCGACTTCGATCTGGACGGCTGGCCGGATATCTACGTCGCCAACGACAAGACCGAGAACTTCCTGCTCCACAATCAGAAGAACGGCACGTTCAAGGAGATCGCGGTGCCCGCCGGGGTCGCGTTCGGGCAGAGCGGTGAGAACACATCCGCCATGGGCCCGGTATTCCTCGACTTCGATCACGACGGAAAGATCGACCTGTGGGTTTCCGACTCGAAGTACAACCGCATGATGAAGAATGTCGGCGACCTGAAGTTTCAGGATGTGACCGAGAAGTCCGGTATCTCGCAGGCCGCCGCGCAGTACACCAGTTGGGGGACCGGCGCGTACGATTTCGATAACGACGGTTGGGAGGACCTCTTCATCGCGCACGGCGGCCTGATTCACATGGTCCCGATGGAGCACAGCGTCTTCCGCAATCTCGGCGGCTTCAAGTTCGAAGACGTTTCCTCGACCGCGGGCGCGTATGTCGAGAAGACCAAGACGGTGGCGCGCGGGGCGGCATTCGCCGATTTTGAAAACAACGGCAAGATCGGCGTCTACATCGTGAACCTGGGCGCGCCGGCTGTATTGCTCCGCAATGTGACGGCAAATGCGAACCACTGGATCGCGTTCAAATTGGTGGGCCACAAGACCAATCGCGACGGCATCGGCGCGCAGATCGAGGTTTTCGCCGGCGGCCAGCACCAGCAGCGCGAGCGCGTGGGCTCGTCGGGCTATCTTTCGGGCGACGATCCGCGCGTGCACTTCGGTCTGGGGGCGGCCACGAAGGTCGACAAGGTGGTGGTCACGTGGCTGGGCGGCGCGAAGCAGACCCTCGAGAACGTCCCGGCGGATCGCTTCGTGACCATCGAGGAGAAGTAGCCATGCGGAACCGGATCCTGCTCGCTGCGGCGTTGGCCGCCGCTACCTGCGGGGCCCAGCCACGGCAGCGCTACCCCTCGCCAATCGAACTGGCGATGTCCGCGGACGGCGGCACTCTGTACGTGGTGTGCGAAGGCACGGATGAGGTGGCCGTGATAGATGCGCGCACCGGCACCGTGACGCGGCGCATCGCGGTGGGCCGCGTACCCAAAGGGATCGCTCTGGCGCCGGGCGGGCGGCGCGCCTACGTCGCGAACTCCTGGAGCGACGACATATCCGAGATCGACCTGACGTCGTTCAAGGTGGTGCGCACGCTGCGCGCGGGCTTCGAGCCGACCTCGGCCATCACGGACCGCCAGGGCGCGTTTCTCTATACGGCGAACCGCATCGGCAACGACGTTTCCGTGATCGACCTGAAGAGCGGCGATGAGGTGAAGCACTTACTGGCGGGCCGCGGAGCGAGTTACCTGGCCCTCTCGCCCGACGGCTCGCGTATCTACTCGACTCACATTTACCCGAACCTGGGTAAGTTCCGCACGCCGTCCCGGTCTGAAATCACGGTGATCGACACAGCGCGGCAGATGGTGGTGGACCGCTACGGCCTGGACAACGCCGCGGGCATTTTCCACACGGCGCTGTCGCGGGACGGCAGGCTTGGCGTGGTGGCCGCGCTACGTCCGAAGAACCTGGTGCCCCTGGCGCACGTGGAGCACGGCTGGGTGATGGGCAATACGATCTCGGTGTTCGGCGCTGACGCCGGCGGACTCGTCCAGCTTCCGATCGATGAGCTGGAGCGTTACTTCACGCCCCCGTTCGGCGTGGTCATCGCGCCGGATAAGACCGCCATCTACATCTCGACCACGGGTTCCGACAGCGTGACCGTGATCGATGTCGCGCGGATGCTGAAGTTCATTCACGCGCTGACGCCGGCCCAGCGGAAAAGCGTGGCGAACGACCTTTCGGCCTCCGCGAATTATGTGGCGGGCCGCATTCCCGTGGGCCTGGCGCCCAAGGGCATGGCGCTGTCGCCCGATGCCAGCCGGCTTTACGTGGCCAACCGCAACGACGACACCATCTCGGTTGTCGACACAGCCGCACGCAAAGTGGTGCGCAGCATCGCCCTCGGCGCGCCGGGAACGCTAAGTCCGGAACGGCGTGGCGAGCGCCTTTTCTTCAGCGCGCGCTTCGGTTTCCAGGGCCATTTTGGATGCGCGAATTGCCACTTGGAGGCGACCTTCGACGGCGCGTCGTGGGACCTGGAGCCGGACGGCTTCGGCAAGGACATCGTGGACAACCGCCTGCTCGAGGACATCAAAGACACGGCGCCCTATAAGTGGAACGGTGGCAATCCCGATCTCGAGACCGAATGCGGTCCGCGGACGGAGAAATTCTTTTTCCGTTCGCAGAGTTACTCCCGCGAGGAACTGGGCGACCTGGTGGCGTTTATCAAAGCCATGCCGCTGCGGCCCAACCGTTATCGCCTCCCCAATGGCGAGCTGACGCCGGCGCAGGATCGCGGGAAGGCGATCTTCGAGCGCACCCGCGGCAAGAACGGCCAGCCCATTCCCGAAAACAATCAGTGCCCGGTGTGCCACTCCGGCCCGCATTACACCAACCAGCAGCTCGCCGACGTCGGCAGCGGTAAGTGGACCGACCGCTCGCCCTTATTCGACGTCCCGCAGTTGAGTAACATCGCCCTGACCGCGCCGTACCTGCACGACGGCTCCGCTAAGTCCCTCGAAGAGATCTGGACCGTGTTCAATCCCAAAGACACGCACGGGCTGACGAACGATCTTCAGAAGGACGAGCTGAACGACCTGATCGAGTATTTGAAGACGCTATAGTCCGGTCGGCGTCCACCTAGTCGAAATGCTGTAACACGTTTTCCATATTGACCCAGCGTCTTCGAAGTGATATCTCATAGAAAGGTCACGCAAGGGGCAAGTTTCAAGAGGCGTCGTCTCGCGAAAGACTGTTACGAATTCGGGCAGGGTAAGTGTGTCCAGACCCCGGCGCGTACCCATGGGGGTCAACTATGAAACAACTGAGTTTCCTCGCTATATTCTTCGTGTGCCTGAGTGCACGGGCGCAGGATCCGACCGGGACGCTGGAGGGACAGATCCTCGATCCGTCGGACGCGGCGGTGATGCAAGCCGTCGTGGCCGCGCGGAATGCCCAGACGGGCTTCTCCGCGACGCAGCATTCCGGCATGGACGGCTCTTTTCACTTCTCCTCTCTGCCCGTGGGCGATTATGAACTGCGTGTCTCGGCCCAGGGCTTCGCGGTGTTCACGGCTTCGCCGATCCGGATCGACATCAACCGCACCGTGCGGGTGCCCGTCAAGCTGGTGGTGGAGGGTGGACGGAGCGAGGTGACCGTGGCTGCCACGGCCGCAACGGTGGACGTCAGTTCCACCCTGGGCAACGTCGTCTCCGCGCGAGAGGCGGCGGACCTGCCCCTGAACGGGCGCGACCTGACGCAACTCGGCCTGCTGCAGCCTGGGGTCGCTCCCATGACGGCCGGTCTTGCCGAGGCGGGCGGCATCGCGCGCAGCGGCCAAGCCTATGCGGTGAACGGGCAGCGGCCGGAGTCGAATAACTACCTGCTCGATGGCGCGAGCAATGTAGACAGCGTGAATGGCGGATACGCTCTGCGCACGCCCGTGGACGCGGTGAGCGAGTTTCGCATTCTCACGCTCAACGCACCGGCCGAGTATGGCGAGACCAGCGGCGCGACAACATCGGCGGTGACCAAGTCGGGAGGCAATGGCTTTCACGGCGATGTCTACGAGTTTTTGCGGAACAACGCCATGGACTCGCGCAACTTCTTCGCGGCGCAAACGGAACCGCTGCACCGCAATCAGTACGGCGCCACGCTGGGCGGCCCCGTCCGCAAGGACAAGGATTTCTTCTTCGTCTACTATGAGGGCCAACGGGATAGCGAGGGTAAGACACAGGCAGCCATCGTTCCCACGCTGGCGGAGCGAAGCGGCGATTTCTCCGGATTGACCGATCCCGTCACGGGACGGCCCGTTCCCCTCATCAACGAGTTCACCGGCCAGCCATTTCCGGGAAACCAAATCCAGCCATTCATGCAGAATCCGATCGCCCAGCAGGCCGCCAAGCTGTACCCGCTGCCAAACATCGGCACCAACGTGTTTGAATCGACCCAGATCGGATCGACGAACTACGACCAGGGCGGATTCCGTCTCGATCACTACTTTGGCGATAGCGACCAGCTCTTTGCGCGGTACTCTACGTCGTCTCTGCACCAGTTGGATCCGCTGCCCATCTCCGGCGCAGGCGTGCCCGGATTTCCGGTGACCGACGACATAGTCACCAACTCCGCCACCGCTTCCTGGGTCCACCTGGTTTCACCGCACACGGTGCAGACGGCTCGCGTGGCATTCTTCCGCAACGAGTTCCAGGCTGGACAGGCGACGAATCACGCGCCGGGCAGCGACCTTGGCTTCCAATACCAACCTACTCTAGCCTTGAACCAGGGCGCTCCCTTTCTCATTGTGAGCGGCTACGCATCGTTGGGCAATCCGATTACCGGACCGCAGAACACTTACCAGAACGATTTCCAGGGATCTTACTCGCTGGCGATGACCCGCGGCCGGCATAACTTCAAGGTCGGCGCCGACTTCACCCGCGAGCAGATCAATGCCCTATTCGGAATTGCCACCAACGGGTTTTTCGTGTTCGCGCCGTTTCCCGCCAGCGATTCCTTCGCCAGTTTTCTATTGGGGCAATCGGTGCAGTTTTTCCAGGGCGGCGGCCAGTTCGACCGCGGACTTCGTAAGTGGATCGCGGCCGGGTACGCCCAGGATGAGTACCGGATTACCTCGCGCCTGACTCTTAACGTCGGTCTTCGATACGAGATCAACACGCCTTACGTCGACATTCGGAATCGCATGAACGCCTGGGCGCCGGGGCGGCAGTCGACCGTTTATCCGAACGCGCCGGCAGGGCTGCTCTTCCCGGGCGATCCTGGAGTGCCGGCGGGCATCGCTCCTGTGGACTATAAGGAGTTCATGCCGCGCCTGGGCTTCGCCTGGGATCCCTTTGGTGGAAACAAAACGATCGTGCGCGCCGGTTACGGCCTTTTCTACGACGGCTTCACGAACGGCACGGGAGGCCCGCTGCAGGCCGCGGTCAGCGCGCTGCCGTGGACGCAGGCGTACCAGTTGCCGGGTCCGGGATTCAACCTGGCCAACCCCTATGGCGGAGCCCCGACCCCGTTCGGCACCGGGGATTTCGTCGCGCCCGCCACGGTGCTCACGGTGCAATCGGGAATGCGGCCGCCGTATTCGCAGAACTGGAATTTCTCGGTTGAGCAGACCCTCGCCGGTAACTATCTGCTTGACGTTCGCTATGTCGGTAACAAGGGCACGCACCTGCCGCGCTTTATCGAGGCGAATCCCACTATCTACGCGCCGGGCGTCAATCCGAACAATAACAACCAGATGAGGCAGTACACGACGTGCGACTCGGCCGGCGTGTGTAACTACGGATCGGTGGGATTGCTGGCTGACAATTCCAGCTCCACTTATCACGCGCTGGAAGTGGCCTTTTCGCGGCAATACCCGAACGGTCTGAGCTTTCTGGCGTCTTACTGGTATTCGAAGAGTCTTGACTACATCTCGACGCTGAACGTGGCGGGTTCGGCGCCCACGCTGGTGGCCGGCGAAAACGACCTGGCGCAGAATCCGTTCAACCTGGCGGCCGAGCACGGCCCCTCGCTGTTCGATGCCACGCACCGGTTCGTGTTCAGCGGAACCTGGGCGCTGCCGAAGTGGCGGGATGCTCCGCGGGCCGCGGCCTTCCTTACGAACGGGTGGCAGCTCAACACCATCGCCAGCTTGTCTACCGGTACGCCGTTCACCGTCTACGACAGCGCCAACGTTTCCCTGCAGGGCAGCGCGCCGGAGATCACCGGCTTCTACTCCAGCCGGCCCGACCTGATTTCCAACCCGAATGTGGGACAGCCGCACACGCCGAACCAATGGGTGAGCCGTGCTCCCTTCCTCCAATTGAACCCGCAGACGCAGGCGGGCCAGTTCGGCAACGAGGGCCGCAATGTGGTGCGCGGTCCGGGGATCGAAGACGTCGATCTTTCGTTGTTCAAGTACTTCAACGTCGGCGAGACCCGGCGGGTGCAGTTTCGGGCCGAGTGCTTCAACCTGCTGAACCATCCGAACTTCGGGCTGCCTGAGAACGACCTGGAGTCTCCGGCCTTCGGCCAGATCCTGCAGGCGGGCCCGCCGCGGCTGCTGCAACTGGCCGTGAAGTTCGTCTTCTAGGTGAAAGATTAAATTCGGGACAGTATACTCATTCACCGATTTAATGTTTTGCCAAAGCTAGACTTGGATCGTCAAGTTACTGACGGCATTGGTCTTCTGCGGCCCGACCCCTGCTCCGTGGGGAGTTCAGGACCTGGCTCCCCCTGAGGCTGGGAATCCAGTCGCCAGCCCCATTTAGCCCGCCAATCAGAGCTCGCCGTGGAAATCGGTGAATGAGTATACTGTCCCGGGTTTAATCTAGAAGCGGCCCGTGTCCCGCACGCCCTTGCCTTCCGTCCATTCCCACAGCCGCCCCGCCCCCAGATTCTTGTACTCCTCCACCCGGCCGCTTGGCCACGCCACCACCACCCGATCCACCTTGTCCCGCTTCGCCAGACCGAACGTCAGCGCCAGCTCCGACTGCGACAGGTAACTCGACCCGCTCTTCACCACCCGCGAGCTCATCTCGCCGCCGTAATAGATCCGCACCATCGCCCCGATCGCGTCGCGGTTCGATTTCGTCCCCACCAGCCGGAACCGGATCGAGCGGTTCCCCGAAGACTGGTCGTTCCGATACAAATACGCCGGACCGTGGTTGGTAGTGATCAGCACGTCCACGTCGCCGTCGCGGTCGAAATCGGCGAAAGCGGCCCCGCGGCTGACCTTCGGCTCGGCGAAGGCCGCACCCGCCCGCCCCGCCACATCCTCAAAGCCCTTCGCGCCCCGGTTGAGGAACAGGTGCGGCGCCATGGCGTACTGCACGTCGCGCTGCACCATGCTGAAGTCGTCGATATGCCCGTTCACCACCAGCAGGTCCAGCCGCCCGTCCAGGTCCACGTCGAAGAAGAAGGTCCCGAAGCCCAGGCTACGCCGCGAGCGCCGCCCCAGCTCCGAGCCCGGCGCCTTGTCCACGAACATGCCCCGCTTGTTCGGCGCGTATAGCCCCAGCATCTCGTTGTCGAAGTTGGTGACCACCAGGCCGGTGATGCCCGAATTGTCGTAATCGGCCGCGTCCACGCCCATGCCGCCGCGCGCCTTGCCGTCCTCGCTGAAGGCCACGCCCGCGCGCACCGCCGTGTCTTCGAACTTGCCGTCGCGCAGATTGTGGTACAGCTTGTTGGGCTCGGTGTCGTTGGCCACGAACAGGTCGGGCCACCCGTCGTTATCGTAGTCGAACATCGCCACGCCCAGCGACTTCGAGCTCGCGTCGAAGATGCCGGAGTGCGCCGTGACATCTTCGAAGGTGCCGTTCCCGCGGTTGTGGAACAGCCAGCAGGTCTCGCCCCGATACGCCTCCGGCGTGCAGTATTGTTTCTGCTTGCCATCGACCGAGCAGAACACGTCCAGCTGCGGCGACCACTTCACGTAATTGCATACGAACAGATCGAGCAGCCCGTCGCGGTCGTAATCGAACCACAGCGCCGAGCTGCTGAAGGCCAGCCGCGCGCCCAGGCCGGCCTTGTCCGTCACGTCCACGAAGGTGCCCTTGCCGGTGTTGTGGAACAGCCGCCCCTGGCCCACGGCGCTGATGTACAGATCCGGAAAGCCGTCGTTGTCGTAGTCGCCCACGGCCACGCCCATGCCGTACATCTCGATGTCGAGCCCCGCCTGCCGCGTCACATCCGTAAAGGTGCCGTTGCGGTTGTTGCGGTACAGCTTCATCGTCGTGCGCTGTTTGTGGTGCCCGGGCCAATCCATGCTCTGTACCAGCAGAATGTCCTGCCACCCGTCGCCGTCGTAGTCGAGAAACGCGCACCCGGAGCCCATGCATTCGGGCAGGAACTTGGCGCCGTAGGCGCCGCTGTTGTGGACAAAGCGCACGCCCGCCTGCGCCGTGACGTCTTCGAAGCGGAAGCCCAGGTCGTTCTTGTTGTCGGCCAGCGCCGCGGAAGACAGAAGCGCCGGGAAACCCCACAGAAACTGCCGTCGGTTCACGGCGTGACGAGCCCCTTCCGGATGGCGTACACCACCAGCTCGGCCGTGCGGTGCACGCCCAGGGCGTCCATCAGGTTGGCCCGGTGCACCGCCACCGTGTTGACGCTGAGTGTCAGAATGCCCGCGATCTCCTTGTTCGAGTTCCCCTCCGCAATGAGCTGGAGAATCTGCTTCTCGCGCGGGGTGAGCTTGTCGAACATATCGTCGGGCTCGCGCTCCGCCGACAGCAGGCCCGGGTCCAGCACGCGCTTGCCCGCCGCGGCGTCCTTGATGGCCGCGGGCAGATCGATATCCATGGCGTTCTTCAGAATGTACCCCAGGGCCCCGGCGTCGAACGCGTTGCGCACGTAGTTCTCCTGCGAATACATGCTCAAGATGAGGATGGCGGTCTTGGGCAGGTGCCGCAGGATTTCGCGCGTGGCCTGCACGCCGTCCATCTCGGGCATCGCGAAGTCCATCACCACCACCTGCGGTTTGAGCCGCTGCGCGAGCTGGACGCCCTGTTTGCCGTCGCTGGCCTCGCCCACGATGGTAATCTCCGGATCGTCCTCGATCATGCGCCGGAATCCTTTGCGCACCAGCGCATGGTCATCCACCAGCAGAACCGTGATTTTGGCGCTCATGCCGCGGTCTCCTCTCCGAGCGGAATCTCCAGACGGACGAGCGTTCCCTTCTCGCCCGCCCGCAAGAACTCAATTCTCCCATGCAGCAATTCGGCGCGCTCCCGCATCGCCACCAGTCCCGTGCCCTGTCCCGACGTCGCGCCGCTTCGCTCCGGGATGCCGGCGCCGTGGTCTTCCACCTCCAGCTCCAGCCGGTCGGGCGCATAGCGCACGCGCACCCAGGCGGTCTGGACTCCGGAATGTTTGGCCAGGTTGTTCAGCGCTTCCTGCAGCACGCGGTAGACGTTGATGGCCACGCGGTCGGAGACCAAGGGGCTCACTCCGGTCTTCTCGTATTCGACCGCGATCCCGGTCTGCTTCTCGAACGTTGGCACGTACCAGTCGATCGTCTTCTCGAGGCCCCCATCGTCGAGCACCGGCGGATGCAGCACCTGCGAGAGGCTGCGGATCTTGTCGATGGTCGATTGCGCGATCTGCCGGACTTCCGCCACCTCGATCCGGAACGGCGAATCCGGCGGCAGACCGCCCTTCTTCTCCGCGCGGCTCAGCATGGCGCCGATGGCGGTGAGGATCTGGCCGAATTCGTCGTGCAGCTCGCGGGAGAGCGAATGGAAAACCTCTTCCTGTACCGTGATCAGCTTGCGCGCCAGCTCGCTGCGGTGGCCGGAGAGGACCGCCAGGCGCTCGAACAGCATACGGTTCGAGCGTATGGTGTACAGGCTGGTCAGCGAGATCGCCACCAGCACCGCCACCAGGAAGATGTAGATCTGCCGCTCCACGCGCTCGTAGATGGCCTGTATGCGCGCCGCGGCCTGCTGCTCCATTTCGTTGTTCTCAACCAGGGCGCGGGCGACGGCGTTGGTCAGCGCCGCCTGCTGGGCTTCGAGCGAGGTGCGTATGAACATGCGCGCCTGCGAGGTGTCGCCGCCGCCGGCCATCCCGAACAGTTGTTCGACCGATGTCCAGAGCTGGGCCAGCGCGTTCGAGATGTAGTGCCGCCGCGCGCCCCTGGCCTCCGGCGACAGGTCCGCTTCGATGCGCAAGGCGTCATCCAGGTCCAGCCGCGTGCGATGGAACTGGCCCCGCCACGCTTCCATGGGATAGCGCTCGTTGCCGTCCACCATGTCGCGCATCGCCAGGCCCAGCGACTGCAAGTCGTTCTGAATCCGCAAAAGCTGGAGCGAGTCTTTCCTGTTCCGCTCCACCGTGCGGGCCTGCAGGTCCTTCAGCATGGCGATCTGGCGGAGGGCGTAAAGCGAGAACACCGCGACCGCGGCCAGCGTGATCGCCAGGCCGATCAACAGCCGGCTGGTCGGCGACGACAGCGTCTTGGCGTTCATGCGGCCTCTGGCGTCCGCTCCCTGACGGTCGCGGTTCGGCTCCATGGCTAGCGAGAACAGGATACCGCACTCTTCATTCCCCCGCCGTAACCTCTTCCTACTAGTATCTTCTGAGTATTTATAGATTTAGGAGGCGAATGTTATAATCCCGAAGTAAGGTTAGTCCCGGCAGTCCGCGGCCCACCGTTGGCAGGAGGTATCGTGCGATGAAGGTTGTCCTCGCAACTTTATTTGCGGTGTCGATAGTCGCCGCCGCTCCGCCCGAAATGCCCCGCTTCCGTTGGGAAAACTTCACTACCGCCAACAGCCCCCTCCCCGACAACCATGTCTTCAACGTCTGCGTGGACGGAAACCGCGTGTGGGCCGGCACCGAAGGCGGCCTGGCAGTGGTGGAAAACGGCAAGTGGAAGGTGTACAAGCCCGAGAACGGCCTCTCCCACCGCGCCGTCCTGTCGGTTGCCGTCGACAAGCGCACCGGAGACGTTTGGGCCGCCACCATGTCCGGCCTGAGCCGCTTTTCGGCCGGCCGCTTCGACAACTTCACGCAACTGAACAGCGGGTTGCCCAACGACGTCGTTTACGGCGTCACGGTCCAGGGAGATTGGGTCTGGGTCGCGACCGCGGCCGGCGGCGGCCGTTTGAACTCCAAGACCGGCCAGTGGGAGCAGTTCAACGAGCGCAACACCCCGATGTACGAAATCTGGACCTACGCGGTGAGCGCGGCCGAGGACAAGGTCTATTACGCGGTGTGGGGTGGCGGCATGCTTGAGTACGACGTCAAGACCGCTCGCTGGAAGGACTACAACGACCCCGACGGCGAAACCGAAATGGTGGTGCTCAAGGATCAGGGACTTATTCACGAGATCACCACCTCCGTGAGTTACCTCGGAAAAGGCGTGGTCTGGGTGGCGACTTACTTCGGCGCAAGCCGGTACGACGGCCGCAACTGGAAAGGCTTTCTGGACAAGGACAGCGGCCTGCCGAGTAACTTCCTCAACCAGGTGAAGGCGGTGGACAACGACCGCGCCTGGTTCTCCACCGACAAGGGCCTGGCCTATTACGACGGAGTGAACTGGGCCGTCTACCGCGAGGCGCTCGACACGCATACTCCGGAGATGTCGGTGCGCGATGCGGCGGGGACCGTGACTAAGGTCGCGGTGGACTCCGCGCCCGCGCATAACTACATCCTCGGCATGGATTTTCAGGGCGACGACATCTGGGTCGCTACGGCGCATGGCTTGAGCCATGGCATCCGAATCAAGACGCCGCTGGTGCGCCAGGCGGCACGGTTAAATTAAAGGTCTTTTTTTGTTAAGGAGCTATTTGTCATGACTCTCAGTGAGATGCTGGAAGAAGCCACCATGGCTCAACACATAGAGAAGAAAGCGATCACCAACTACGAAGTCCTCAATGAGGCTTTTGCTTATGCCAAGCCGAGCTCCTTTTCCCGCGGGTTGCGGCTCGAGTTCGGCCACATCGTCGTGCTGTTGATCTCCGGCACCGCCAGCATCGACGAGAACGGCGTCACCGTCCATGTCGGAGACATCCGCGCCCAGTGCCAGCGCACGTTCTTCAACATCACTAAGCTGCTGGAGAGCGAAGGCGCCACGTGGAAGGACATCGTGCGCACTACCTGCTACCTCCGCGATATCGACCGCGACTACGACCCCTTCAACGAAGAGCGCACCGCGTTCTACAAGGAACAGGGCCTCGACCCGCTTCCGGCCTCCACCGGCATTCAGGCCCACCTGTGCCGGCCCGATCTGCTGGTAGAGATCGAAGCGATCGCGGTTTTCCGCAAGGAGTAGGCTCATGAAGGCAGCCGGGTGGATGTTGGCCCTGGCGCCGGCGGCGCTGATGTGGGCCCAGGGGCTTGCGGGGCCTTGTTCCTGCGGAGCGAACCCGCCGGGTCCGCCGAAGAATCGCGAGTTGCGGCCTTACGCCGACACGCCTGACGACATGCAGCCGTACGCCAAGTTCGGCGACAAATCGGGCGAGCCCTATTACGAGTTCTACACCAATCTGATTCAGTACAACGGCGCGGCGCGCGACGTGCCCACGCTGAAGGCCGCCGATGTCGACGAGGTCCGAATCGGCTTTCTGGGTCCCCTCGAGAATCACCCCGAAGAGCCGCTGGGCCGGATGATGCTGGCCGGCGTGCAGCTTGCCATCGAAGAGGCCAACGCCGCCGGCGGCTACGGCGGCAAGCCGTTCAAGCTGATGATCCACAATGACCAGGCCGTGTGGGGCGCCTCGTCGAACGAGATCGTCAAGATGGCCTACGATGACAAGGTCTGGGCCATGCTCGGCTCCATCAGCGCCGATTCCACCCACATCGCCCTGCGCGTGACCCTGAAGACCGAGGTGCCCATCGTCAACAGCGCTTCGACCGACCCCACCATTCCCGAGACCATCATCCCCTGGTACCTCACCACCATTCAGGACGACCGCGTTCAGGGCTACACGCTCGCCCGCCGCATCTACACGGACCTCGGCCTGCAGCGCGTCGCCTTGCTGCGCGTCAATTCCCGCTACGGCCGCTTCGGCGTGCTCAAGTTCAAGGATGTCTCGCGGCGTATGGGTCACCCCGTTGTGATCGAGCAGAAATGGATGCCGGGCGATACGGACTTCAAGCGCCAGTTGCGCATCATCAACGAATCGCGCGTGGATGCCATTGTCATCTGGGGCGATGGCCCGCAGGCCGGCACCGCGCTAAAAGAAATGCGCGAGATGGGGATGAAGCAGCGCGTCTTCGGCAGCTTCCGCACCGTCGGCCCGGGGTTGTTCGAGAACGCCGGCGCCGCCGCCGAGGGCTTCGAAGCCGTCTACCCGTTCGATCCGACCCGCGACGATCCGGCGTGGGTTGCCTTCAAACAGCGTTTCCAGAAGAAGTTCGACAAAGAGCCGGAAGCGTTCGCCTCCCTGGGCTACGACACCATGAGCATTCTGCTTCAGGCCATCTGCAAAGGCGGCCTGAACCGCGGCCAGATCCGCGACGCTCTCACCGGCCTCGAGAGCTACAAGGGCGTCACCGGCAACATGGTCTTCGATCCCAACTGCAAGAACATCGTGCCGCTCTACCTGGCCACGGTGAAGGGCGGCAAGTTGGAGTTCCGCCGCTATCCCATGAAGAAGGAATACGCGCGAGTCGGCGAGCACGGCGTCGAATACAACGGCCCGGCGCTCGCGGATGCGCCCTCCGGCCCCCTGCGCATCGGCCTGTTCGGGCCCGGCGCGGACCAGGCGGCACACGAGCTGGCGGGCGTGCTTGCGGCTTACAAGGGGCGGTACGAGGTGGTGCCCGTCGTCGCCAACACCCCGTGGGGACAAGGCTCAACCGATCTGGTGAAGCTGATCTACGAACCCAGCACCCTCGCCATGATCTCCACGGACCGGAATACGAGTCACCTGGCCGAGCAACTCGCCATCAAGAGCTTCGTGCCGCTGATGGCGCTGTCGTCCGATAAGTCGCTCACCGCGGTCAACATCCCCTGGATCTTCCGCCTGCCCGCGGGCACATCGCTCCCGGACGCGTTGCGCGCGATGCTCGACGCCGCGGAAAAGTCCGGTCCCAACCGCGGCCGGCTGCGCGAGGTGCTCGCCGCGAGCTCCCGCTTCGACGCCAAGGGCGATCCGCGGTAATAGCGCGGCCCCCGGCTCCGACTTGAGTTACGATAGTCCTACCTACTCAACCTATGCAGACGCTTGCAGGCGCGGAAGACGCTCTCTTTCAGCACTGGGAGGTCCCCGGCAAGCCCATGGCCGTCTATCTCTCCCGCGCCGTTTCGGCAACCATCCTGCGATCAGCCGGGCGCGGATTGCTGCGGCGGCGGCCCGAAGTGGGCGGTCTGCTCCTCGGCACGGTCACCGTCCAGGAAACCATCACCATCCGCATCGAGGACTGCGTCGATCTGCCTTGCGACCACCTGTTCGGACCGTCGTATACGCTTTCCGAGGGCGAGAAGGAAACGCTCCGCCGTGCCGTGGTCGAGCACGGCGCCGGCTTCGAGACCGAGATGTGCGTGGTCGGATTCTATCGCACCCACACACGCCGCGGCCTCGCCTTGGATAGCGACGACCTGCAACTGTCGGATTCCTTTCCAGAGGGTGCGGACCTGGCGCTGCTCGTCAAGCCGCGCCCCCTCCGCGCGCCCCAGGCGGCGTTCTTCTTCTGGGACGACGCGCTGACCGCGCCCCAATCCCCTGCCATCGAATTCAACATCCCCAGGCACGGCCCCCGGGATTTCGCGACGCCGGAGCCCCCCAAGGCTCCCCGCAGGCCTTTCTGGTCGTCCTGGTGGCTGCAGGCGCCGCTGGGCGCCTTCCTGCTGGTGGCGTGGTATCTGGTCGGCTTCGCAGCCGGACGACAGATCGACAAAGCCATTCCGCGAGCGGCGCCCCCACCCCGCGATCCCTACGCATTGTCGCTGTTGGTCTTGCAGTACGGCGACAACCTGCACCTGAGTTGGGACCGCCAGGCGCGCCCCATCGTGGCGGCCGAGCGCGGCAGCCTGCTGATCTCCGATGCCGGCCAGAACCGCACCCTCGATCTCACCCGTGAGCAACTGCGAAACGGCGCCGTGGCCTATCACCAGCTCAGCGAGCACGTCCAACTGCGGCTCGAGGTTTTCCTCCCCGGCCGCCGCAGCGTGAGCGAGAGCTGGGAAACCTCCACCGGCGGGCGCTAGTGATCGGTGTGTCCGCTCGACCTGGGCAGGTCATAAGCCCGTCTCAAACTGGTGGAATGCCTCCGCCAAACGGGGGGCAAACTCTCAAGGTTCCATATTCGTCTGGGTGTACGGTACGATAAGTTAATGTGAGGAGCAGTCGCGGAAGCGTTTTCAAGCTTGACAGTGCGCTCACTTTCCTGGACAATCGGACTTGACTAAGCCTAAAACGTTAGGCGTTATTCATGTTTTGAGCATGCGCCGAAATACTATTCTCCGCACTCTTCAACTGGTAATCACCCTGGCCGCTGTTGCCGGGATTGCCTTTGCTGCTCCGGTCCCCAAGAAACATCATCGCCGCAAGCACACGCACGTGCTCGCAACTGCTAGCAAGGCCTCGACTAGCGCTACCAAGACCAGCATTGCGGCGCGGGTGCGTCGAGGGCGGGCTGCGGCGCGCTATAGCCCCTGGGCGGCCCCCACGTATGCGGATTCCACCGCCGGCGACCGGATCGACGGCGAAGACCTGACCGTGCGCCGCGCCGCCGTCGAGGCGCTCGGCCCCTTCAACGGCACCGTTCTGGCCGTTGACGCGAACACGGGCCGCATCCTGACCCTGGTCAACCAGAAACTGGCGCTCACGGGTGGGTTCCAACCGTGTTCCACCGTCAAGATCGCAGTCGCCCTGGCGGCGCTGAGCGAGGGGCTGATCGACCGCGTCACCCCGGTCCACCTTTACGGCCGCACGCGCATGGACCTCACGCAGGCGCTGGCGCACTCGAACAACTACTACTTCGCCAATCTGGGCATCAAGCTCGGCTATGACCGCTGGGCGTATTACGCCAGGCTGTTCGGCATGGGTGAAAAGGCCGGTCTGGACATACCCGGCGAGGAGCCCGGCTTCTTCGCATCGGCCGCCCCCTCGAGCGGCATGGGGATGATGACCAGCTTCGGCGACGGCATCCGGCAGACTCCGCTCGAACTCGCGGCGCTGCTTTCGGCCGTGGCCAACGGCGGGACGCTCTACTATCTCCAATACCCGCAGACCGCCAAGGACAACGAGCAGTTTGTGCCTCGCGTCAAGCGCCACCTCGATATTGCCCAGCTCATTCCGCAGATCAAGCCCGGTATGGGCGGCGCCGTCGAATTCGGTACCGCGCGCCGGGCCGTGTACGATTCCGAAGCGCCCGTTTGCGGCAAGACCGGGACCTGCACGGGAGGCACCGCCCACCTGGGTTGGTTCGGTTCGTTCAACGACTTCGGGCAGAACCGCATTGTCACCGTAGTGTTGCTGACCGGCGCCCGCGGCGTCAGCGGCCCCATCGCTTCCTCGGTCGCCGGCTCTTTCTATCGCAAGCTGGCCCAGGAAGGCTACCTCGGCCATAGGCCTGTTTTCTCGCCGGCCGTCCTCATCCCTCGGTAGGTCCGCCACCACCGCCTTCCGCGAACAACTCCGTCGAGGGGAAGTGGTACAGTAAATCTGTCAGGAGGGCGGCATGAGGGCGTTTCCTTCCTTTTTTTGGGCTTTGCTGGGGCTCAGTTCCGCGCTGGCCGGTTCGGACAACGGGCTGCCGGAGGCCCTCCGCTCCGCTCAGGAGATGGAACGGCAGGGCGACGCGCTCGGTGCGCGCGCGCTGCTCCAGCAGGCCGCCCGCGGCTCCAATGACGATGCCGCCACCGTCCTCGCCTACGCCGATTTCCTCGCCGCACACCACGATCCAGAGGCCCGCCCGCAGTATGCCAAGGGGCTGGCTGCGCTCGCGCCCTCGGACAAAGAGCGCCGCCAGAAGGTCGCGCGCCGCCTGGTCCTGCTCGATCTGATTGAGGGCGACCGCCCGGCCGCCGCCCGTGATCTCGAAGCCTATCGCGCCGCCGGCGGAGACGAATGGGCCGGCGGCCTTCCCGCTCAGGCGCCGCTGGATCCTCCCCAGACTATCGAGATCCCCGGTCCGCTGCGTTCCTTTGCGCGCATGGCCGCGCTCGCTCCCGATCTGCCCGCCGACGAGTTGCTCCCCGCGCTTGCCAGGAACGTCGTGACCAGCGGCTACCAGACCGTGGGCGGCGAGGTCCTCGAGCCCACCGAGTACCTCAAGCTGGTCACGCGCTACGTGTCGCAGGCGCGCGAACTGGCCCACCTCGCCGGTACTCAGGGAGCCATCCGCGTTCAGAACTGCGACTCGGCGGAGGCGGGCGATGTGCTGCGCGTCCTTGGCTACCGTATGCGCGGTGGATGCGGCAGCGATGTCGTGCTCGAGACGGTCAACGCCAGCCGCGCCTTTGTCACCATCGATTCCGGCTTCCCCATCGCGGAACTCGAGCAGGCGCTGCGCACCAATCGGAAGTTCGAGTACGCCTACCCTTCCACCCACGTCCCGGTTCTTTACGGCTCCGCCTATTGGGTGCCCCCGTCCGACAAGCAGAGCGGCGAGTTCATCGACGTCTTCCTTTCCGATCCGATCCTGTGCCGCACCTATCTCGGTTTGGCAAAGCTTGACCGCGAGACCGCCGAAGCTCTCCGCCAGGCCGCATCCATCGACCGGCTCAAAGCCTTCGCGCACGTCCTCGACTTTTTCGGCGGGATGTTCGCGGTCCGCGACGGGAAGGCGGTAACGCCCGGCGGCGCGCGCTCCGAGCAAGTCTGGGCCGAACTGACCGGCGTTCCTCCCGCCCAGGGCGGCGCGTTCTTCGCGAAGCTGATCACTAAGGACGACGGCTGGCTGGCCAGCTACTTCGACTCGCTCTCGCGCATCGGCGGCCCCGTGCAGGATTACCTCGCCGAACCCCAGCGGCTCAAGCGGTTCTACACCGCGATTCGCGGGCGCGTGACTAGCCCTGGCCCCGCTCGCCCCGTCTTCCGCGCCAATACCGACATGCTGCTGTTTACCACCCGGTTGCGGCTCGATCCCGATGGCCGGCCCCATGTTCCCGGAGGCCTGGAGGTCTGGAAGAACCTGTTCGCCGGTCACACCTTCGCCAAGCTCGATCTCCGAATCTCGCGCGCCGCCCCCGGCTGGAAAACGCCCGACGACCTCATGGAAGCCCTGTTCGGCCTCTGCCGCAAGTCCATAGACAACGAGGCGCTCGCGGTGTTCATGAATTTGAGCGATCTGGACCGCTGGCGTTCCAAGCCGCTTGAGCCCGCCACCGCCCAGCGGCTTGCCGCCGACCATCACACCTACGGCTCCCAGTACTCCCTCTTCAGTGAAGCGCCCGAGGTGCGGGACCAGACCATCCTGCAGTATCTGGACGCCGCCCGCGCGCTGAACCGTGGCAGTGACAACCAACTGCGCGTCGATGTGACGGCGACCATGCAGGCCCTTGCAGGCTTGTGGCAGATCCTCTGCCGCCAGGGCTTCATCGTCCCGGACGCCGCCGACGCGGCCATCGCCGCAATCGTCGCTCCGTTTCCCCAGGTCCACAGCGATCGCGAGCTGTTCGACGCCGCCCGCGCGGGACTGGGAGTGCTGCTCAAGGCCACGGGCGCGCCTCAGGGCACCGCGCCTCAGGACTGGGTTCTCGGCCTCCTCGCCGGCACCCAGACCACCAGCGATTCCGAGACCCAGGCCCGCGTCACACAGGACATGGTTCGCATCCTGGAGGCCCAGCGGCTGGTTTCGTTGGACAACCTGTTCTGCGTGGCGGACAACCTCGACGCGCTCTCCCGCGGTGAAAAGCTCAACTCCGCGCTCCTGAATAAACTGGCCGCGCGCATCGCCGAAATCCAACCGCCCTGGACCAGCTTCACGGTCCAGGAAAAGGGCTCCATGTCCCTCGGCTACACGGTCGAGCGCCACATCGAGATCGAGCACCACCTGAATCTGAAGGCGGCCATCGACCGCGCCCAGGGCAATCCGGACCGCATGCACGATCTCCGGGGCCTGCTCGCGCCCTTGCTGCGCGACACGCTGGTGGGGCTGAACTACGTCAACTATGCGCCGCCCGGCGCCCAGGTCCTGCTCACCAACCCGGCCTTCGTCCGCGGGCACGATTTCGCCGGCTCGCCCGGACACCCGCTGTATTGGGATTCCACCTGGGTCGCCGCGGGCGGATGGCCTTCGAACTCCGGCGGGCGGCTGACAAGTTCTCTCGCTGGACTGCCCTACGCGCTCGCCGTGGCCGAGCAGAATTTTCTGGTTCCGGTGCGCGAGCAGGCGCTCATCTGGGGCGACCTGGCCCCGCAGTTGATCCAGAGCGCCAAGATCCCGCGCTGGTGGAATGTGACGCCGGCCGAGCTGCACTGGGTGGGCCTGCATCTGCGGTACGCCGAGTCGTTGCTGGCGGAGGCGGTTCTCGATCCCGCCGTGCGCCGGCAGTTGACCGCGGTTTTCGAGCAGCAGGCCGCGCCCGGCCGCGCGCGCAAGGTGGCGGAGTTGCTGGAACGCGGCGACGTGCGCGGAGCGCTCGACAATATCACGCCCTGCGAGTTGTTCCTGATCGGCCGCCGCATGCTCCCAAGCGGCCACGGTGCGCCCGCGATCGCCGCCGACATCGGCCGCATCCAACACGGCGAGCCCGCCCGCATCGGCTACGAGCAGGTATCCCGCGCGTTTGGCACTCCCAAGCCCACGCTCACCGGCTCCTACCGCCCCGAGTTGCTCTACTTGAGAACCTTCCCGGCGCTGATGGGTTACTCCAGCCGCATCCTGGCTGAGAGCTGGGAATCGCCCATCCTCTACTGGGCCGCCCTGGCGGATGAGGTCCACGCCGCCCCTTCCCAGCTCAACGTGCTCATCCCGGAATGGACGCAACTCACCGTCGAGCAGATTTTCGCCACCCATCTGGAAGACTGGCCGGCCGTTCTCCGTTCCCTCCGGCACGTGGGAGAGGATATCCGTGCCAAAGCGCGTTTACGTATGGACACCGACCAGAAGGCCTCGCTCCAATGATTAAGGCGTCAGGGAGGAGATCGTGAATCGAGGCGCGATAGCAGTATCGCTTGCCACAACGAGCCTGCTGGCCATCATCGGCCTGCTGCCCGCCCAGGAGAAGCCCGGTACCGTGTTCCGCGTGAAGGTGGACATGGTGGTGCTGAGCTTCACCGTCACCGACAGCAAAGGCCGCTACATTAACGGTCTCAAGCCGGGCGACTTCCGCATCTTCGAGGATGGGATCCCGCAGAAGATGGCCACCTTCACCGAAGGCAGCAAGCCTGCGTTGCAGGTGCTCGAAGACGGCTCCACCAAGCCCCTGCTGGCGGCCGGGAATCCGGGCGAGGCGGACGCGCGCGTCGATCCCTACGTCGGCACCAACGTCTTCGTGCTATTCGACACCAGCAACTACATGTATCGCGGCTTCGTCTACGCCTCCGACGCCATCGCGGATTTCGTGCGCGGCCTGGACCGCGCCGATTCGGTGGCCGTATACACCTTCAGCCGCAACCTCAACCGTGCCGCCCCCATCACGCGCGATCGCGGCGAGGCCGTTTTCGGGTTGCGCAAAGCCGTCGCCGGCGACGATGCCGCCCTCTACAACGCGCTCCTGCTCACTTTGCGCGACGCGGCCAAAATCCCCGGCCGCAAGGTGGTCATCGTGTTTTCGAACGGGCCCGACAACGCCAGCATGGTGGCGCCCGACGACGTCCGCGCCGTAGCCGAAGACGAGGGCATCCCCATCTACGTCATCTCCACCAGCGAGGTGAACAAGGACTCCGTTTCCGCGACCGTGTTTCACCGCATCGCGCAGCGTACCGGCGGCCAGGCCTACTTCGCCCGCACCTGGCAGAAGCAGGTGGAGGCCTTTGAATCCGTCCGCGAGGCGCTCGGCAATTCCTACGGCATCACCTACTACCCCTCGCCCAACCCGAATGAGGGCTTCCGCAAGATCACCATCGAAGTGCCGAGCGACGCCGGCCACAAGTACCGCATCCGCGCCCGTCCCGGCTACCGCCCGAGGGGCGGCTTCTGAGGGGCGCTTTTTCCGAACCGCGACCGTAAGGGAGCGGACCCCGAACAGAGTAAGATGGAGGTTCAGGACAATCCCTTGCCACTCCAGTTCGATGTCGTAATAGAACGCGACCAGGAAGGCTACTACGTTGCGTCAGTCCCGGGACTTTCGGGATGTCACACACAAGCGCGATCTCTCGACGAAGTCACGGAGCGGATTCGCGAGGCGATTGAACTGTGTCTCGAGGTCCAGTGCACTCCAGCGAGATTATCGGGCCGGGGTTGATGCTGAAGATTCTTCGTGATTGCCGACTCGACGTCGACGACCTGCAGAAGCTTCTATAGCCCGCCTTCGTCCCCCCCCACATTTCT
>Ga0182027_10000595_pt1 | contig 62235 bp, 63 predicted proteins | sample 712E1DmetaG_FD_121300 | JGI IMG/M metagenome (GOLD analysis project Ga0182027, IMG submission 121300) | Permafrost microbial communities from Stordalen Mire, Sweden - 712E1D metaG (Illumina Assembly) | ecosystem: Environmental > Terrestrial > Soil > Wetlands > Permafrost | place: Sweden...
CGTTACGAATTGTTGACTATTATTATTGTTTATGCTAATATATGCTTCGTTAAATAGGTTTATAGCAGATTATGAGAAGAATTCCTGAAACGGCTACAAAAATTTTTATCGCTGGTGCTTCAATAGCTGCCCCTTTTTTAGGCCTCAATGCTCATAATGGAGCAACCACTAGTTTAACTCATGCCGATAAAAATATTTCTGCAGCAACTAATGAGCATGGTAATGTGCCGGATAGTTTCACTGCTATCGTTAAAAAATTAGTAGAAGCAGATCTAAAATGGAAAACATTTCCTGATTATTCATTTATCGGTAGGTCCGCTTTGGTGGTATTACCTGATAAGAAAGAGGTTGAAATGTTAATGATTGCTACAACCTCTTCTGGGAATTACGTTTTTAATCCTAATAAAGTATTTCATGCGGATGAAGAAGTTTACCCCAGGGGGACTGTTATCCGTCGAAAGTATGCTGTTCCAGAATATAGTTATGCCTTTAATAAGGGCATCGGAACTAATGGGAACAACAAGGTGTTTGATTCTCAAGTTTGGTATACGGGTGTAACTAATCCAGAATATACTCTTAATCCTAACCCCGGTAAAAATTTACGCTTAGACGTTAATGATGGTGTAATTACCTATAAAGTTGGTAATTCACCGCAAAAGCAATATAAAAACGAGGCTAAAGCAAAAGAATATCAAGAAGGAATAGTAGGACAGTTTTCTATGGTTTTGGATGATGCAGTAAATCATCGTAATTTACCAAATCTACCTGAACCTAAAGTTTAAGCTCAGTTAACATTTTCCAGCCGTTAATGGAAATGACGAGCAAGATGTAAGTACTTGTGTTTATCAGCTTGTTCTACTATTATTCTTTATAAGGTCATAACAGGATATAAAAATGAAAAACTTTATCAAAACCAAATCTAACTCTAAGGGATTTGGCCATTTAGAAGTAATAGTGATGGTACTATTCGTTATTGTTTTTGCTGGAACTGCGACATTAATTTATAAGCATGATAAAAATAAAAGCATAACTCACGCTGTTGGTTATGTGTTTCAAGACTATACATATCTAGGTTCTGCTCCATTTAATACACCTCCAAAAATTGGTCCTCCTGCTGGCCCTATAATGAAATACTATGCGTGTCTTTGGACTGTGGGTAGTGTTCAAATGGGGTTTGCATATAATGTTGAGGGTTATGTTCTAGCAAGTAGTCCCCTGAATGATATGCAATCTGTGGGGATGACTGATTTAAGTAGCCTGACTAATCTCCCCATTCGTTGGGCTGTAGTTTCCACTGCGTGGGTGAATGGCGTTTGGACTAAGTTGATGCACTCAGAGAATATACTCCAAAACAACTATATAACAATGTCTTCTGATAACAATCTAATGTATACTACCCATCCAATTCACTCCAGAAGTTTAGCTCCTTGCCTTAATTAATAATCTTTTAACTTAAAATCTTATTTTTCGTCTGTTATGCTATTAGTTAGCGGCTTCTGTATTTATCGATAAGCACTAACTAAGAAATTAGGAATAAAATATGAGCCAGCAACGCAAAGAAGAATTCTCAGTAAACGGTGAAGAACTATTAAAGAAAGTCAAACAGCTAATAAAAGATGGAAATGTCCGTAGGATCACAATAAAAAGCAAAGAAGGTAAAACAATTATTGTAATTCCGCTCAACATAGGTGTGATCGGCACAGTATTAGCTCCAATGCTTGCAGCTGTTGGGGCAATAGCCGCTTTAGTTACTCAATGCACAATAACAGTAGAAAGAGAAATATAGTTAGGATAAGCCAATATGCAACCACCAAAAAAACTCGGCAATTATGCCTTTATAGACAGTCAAAACTTAAACCTAGGTATTCGTTCTTTAGGTTGGCGGGTTGATTATAAAAAGCTCCGGTTGTACCTAAAAAATAAATATAACGTCACTCAAGCTTTTATGTTTATTGGACATGTGAGTAATAACCAAGAATTGTACACCGAACTGCAAAATGCCGGATTCAACATGATTTTCAAACCAACCGTACAATATTTTGAGAACGACAAACAAACTGTAAAAGGTAACGTCGATGCCGAGTTGGTTTTATACGCCGCAGCGATAGAGTATCAAAACTACGACAAGGCAATTATTGTTAGTGGTGATGGTGATTTTGCGTGTTTGCTCGAATTTCTTGAATCTAGAAACAAGTTGTTGCATGTCTTAACACCCAATAATAAGTATTCAAAACTCTTAATTCCATTTGCTCGCCACATAGTTCATATGAGTCGTTTAAGAAAATCGATTGAATATAAAAAGACCAGCATCGGCGATCGGTCGAAACCTTAGGCCTATCTGGTTATGGTGATATATGTATCGTACTATGAATTAATATTCATATCAATGGAATATATTACTTTGTCTTAATTCCAGTCTACATTGAATTAAACGCCAAAGCGGCGCTGTTTTTTACTATATTTAGCAAGTGCTTTTTTCAGATCATCTTCACCAAATTCTGGCCAATATTTTTTAGTAAATTGAAGTTCACTATAGACCGATTCCCATGTCATAAAGTTACTGAGACGTTGTTCTCCTGAAGTACGAATAATCAAATCAATTGGCGGAATATCGGGGGCATATAGAGATTTCTCTACCATGTCCAAAGAAACCTCCTCCGGCCTGACATCCGAAGCGACTATTTTTTTAATAGCATCCACAATTTCCTGTTGCCCTCCATAATCAAGGCAAAGCAGCAAGGTGCCTCGAGTATTGTTTTCGGTCAGTTTCTCGGCATCGTGAATGGCGGTAAGAATAGCGGCTCCAAGTTTAGCCTTTGAACCGATTACGCATAATCGGATATTTTCTTTATTAAAATCATTAACTTCGTGTTTCAATACCCACTTTAATATTTTCATTATATCGCGGACTTCTTGACGGTCTCTTTTCCAATTTTCAGTCGAAAACACATAGGCCGAGACATAGCGTATGCCATATTTTATAGCAGCTTTTGAAACTGTTTTAAGATTTTGGTAGCCTTGCTGGTGCCCTTCTCTTATCGAAAGCCCATTTGCCCTGGCCCAACGACGATTACCGTCAAGAATTAGGCCTAAATGGACAGGAATAACTGTTGTTTGAGTTGTGTTTGTAGACATAGTCTTTAATTATATCAGATTAACTAATCTTAATTGGCTTAGTCATAGTAAGTTGCCAGATTGAACAGTTGTTAATCTTTTGAGTTGTCATTGGTTTAATTTTCTTATCAAGCATTAATCTCGTTATTCGGATTGGGCCACCATGGGTGACTAATAGTACTGTCCCATTCGGATATAGTTTATATAGTTGGTTTAAAAAATTAATTAACCTGGTCCTGACTTGATTATATGATTCTCCGCCAGGCAACTTAAAATGTAATATAAAGCTAAATTTTGGAACAAGATTAATTAATTTGCCAAGCGGTAAACCTTGAAACTTGCCATAGTTAAATTCTCTCAGTTCTGGACTTAGTTTATAGGGTATAGGGCTGAAGATCTGGTGTAATGGTTCGGCAGTATCAGTGCATCGCTTTAAATCGGAACTATATATAGCATCAATTGTTTCGTTTTTAAGTTTGTTTACTACAGTTTCAATCTGACTCTTGCCAAGTTCGGAAACCCGACCAGGGTGTTGGCCTTGAACTATTCCGTTGCGGTTTTCTTCTGTCTCAGCGTGCCTAAGCAGGATAAGATACATAATAGCAGTGTATCAAATTATTACTTGGGCCGTATGGTATAAAAAATACAAGGTAAATTATTTTAAAAACTTTACTTGACTAGTTGGATTATTTATATAAATATAGTTGATTTATTTATTAATTATTATAAAATAGCGTTGATGTAAGAGATAATTACTGTTAGTGTTTGTAATATCAATAATGAATTTTAATTAAGGAATAAACCATTAAACAATGTGTGGAATTGTTGGGTACATAGGCAGTAAAGAAGCGGCACCGATTATTATTGATGGTTTACATCGTCTAGAATATCGTGGCTATGACAGTGCTGGAATAGCAGTAGTTGATAACAATGAAGTTAGTATTGTTAAGCGTTGCGGACGAGTTGATGAACTTGCTTCAGCAGTTAAAAAATACGATTTCAAAGCAACCTTAGGCATAGGCCATACCCGTTGGGCAACACATGGTATTCCTAATGAAATAAATGCTCACCCACACCAGAGTGCAGATGGCCGAGTAGTATTAGTCCATAATGGAATTATTGAGAATTATGCCACTTTAAAGGATGGGTTGATTAAACAAGGTATAACTTTTAAAAGCGAAACCGATACTGAGGTTTTGGCCAATTTGATCGCAGTTATATTAGCTAAGCAAAAGTGCTCACTTTTTACTGCTGTCCAGGAGGCATTACATCTGGTTCAGGGTGCATACGCTATCGCCGTGCTTGATAGTAAAAACGTTAATACTCTTGTAGTTGCTAAAAAAAGTAGTCCTTTGGTGATCGGGCTGGGGCAGAAAGAATTTATTGTAGGGTCCGACGCCACGCCAATTGTGTCCCACACCCGAAATGTTTTATATCTCAACGATGACGAAGTTGTCGAATTGCAGCGTAATGGTAGTTATAGAGTCGTTTCATTGGTCAGTAACAAAATTGATAATAAAATACAGCATCTGGACTTTAATATTGATAAATTAGCAAAAAACAATTTTCCTCATTTCATGCTTAAAGAAATCTATGAACAGCCAGAATCAATCCGCAATACTATGAGAGGCCGACTAAGTATAAACAATAATACTGTCATGCTTGGGGGTATCAATGATTATGAGCAACGTATACTACGTGCTCCACGGTTAACAATAGTCGCTTGCGGCACTTCCTGGCATGCTGGATTAGTTGGCAAGTACTTAATAGAAGAGTTAGCTGGTATTCCAGTCGACGTAGAATTAGCTTCTGAATTTCGTTACCGGTCTTACCCATTAAATAACCACGATGTTGTATTGGCAATTTCTCAATCAGGCGAAACAGCTGATACTTTAGCAGCATTGCAATTAGCTCAAGCCAAAGGAGCCCTTACGCTCGGTTTGGTTAACGTTGTCGGATCATCAATTGCCAGGAATACTCTAGCCGGTGTTTACACACACGCTGGTCCAGAAGTCAGTGTAGCTTCAACCAAAGCGTTTACGACCCAAGTGACGGTATTAACTTTGATGGCTCTTCGTTTTTCGCAACAATTAGGTAATTTACCGAGCCCTGAACTGCACAATCTTTTCCAACAATTCTCTATGATTCCTAATCAAGTAACATCAACCCTTAAACATGCTCCTGCCGTAAAAAAGGTTGCCGAACATCTTATAAAGAAAAATGTAATTTTCTTCCTGGGAAGGAATAATTGTTTCCCAGTTGCCCTTGAGGGTGCTCTAAAAATGAAAGAGATAGCTTACATCCCCGCCGAAGGTTATGCAGCTGGTGAAATGAAACACGGCCCAATTGCTCTGATCGGCCCAGATACGCCAGTGTTCGTCATTGTACCTTCTCAAGGTGAACTAAGGACTAAACTGCTTAACAATATCCAAGAAGTTAAAGCTCGCAATGGATTTGTGATTGCTATTGCCAACTCTCAAGATAAAGAGGTTAAAAAATATGCTAATATTGTCCTGCCAATACCGACTGTACCCAATGTTTTCTTGCCAATTATTGCCACAATTCCACTTCAATTAGCAGCCTACTATACGGCCGTATTGAGGGGAAACGATGTCGACAAACCTCGCAATTTAGCTAAGTCAGTAACGGTTGAATAGTTAATATCACTCTCTCGAGTAAATATTAAACTAGGCGAGTATACTTTCGATTATGGATACACCACAATTAGATACCGTGAATAAATCTGACGGCAGTTATCAAGCTGATCGTGAAACCCCAATCAGGTTACGCCCATCTGATTATTCCCATAATAAAAAGCCCGAAAAAAGCCCAAGGTATAAAATTTTCGGTATCATCCTAATCATCGTTTTTCTTGCTGGTGTAATAGCTGTTGGTTACCAGCATTCTCATAAAAAACTAGTTTCCTCGACGTCGAAAACCGAAAAATCTATGTCGTTGACATCTCAGATCAGTTTACCGGCGGCTAAACAACAGTATTACTCAACCAATTTAAGTATTGGTTTTAACTATCCAAAAGGTTGGAATATTACTGATGTCACCGGGAGCAACTCGCTAAGTTTGGTATCGTCTGTTGTAAATTTGTTAACATCAACCAATAAACTAGTCAAAGGACAAATTACATTAACTATTCAGAACCAATCACCAGTAATTCCTGGTTATCAAAGTGGTAATGCTACGGCAGCTCTAGGGTCGCAAATTATTGACTATTCTAATCCGACTTCGGCCCAACGTGGTTCAACCTATATCAGTTTCCTGCATTATGCCACTTCAATTACGCCCAGCAGTAATATCGATGCCATATATGTTACTGGTAATGCTGGTTACAAATTAAATCAATACATTCCAGAAACCAACATATCAGCCGTTAATCCGGTTGTCAGTATTACTTTCAAGCAGTGTACTAATACTGCTTGCACGGGTAGTGGCTCACCAACCAGTATTACTAGCAGTGCATGGAGCACCAGTAATTTTTCGGCGACCTTGTTAACAATATTAAAATCTTTATCTATAAGTTAAGGGCTGCATAAGTAACGTCTTATGTCGCTCAATAGTACGAAACAATTACCTACGCTTCTAGTTATAGTCGGTATTACTGGGGATTTAGCAACTAGGAAGCTATTACCAGCAATAAACGTCCTTTCTTCCCATGGAGTTCTACCAGAAAAATTTCAGATTATTGGAATTACTCGCCAATCAGTTAGTGTCAACGGATTACTTGATAATTTATCCAAACGACATGGGATTTCAAAACTAAAATGGAGTTGGATAAAACAACACTTAGTTATGTATCAGATGGATCTGAGTCAGACAAAGGAATATCATCGGTTAGAAAAATATATACATAGCTTTGCAAAAACTTTTCAATCACCTTACCAGACATTATTTTATTTATCAGTCCCTCCGCAAATATCCCAGCCGATTGTAGAGCATTTGGGACAAACTAAGTTAGCCAAAAAAGCTTCAACCAAACTGCTGCTTGAAAAACCATTCGGAACTGATTTAAAATCCGCCCAAGATTTAAATAATCACCTAAATGTGCATTTCAACGAAAAACAAATATACCGCATTGACCATTATATGGCAAAAGAGATGACTCAGAACTTAATCGTTTTTCGAAACGAGAATTCTTTATTTAAACGAACTTGGAACAACACTTTCATTGAAAGGATTGAGTTGTCGCTACTCGAAAGTATCGGCATTGAATCCCGAGTTAATTTTTATGAACAGACTGGTGCCTTAAGAGACGTTATCCAAGGCCATTTATTACAACTAGCGGCACTAACATTAATGGATTTACCTCCGCGCGATCATTGGCAAGATGTTCCTGTTCATCGCTTGAAGGCGTTAAAGCAACTTTCATTAACAGCTGTCGAAGGAGACTTCCGAGCGGTCCATGGACAGTATAAAAATTATCGAGAAGAGGTTGCTAATTTCCGGTCAGTTACAGAAACATTTGTTTCACTTGAGCTTAGCTCGATTGATCCACTTTGGGTAGGGGTACCGATTATTCTTACAACCGGAAAAGCGCTCAATGAGACTAAATCTGAAGTTACAATTTTCTACCGTAAAATTAATGAGGGTGAGTCAGATCGTCTTATATTACGGATACAACCAAATGAAGGTATTGAAGTTCAGCTTTGGTCTAAGCTGCCGGGTTATGATCGAAAACTTGAGAAAGTTAATATGGCTTTCACATATAATGAGCGGAAATATGAGTTAGCAGACGCCTACGAACGAGTTCTACTTGATGCGATTCATTCTGATCATAGCTTATTTACATCCAGTAACGAAGTTGAAGCGTCTTGGCAAATCCTACAACCATTATTAACAAAATGGGATATATCCGATAGTACCGATCTTTATTTCTATAAACCTGGCAGTCAGACAGATGATATCATCCGAAAACACAAGTATTACAGGACTAAATAATTATTTGTGACATATCGCACAATTTTTATGTATGAATACTTACATATTCATAACTGCTTATGTTATTTACTATAGTAAGTGCTATGTTATGAGCCCGAATCATTATTAGGCACTAGCACAAAGCCCCTTGTACGGGGGCTTTTTAATTAATCTGATATAGTTGAATAATGATAAGTGTACAGCGAGAAACAATCGAGCAGATTATTAACCAAGCAATAAAGAATCTACCGAAACCTTATGTTGACCATCTGGAGAATGTAGCATTTATTGTCGAAGAAGAACCTTCTCCTACCCAAAGGCAGTTGCTTAAACTGAGGAGCGACCAAACACTATTCGGACTTTACGAAGGGACACCCCTAAGCCAGCGTCATGGAGCCGTTAAATTATTGCCTGATAAAATAACAATCTTTAAAAGACCCTTAGAATTTGCCAGTAACAGTATAAGTGAACTGACTAGTAGGGTCAGTCGCACCGTTTGGCACGAGGTAGCCCATTACTATGGTTTAGGTCACAAGCGCATAAAGGAACTTGAGACAAAAGAGTACGAAACTAATCTTTAACTACTGCTTCTAAACTCTTGGCCAAACAACTTTACCCACGACGTAATTTTGCGGCAGCCAACCAAAACTGCGGCTATCAATACTATGAAAGGCATTATCTCCAACTAAGAACAGTTTTCCTTGTTGAATATCTTTAATTCGTTTAATTTTATCAACACGATCATGCTTAACAACTACAACATCGTCGATATTCGGTTTGGTAAATAAATTCGTTGCAACAACATATTGCCCAGGACGAAGCGTCGGGACCATACTACTGCCAATTACTCGACGGACAATAAGTAATCTAGAGTTTTTTTGTCTCCGTAAAAATTTGTGTAATTTCATCTATTTGATTTAACAATAACTGCGCTTGAGCAGTGTCTGTTGTTTTTTTACAGGCACCGGCTTGCTTGGTTGCCTGCCAAAAAAGATCGTGCAAGTTAGGAAATTTTTCCAGGTGTTCAGGTTTGAAGTAATCCGTCCATAGTATCCAAAGATGACGTTTAACTAGCTCTGCTCGTTTTTCCTTAATAAATATCGCTCGCGTTTTATCCTCATCGCTAAGCCCAGGGTATTTTTCCATGATAGCAAATATACTTTGTGCTTCAATTCTGGCTTGTACTGGGTCATATATGCCGCAGGGTAAGTCACAATGAGCATATACTGGTTTTACAAATGGCAATTTCATATTTTATCCTCCCGCTTACATATTTAGTATACTATCGTTTAGCTTTTTTAGTGTGAGACGTACGCCAATTATCAATATCGGCATGGTTACCGTTTAACAGTACTTTAGGAACGCGATATCCGCGGAATACTGGCGGCCGAGTGTATTGAGGAAATTCAAGTGTCTGACCGTCTGCGAAACTTTCAATGGCTGCACTTTGACTACCTCCTAATACACCAGGCAATAAACGGATAACGCTGTCGACTAGTACCATAGCCGGTATCTCACCACCAGTTAGGATATAATCACCGATGGATAGTTGAATATCAACAAGTTTTGTAATCCGTTCATCATAGCCCTCATAATGACCGCAAATAATTATCATGTCAGTATTATTTGCAGCAACCTTGGCAACAATTAATTGGTTGAGTCGATTTCCTCTTGGTGTCATAAGATACACCTGTGCCAATGGCAGTTTTTCTTTAGCCGCCTCGATAGCTGTAAACAGTGGCTCCGGCTTTAACAGCATTCCATCGCCACCGCCATAAGGTATATCATCCACTTGGTGTCGTGGACCCAGTCCAAATTCTCGTAAATTAATATAATCAATGCTGACAATACCTTTATCTTGAGCTTTTTTTAACATGCTGATATTCAAGACATTGTCAAACATATCAGGGAACAAACTAATGATTAAGATATTCATGACTTAGTGCTCCTTACAGTGCTGTAGTATAGGCGAGATAATTGTATAAAAAAACCTCGGTTTTCTACCAAGGTTCTTTTATCACATAAAGCTCCCAGCCGGATATTCCGGTGGCCCGCAATGAGCTTTTTATTTTTTCTGTTAAATTACGTGCTATCTATGTTTTATCTGGCTACTATACATCAAGATCATCAAGATCTTCAAGCTCTTTCCGGGTTTTACTGACAACATCTTCATGATCTATGTCATCATCTTTTTCTTCATGATCAATTTTTGATTCATGCTCGCTTGGTTGATCCGTTGGCTGATCTTCGCTAGTGTCATCTGTTGGAGTAGAGGTTGTTGGCTGTTGGGCTGCACTATCGCCATTGTTGTCAGATACTGCAGGAGGCGTATATGAGCTATTATCTGAAGGACCGCGGGATTGCATTGGACCATTGTCAATGATTTTTAAATTATAGCGTGCATCATTCTTAGTGCCTAATGCACGTAATAGTGTGCGTAAACTTTGGGCAGTCGCCCCTCGTTTTCCAATCACCCGGCCCAGATCTTCAGGATCAACTGTTAATTCCAGTAATACTCCTTTTTCGTCTATGCGTCGGTCAACCACAACTGCATCCGGCTTACTAACTAATGATTTGACAATATATTCAACAAATTGCTGATCAATACTGTTCATGACAGAAATCTCCTATTTAGTCACTTATTATTATACTAGATACAAAATACATTGAACATAAGGTTTTACAACGGATAAACAAGTTACAATATAATTCCACAGACGATTAAGTTTTTTCTATTGGCTCAGTCTCGGCTTCTTTTGTCTTCTCGGTTGAATCATCTGGTGTTGGAATTGCTGATTCTTCAACTGGGACAACTTCTTCGGGTGCAGCTATTGATTCATCTGTTGAAGTTGCTTCGGACTCAGTTGCGTTAGCTGGTTTAACTTCGACTTTCTCGACTACTGCATCAGCTGGACGATTACGGCGCAACTTTGTGTTATCTTTTACTGGTCGAGCATGTTTTTCTTCCAATTGAACCCACTTCGGTAAGTTGATTTTTTCAAGTTTAAATAGGCGAGCCACTCGGTCGGAGGGATGAGCGCCATGTTCAAGATAATAAATCGCTTTTTCTTTATTAACGACTAGAGTCTTCTGATGAGGATCATAATGACCAAGTTGCATGACAATTTTACCCCTTGACGGCGAACGTCGTGAATCTTGGACAACCAAGCGAAACATTGGGTGGCCACTACGGCCAGTTCTTTGCATACGAATAACTAACATATTATTTGGAAACCAACTTTACGAATTTAATATTATCTTTAATATTGTTGCTTATTTTACAGATCACACCCCCTGTTGTCAATTATTGTTTGGGGGTTGATCAGATAACTGAGAATTATAAGACCTTAATGCCGATTGAGCAGCTTGCTGCTGGCCCGACTGTTTGCTTGGTCCCATACCGGTTCCCTGGATTTGGCCATTGATATAAACGCCAACCGTAAATGTTTTATCATGATCTGGGCCTTCTTCGTTTATAACCTTATAAACTGGTGTAAATCCCTGCTGATTTTGAACAATTTCTTGGAGGTGCGATTTAGGATCTAGCCATGAACCGCTAACTAAAATATCGTGGAAAGTCACAAGTAGGACATTGGTAATAAATCTTTTGGCTGCTACATAACCTTGATCAAGATACAAAGCACCAACGACAGCTTCAAAACTATTGGCTAAAATTTGTTCCCTAGCTCTTTCAGTCCCTCTTTTTTCACCCCGACTTAATCTAAGAAGCGGTTCAAAACCTAATTTTTCTGCTGCCGCACCAATGCTTTCGGTACGAACTAATGAACTGCGCCAATTAGTTAATATACCTTCTGGTTCATCAAAATTGGAATACAAATATTCAGTAGTTACTAGCTCAAGTACAGCATCGCCTAAAAACTCTAAGCGTTCATTGTGTTCATGAACAGTCCTTTTGTGCTCATTTAAATAAGAACGATGCGTAAAGGCTGTTATTAGAAGATTTGTATCATTAAATGTAACGTGAAGCACATTATTAGCAAAATCTTGGTAGGTTGATGTTGTTTGCATAATAATGATTATTTTAGAGCGATCCCTCGCGTATCTTTTTTAAACCGATTAACATTAGTTTGCTAATATCTTCATACTCAATTTTATCAACTGCTTCCTGTGCCGGAAACCATTTTACAGCATTAAGCCAATCTTCTGGCTTAAAACTATCTGTATTGCCAATGGCTTTTACTAAATAAATGTGCATGGTCATTAAAACAAGGGTTTGAGTGCGCCGGTAACGAAAGTTTACTTTACCTAGCCAATTTAAAACCTTCATTTCTTTTAAGCCTGTCTCTTCGCGGATTTCTCTTTCAGCCGTTACTCTTGGTTCTTCTCCTGATTCGACATGCCCTTTTGGAATTGTCCAGCGGTCTTTGGCGTCTTGAATTAATAAAATCTCGATATTCCCATTTTTATTGCGCCTAAAAATAACACCACCCGAAGTAGTCTCACTGACTGCTTCGGTAATAGTCGGCGACCGTTTAACAAGTCTTCGAAAACCTTGAATAGGCTTCGGGCGCTTCATTATTTCTCCTTAGTACTGGCTTTTTTAGTTATGTTCTTTGATTTAGCCTTAACTGGCTTTTGTTTTTTAGCTTCACGCTGACGTAAAACTGTTCCAAGTACACCGTTAACAAATTTAGATGAATTTTCCCCACCGAACGATTTTGCTAACTCAACAGCTTCATTAATCACAACCTTTGGAGGAATGTCTTTGCCATACAACAACTCGTAGAGTCCGATGTATAAAACAACCCTGTCCATCCTAGCAATCTGATCAATTGGCCACTCTGGGGCAACTGGATGAAGTATTTCGCTTAGTTTTATCTGGCGTTTTGTAACGCCATGAACTAATTCCTCAACAAACGCTGTGTCATCAATTAGATGATTATAGCGAGCTATATTACGCGCCAAAATTTCATCTAAATCGCTGTTTTCGTCCCCAGCTTGACGCCGAAAATCTTGCTCATAGAGCGTTTGTAATGCAATTATTCGACCTAAGTGACGATTTGATGCCATCTTGTTAAATACCGTTTGCTAACAGCTAATGTAGTTTATGTAGCTGACTGTTCGGTCAATTTTTTACCAGATTCCCGGCGAGTTGTAAAAACCTTTACCGGTGAATGTGCGTTAACTTTTCGAGCCAATTTTATAACGTCATGGCTGCGTCGAGAACGGGTTCTACGAGCAGTCGTGCGTTTTTTGGGTTGTCCCATCTTTTATCTGACTCCTTTTATTATTTAACCGACAAATCAATCAGTATTATAACCTAAATATACTTCAGAGTACAACCAAACCAGTTAACAATTTACAGACGTAAATTGATTATTTATAAATTTTATTTAATTACAAAGTTTATTATTTTATCAGGAACATAGACTATCCTATTAATAATCTGGTTACTGAGATAGGGAACTATTTTCTCGTGCGTCGAGGCAATTTTTGTGACGTCTTCTTGGCTGGTTGGCAGATTAACCTGTAATTCTGCTCTCAGCTTACCGTTGACCTGAACTACAATAGTCGTGGTAGTTTTAATTAGGGAATCTTCGTTCCAATTCGGCCATTTAACTTGGTGAACTGAATCCTGATGGCCAAAATCATGCCACAATTCTTCGCTAATATATGGTGCAAACGGCGCTAGTAATTGTATTAATTGTTCAATTGCTATACGCCAAGCCCGCCGATTAGTAAAATTGTCTTTAGCTTTTAGTTTGTACAATTCATTGACGGTTTCCATTAACGTTGCAACAGCAGTATTAAAACCGAAGTTTTCCATGTCTTCTGTTAATATTTTGATTGACCGATGCATAATCCGGTTTATTCGGACAGAGAATGCCTCGTCAGAATCATTTGGCATGTCAGAATTGCTCTCTGCTAATAAGAATTCTTGGCATAAAGTCCAAACCCGCTGCAAAAAATGGTAGGTGCCACCCAATCCTTCAGTGCTCCAATTTACAGCCTGGTTCCATGGACCAATGAATAATTCCATTAATCGGATCGAATCAGCCCCATATCCCTGACTAATCAGACTATCGGGTTCAATAGTATTGTTTTTACTTTTACTCATTTTTGATCCATCAGGCGCCAAAATCATTCCATGGTTATGCAATCGCGTAAACGGTTCTTGGAAATTAATTAAACCTTCGTCATACATGACTTTTACCCAGAAGCGGGCATAAAGAAGATGCATAACTACGTGTTCAGCGCCGCCGATGTAATCATCAACCGGAAGCCAATAATCTACTTTCTTCCTTTCAAAAGCTTCGTGATCATTATGCGGATCGGCAAACCTTAGGAAATACCAACTTGAGCATGCAAAACCATCCATTGTATCGGTTTCTCTTTCGGCTTCACCACCGCATTTTGGACAAGTAATATGGACAAATGCTTCATTGTTTGCCAGCGGACTACGACCATCATCGCGTGGATGATAATCTGTTATATCAGGTAATATAACCGGTAAATCTTCTTCGGGTACCGGAACTATGCCGTCTTTCTGGCAATGTATTATAGGTATTGGCGCTCCCCAGTAGCGTTGGCGGCTTATTAACCAGTCACGCATTTTATAGTTAACCGTTTCTTTGGCAACTTCATCAGTTACTAGATCCTTAACTATCTGTTCACGCGCTTCGCTAGAACTTTGTCCATCATATTTACCAGAATTAACGATAGTACCTTCACCTTCGAAATAATCGTCATCATTCGATTTTATATTCGGAGTATTTGCCAATTTTCCGGAATTGCCGTTGTCTCCCGGATCAATGACTTTAATAATCGGCAAATTGAATAATTCTGCAAACTCGTGGTCCCGCTGATCATGAGCCGGCACGGCCATGATTGCGCCAGTCCCATAATTCATTAAAACGTAATCTGCTATCCAAATAGGTATTTTTTGTTTATTTATTGGGTTAATAGCATAGGTACCACTAAATACGCCTGTTTTTTGGCGATTTGTTTCTTGGCGGGCAATATCTGAACTGGCTAAAGCTTGTTTTAAATAATTATCGACTTCAGAGCGATGTGCTTCGTCGCTAATAATCCCAACTAAAGGATGCTCTGGGGCTAGTATTAAGAAGGTAGTACCATACAGTGTATCCGGCCGAGTTGTAAATACTTTAATTATCTGGTCGCTATTCTCAACGTTAAAACTAATTTCAGCGCCATTGGAACGACCGATCCAGTTTCGCTGCATTGTTTTAATTGCATCGGGCCAGTTTAAATCGTTTAGGTCATCCAGCAGCCGGTCAGCATAAGCTGTAATCTTGAAAAACCATTGTTTTAATGCTTTCTTTTCAACATTATTTCCGCAACGCCAACACTTACCATTTTCAACTTGTTCATTTGCTAAAACAGTTTTATCAACCGGGCACCACCATTGCAGACTTTCCTGTTGATAAGCTAATCCACGCCTATAGAGCATTAGAAAGAACCATTGTGTCCATCTGTAATAACTTGGGTTAGTACTATCTATTTCCCTCGACCAGTCATAACTAAAGCCCATTTGCTCCAGTTGATTTTTAAATTGCTTGGTATTCTCATCTATTGCTTGCCTAGGACTGATACCCGTTTTAATTGCATAATTTTCTGCCGGTAAACCGAAAGCGTCCCAGCCCATTGGGTGGAGTACAGCCAAACCTCGCATCCGACTGTATCGGGCGACTACATCGCCAATTGTATAATTACGAACGTGCCCCACATGCATTGCCGAACCGCTTGGATATGGGAAATATTCCAATACATAGCGCTTCACTAAATTAGTGTCATCTTTTACTTGGTATAGCTGATCTTGCTCCCAGCGCTGGCGCCATTTTGGTTCAATTTCTTTCGGATTATATCTTTTCATAGCCGTTACGGAATAATTAGAATTGCTGGAGGAAGTTCGTGCTAAAAGTCGTTGTCAAGTCAAGGTGTTTAGCATAACGTTCTTTAGCATAGCCAATTAATTTTTCAACAAGTTCAACATTTGAAATGCCTGCCCGCCGCCAGTTATGGGCATATAAACTACCTGGCAGAGGATTTACTTCATTGAAATATATTTTCTTAGCTTTACTGTCTATTAACATGTCGACACGGGCAATACCGCAACATCCAAGTGCTTGATATACTGCCAAACCTACCTGCCGAGCAGAGTCATAAAGATTTTTCGGTAAGTCTGCGGGTAATTTACTATATCCTTGTGAGCCTTTGGTTCCTCCCGAAGCCTTACTCTTTTTACCGCCTTGCATATATTTAGTCTCAAAATCAAAAAAATCATCAGCTTTTAGTAATGGTTGTTCCAACAAGGCCGGGATAGGTTGATCGTTCCCAATAATAGGTAGGGTAACTTCAATAAGGTTTTTAACTTCTTCTTCAACTAATATTGTATTGTCATAATGAGCGGCCACTTCTAAACCATTAGTTAGCTCTTCAGTATTGCTTACCCGGCTAATGCCAATGCTTGAGCCTAAATGGGCCGGTTTAACAAATAATGGATATGGCAATTTCTTTTCTATAGTTTCGACATCGGGTATTAATTCGTACTTAATGCTTTCAGCTGAAAATGATAAATAATCTGTGACTGGTATACCATTTGCTATTGCGATTTGTTTGCTTAAGACTTTATCCATAGCAATTGCACTGGCACTAACATTGCAGCCAACATATGGCACTCCTGCCATCTCAATTAATCCCATTAGATCACCGTCTTCTCCATACGTTCCATGCATACTAGGAAAAACCAGATTAATTTTTTGAACATAATTACTTCCAAAAGCACCTTTTCTAACAAGTGCCATGCCGCCATTAAAATTAATGCTGATTGGCTGATGATGAGTAACAAAATTTTGAATTTTACCGGTTGAATATAATTGAATATCCTTCAACTGGGCGTCCCAGTACCAGGCACCATCCTTAGTAATATAGACTGGCTCAACCTGGTACTTACCGGTCAGCTCTAATGGCTTAATAATGCTGGCGATAGCCGTAATGATAGAAATATCGTGTTCCGCAGAACGGCCGCCAAAAATAACCGCTATGGTTTCCATATACTTTTAAGTATAAACAATTACTTAGAATAGTCCTATCTGATCGTGGGTATTTGTTTTCTAAATCAGATTATGAGTAATTGTCTGTCCAGTCATTCTGAAGCATGACAATATCTCCAGCAGCAACAAATTCTGATAAATTAGAATAGAATTTCAAGGGTTCGGTCTCAATCCGGAGTTGGCCACTAAAACCGCCCTGAGTAAGGCCGTTGCGGATGCAATGAGTGGTTGAGTTCTTCATAAGCACAACTACATCACAGCCTGACTTTGCGATAAGTTCTCCCATCTGATTGTGCACTGCTTTCTTTTCTTTTCCTTGGTCTACTAAGCCCGGTGTTACGTAAATTTTACGTTTTGCCGGTAACTCCGCAAGTAAAGCTGTCCCGGCTTTTATGCCTTCGATGTTGCCATTGTAAGTATCGTCTATTATCCAGGCCTCACTTAATTTATAGGGTTGCATGCGATGTTCAAAAGCTGCTGTTTTAGCCACGCCGTCAATAATTTGGTTGGAACTTAGACCAAACTCATCAGCTAAGACCGCCGCTAAGGCTACGGGGCCAATATTGTGTCGACCAAGCAGTTTTGTGTGTAGACGTAGCGATCGACGCTTATGATCAAGATGGAATGAGGTGCCGTTAATTGTTACTCTAACATTACTAACTTTCCAATCAGCCAAACCATTTTCAGTGTAAATTTTAAATTCAGGGCGTATAAAAGGTTTAGCTAAGATTGATTCGCCATTAACATAGACATTTTTGTTTTCAAGATATGTAGCCAAACTGAAGATATCCTCACCAGCTTTCTCAATTGTTTTATAGTGATCCAAGTGGGCTGGTGCTAGTCCTGTTATTATACCGCAAGTCGGATGAGTCGTTTTTGTAAAACGTAAAATGTCTTCAGGGCGACCTTCGCCATACTCAATTATGATTATATCGATGTCTTTACTAAGTGATTGGGCAAATCGAGCATGGGAGACAGCCACATTCTTATTAGCAGGCGTGGCAGCGACTTTTTTACCTTCGCTCAATACAGTTAATAGAATCTCTTTCATGCTAGTTTTTGCGTAACTTCCGGCAATAGCAATTTTAGGAACTTTATAGCGTTGAAAGATATTCTCTGACATAGCGACTAGATGATCTTCGCGCGGTTGGACGATAAATATTCGACCGAGCCATAAAGGTATAACTATTAAGTGCGCCCAGACTAGGGGATAAGATAGTATAAGGGCTATTCCAAATGCTAATCCGCCAGTTAAATTGTGCCACTGCCAGAGATATATCAACAACAAACCAACTAGCAGCTGAATTAACATACCAATTAACATTATTAACCGCAATAATCTAGAAGCTTTGGTTGGGATTAGCTGCCTTCGGACTGCTACCTTGGAAAAATCCTGCGTTCTCCAAAACCATTTAAGATAAGGCCATGGTTGATATTCGGTACTTTGAAGCATATAGGCAATGATTGCGCTATAACTCGGTGAATACATACTTATAAGTGAGTTCAACATGCTAGGAAATCCTCTATTATTTTTAACACGACTGATTGCTGGTCATGATGAACAAAATGACCGGCAGAAGGTATTAATCTTAAACTAGAATTATTGATAAGTTGGTGCAGAATTCGACCATAATTTGGCGGTGTTATTTGATCATCTTTACCATAAAGCAATAAAGTTGGTAGTTTAAGTTGCTTAGCATCGGGTTGGATATCATCGGTAATAATTTTTTTAAATGTTTCACTCATATGCTCAGCTACGAGCATATCGGAACCAACGGTACGGTAAAGTTTTTGACGTATTTTTAATTGTAGTAATTTTGGTAGTGGTCTGGCCAGCAATTTTCCGGTTTTAGTAACTGTTTTGATAACAGCCGACCGACTGGAATTTATATTCCTTATTCCGGCACTTGAAAGTAATATAAGTTTATCGGCGTTAAGCTCTCCATTTGATAATCCCCTGATGGCTATTGCCCCGCCATTGCTATGACCAATATAGGCAAAAACAGATGATATACCAAGTTTCTGCAGGAAATGTCCTATGAACGTTACATAATCATTCAAACCCCAAGCTTCGGTAGGCATTTCCGTTCCGCCAAAACCCGGTAAATCAGGCATAATCACGTCATAGTATTTTGCTAGTTTTCTACCAAGCTCAGCCAGCCCAGATGCTTGATCGGCCCAGCCGTGCAATAGGACAATTGATTCACCTTTACCACTTCGGTCGTATCGAGTTAGTAACTTGTCAACGACAATCTGCATATATAAAAGTATACTCGTTAGTGACGCGAATGATTACAGGGTTTGTGTGAACAAATTCAATGGGTTGGATGTTATACCAGAAGAACTACCCGACAATAGACTATTAAGTTCTTGTGGAAGCTGACCAATTAATTGCAGAACTGATTCTGGGTTAGCAGGTGTAGTTACTGTTACGGGCTGGTTAAAGTGTCCTAGAGTTAATGAAAAACTAAACGAGTTGCCGCTAGTATCATTACCTTGAATACTTACTTGATCAATAAGCTTACTAGACTCGCTAATCCAGATGTCAAATGGGTATTTGTTAAAGTTAGCCTTGTTAATAGTATTATCTATCGACGTAACATCATTCTCGCTAATATTTACATCCTTTATGCTGGCCTTTTGAATAGCACCAATATAAGATTTGAGTAAATTCGAGCTAATTACAACTTGGTAATGATAGCTACTTAAACCATCAATATCTGCCATTGGAAGTGTTTTTTGGACTGTCAAAAATGGATAATTATGATATAGGCTACCAATTGTATTGGCTTCAGTTTGTGTTAGGCTGCCAATGTTTAAGTTGCCACTAGTGGATTTGATACTTTTCTCGGCATCTTGAAGCATGCTTTGATTCACTTCAAACCATTGGTTATTAATGGTATTGATGATTGAGTCAATGGAACTGCTTTCTGAACTAGACAAACCGTAAGCAGTGCCTAGGGTGCCAAGCAATTGAGGTAAACCACCGAGACCTCCAACTTTAACATATAGTTCATGTCCGTCAGTACTTTCCAAATTTACTGTTATATCTGTTACTACAGCATCCACGGATAGATCTGCCGTAAATTTACCACTTTGCGCGGCTGAGCCATTTAAAGTGCCACTGAATGTTTGGTCAGATGATTTTTCGGTATAAGAAAAGGATGAATTAAATTGAAAACTACTAAAACTGTTTCCATTAATCATATTAACTAATGACTGCTTAACAATGTTAACTGGCTGACTGGGTAGATAGTATTCTGAATAAGTAGCAAACAAACCCGCCAGCAGAATAACTATCAAAATTGGTACACCGGTAAGTAATCTAAAATTACGCTTTTTAGGAGGAAAAACTGGCGTTGGATTAGGCATATTAACAGCTATTACATCGCTATTACTCGACATAGGTTGCCCTGCTGCCTGGGCTGAAGTAGGTTGATTAACAGCTGGTGGCATTGGTTGCTGTGTTAAAGGTTGGACGACCGGCGGCTGGTCAGATTGTATATTAGTCCCAGCCATAGCTGGCGTAAAAACTTGAGGCTTAAATACATGCTCTTCAGTTGGGGTCGGAATGGGATTAACAGCCGGTTGGCCTGAGGCAATATGCGGTATAGGCGGTTCCGTTTTTTGTTCAAAACTACTAACCGGCGGAGTTGGCTGCGAAACAGGTTCAGGCGGAATGTTTGCTTGACTATCGTTAACTGAAGAATTTAATTTATCGTCTTGATTTGGAAACATTAGATATACTGTTTATGATTATTTTCATTATTACAGAATGGATAAAAAAATCCTAATTATTTTTACTCGATGGTTAACAGCCTTTGTTCAAGGGCAGCTGTAGAAATTGTATGAGTCGGGATATTGATAATCGGCTGAACGCCATAATCACCATATAATTCAACGTGGTTACTACCTGAATAAGTAATCTCAATGAGTTGCCTAGAAGCCGGGTTTATGGCAAATTGAACTTGGAGCGGCTGATCGCCCCGATAATTACTGGTGCTCAATTCCGGCACATTATTATAGCCTTCATCTCTTGCAAATACTGTTAATAGTTGAGCATAAGCTACCGGTGCTACGCTAACTTTATAGATATATACTGACCTGCCTTTTATATAACCATGTAAAACATCCGAATAATTTACCGAAAAAACATTGCTGGTTTTCATCTGGTTTAACAGACTAATTCGTTCTTGGGGTGGTAGATTGCCGATGGGTACAACCCCCAATAAGGTCTGCCCGAACAAGTGATCAAGCGGATCAGTAGATATCCCAACGGTTGCACTTTTACTCCATATACCTATAATTTTGCTAAAATTTAACGATTTGCCAGAAGTTGTTTTTGTGGCCGTTTTGGCGGCGGTATACCGAGTATAGTCTGTTAACGGGGTGCCAATTGTTTCTGTTGATACCACACTCATCCCTTGAGACAAAACCGTATTAGCTCGGGCTATATTATTTTTACCAAGCTCAAGGACGATGGTTTCGTTAAGATTTTGGCCACCTGCATTTTCTGTTACCTGCCGAGTCACAGCCGAGGTTGCTAAACTATTATTCAGCATTCCCCAAAACACTGACTGCGAACCTTCATAAATATGTGACCACCAGAACCAGCCGGCTACAATGATAATTATCAGCAAAATTGAAGCAAATAACCTAGACTGTTCGTATAACTTTTCCAAGATTTATTAATATTCCTTTAATTATTTTAACTTATTAGATCTATCACATGGTGGAGATGCGGGGAGTCGAACCCCGGGCCTCAGCAATGCGAATGCTGCGCTCTGGCCAACTGAGCTACATCCCCTGATGTGGTGGGGATGAAAGGACTTGAACCTTCATAAGCCGAAGCTTACTAGCTCCTGAAGCTAGCGCGTCTACCAATTCCGCCACATCCCCGCGATTATCAAACGCTCTTGCACATCTTATCATATAATCTGTATTCTAATCGTCAACTTTGTCTCTAAGTATTTCCCAATTCTGGACATTGTCAAAACGATCGTTTGCCTCATTGATAGTATGCTCACTCAAACCGTAAACTTTTTCACGAGTTAAATATATAAAGCGTGGTTGATATAACCCTAGCGCTGGTGCGTCTTGCTGCCAGGCTTGTAAAAATGGTTCATATTTAATTACTCGCAGAGCCGAATTGGAACGAGTTCGTCCTGCTTCCAAAGAATCATCGGCAACAGCTGATTTATATTCAGAAAAGTTTACAGCTTGTTGGTTACTTCCCCAGTAAACGTAGACATCAGGATTAACCCCAATTGATATCCCGTATAAAAGCGCATCATATTCACGATAAGTTATGGTGTTTTGTAAATCAGTATTGTCTTCAAGAATTACTTGGGCATTTACACCAATTATTTTCCATTGTTTTGCAAGCACACTAGTGACATATTGGGATTCTGAGTCATTGTCGGCATATAATTTAAAACTTAGTACTTGTCCAGCTTTATAACGGAACCCGTTGTTATTAAGTAACCAGCCGTTACTTTGTAGCTCCTGGTCGGCGGCCAATACATTGTATGGTAATTGTTCAAAACTGGAGTTAAATGCTAACTGACCATATAGAAGCGGCTCCCTTACTGGTATTGCTGGATATCCCAGTCCATTGATAACGGCATTAACATTTGCTGCCTGGACTAGAGCTTGCCTGACAGCTGTATCCGACAGGACAGTGGTTGACGTGTTAAAAAAGACCATGTTGGCGGCAGTTAACGGCATACCGTAAGTCTGTAGTTTTTTATTACTCACTAATGAAGCTGGAACGCTATCCAAGCCTGACATTCCATCAAGTTGACCGGCTTGGAAGCTTGAGATCATTTGGCCTTGATCATGAAATGCCCGAACAATAAAGCCACTTAATTTTGGTTCACCACCATTGTAATGAGTAAACGGTAATAGAGTAATCTGTTCTTGTCTAGTTTGCGGCGTATTACCCCCTACAATAAGATCTTTCCATTCAAATGGCCCAGATCCAATGGGTGAAATATTAAATGCTGCCGAGCTTAGTGTGTCGGCTGGTATCTTCGCTAGCAAATGTTGCGGAACAATGCCATTGGTTAAAGAATACGGAAATGAACTCAAGGCATTGGCTAAAGTAAATGTAACTGTTAATGGACTGTTAGCCGATACTTGTACGTCTTGCCAGTTTTCATTAAAAGGCGAAAGTGTATTTGGATTTTGAATAAGTTTATACGTAAAGACAACGTCACTAGAAGTCAATGGATAACCATCTTGCCAAGTTAGGTTGGGTTTTAAATGTACTGTATATACTTTACCGTTGGCGTTAACACTCCAGCTGCTTGCCAGATTACCCACTAATTGATTTTGGCTGTTATAAGTAAGCAGGCCCGAGAACAGAAGATGGCACAAGGCAGTATCAACTGGAGCTTTTGCATAGATCGGGTTAGCAGTTGTGAAGTCCCCCAATATACCTTCTGTATAAGTACCACCCCGTACTGGTTGAAGCGTTTGATAATAGTTACTTAACATATTTAACTGAACGGCAACAATTCCGACCAATAAAATGATGAGGCCAAGCCAGCTAATTACAAACCGACGAACGTTTAAAAGTCGACTGAGCCTTCGTATAACGTGTTTTTCTAAACCATAGCCCGCTTTAGCACTAAGGTTTTCAACTTTTCTTTGACCTCTGTTCAAGCGTCTATTAAGACGTAGCCGAATCGTTTTTGCTGTCATAATCAATGAACGAAAATTTTGGATTAAGTAATTATGCTGAGTGCTAATGATAAAACAAAGATAACAACCGTAATTATCGTTAGTTGGAATATTGTTTTATCAGTACCGCGACGAGTCATATTAATTTCGCCACTACCGCCCAGACCCGCACCCAAAGATGCTCCTCGTGTTTGCACAAGAATCAAGATAGTCATGAGAACCATCGAACCAATACTAATGTAATTAAGAATACTCATATGCCTTCTAATATAGTTGTCACTAGATAGTTTATCAGTCCAATGACCATACCAGCAAGTATCGCCGCTCCAAAATTAGTTACATGGAGTGGCGTATAAAGCTTACTGGCTATAAAAACCATTAATCCATTAATAATAATCATGAATAGACCCAATGTGAGCAAAACTGCTGGCAATGCCAAAATAACAATAATTGGCTTGATCACGATATTAATAATCGCCAGGATGAGTCCAGCTATCAAAATGACATATGCATCATTGTTATACGAAACACGATTACCAAGGACAGCGGCGGCGATCCAGATACCTAAGCTACAAACGATCCAACGGATAATAAAGCGGATCATCGGCCGTTCTTGGAATTTGTGCATAAGCAGTATTGTATGCTAGCTACTTAATAGCTACAAGCATCCTCAATTAATTTAGCCAAATTTTGATGAGCTTGGCTTTATGTTTGCCAATTATTTGAGCAATGTCAGCTTCGCTAACTTTTGCTAGAGATTTTAGACTACCAAATTGCCTAATGATTTTTTTGCGGGTTAATGGCCCAATTCCAGGAATTGTATCTATAGCACTAGCCGTCTGGTGTTTTGTTTTTAAGGTTGAGTGATAACTAATGGCAAAACGATGTGACTCATCGCGAATCCGCTGCAATAACTTAATCAAGTTTGTTTGGTGTGGCAGATTAATAACAACGAACTTACCATTTTCAATTTTATAACCCCCAAGTGCATTAATCACTTTATCGTTTAATACAATATTGGATAGTGCATGATGAACTACTATTTGCTCTTCACGTTTTGCCAACCCAATGAAGGGAATATTTGAACAATGCCGCAAATCACGAGCTTTCAGTGCGGCGTCGAGTTGTCCTTTGCCACCATCAATTAAAACTAAGTCCGGTATTCCCCAATCATGAAGGTTTTTCTCGCTAAAGCGACGACTGATAATTTCAAACATATTTGAAAAATCATCATTACGCTCCAGCTTTGTTTTAAATTTACGGTACTGAGATTTATTGCTAACCCCGTTTACAAATGCAACCATGCTAGCTACGACATCAGTACCCTGCATATGACTAATATCATAACCCTCAATTCTTTGCGGCGGTTTGTTTAGCTCAAAGAGTCTAACAAGTTCTGCCAAAGCGTGATCTTTACTAATATCTAGAAACTCTTTATTCCCGAAAATAACCTGTTTTTTTATATCCCTAAGAGCAAATAACCGGTTGCGTATTTTTGCTGCAAGTTCATAGTCTTTTGTTTTGGCAGCTTGTTCCATATCACGCTCTAAATGGCGAACAATTGTTTGCTGGTTACCTTTTATATAAGCCATAAGATTCTTAAGGTTTTTACGGTATTCCTTCAGGGGTGTACGGCCAGTTTCTAAGCCAGGATCAAGACCCAAATAATATTGCAGACTTGGCCTTTTCTGGCCATATGGTTTTGACATCGCAAACGGGAAAACTCTACGTAAACCTCTAAGCGCTTCTTTTACACTGTAAGCACTCAAATATGGACCGAAATAACGCGCCCTGTCATCAAGGGGCCGACGCGTTAAATTTACTGTCGGATAATTACTGTCATAATCTATCCTGATATAGACCATTGACTTATCATCACGCAGTAAAACATTATAACGAGGCATGTATCGTCTGATCATTTCAGCTTCGAGAAACAGAGCTTCAATTTCGCTATCTACTACCATCCAATCAGTATCAGCTATTTCTTCAATTAGCAAACTAGTCTTGGCATCCTGCGAAATTGAAGCATGAAAATATTGGCGTACTCGATTTTTTAAATTTGCCGCCTTACCAACATAGATAATCGTGCCCTTTTTGTCTTTATGAAAATAGACACCGGGTTTAGACGGTAGAGTTTTCAATTTAACAGCTAAGCTTTTCTTCATGGCTAATTAAGGCTAATGTGTAGCCAGTCAATTACCGATTACGATTCGTTGCTGGTTGGAGTTGATTGATTATCTTCGGCTGATGTTTCTGTAGATTCTGGTGATTCTTCAGTTACCTCAGTTTCTTCTTCGACTGGCGCTTCAGCTTCAGCTGTGCCACCAGCGGCATCATTGGCAGCTGCTAAGGCACTTGGTTCATAAACAGTTGCAATAGTATGGGTCGGATCAGATATAATTGTCACGCCATTTGGTGGAATGATATCAGCTACAGAAACTTTGTCACCAATTTCAATTAGGCCTGACGCATCAACCACTAATTCATTGGGTAAGTCTTTTGGCAAGGCTTCCACTGTCACAACATCAAGTTGACTTATAATTACAAGACTGGTTTTTTCAGCTGGGATGTCTTCGGACAAACGAACGGGTATTTCAGCAGTGACTTTTTCGTCAGATTTTATAGCTCCAAATACAATATGATTAAGTCGGTGTTTACGGGGTTCGAATTCAGCAGTTTTAATTAATGCTGTATATTTTTGATCATCTACCTTTAATTGAATTAGTTGGTGTTTACCAGCCTGCATATATGCCCGATGAAGTTTTAAGTATTCTCCACTAACATGAACTGATGGTTTGCCATGATCATGAATAACAGCCGGCACTAAACCAGCGCGCCTTAATTGCTTGACGGCTTTTCCTGTAATGGTCCTCTTATCAAGGGTCAGATTAATATCTTCATCTGCCATAAGATCATTATCTCCTTATTTTTCGTTATCTATTATATCAGATATATCGCTTAAAAAAACAGTGGACGGCGTCAATTAAAAAAGTTATGGTAGAAACTATGCTTAATCCAACCAGCCTAATCGAAAGCGGAGGAGTAATAGTTGTCGGACTTATTATATTTGCCGAATCCGGAATGTTTGTTGGTTTCTTTTTCCCAGGTGATACTTTGTTACTAAGTGGTGGCGTATTCGCTGCACAAGGTAAGTTATCTCTCCTTTTTTTAATTATCACTGTAATAATTGCTGCAATTGCTGGTGACAATACTGGCTATCAAATTGGTCATTCTTTAGGAAGGCGTTTATTCGCAAAAGGTGACGGGCTTATCTTTCGAAAGCGATACGTTGAAGAATCCGAAAAATTTTATGAACGTTATGGTTCAAAAACAATGATGTTAGCGCACTTTATTCCGATTGTGAGAACTTTTGCCCCAATCGTCGCCGGCGCTGGTAAGATGCACCGTGTGCGTTTTTTTATCTTTGACGCAATTGGCGATATATCGTGGGCAATTATTGTCATAATGCTTGGATACTGGTTTGGACAACGCATACCAAATATTGACCACTATATCCTACCTACTGTTGGAGCAGTAGTTATATTAAGTTTTGGTCCAGTCGTCTATCACGTTGGCAAAACTCTTCTTGAATTAAGAAAAAAACGGTCTAAATCGGACGAATAAGTTAGCTTGATCTATCAGAATACTAATTTATTCAGAAATTGGCCGGTATAAGATGTCTTATTATGGGCAACTTGTTCAGGTGTACCTTCTGCAATAATTCGACCGCCGCCTTCACCGCCCTCGAGCCCCATATCAATTAACCAGTCGGCATTTTTAATAATATCTAAGTTATGCTCAATGATAATTACACTATTGCCGGTATCAACCAGGGCATGAAGGGTATGCAACAGTTTTTTAATATCAGCAATATGTAAGCCAGTGGTTGGCTCATCAAGAATATAAAGTGTCCTTCCTGTAGGACGACGGCTTAGTTCACTAGCTAATTTTATACGTTGGGCTTCACCACCACTTAATTGCGTGGCCGGTTGACCAAGTGAAATATAACCTAAACCAACGTCGACTAAAGTTCGTAATTTACGTGTTATGGCTGGGATATTTTCAAAAAACTCTAAAGCCTGCTCACAAGACATATCTAATATGTCGCTGATGTTTTTGCCTTTGTAATGGATTTCCAAAGCTTCACGATTATAACGTTTGCCGTGACAGACTTCACAAGTTATATAGACATCAGGTAAAAAATGCATCTCTATTTGAATAATGCCATCGCCAGCACAATTTTCGCAACGGCCACCCTTTACATTAAAACTGAATCGTCCCGGCGAATAACCGCGAAGTCGTGATTCTGGAACGCTCGCAAATAGTTCACGAATCGGCGTAAATAATCCTGTGTAAGTTGCTGGGTTTGAGCGAGGTGTGCGACCAATTGGCGATTGATCAATAATTATTGCTTTGTCTAGTTCTTTTATGCCTTCTATGTTATCGTGGCGACCTGAAACGGTATTGGCTCGATGAAGCCGAGCCAATAGTTCTTTTGCCAGAATGTTATCAACCAAGCTTGATTTCCCAGAGCCAGACACACCGCTTATTACTACTAATTTTCCAAGGGGAATAGTGACATCTATGTTCTTTAAATTATTTTCTCTGGCGCCACGAATTATAAGTGCTTTGCCATTACCAGGTCTTCGTTTTTTGGGAATATCAATTGATAATTTATGTGATAAGTATTGACCAGTTATGCTATTGGCATTTTTCATAACTTCTAATGGAGTACCACTAGCTACAATTTGACCACCATGTTGGCCAGCCGCCGGGCCAATATCTAATAAATAATCGGCACTACGGATTGTTTCTTCATCATGCTCTACCACGATTATCGTGTTCCCGATATCGCGCAGATGTTTTAGTGTCGCAATTAACCGGGCATTATCACGTTGATGCAGACCAATGCTTGGCTCATCAAGTACATATAATACCCCCATTAAACCTGAACCAATTTGGGTTGCTAACCTTATGCGCTGGGCTTCACCGCCCGATAAAGAATTTGCTCCTCTTAAAAGTGTTAGATAATGCAATCCAACATCTTTCAAAAATTGCAGTCGCGCCCGGATTTCTTTTAAGACCTGAACAGCAATATGAGTTTCCGTTTCATTAAGCGTTAAGTGGTTGAAAAAATCCAAAGATTGGTCGACTGATAAGTTGCATATATCCATTATTGATTGGTCTGCAATCGTAATTGCAAGGACCTCGGGTTTAAGACGCAGTCCCTTACAGACATAACAAAGTTTTTCATGCATAAATCGTTCGATATCTCTACGAATAAAATCGCTATCTGTTTCGCGGTGGCGCCGTTCAAGGTTTGGGATTACTCCTTCATAAGTAGTTTCAAAACTCCTTCCGCCGCCTAAACTAATGCGGTAGGTTTGTTCCCCAGTACCATACATCAGCCGATTTATATTTTCCTGAGATATTTCAGCAGTTGGTACATGTAGACTAAATCCATAAGCATCGGCAACTGCTTGCATTTTTTTCATATACCAAGCTTCAACGTTAAATCGGTTAAATGGACGAATCGCACCTTCGGCAATAGTTAGCCTTCCGTTGGGCATAACGAGTTCAGGGTCAACTTCTAGCCTTGAACCAAGGCCAGTACAGGTCGGACAAGCACCGTGCGGAGCATTAAAACTAAAAGTCCTAGGTTCAAGTTCCGGGATAGAAACTTCAGGATGATCTATGCAGGCATACATCAACGAGTAGTTGAACAATTGATTATTATCAGCATCCAAAATAGTCAGTTTTTTATCAGAAATTTCCAGGGCTTGTTCAACAGACTGGACTAAACGACTTCGGCTGTCTTCGTTATTAATTACTCTGTCGACAACTATCTCAATTGTGTGGCGAATATTTCTATCGAGTTCTGGAAATTCATCTAGCGCATAAATGATGCCATCTATTCTCGCTCTGGCAAATCCAACTCTTAAATACTGTTCGGGGATATGTCCAAAGACACCTTTTTTATCAACTACGACAGGTGCTAGGATAATCAAACGGGCTTTATCTGGTAAAGATGTTATCTGTTCGATAATATTTTCAGTTGTCTGACGGGTAACGGGTTTATTGCAAATTGGACAATGAGGAGTACCTATTCTGGCGAATAATAGTCGTAGGTAATCGTAGATTTCGGTTACAGTTGCGACTGTACTTCTAGGATTGCGACTACTTGATTTTTGGTCGATACTTATTGCCGGACTTAAACCGTCAATCTGATCTACGTCGGGCTTTTCCATCAAGCCTAAAAACTGCCGGGCATAGGCACTGAGGGATTCTACATAGCGTCGTTGTCCTTCAGCATAAATAGTATCAAAAGCCAGACTTGATTTACCCGAACCAGACAAACCAGTAATAACCACGAATTTATTGCGTGGAATTGTTACATCGATATTCTTTAAGTTATGCTCGCGAGCACCTTTAACTACAATATACTCAGCCATAAGTCGGACAATTATACCTCAAAATACTAAAAATTAACAGAGTCTAAGAGTATCATTTAATATTTTAACTTAATTAATAGTTAATATTTGTGGGGTAATATCTATAAATTATTAGATAGCATAAGCATTTTAAATAATTAATTTGTAATTAACGCATAGTTATGTGTATAATAATCCAAAAGGTAGTTAAATTATGGTCCCAAATTTTATAGTTTTAGGATTAATTCCAGGTACCCATATACAAATAAATTTTACTGACTGGTTAATTGTGGCCAGTTTATTAGTATTATTTATCGCTCTTTGGCCTTTGATTAGAATATTTATATATCGGCTGGTAGTACTTCACCGAATATCTTTTATTATTTTGTCATTGCTTACTAAAGACCGGCGGTTAGTATAAGCTGGTATGCCCAAGCATCAAGTTTGGCCAATAATTTTTGATCGCTGGTTTTTAGATCATTCATTTCGGCCAAAGATTGCAGTTTCACGACAAAATTTGCATAGCGACTTCTATCACCACCCTGTAATAAATGTCTTTGGCAATAGTCATGCCAATGTCTGACTTCGGTAGCAGTTAGGCTTTCTGGATAGTTACGGGCTTTATAGAGAGGCAGGAGTCGTCTTAACCGGCGATCGGTATAATTAAATTTAGCAATTTTTAACTCGGCGGAGGGTGTTGACCGAGTGATTGCCAAAGCTTTTTTATCAACGTTATCAAGGAATTTTTCATATAACAGCGAATCAACACTGGCAGCATAGCCGTGATAGCGTTTCTTATCTACCTTATCTATTAATGTCATCATCTGGCGTAAGGTTGGCAACCACGAAGACAATGTGTCTTCAAGATGTTTTCGATTTTCTCTTATTTGAGTTGGATCCAACTGTAATTTTGTTTGGCTAGCTTCATCTAATACCTTAAGTGGTGCGATGGCCGGACAGCGATTATATTTAATCGTTCTTAGTGGAAAAGGATTGGTTCGATAATCTCGTCTTTCTTGCCAAAGTTCAGCTAGCTGTTCAGCATTTAAATTAATTAAATCAAACGGGTCGTAGCGAAGATCATATAATAAAGCTTCTTGTTTGCTAACCGTCTCATATAAATAATAATAAACGGATGTCTTATCATAATCGCCTTGAAATGAACCAGCATAGACAAAAGGCTCATTACTCTTTACTTGTTGAGCTATGTCATGTTTATCACGAAGATTATATAAATATTTAAATAATTTCGGTTGGGTTTGTTGGATAAGTCGAGCTAAAGCAATACATGCTGTAACATCACTCTGAGCATCATGTGCTTTTAAATGTTCCAGCCCATTAGCAGTTGCAAGTTTTTCAAGACTGTTAACTGGTCTGCCTTCTGGATCAACTGGCCACTTAACTCCTTCGGGTCGCAAGGCACGCATCATTCTTATTACGTTTATCAAGTCCCAACGCGACCGATTATCCTGCCATTGCCATTCATAAGGATCATAGAAGTTCCGGTAATTCATATAACGAATAAATTCATCGTCAAATTGAACATTGTTATAACCAACAAAAACCGTGTCAGGCGTTGCAATTTGTTCATGGAAAATATTTAGAAAAGCAGCTTCTGTTAAACCTTTGCTTATCGTCTGTTGCGGAGTAATGCCAGTTACTAAAATTGCTTGAGGATCTGGTAGAACATCTTCGGTTAATTTTATTAGGTAGTTGAATGGATAACCAATTTTAACCATATTCATATCTGTCCGTTGGCCAGCAAATTGCATCACCCGGTCTTCTCTTGGATTTAAGCCCGAAGTTTCCAGATCATAAAAGAATAAGCTTGTCTCCACATGACTCCTTATGAATTTAATCAATACTTAATTACTATATTACCCACGATTATTGTTTGGCCAGCTTTTATTCCTTGACGTGATAATTCATGTAAAATACCCATTTTATCCATAATATCCTTGAGTCTATATAAACTAGCTGGATTTTCAGAATTAGTTCGAGCCGCAAACCGTTCAATTTTATTTCCGATTACTTGAAACTCGTTGCCTTGACGTTTTACTGTCCAAGTATTCGTGTCAGCCGGTAGGCGCCAAACTGGAAGAGTAGTAGTTGTATTGGTTAATTTACTCTCTTGATTAACTTTTTCGCGATTTACAAGTAGAGAAATATTTTTCAGTAAAACTTCCAACCCTTGTCTGGTTTCGGCCGATATATTTATAATTATAGTTTTCGGAGGACTAACTGATTTAATTAAGTTTTTCAATTTTTTAACAGTCGGCTCTTTCATGTCTTCTGTTTTATTGAGAACAATGATTTGTGGGCGGTTGGTTAGATCAGTTTTATAAGCTTTGAGTTCGGCTTGAATAGTTTTGTATGCTTTTGCCACGTCAACAACTGATGCATCAATCAGATGTACTAGTACAAGGGTGCGTTCAATATGGCGTAAAAATTCATCACCCAAGCCTTTGCCTTTAGCGGCACCCTCAATTAAACCCGGGATATCCGCAAATAACAAGTTCGTCTTATCGGGCATTATTACTACGCCTAGATTAGGTGTTAATGTTGTAAATGGATAATTATTAATTTCCGGATGGGCATTACTAAGTGCAGCTAACAGGGTTGATTTACCAGCATTTGGCAAGCCAACAAGTCCTACGTCTGCAATCAACTTTAATTCAAGGTCTAATTCAAATTCTTGTCCTGGTTCACCCTTTTCAGCTATTCTTGGAGCTTGTCTGGTCGAGCTTGTAAAGTGTGCGTTGCCATACCCGCCTTCGCCACCAAGAGCTACAATAACTTGCTCGTCATCCTGTGTTAGATCAGCAATTATTTTATCCTTATCGTCAACCAACACTGTACCAATTGGGACTGACACGATAAGATTCTCTCCACTCTTCCCATGGCGACGCTGCTTACCTCCGTCAGATCCAGATTGAGCAATTAGCCTTTTCTGAAATCTAAATTGTGCCAAAGTATTATGATTGCGATTAGCAACAAAGATTACGTCTCCGCCTTTCCCGCCATCGCCCCCATCGGGGCCACCACGTTCAATAAATTTTTCATGCCTGAAACTGACATGACCTTTCCCGCCATCGCCAGCTTTTATAAATACATGGGCTTTATCAACAAACATATTTATTATTCCATCATATTTTATATAATTATGCAACTTATAAAGTATTTACTATCGGTTAGTTTAATAACAGTCACAACTATGAAAATTAATAAATATAAATATAGGAATCAGCTGTACTAGCCGGAATAGTTCGATGATCAACTACATCCCAACCCCCAAAGTTCATCTCAGAAATATTTATACTACCATCGGCATTGACTGATTCAACAAATACAACATGCCCCTCTCCTCCTCCACCAACCGCGGCGGCAGCGTATTGCTGGGGAGTCGTTCCTGTACTGAGACCAAAAGCATGAGCTAAATATCCCCATGAAGAGGCATTACCTAGATCGTTAGGTAACGGTTTACCAACCTGTATGCGACGAAGAGCTACCCAATAAGTACAATAACCAAAATCGTAACCATCTCCCCCATACGTTGCGGCGCCCGCATTATACAGATTGTAGGTTGGGAAACTAGGAGCCGGTTCTTGACCATTAGGAACTACTACTTGTTCACCCGGTATTAATCCAGTTAATTCGGCATCATTAAAAGAAATTATCTGACCAGCGCTGGCACTATATGTTTTTGCTAAACTCTGTGGGGTATCTCCGGATTTAACCGTATAGACTATGCCGCTGATTGGAGGGATAACCAATTTGGTTCCAACATTCAGGTTAGTCCCCGTTAATCCATTCGACCAAGTAATGCTGGTTGAAGTTATACCAAATTTAGCCGCTAATGAACTTGTGGTATCGCCAGGTTGAACTATATATGTTTGAATATCATTACGGCTTTTTAGGGCTGTCGCAACGACTTGTGGCTTGCTTACTACCACATTTTCAGCAGGAGCAACTGCTAATTCAGCTTGAACAGATTCGGCTTCATTTCTTACTGCAGTTTGCTCGGGTAAATTAGCCATCACGGCTACTGTTTGAGCTATATCAGCTGCCGACAATTGATTAAGCGGGTTTACTACTTGGTTATTGACATTAGATGAGCTCAAGGCTGAGGTAGTAACAGATTGATTTGATGACGAGTTCACATACCAGGTATCAATTACAACCAACAGGATAATGATATTCACAGCTAATAAGCCGTAACGTATAGCTCTTTTCCGCACAAGACGTAGTGGACGTATAAACCGACGCCAACCCATTTTAATTGTTTGAGATTCACGTTTTTGGAATCTAGTTTGAATTACTTCTGTTAGAGTACGAATGCTATCTCCTAGTGAATAAATATTTCGCTAAAATCCAATCATGGTCTAAGTAGTACGAGTTTTAATTCGACCGCTTGTAAAACAACATGATTAGGCCTGACGATAAAGATGATTTCAGGAAGTTCGTCATCAAATAAAATTATAACATGCTACAAACTCTGACCACAGATAGTATTGTATGTATCACAGATAATTGTTCTGGCTCTATTGACTACATAATTTATGGCAATAGAGAGCAGTGTTTGTTTGTTGTTGTTGAGCTGTTTGAGAAAAGTAGGTAATTCCGTTGTCACCCGTAACAAAATATAACCAATCTGTTGTGGCTGGGTGAGCTACCGCATTTAATGCTTGGTCATTAACATTACTAATTGGAGTGGGCGGTAGTCCGGTATGCAACAAAGTATTATACGGGGAGTCATAAGAAACACTAGGGGATAACCCATTTATGATTGATCCATAATATGCTGTAACGTCACTACCAAGAGGCATGCCCAAATTAAGGCGTTTTAAGAACACTTGAGCTACTTGTGTCTGGTCACTTGGATTGGATACTTCACTTTCAACCATTGAGGCCAGTGTAATTCCTTGATACATTGTCAGTCCCTCCTGGGCAAAAGCTGCTTGAAGAGCAGGCGTTAAGTGCTGCCCCATCTCAACAAGTGATTCTCTTATTATTACAGATGGTCCGGTATTGGCGGTTTTCTGAAACGAATCAGGATATAATAATCCTTCCAGACTTACACCAGCTGGCTTATCAGACATAGCTGGTAAACCTTCGTACTGACTTGGCTGTAATGCTTTGTTAACAGATGATGGCGAAAATCCATCATTAATTAAGGTTGATTCTACTTGATCGATACGTTGGCCAGGTATAATCGTTACTAGCTTGGTAGCAACCTTACCTTGCGTCAAGATACTCACAATTGAAGGAATGGTCTGGTTTGCCGATAAGGCGTATGTACCTGCTTCAAGATCGCTATTAATCTCATCTGTTCGCACATACCATTCAAATGCCCAACTGCTACGAATTAGTTTGTCAGAATGCAATAAATCAGCAATCTGGTTAACTGATAAACCATTGGCAATTTTTACAATTTTAGCCTGAGGATTATTATTTACAGCCCTTAGATCATCATTAAATTGATGACGAACTAATATAGTGGCAATTATTAAAATAACGACAATTACTGAAATGATTATTAGAAATGATTTAAGCCTTTGGCGACGAGTCCTTTTTGTGTAACGATACTTCATGTTGATTCTATTCTAGATTGTTGAAGAAAATCATCCAATATGTACGTTGCTGCTAAAGAGTCTATATCACCTTTGGAATAGGGTTTTCCTCGAGCAATTAATTCTTTCTCAGCTTGCACTGATGTCACTGCTTCATCTTGGTTGTATATCGGTAAATTGATATTTTTCTTCAATGTTGAAACAAATTCTTTTGTATATCGAGTCTGTTCAGTTGATTGTCCTTCTAATCCATGGGGAATTCCAATTATCAATTCACTGGCATTGTATATTTGAATGAGATGATTTAACTGATCAATAAATGCATCATCGTTGTGAATAACTGTCAGCGGTTTAGGCAAACGGCTGGTGCTCTGGGCAATTGCTACGCCAATTCGCTGTGTACCAATGTCCAATGCTAGATATGTTTTAATAGCAGAGTTACTGGTCATTTATGAACTCTTTTTTATTTCAATGGTAATCTTGTTTACATTTTTGGGTGTTGAGCTTACCCAGAAAGGACTATAGTGAACCGTCACATTAGTCACCCCTGGGATGGAGTTTATAATAGTCTTAGTATCACCAGATTTTTTACCAGCAATTTGTTTTTTCAAGCTATTCAACTCGAATTTCGGACCAATAGAAGCTGTGGTTGGAAAAGTTACTTGAGCAGTATTGGCTGTTTGATTTAAAACCGTGAATGATGTATTGCTTAGCCCATTATTTATTATTGACTGTTGAGAAGTATTGATTTGATGATTGATATTACTATTTACTAGTGTTTGCAAATAGCTTTCTTTGACACCGAACATTGAATATGTAGTAGTTTCAGTAACTGTTACTGATGTAGCTTGGTCACCAACATTAGCGCTGGTGGTAATAGTTGGTTGATTTGCTACAAATGTTCCCGAGATAGGCATTAATCCGCCTTGCTGTAGAGTTGTAGAGAGTGCTGATTTAATGGAACTTGTATCGGCACTACTTATCTTCTGTTCGGCATTAGTAATATCAGCTTGAGAAACAACTTGAACGATATTATCTGTTCCGCCAATCATAGCACTATTCGAATTAGCTGTAACTCCTGGAAAACCAGCTACTGAAAAAGAGGAAGCTGGAATATTATATTTACTTCCAGGATTTTGTGCTACGACATTTACGTTATTGGAGGCTTGACTAATGCATTTACCATGCGCATTAAAAAAACTAACACCTAGGTTAATTGAGCTTTGAGTAATAAATGTATAGTTATTATTACTAATACCGGTGCCGGCTGAGATTGTAATTGGCGCGATACTTTGAGAACAATTTGTAAAAGTTACACTTCCGCTCGCTGAAGAACCCTTGTTTACTTGTCCAGTTGTTGTAACTTGTTGTGATACAGTTTTTTGGGTTTGTTGGATTTGAGCTGGAATTGTCGAATTACTTGTATTTACCGAGGTTGCAGTCGAGTCAATATTAACTGTATATGTATTGTTGATATTACTGGTTTTGGTATAGACCGAAATTACGGCTTTGGGGAGAATAGAATTGGCGAGAATAAAACCAACGATAATAATAATTAGCAGAACAAAGCCTAATATTAAACGAATACGAAACTTTTCAAAATTAGGGACTTTCAGTTTTTTATTAATCGGTTCTTTTGTTTTTTCTTCTTTTCTACTGTCTTCGGCAGCCTCTTCTTCGGTGTTATCTATCTCGATTGCAGCATCTTCAGAAGCCGCTCTTGGAATCGGCAGAGGCGTTAGCTCTGGCATAACTTTCTTGGCTTCTTCAACCGGTTCATCCGGAAGACCGGCTAATTTACCAATTGGCTTATCGCCCGCTGATTTAGTATCAAAATCCTCAGCTTCTTCATCGCTAGCATCAATAAAATTATGGCCTGCGGTTTTTTCTAGTAGGTCTTCCGCGGCAGCTGGCACCTCTGGCTTAGACTGCAAAGTTCTAGCAACATGTAATCCAGCCAGCCCCGCTAAAGGTAATAAACTTGTTTCAGATGTTATTAAAACCACTTGCTTATGAGCCGCATCAGCAGCTTTTTTAAGTAATTTCATGTTGACAGAACTCTGTAGCATAGTTGCTCTTTTCGGTAAAACAACGGCTACTATTTTTTCGTCAGCAGAACTAACTTTATCAATGATGCTGGTTATTTCATCATCAATATCAATATAAACAGTGTCTTTATGGTTGGGGCTCATATCTTTAACATTCTATCTAACTTTTCACGAATTGAATTAGTTGGAGCATTGCCAGCTTGTTGCATAGTATCAATACCAACCCTCAATAATCCCATAGCTGTTATAAAAGTGTGGTCAGTTACGTGACCCGTCTTATCAGTAATTCCTACTACTTGATCCGGTTGAATATGCTTTACAATCGGTTTTTTAGTAAATGGCAGTTCTTTGTGCCACTCAGTAGCCTGAAGCTCATCCATCAGCATATCTAAGCTGGATCCCCCACCACAAAGCAGAATATGGTTGGGTAGATGATCAAGTTGTTCAAATTCACCTAGGGCAAGTTCCACGCCGTCAATCCAGACATCTAGTGTTTTCTGAAGTGATTTCTCAACGGCTGGAATTTTACTTTGTGGTAAGTGATTTAATCCAAGATCAAGTTTGTATTCCTCAGCTTGCTCGAATTCTACTCCGAGGTCTCGTTCAATCGATCTTGTGTAAGCGCGGCCTCCAATACCAAACATTTTTGTGCCTTGTACGCCGCCCTCATCAATTACAGCAATATCGGTCGTGCCACCACCAACATCCATTAGAATAGCACTCATCGTAGCATTGGGATCATTGCCAATAACTGAGCGTGCAACAGCAAATGGTTCCGCGGCCACTGCCAGTAAGTCGAGGTCAAGTTCGCTCGCGGTTTTTTCCAAAGCTCCTAAGTGAATTAGGGGCGCATAAGCAGTATAAAGTTGTACAACCACTTCTTTACCCTGAAAACCAATCGGATTTGTAACTTTATAGCTATCGATGTCAATGCTAACAATCGCGCTATTAACAAGCCTTACGCCAATATCTTTTCCGCCAAGTTCAATCATTACCTGTTGTTTGGCTGCTGCTTCAGCTTTTTCCTGAACGATATGGATAATTCTTTCGATTTCAGTAATATCCATCGGTTTTTCGGATAATTTACGTTTAAAACGGACTGTTGTTGTCGTGCCCTTTACTAATTCACCGGCAATTCCAATGATTGCTGGGCGGACTGAAATACCGGCTTCAGCCTCAGCTTGGCTGAGGGCTTTGTCGCAGTTTTCAACAACGCCGGCAATATCAGAAATGGCACCGGCTTGCATATCACTTAACGATTGGTGTGATCGTCCAACGCCGATTATTTCAGCTCTATCAGTATCAACTATCCGACCAATCAGCGCTTTTATAAATTCTGTACCAATATCTAGCGCCACAATATACTGATCGCGATCTGATTTCTTTTTTGATCGCACGGAATGGATTCCTTTATTTGCAGTTGTTGCGGCGATAAGGGTTCCTTTGGCGGCTTTGTTAACCAAAGACTTACCCATTTTCTTAAATTTGGGAAGCATAATCCCTATGATTATAACACGCGTTACTCCCGAGAATTACTGAAGTATTGCTTTAATCCTTCTCACTCCAGCTGATGAACTTTCTTCTTTGATAATTTTGAAACGTTTTCCACCGTCGGCTAGTTGAGCGGTATGCTCTACGTGCGGGCCACCGCAAATCTCACGCGAAAAATATTCACCATTTGGATCGCCGATTGTATAAACCTTAATAATTTCACCGTAGCGATCACCGAATGCTCCGGCTACGCCCTTGGTAAAAGCTTGTTGGGTATTCTCTTCTACCCAACTGACTGGTAAATCTTTATCAATTTGTTCATTTACAATTTTTTCAACTTTTTGAATTTGTTCGGGAGTCATTTTCTCCCCATGAGAAAAATCGAATCGTAATCTTTCAGAAGTTATATTGCTACCGCGTTGGACAACATGATCGCCCAGTACAATCCGCAGAGCCCGATACATCAGATGTGTTGCGGTATGATATTTTGTGATGATTTCCGAGTGATCAGCCAACCCGCCTTTAAATTCACCTTTTGTCGCCGTACGTGATCGTTCCCTTTGCAACTCCATCAATTCATCAAATCGTTTGCGCCAGTTTGAATCTAATTCGACATTCCCGGCAAAAGCTTCTTCTATACTCAGCTCTACCGGGAAACCGAAGGTGTCGTAAAGTCTGAAAATGGTATCGCCGGTTATTGTTCCGCCAGCCAATTTAGCAAATTCTCTAACTCCGGCTTTTAGGGTTTTCCTAAATAAAATCTCTTCTTTATTTAGAATATCAATTACTAATTTTTCATTGTTCATCACTTCGGGCATATCCTCTTTATACAAGTCAGCAATTACCGGAACAATTTGATTTGTTAAATTCTGCTCAATCCCAAGATCAAATGCAAAACGAACGGCTCGACGGATTAATCGTCTCATAACGTAGCCTTGCTCTTTGTTGCTAGGTACAACTTGATCAACAGCTAGAAAAGTTGCTCCCCTGAAGTGGTCGGTTATGACACGCATTGAATTAGTATGGGATTCGTAATTTTTCCCGGACTGTTCCTCAAGTTTTTCGATTATCGGCCATAGTAAACTACCTTTAAACATATCCGGTGAGTCTATCGCAGCTGCTGCCAAACGCTCTAGTCCGCCTCCGTAATCAACGTTTCTTTTAGGCAGCTTTTCAAAGCCGTTTTCGGTTTTTAAATACTCCATAAACACTGAGTTGCCTATTTCGCTATAGCGTCCACATTCACAATTTGGATGGCATAACTCACCATATTTTTTATCATGCGTGATATATGGAAATAGATAGAACATTTCGCTGTCAGGACCGCCCGGTTCGCCTACCGGCATTGATTCTGCATTACCGGACCGACACCACCAGTTTTTGTCGCCGTAAAAAAAGATCCGTCCATTTTGCTCACCAACTTGGTAGCCTTTTTCTTCGCTGCCAATATCTACTTGTTTTGAATCAATACCAACACCCTTAAAAAGTCCTTCCCAAATCGCCGCACTTTCATTATCTTTCGGAATATTCTGGGCTTCGTTGCCAATAAAGCAACTTACATAAATTCGCTGGGGGTCTAATCCAATTTCTTTAGTTAAGAATTCAAATATCCATGGTAACTGTTCTTGCTTAAAATAATCACCTAGACTCCAGTTGCCAAGCATTTCCAAGAAAGTTGTATGACGGTTGTCTCCAACTTCTTCAATATCCTGAATTCTTAAACAAGTCTGACTGTCGACCAATCTTGCCCCATCTGGATGTTCCTGGCCCAATAGATATGGTATTAACGGTTGCATGCCACTTCCCGTAAACAAGGTCGACGGATCATCCTTAGGGACCAGTAATGCCCTCGGAATTTGGGTATGGTTTCTGGCTTTAAAAAAATTTATATAAGCTTTTCGAATTTCTTGGGCTGTCATCTTACTTATTGTAACAAAGGCTTTTAATTAAACTATCTTTTTAGCATAACTGCGAAGGCTTCGGGTGGAATATCAACTTTACCAAAGCGTTTCATCCGTTGTTTGCCGCGTTTTTGTTTTGTTAATAATTTCTTCCTTCTTGTAATATCGCCACCATATAACGAGCCGGTTACATCTTTACGATATGCACTGATGTCATCTCTGGCAATAAATTTACCGTTAATTGCGGCTTGTAAACTAACTTGGAATTGTTGTTTGGGTATAACTGCTTTTAACTTCTCAATAATTTGTCGACCAACAGTTTGTGCTTCACTACGATGAACTATCATGCTTAAAACATCGAGCTTATCTCCAGCAACGTAGAAGTCAAGCCGAACCAGGTTTTCCTGTCGGTAATCATCAAGTTCATAATTAAATGTGCCATAACCACTGGACAAACTTTTTAGTTGGTCATAAAAATCTGTCAGCATATTTGCCAACGGTGCTTCAAACGTTATCACGCTCAGTTTATCATCGACATAATTTAAATTTTTATGTAGTCCGCGTTTGCTGGCGATTAGTTCCATTACACTTCCTACATAATCTTTTGGACAAACTATTTCTCCCTTGATCCAAGGTTCTTTTATAGCTAGCACCCTGCTTTGATCGGGTAGGGCTGAAGCTGATTGAATAACAATTTCTTCTCCGTTAGTAAGTATCACTCTGTAGTCAGTCGACGGATTAGTTACTATCAGCGAAAGATCATATTCCCGCTCTAAACGTTCGCGAATAATCTCTAGATGCAGTAATCCAAGAAACCCGATTCGGAAACCATGACCCAACATCGGTGAATTTTCCGGAGTAAATTGAAGAGCGGAATCACTTAAACTTAATCGTTCAATACTGTCTTTTAAAGTGTGGTACTGTTCATGGCTGTCCGGGAAGAAACCCGCATAAACGAATGGCTTTATATCTTGGTAACCCGGCAAAGATTTAACTATCTTTTCATCGTCTATTGTTAAAGTGTCACCAACTTTGGCTTCTCGGGCAAACTTAAAATTAGTAACTACATAGCCTATTTCACCAGGCATAAGAATTTTTGTTGGTAACAGTTGCGGAACTAGTCTACCAACTTCAAGCACCTGAGTATGGCTAGCTGCAGACAATAAACGAATATGATCATGTTGATGAATACTGCCATCAACCATCCGGATATATAAAATTACTCCTCGGAAATCATCATAATAACTGTCAAAAACCAGCGCCCGAGCAGGCGATTGAATATTGCCGCTAGGTTCAGGTATATCCGAAATAACTTTTTCTAAGACAGTTTCAACTCCTCGGCCGGTTTTAGCACTGACAGCTAAAATAGATTCTTTATCACAACCTAATAAACCGACAATTTCCGCTGTAACTGAATCAACGTCAGCAGCAGGTAGATCGATCTTATTGATAATCGGGATAATTTTTAAATTTGCCGAAAGCGCCAAATACACATTAGCCAATGTTTGGGCTTGGATGCCTTGGGAAGCGTCCACTAATAACAACGCCCCTTCGCAAGCCGCCAGGCTTCTAGAAACTTCATATGAGAAATCGACATGGCCGGGAGTGTCTATTAAATTTAACTCATAGCCATGATAATTCATGGAAACAGCTGCCAGTTTGATAGTAATACCTTTTTCACGTTCCAAATCCATACGATCCAACATCTGGTTTTTCATTAACCGATGCTCTACTGTGCCGGTTATCTCCAATAGACGATCAGCTAGGGTCGATTTACCATGATCAATATGGGCAATGATACAAAAATTTCGGATTTTAGTCTGATCCATGGTCTGCATTATAACAGAGGTCGTACTAGTAACCGAAACGAATTGGTTTTAAGGCAATCCTTTTTATCTTGTTTAGGATAGGCTTAGCCTCTTCCAGACCGAACAAAGCTGACATGCCAAGATGAACCAACATTGTCACACCAGCGATAAGCATTAATTTACTACCGAGGGTAATGACACCGTGGTCTTTTAATTCAAGAGGGAATAATTGGATCATGATAAAACAAACAAAAACACTAAACCCAGTTACTGATACTATTTTCCCTAACCCATATAAAAATTTTCTATCTAGTAATTTGCGATCTCGCTTTAACATAATAATCGACAGTGTTATGACTTCAATCATGGCTGATAAAGATTGGCTTATTGCAAGTCCACTGACACCATAGCCATTAGGCGCCGGTCGGGCTAGAAAAGTAACTAACGTGATGTTAATGATAATAATAAATATTGATACAAATAATGGCGTTTTAGTGTCTTTGTGAGAGTAAAACCAACGGGAAATAATGGTATAGAGAATAGCAAAGAAAATAAAGATCGTTAAGAAACCAAAAATTGTGGCTATATTACTGCTGCTACGAGTGAAGATTAAGCGTGCAAGGTATCCTCTAGTAAAGAAACAAATCACTGCTACTGGCATCGCAACCCAAATCATGGCTCTAATTATTTGAAGAAACTCTTTGCGGAATAAATCAGGCCGCCCTTGCGATAAACGGTTGTTCATCTGGGGAAATGCAGCCGTACTGATTGCTGTACCAATTAAAAAAGTTGGTGCCGTGGCTAAGGTATAGGCATTATTGTAATAACTAATAAATCCAGTACCAAGCCGCCGTGCAAAGTGCGTTTCGACGATACTTTCAACTTGGTCAATACCTTGATCGAGAGAACGTGGCGGTAATTGATGAAGTATCGTATGAAAGTCTGAGCTTCGCCAAAGAATTTTTGGTGACCAGTGGAAATTAGTCCCAAATAATCCGGTGCAAACGATTGCAAGCTGCAATACCGCACCAAATAATGCTCCAATACCAAGGCCAATAATGCCGACGTTGTGTTTAAAAACAAATATGCTAGCAATAATTGAAGCGTTATAGAACATCGGTGCTAAGGCATAAAAGAAAAATCGTCCGAGAGTCTGTTGGGTTGCAGTTAAAACGCCGGATATGGTAAATAAAAGCGGGTTAAACGCCAAAAAACGCATAATAGTAACGGTATTATGTAATTGCTGGGGCGTTAAATTTGGGGAAATGACATAGTGTACTAATGGTTCGGCAAATATAAAAATTAAGATACCAACTACAAACATGATGCCAACTAATAGATTGAGCAAGCTGGTCGACAATTCCCACATGCCCCGCTTGTCGCCTTTGTGTAGCCGGTCTGCTAATACCGGCATGAAAGCAACACCAAGTGCCCCGGCAGCTAATGTAAAGAAGAAAAAGTCGGGAATATTAAATGCTGCAAAATATGAATCGGTGCTACCTGGACCGGTAGCTGGAAAGTTTCCATTGATAAGTTTAGTTCGCAGAAAACCCAACAACTGACCAATTAAAGCGCTACCAACGAGAAGTGTTGCAATATTAGTAAGACCAGGGTGTGTTCTTTTTTTCGTTGTTGGATTCATTGTAAGACTTACTCTCAAGTATAAAACAGCTGTGACTACAATGTCACTCTAAATTACAGGAAAATTCTGCTTAATTAAACTATCAATCCGCCACCAATGCAGTGATCATTATTGTAGATTACGGCTGATTGACCTGAAGTAGCTGCCTTGATATCTTCATCTAATATTAACCGGACGTGTTTAGTTGATAATTTTTCAATCCTTTTTATACTTATGAGAGATGAATGGTAGCGGATACAAACCTCATAGTGGCTAGTTTTATTTGGAGGATTATTAATCCAATGAGTATCAGCTAAATCTAATACTCTTCTCCATAAAGCTTTATCTTGCAAATCAGTAGTCACATATATTTCGTTACGTTTGACGTTTTTACCGGTAACATAGTAAGGCAGCCCACCGCCAATATGAAGACCATGGCGTTGGCCAATCGTATATAAAATAGTGCCTTCGTGTGTCCCAACTTGTTTACCAGACTGATCAATAACCAAACCGGGAGGTTGTTGACCTAGTTCAGCAACTAAGAAATCGGCAATGGGTATTTCACCCATAAAGCATATCCCCTGGCTATCTTTTTTTGTGGCCGTTGCTAAGTTTAGTTTTTTGGCTAGCGATCTAACATATGATTTTTTATAAGTTCCTAACGGCATAATCGTTTTTCTTAGAGCTTCAGCTGTTGTCCGGTACAAAAAGTATGACTGGTCTTTACTTTTATCATTAGCCATATATAGATGACCGTTTTTCAGACGAGCATAATGCCCAGTGGCAATCATTTCTGCTCCATCAGCAAGAGCAGTCTCTAAGAATAATTTGAATTTTATCTCCTGATTGCAAATTACATCCGGATTTGGTGTTCGGCCGGCTTTATATTCTTCAAGCATAATATCAATGACCCGTTGACGATACTGAGACTCAAAATCATAAACTTTAAAAGGTATTTTTAGTTGTACTGCCACTCGTTTAGCATCCTGAAAATCTGTTTGCCAGGAACAAGTATAACCGGCCACATCAGTAGTCCAGTTTTTCATATAAACACCAGTGACATCATAACCCTGTTGCTGAAGCAAGGCAGCAGTTACCGAGCTATCGACGCCGCCAGACATACCAACATAAACCTTTTTTGTCATAATCTGATTATATTAGCAAATTAGATTGCAAACAGCTACTCTAAAAGCTCGTTACTGCGTTCCGCTTCCCGCCGTAATCTGAATAATTCTTCCCGCTGACCTAGCCAAAATGAAACCGCCAGCAATGGTAATAGTGCAACTGCTGGCCACCAAATCGTTTTTGTAACTGTCTTCAAGGGTGTTGTTGTAGAAGATGATTTAGTAGATGTACCATTTGCTAAACCGACGACTTGTAGATAGGCTGTTTCGCCATTTTTGTCTGTAGCTTGGATAGTTATGGTATAAGTTCCGGCGTTTTGATATGTGTGGGTAAGTGTAACATCCCCAGAATTAGCTTCACTTTGAAGTTGCGGTTGGCTGCCATCTCCCCAATCGATACTTAAAGCGTATGGTGCCGTGCCGCCGTTAATAATGATTGGCCAACTTAACTGTTGGCCCGGATTAGATCCTTGCTTAGCATAAATACTTGTTATGGTTAACGAGGTTCCAAGGGCAGCAAGCTGTGGATTATTAAAGTTTACAGTTACGGTTGTAGATTCTGGACCTGCTTGTCCAAGATTATCGTAATCGTCAGCCATTAATACATTTTGGTTGTAAAATAATGTAGCCTGCAGTGAAAAGCTACCATTTGTGCAATTTGTCGATCCTATAAAAGTATTATTTGAAAATAGTTTAATTAATAATCCCGACGGGCAAAGTCCAGCAATTGTAATCGGTTGAGTAGTAAACGTTTGACCGTTAGCTGGTGTGGTTATCGTCGCTGCCTGGCTCGGTGGCGGACCTGATACAGTTCCTTCCAGACCGACCGAACCGTTTTGGGGATTTTGGGGCGGATTAACAGCTTTGGCCATAGTAGTTATTGATAGTGCAATAACCAACGCACATATAAATATGATCAAAAAACGATAGTACTTACTACTGAAAATTTTCCGCCTTAACTGATCTTTAATGTTTAATAAAGATGTTTCCACAATTAACCTCAAGTATAACACTTATAAACATGAGCATTAAAGATGCAAAACGGATTATTCTTAAATTATTTAGTCGATCCGGATCGGTATTTAATTTTGTGTACTAGCCAGTATGCTCCATAGAATATTGCACCAAGTATCAGTAAGATTATTATAATGAACCAATATGGCAGGTACCAAAAAGTCGTTGTCGCTATAATCTGTTGGGTCGGGTTGCCGTTTAACCCGTAATATATTGCTAATTCTGCCGTGTAACGGCCTGGGGCAAGTTTGGGATTTTTACAGACAAGAACATTCGCGATTTGTCCATTTGGACTTTGCACTGATTGTTGCCCAGATACTATACAAGCTTCAAAGCGCCTAGTCTGACCAATCAAAGCCAGTGATTGATTGGGGTTGGCATTAGTAATTTCTCGAACTAATTTATTACGGAAATTTTTAACCAAAATGGTACCTGAGGGTTGTTCAGCCACATTGCCTTCATTGTCAAGTAGATAGGCTAGTTCTTTTGGTTGCGATATAAAAAACCAGTTAGCAAATTGACCGGTTTGATCATCTGCACTAGGAATAAAAGCGCCATATTGTATAAGTTTCATAAGCTCAGTCGTTCGACCGGGAACGGTTACGAATATTAAGCTGGCACTTGATGCTGATACGCCAACATTTCCTTGACCGGAAATACTTTTAGCGGCGTACTCTATTGCGCCGTAATAACTTCCTGCTCCCTGGTTCGCTGGAATAGTGATAGTGAAAGGAATATTAATATATTCACCTGCGTTAACTGTCACGGTACTAGGAATAGTAATAAACGGTTTAAGCGACCATGGCGTCTGTGGAGCGTTGGGGGCAATTAATAGTTTGGGTGTACCGCTATTATTAGCGGCTTGAAAATCAATTATTTTTACTGATACTGTTAATGCTTGGGAAGTACTTAGATTAGCTAAATAGAGTGTGTCAGAAAGCTTCTGGCCCGGATTAATTGTGAAGTCTTTTCTCGGTGTTATACCAAGTCCATTTGATTGGGCGCTAGCAGTTACTGGAATTAACATTAATAACAGCAACGCTGTACTAATTACTCCAAATGTAAGAAGTTTAAATAGCTGAAACTTACTTTTATATTGATTATCCCCGGCCATTATCAAAAGTCTATCATTTTAAAAGCTCGCCGTACAGATATATGTCAGCGTTGTATCATAAATACCAACTGTTTGTGATTTTGAAATGTTTACGATATAGCTGGCTGTTAGTTTTGCTAAATCTGTCGGACCTGATGAATAGGCAATAATGTCACCATTATTAAACTGGTATTGGTTTGGCACATCATAATCAGCTGCCAAAACCACTGATCCACCGATCGGGTCATTACCAACAACTGGATTAGTATTGGCTCTTAGATTGAGGCCAAATTGTGAAGTCCCAATCGTATTGGGTGTCTGATTAGCAAGATTATTGATTACATAATTTCCGGCTGTCATTGTCGTCCCATTTACAGTTATTACAATTCCAGAGCTGGCGTTAGTGCCAACTTCCATCATTGATGTCGCATTAGCAGTATTAAGCGAGCTAAAATTCCCAAACTGGATAAAATAACCGCTGGCTGTTGAGCAATCTCCAGTAATAATCAAACCAGTACAAAAATCCAGTATTGGCGGCACTTGAGTTCTAACGCTTACACCTGTTGTGGTAGCGGTTGCTACTGCCCCAAAATCGGTGTAGGCACCAGAACCATTATTAGTTTGAAAAGTTGATATTCGAATAAAAAAATTTAGTGTAGTGGATGGATTAATAATATTGTTGAAAACATATTGTACCTGCTCGGAGCTAGTTGGAGCGGGTATACGCGTTATTAGAATCATGTTGGTAGATTGTTGACCGATTACAAACCCCGTTTCACCGCTCTGTTGAGTAAGAGTAGCATTAGACGTATCTATGTTACTTGGGGCAGAGCAAGGTATAGCGTCTAGTGGCTGAGTGCAAAACAAAAAGCTAATTGAACCTACTTGAGTTGTGTCAGGTAACGTAAAAGTAAAATTATATGTGCTGGTGGCGGAAACAACCGGATTACTAATTTCAAGGCTGCGATCAATAAGTTCGGCGGCTCTGACTTGAGATGGAGATAACAAAGCAATTACTGCTAGCGCTGTAAATGATATTCCATATGCCGCATATTTTAGCTTATGCATTATTAATACTTTACTACGCTTTTGGGTAAGTTCTGAAATCTTAATACGTTGGGATGGCAATATAGGTTATGGTTGTATTATAGATACCGGCCGGTGTACTATAGGCAATATTGCCTATATAGCGGACGGAACCGGTATCACAGACAATTATACCGTTTGACGTAGCAAGTGGTACTGGACTAGTTATGCTTGCAGTACTAAAGGCAAATTCAGGGGTTCCTGCTCCGCCTAAGCCGTAGTTAGTGGTTGGGGTTAAATAAGTAAAGCTATTATCGGGATCTGTTAAATCCATACCTAAACCGAATTGAGGGCTGCCTGGTGTGCTAGTTGCTTCCGTAGTGCCAATGGCAGTTATATTATTGCTGCCACTTGTCAATGTATTGCCGGAATATTCTATGACTAGACCATGCGTAGCGTTAGTACTTACTCTAAAGTATGAGTTAGCAAAATAAGCCTGAGAAGCGCTTAAAATACCATTGCTATCACCGAGTTGCAAGGCACCAGCATCATTTAAGGGCGTACAGGTGGGACTATTGGGCGAAACATAAGTTGTCCCAACCGAAAACGCCAGTTCTTCTTGAACTTTAGCAGTAAGATTTATTTGCGTAGCGGTTGAACTGGCAACAGTGCCTTGATCGACTTCATTGGTAAATGCATTGTCTGAATATAATGATATTCGGACAAAGAAAGTTGTGTTTGGAGTCGTCGGGTTAGTAATGTAGTCGGTAGCTAGGCCGCCGAAAGTCAACACCACAGGGGTTGACGTATTAGTTTGATTAACGGGTGATGCTTGGCTAATTTTAATGTCATTGACTGTTACGGTGGATACTGAAAACGAAGTACCAGCAGCCCAATTAGTTTGGTTTTGCACAGCATGAACATTATTGGTGTTTAATCCAGTTGGTGCAGTGCATGTCGTTCCTGGCAGTGGTGTAGTGCAGTACAAAAGATCAATTGACCCTATGTTGCCAGTTTGGGGAAGAATAAAAGAAAAGGTTTCTCCTGTTTCGGCACCGTTACCGCCGCTGCCAGGCGCCGCCGGGTTCCCAGCAATATCACTGGTAATCAAACCGTCTGCCGAGCTAGTGACCGTTAAACTACGGCTGATAAGCTGATTGGGACTCGATGCTCCGACAAGTCTGGTGGGAAGGAATATTAATAACAATAAGAAAAACGTAGCCAGAAAAAAATCTGCCAAGCGAACTATGTGAGCAGATATTTTCCCCATGTCGTCTTTTTATTTATATACCTCTTACTTACTAGTATCATAAGTAATAAAATACACAAGCACAATGAGTTATCCACAATTATAACAACTTGGTTATCTTAAAATGTTGGGACAGCAACGACAGATAAACTGCCAGTATAAACACCGGCTGGTGTGCTATTCGAAATATTTTCTAAAACAGATAAGGTATATTGGGTTTGCCCACTGCTTGAGTTACTGTAAGCAATTTCGGTATTAGGGACATATTCAAAATAGTTTGGCGTACTGTAACCACCATATGCATATCCTGTACTAAACGTACTGTTTGGTAGATATTGAGGATTGGTGCCGACGGCTGGACTTATATTTTGAATAAGGTTTATTCCAAATTGCTCTGTACCTGGATTAGATTGTGTTGGCGTTGCTAAAGCATTAAGGGCATGCCCCCCGGGACCATCGGTTGGTGAATTACCTGTAATTATTACGACGTAACCATGGCTTAAATAATTTTCAACTGTGAATGTGGTAGAGTTTGTTGATGCTACATTGCTGTATAACACTCCATTAATATCTCCCAAAACAAATGTTCCACCATTAACATTAACCTCTAAAACTGGTTTGTCGGATGTATTAAAACCAGCTTGTATTTGATAGCTATTGCTCTTGTAATTACCAACTCCTAGTTCACCAATTGAAACTTGAGCCTGATAACTGTTTGAACTCGATTGTAGGCTTCCACCGTTACCAAAAAAAACTTGGTTTATCTGGTAATTTTGAGAAGTATATTGTGCAAAAACTTTTGAAGAAATAGAAAAAAGACCAACTACTAAAAAAATTAACGCTAGAATTAAATATTGCCATTTCTTCATGGTATTTTAATTGTGCAATAAGATCAGCAAAAAGACAATCTGTTTACGCTTTTTATTACTTCTTGTTATTATTAGTACTGAATAAACTACCAAAGGATAATATGGATCAACAAGGTGGGCCAAAAGACGTTAATGATAACTCACTTGAAGGCTCCAGTACAGTCGTGGAAGCAAGCAATAGTGATACTGCGCCCGTTAATGAACCTTCTGATACACCTCCTGAAACAACCACAGACCAATCCCAACCAACGTCTACAAACACACCTACTACCGAGCCACCTAGAACTACTCAACATCATTTCTTCAATCTAATCCGACATCTTAACATATATTTATTATCATTTGTGTTCATTTTTATCATCGCAATCATTGTCATCGTCGTAGTAATTAGTAACAGTAATAAAACTACCAGTACATCAACTACTGGAACTTCAACATTGTCACAGAGCCAATTGGAGAAAATTGCTAATAATAATTCAACTACTTCAGTTGGTACAGCAAATCAGATTCTAAATATTGCAGCTAGTACTATTTTCAGCGGACAAGTATTGGTTCGTAAAGATTTGGATGTGGCAGGCAGCATTAAAATTGGCGGCGGTGTTAATATAGCAGCCATTAGCGTGTTGGGTACTGGAACTTTTCAGGCTTTACAGACAGGTAAATTTACAGTTTCCGGTGACAGTCTTTTTCAGGGAAATGTAAATATTAGTCAAGCATTGGCGGTTTCTGGGATAACAACATTCAGCGGAGCGGTCTCAGCCAACCAATTAACAATCCAATCGTTAACACTTAACGGCGACATAACTATTAATCATCATATTGATACTGGAGGGCTGACGCCTTCTAGATCAGCCGGTGACGCACTTGGATATGGCGGTACAGTATCAGTCAGTGGATCTGATACAGCCGGTACTATTACTATCGGTACCGGTAGTTTACCAGTAGCTGGCTGCTTTGTAACTGTTACATTTGGTAAGGTTTTTAATAACGTCCCTTATGTAGTTATTACACCAGTCGACGAAGCAGCAAGCGGTATTGCCTATTATGTCACCCGAACTGCTGCAAACTTTAGTGTTTGCACCAGCAGTACGCCACCCGCTGGACAATCTTTTGGCTTTGATTACATTGCAATGGATTAGTAAATTTTAACTATTCTATATATCAAGAAAAACCATTACTTGATTGGTTTTGACGTGCATGATTCCTCTGGCTATTCTAATACGCTGTGCACCGTCAGAAGTTCTGATAATAAGTTCACATGGATTAAGTAAAGTAATAAAGTTGTGGTGTCTGGGTAAAACATCAAAAGAGCCAGTATCGTTAACTGCTGATATGCTCAAAGCGTCTCGGTCAAAGTAAATTTGGAATGGTGAATGGACCTTTACATGGAGAAGCTCAGTTGAGTGTATCCGATTTAAGGCTTTCGATTGATTAGCTGTACGTGTAGTTGATGTTTCTGCCATATTTATACAATAATTTCTTCTATGCCCTTAAGTGTTTCTTCTAGCCGAAAATGCTCGCCTTTAACCCCATTTAAGTCTTCCATTACATACATAGATTGAGAAAAATATGACACTAGCTTCTTGGCTTTCGCGTAGTCAGCCCGATCGGCCGGGCTTAACTCATTTTCACCGATAATAGCGATAATGCCTCTTAGCGATTCGTATTTTTGTAAAAGCGCCTGGACTTGGATGCTTAGAAGGTAATGACGATCACCTACAATATCGGCTGATAACAATGACGAACTAGTATTTACTAGATCTACGGCTGGTCGAATGCCTTCTTCGGCTACTTTCCGGCTCAGCACAATCGTGCTATCAAGCTCATGCTGAATCATTTGCACGGCTGGATCGCTAAGATCGTCAGCGGGAACATAAATCGTCTCAACTGCGGTAATTGACCCTTTTTCGCTTGATACTAAGCGATCCTGTATATTTTTAACGTCACTAAACATGGTTGATTCGTAACCACCTTCGGCTGGTATTTGATCTAGGGTAGTTGAAACTTCATTTTTGGCCTGTACATATCGATACATGTTATCAATGAAAAACAAGATATTTTTTTGCTCTTCGTCTCGGAAATACTCAGCCAATGTAGCAGAAGATAATCCGACTAATGACCGCTGAACTGGATTTTCGTTCATTTGTCCGAAAAACATACAGGTATTATTAATCAAATCTCGTTCCTTTAGTGTCATATACAACTCATGACCTTCGCGGATACGTTCACCGATGCCGGTAAAAAAACTAAGTCCGGAGCCGCTTTTCGCAATATTGTGAATTAGCTCCATCATCAATACGGTCTTGCCAACACCTGCACCGCCAATAATACCGATCTTGCGGCCTTTCACAAATGGTGTGAAAAAATCTATGACTTTAATGCCTGTCTCTAGAATTTCCGGTTTTTGGACCGTGAATGTATCTATTCGAGTGGGTGTTTGAAAAATGCTTCGCCGAACAACATCGCTACCGCTAAGCGGCGGTTGACCATCAATTGGTCGACCAAGAGCATCAAACATTCTACCGATAGTCTTTTCGCCAATTGCTATCTCAATTGTGTGACCAGTAGTTGTAACAGCCATGCCTTTTTGAATAGAATTATCGGCTGCAATATTTAAGCATTGAGCATATCCACCGCTACGGATACTATCTACTAACAATTCTGTATGGTTAGGGTTGTTTACTATTATAATCTCATTAATTATCGGGGCTTGGTCATCAAAGACAACGCTGACAATTAAATCCTGGATGGCCCGAACGATACCTTGTTTCATTTGACCAGCACTTTCTTCAAACCATTAATTATCTGCTTTAGTTGCTCGTCGTGGATATATCTTTTGGTATGGTTATAAAGCAATACGGTGTCAGATAAAGATGTATTGGCACGATCATTAGCTAGTGACATAGCTCGGAAACGGCTAGCATACTGAGCTAATTTTGAATCAAAGATAACTTGGCTCAGCGCAATTTGTAACATTGATCTTTCAAGGTGGGCGACTACAGCGTAGGCACTCGGTTCAAAAATGTATGTCTTTTCGCTGATAATGTCATTGCTCTTAGCCGCTTGTTCACTAAGCTCCATGATTGCGGTTTGTAATTCGATGCGCCTAATGTCCTGTGTCATTAACGATATATATGTCTGATAGAAAACAACTGTACTTTTATAGCTTCGGATCTCCCTAACTAGTGGTTCGACATTAATATTTGTATCTTTTTCCGGTAATTTGAAATATTTTTTAAAGGCAACGCCGGCTTGAGCCAATAATATAGTACCGTGATAGCCAACGACTATAATGTCTTGTTCGGTTTTATCGTACTGTTTTAACATGGTAGCTATTAATCGGTGGTCAATATCACCGCTAAAGCCACCAGCTGATGAAATAATGATTATAAGTTCTTTTTCAGATACATTTTCATTACTCTGCCGGCCAAACCGGAACAGCTTATCAACCCTAATCTGGACATATATATTCCATAGCTCGGCAAAGAAATTCTGGGCTTGAAGGACCTGATTTTTAATCTGGGCGATCCGCATGCTAGCTAAACTTTCAAAAGTATTCGTTAACTGCACAATCACCCGCATATTCTGTTCTTCCTGGGCAATGTCGCTTAGCTGTTTCATTTGGTTGCTCCAGTTGTGGTCGGTGCAGGTTTAGTTTTTACACTTATCAGACAAAGTGCTTTCAGGTTATCGCTCACACCCTTAAAGTCATTTTCATTTTTAATCTTAGTAACTGCTGTCGGAGCTTGTTTTTTCAATTGAACAATATCAAGTTGTTCATTGTCGCCAAGGTTAAGAATTACATCCAACATAAGCTGTTGGCATAATAAGTTATAGGTTTCACCAGCCCGTTGGTTAAATAGTAAATACAGTAATTTTCCACGAATTAAATCCTGACGAGTTGACAGTGCCAGTTCAGAGCCAAAATGGGCATATTCTAGGGCTTGTTGATAGACGGCGAGGGCTTGCTGAACTTTTTGGCTTTGTTGTTTTTGGCGTGAGTTTTGTCCTCGACCACCAACCCGAGTCACACTAAGACCGACATTAAGCGCCGGCCTAACGGTGTCTCGGAATACTTTCATGTCCAATATCCATTGCCCGTCCGTTATTGACATAACATTTGTTGGCAAATAGGCAGTAATATCACCGCCAGGTGTTAAAACTAGCGGTATAGCTGTAAGAGATTTGTGATTATCGATAAGTTTACCAGCTCTTTCTAACAGGCTTGAGTGGGCATAGAACATATCGCCTGGGTATGAATCCCTTCCGGGGCTGACTCCGGAAAGCAATGATATTTCACGATATACTTGGGCGTGACTGGTCAGATCATCATAAATAATAAGAACGTCACGGTTACACTGTTGCCATAAATATTCACCCAATGCACATCCTACGTACGGCGCAAGATAACTCATGGTTAAAGATTCAGCCATAGTCGATACTACGACGATCGCGCTTTTCATTGAGTCATTCATGCGCAACTGATTAATCAGGGTGTCGGCGTCAGTCCGCCGTTTGGCAATTAATACGTAAATTACAATGACATCTGTATTGCGCTGATTGATAGCTAGTTGCGTTGCAAGTGTGCTTTTGCCTGATTTACTATCGCCCAGAAGGGCAATCCTCTGGCCTCTTACCAATGGGAATAAAACATCTATAAGCCCCACTCCAGTTTCAAGCTGATTATCAAGTATTTCGCGTTTATATAGCATAGGGGCAGGCGCAAAAATTGGCCAAACTGTGTCAGCTGCAATTGGACCGTTACCGTCAAGCGGTTCGCAGGTTACCGATATTACACGGCCGATATAGTCTTTGCCCACTTTAGTAACCAATGATTCATATTGCTCAACAACTGTCATACCAGTGGCAAGTTCGGTTGAGCCTAAATGCAGTACGATCACTTGATCTTCAAGAATGCGATTTACAAAGCCCTTACTGCCGTCTTCAAACATTACTAGGGCTTTCAAATTTATCGGTTGCAAGCCTTTTACTCTAACTAAAAAGCGGTCAACACCGATTATTTCACCTACCGGATGACCAGTTGTCACTAATTGATCAAAGTGTCGACTATTACTCATATAATGTGTTGATCACCTAACCTTTAAGAACACTTATTAGCTGATCGCGTCGGGATATAAAATGGCGACGCAAACTAAAGTCGAATTGTTTATTAGGGGTACGCACAATGCATCCAGCAGCAATTCGTGGCTCTAAGCCAATTTGTAGCAATAGATATGGGTGGATGTTGGTCCTCAGCCACATAACCAGCTTAACTGTAAATGCTGCAGTCGGATCTGAAGCAAAACTCATATGCAAGACTGGAGCTTGCTGTTTAATAGTTTGCAGAAAAGAGGCGACAGCTCGACGGTCGGCAGTTTGTAACATATTGAAATGATTGACTGCCACAAATTCGTCAAAAATTCGACTAGTTCGAGGAAGTTTCATGTTGCTACCCGGCATGCGGATGGCTGCCTGCATCAGAAAGTCATCAAGCCCCTCGACTTCCCTTATCAAACGATTGATATCTACTAAACCGACCACCTGTACTGGTAGCTGAATCCGAGCTTTAGGTTGGCTATTAGGCTCCATGGATAATATCCTCAATAATTGCTTTTTTATTAGCCTCAAGATCACTCAGGATAAACTCAAGTTGTTCGTTCAAATCGATCTGATTACCAATGGCTGATAGCACATAGTGATTAATGATTTCTGCCATGTTAACTTCAAATTGGCGAATCAGCCGAGCTTTTTCGTCAATATATTCTTTTTGGACTTGCACGCTTAAGGTTTTGCGTTGTTCGTCGATGGCATCATTTGTTTTCTGAATCGAATCCATGGCTAACTGTTTAGCATCGTTAATAGACTGCTCATATTTTGCAAATTCTTCTTGAAGCTTGCGTGTAATCTCTTGCTTCATATAATCATTAAGTTGCGAGGTTGTTAGCCTGAGGTCTTGCTGCAGAAACATGGCATTTTCACCGATTATTTTTTCAAAGTGAAGCCGGCCCCGATTCCTTAACTCCTCTCGGAATTTATCGTCAAAAATATGCTCAACATCGAGTTGAGCAGCTTGCTCATAGGGCGCCGCATTTTTAGTTTTTGAGAAACTATTGTTGCCTAATCGCAGGGCCAGCCAGATGAACGCCAATAATACTAGAATCAGCAGACTTATGATTACAATTAGCCACCAAATTGTCATGAATATCCCACCAGTCGAATTCCGTTTACGTTAAACCCTCAGAAGTAAATATACCGCAAATATCCCGAGAATAAAAACTATCAGACTTGTCAACGTCACTTGAACAAGGCTACGTGTTACGGCACGCTTAGAAAGCGGGTTTCTGCCAATTGAAACAATGCTGCTCCGAACTCCGGCATATAACATACTTCCTGAAATAATTGCGCATATTCCGATGATTATTAGGCTGACATAGATACGGCCGACACTAACAGGTTTATTGGCAACACTTTGGCTGGCGTTAACCAGAAAGCTAGGCAGATTGGCTTCATTATTTTTTAATAGCGGGTTGTGGGCAATATCCAAATTAACATCGATTAGACCAAGTTGAACGGTTGACGTATGGCCATTTGAGCTCTTTAGAGTAGTCGAACCCAAACTGTCAGTTGTACCTAAAAAGTTTGATAGAGATTTACCAACTACAATTTCATCACTTGTACCGGCTTTCATCCCAATACCACTGATTGATGAAATAGTTATATAATCACCTGCTCGAATCGGGCCGTTCTGGTCGTTAACCAAAACTTGGTAGTCGCCGCTTGTCGCGACATAAGTTTGACTGGCCGATGACGAAGTAGATAATGATACTGCTGCTGAATTTGGATTAACAACAACTCCAAACATTTTTGATTCATTAGCTTGAGTAAGAGCTTCAACCTTTGAATTGCTACCAGGTTGGAGTTCAACGATTAGACCAACTTCCAGACTTTTGTTAGCACCATAATTTTGAACAACAGATTGAGCCAATGCTTTAGGGACAATAATAACAATACCGCCCAGTATGAAAATAAGAGCGAGCCAAGTGTAAAAATGCTTAGCCATGATCATGCTTAAGTATACCGCTTGTCAACACACCTACCAAGACTACAAAACAACTAATGGCCTTAAAAGCACAGATAATACTTTTTCAGAAACTAGATTATGTTAATTGGTATCTATCAAGCTCTTAAGAATTTTGGTAGTTCTACGAATATCTGAGACTGTGGTTTGTCGCCCCATGCTAAATCTAAGTGATGCCCGGGCATAATCATCGCTATAACCCAAAGCAATTAAAACATGCGAAGGGCTTTTTTTGCTGGCACTACAAGCTGAACCGCTGGCCGCTAAAACATTTTGTTCTTCCAACTGAAATAGTAATCGTTCGTTATCTTGGCCTGGCAGCGTTAAATGAACATTGTTTGGCAGACGGTGCGTTAAAGAGCCGTTTATAATTGCATCCGGCAATAATTGCCTGATTTGACTTATAAAAATATTTTGTAAGCAACTCATATCATAATTGTTTTTTTTACTATTCGCCTGCGCCAGCGCTAAAGCCATTGAGAAACCAACAGCCCCTGCCACATTTTCGGTACCGCTTCGATATCCAAACTCCTGACCACCACCTAAAATCTGGGGAGAAACTGGTGCATGTCTGGATAAATATAATGCCCCAGATTGTTTCGGACCATAAACCTTACCCCCATTTAGTGTCATAAGGTCTACACCAAGATTTACAACGTGTAGATCAAGATAATTACCGGCTTGGCAGGCATCGCTGTGAAGATATAAAGGTACTTTACTTCCCTCAATCTTGCGTTTACGGCGTACTGCTACAACCAGTCGTGATATTACCTGAAGCGGCTGAATTGTGCCTATCTCATTATTGGCATACATAATACTTATCAAGGAAGTTTGGTCATCAATTAGATTTGATAGATCATTTATATCAATCAGGCCATCTTGATTAACAGGCGCTAATTTACAGTTGAAACGTTTTGCTGGAACTAACACTGATTCATGCTCAATGGCGCTAACAATAATGTTTGAATCTGGTAAATTACTCATAACGCCGTAAATTGCGAGATTATTAGCCTCAGTACCACCAGCTGTGAATACTATCTCCATCGGTTTAGAGCCAAGTATTTTAGCAACATCCGCCCGGGCAGAATTCAGAGAAGCGTCGACTTGTTTAGCAACTTGATAATTAGCAGACGGGTTATAAAACAATTTTGAAAAAAATGGTTTCATGGCAGCATACACCGTAGAATCTACCGGTGTAGCTGCGGCATAATCAAGATAAATTAGTTTTGGTCTAGAGTTATTTGCTGCCACGGCTTATGATTTAAGCTATGAAACAGACTGATAAAGCTCTGTTTTGACGCGATAATTATAGTGTCTGATGGCTGACAAAAAGTTTCGTGTTTCATTTAGGTCGATTAAACGCGTAGGTTGACCATCTTGAGATTTTATAATTCCATTGGGGCGTACATCGTATCGAGTGGTTACAACATAATGCTGTCCGGTTTTTTCGTCTACCCATTCTTCGTGCCATATCCACGTCCGTTCATCTAGGCAGAAAAATTCCCGGCGACCACCTTGTTTAACCGGCCCGAAAAGCTGACCGCCAATTTTAGCTTCTTTTTTCATTAAATCACGGTATATTTTGGTAGACCGGTTTGTAACTCGCTGGTTGCGTAAAGTGTTAAGCAGCTTCATCGTGAACCCTATATACTTGGTTAGTTTTTTCCGTCACTAATTTTAAGTGGGCAATTGTGGCAGGATCTTGGCTTGTTTGACTAGTCATTACATCCTCAGATCTAATTTCTGTTACTAGAGGCTTTGGTGTCTCTAATGGTTGGGCTATTTGTTCAGGCTGGAGTGCAACCGGTACGGCTGGATTTAAGATTTGATCTAGCGACATTTGAAACATATACATAGCCGACTGAATAGCTGTCGGCCAGGTTTTATCTATTAGATAAACCCGTGCTTTCTGGTGATATGTGTCAGGAAGATTATTTTCTTCTGGACCTGGACTATAAATATCGTTTCTCAAATTAACTTCTCACTTTATGTTAAATAATAAATTGGCATTACGAGTCGTTGACAAAGCTATAGATTCAAGAGTTTCCCCTCTTAAATGACTTAAAAATTCTGCAATGACACGTATGTATTGAGACTCATTAACTTTACCACGATATGGCGCTGGAGTCAAGAAGGGGGCATCTGTTTCCAGGAGTAAATGATCTAGGGGAACTGCTTTTGCAGCAGACAACTGATCTGCATCACGACTAAACGTTATTATGCCGTTTAAACCAACATACAGACCCCTGGAGAGCGTTTGTTCAAGTTCTTTAGTAGTTGCATTAAAACTGTGAACTACACCTCTAATGCCCTTATAGTTATCTAGGACAGCCCAGAAATCATCAAAGGCCTCACGAACATGAAAAATAAGCGGTAATTTATTTGCCTGTGCCAGTTCTATCTGAAATTCAAGTAATTTTATCTGTTCCGATGAGGGTTTATGGCGATAATAGTCTAAACCACATTCTCCAATGGCAATAACTTTCTTGTTGGGCACAAGTTGAGTTAACGAATTTAACATCTTTGGATTATCAATTGCTGAAAGGGCTTCGTGCGGATGAATGCCAACTGAGGCATATATATTTGGATGAGCAGTAGCCATGTCAATCCCAAGACGACTGTCGACAAGACTACACCCGACACAGATTAGTCTTGCAACACCGGCTTTTTCAGCAGCAGCAATGACCAATTCGGGCTGAAGGCCATAATTTAAAAATTGAATATGACAATGGGTATCAACAAAACGCATAGTTATAAAAATAATCTAATCTACTAATATCGTCCACCCTTTTAGTGTAACTACTTTTGGCTGGGTGTATGTATGAGATTTTATAGTCAAATTCTTGAATTTTTTATATAGTCCTTAGCATATAGAGCGGCATATTTACCCATATCCCTAGGGCGAATATTCATCTGCTTTAATTTCTTTATGATGTCGCGGAAAATAATAATGTCTTTGTCGCTTAAATTAGGTAAATGCGATTCTTTGTCGGCATAAAGTTTTTTGTCAGCTAATTTAAGAAGTTTTGAAGCATTCATATCAGCTTTAAGCGTACTCGCACCAATTGATATATCTACTCCTATTTCCTTTAAATTTTTACTGATAGTGTCTCTAAATGCCTTCCGCAACCGATTAATAATAACCTCAACGCCATTGGAATCGGTGTGACATATAACCGCAAACTCATCTCCGCCGATCCTTCCTGGTTCAATCCTTATATGTCTGCCTTCAATTTCGGTATCAAGGATTTTTGTTTCTCTAATAGCACCAACCGATGCAATGTCCAGGGGTCGATTGTTTTTAGTACTCTTTGTTCTAAAACTCCCTTGAATAAGGAATATAGCTTGTTGAAGCTTATCAATCGTACGATCGCCTTCATTGTGGCCAAAAGTATCATTAGTGGTTTTTAAATTATCAATATCAATAAACATTACCGATAGTGATTGTCCATTTAATTGTGCTTTTGTAACTTCTTTATCTAGAAGTTGATGCCATTCAGCTTTAGGCATTATATTCGGACTGTTTAAATTTGATCTAGATTGAGATAGCTGATTGTTGCCAAGTTCTGTCATATAAAGTTTAGTATATATTATTTACTAACCTAGTTAGTGAAACTGGATTTAAATAATTGCTAATGGTCGGCTATTATTCCCGGGTGGTAATGTATCAGGCATCGTTGGTAATAGTAATCGGGCTTTTACTACTCGTTGCATCCGCTCGGCTTGGTTTAGCCGATCTTGCTCTAATAAAGCCAATATAAATTTCGGTCGTTTTGGTCTCTGGTTCATGCGCCACACTAAACTTATGCCAATTTGGTAAGCAATGATAATTGGTCCGGCAATTACAAGTTGATCAAAAATATTTACAGTGGGGGCCATTAACATTGCAACTATAAACGCAATTACAATCACCCAACGCTCAAAACCAAACAGTTTTCTTGGGTTAAGCGGCTTGATACGATTTATTATCACCAGTACCAGTGGAATTTGAAACAGCAAAGCTGATCCACCTAGGTAAATAGTAACGAATGTCCTGTACCCATTATTCTAGACAGTATTGTCTACAATAAGTAGCAATAGCTAACAAACTAGTTAATGGAGGTTCTTGTTATGCCCAAACGTCATGTTATTCGTCCGGATGTTAAAGCCC